>Ga0315905_10004239_pt1 | contig 14642 bp, 12 predicted proteins | sample LakEriMetagenome_5_FD_203522 | JGI IMG/M metagenome (GOLD analysis project Ga0315905, IMG submission 203522) | Freshwater fungal communities from buoy surface, Lake Erie, Ohio, United States - Buoy 4 MA121 | ecosystem: Environmental > Aquatic > Freshwater > Lake | place: USA: Lake Erie, Ohio... | reverse complement strand
TATCCGACGTGGGCTTTGCCTGTAAATGGCAAGAGGTGGTGCTCGCACATGCTGTGGAATTCGATGTCCCGAACGAGGACGATTTCGTCGTAATTCTCTGTGAATACACGCTTGAGGTGAATCCTCGGGTCCTTGTGCAACCCAGAGAAAATTTCGGCGTACATTCGAGCCACCCGCGCTGGGGTCTCGAGCAATCCCTCGCGATCGGGGTCCTCTCCGACGGCGATAAGGATCTCCCGGACGGCCTTCTCGATTCTCGCATGGTCGACCTTCGCCGGGTCATGCTTGCTCGTCGAGACCTTCGAGGTGCGGTTTTGGATTTCTTCGTTTTTCGATGTCACAGGCTTCTTTCGCTTGCTGTTGCCAAGAAGTACTTTCTTACCGGTAATCATAATCGAACTTTCCGATTTTCTCGATTCTTAGTTGATTCTAGTTCTCGCGGCGTCCGCCTTTGAGTTCTCCCCCCTTGGGAGCTTTTCAACCCTTCGGCCCCTTTTGAGAGCGTTTCGGCGAAGAACCTTAGCGGCTTGCCAAGTCCTCCGGCTTATGCATTCCATGGCGAGATTCTGCAAGCATCGCCCCCTTGCCGATCGAGCTCTCGAGCCTCATACCCAGCGATTTTGCTCGAACTCCAGGGGCTAAAGTGCCCCAGCGACCCGCCCTGCGGGTATACTCCAGACGGCTTGAGCGGCCTGTATTTGAGCCCGCAATTTTTCGAGCCAATCGTTGCAATCGCCTCAATCTGCAAGAATTTCACAACCCCTAAAACACCTGCCTCGATGAGCAACAGCGATCCTTCCTCCCCAAGGCCAGACCGCTCGGTCAACCTGCGGGACTTCCAAGCCCTGATCCGCAACATGTACTACGAGAAGGATCTCCAGCGTGGGATTCCCGGTACCTTCATGTGGCTCATGGAGGAAATCGGTGAACTGGCCTCAGCCCTCCAATCCGGAAACGATCGAGAGAACCTCGAAGAAGAGTTCGCCGATGTGCTGGCCTGGCTTACGACCATCGCCAACGTGGCCCAAATCGATCTTGCACAAGCCATCCACAAAAAGTACGGACAAGGTTGTCCGGGCTGCAATCTGCTTGTGTGTACTTGCTCGATCGAAGAAAAGCCTTAGCCCAAGCTCTACGTTCCAAGTCGACGTCATTGCTGCCGCCACTTATTTTTGCCACCTGCCTCGGAGCCTTGCTCACCTATGATCGATGTCCCTTCTGTCAACTTACTCCATACCTCGACCGTGGCTCGCTGGCACACCCAGCCAGTCGATCATCCCTATGGCGATCCTCAGGAAGCACTCGCAAACTCCAGCGACCCGTCGCCCGAGCAAGTCCTTGCAATCATCTGCCAGCAACACCAATTCAACTTCTTGCTCTGGCATGAGGAAGACATCGCACGGTCGGTCGATGTTTCCGATTCTCAAATCGCCCAAGTCAAACGGAACATCGATAAGTACAATCAAGCTCGCAACGACTGGATCGAAAAGGTCGACGATTGGATCACTGCCGACCTGCAAAAAAAGCAAATCCATGCGGCTGCTGAGGCGAAGCTAAACACCGAAACGCCGGGCTCTTCGATCGATCGGCTCTCGATCATGTCCCTGCGTATCTACCATCTCAAAGAACAACTCGACCGCGCCGATATCGATCAAGCCCATATCGATAAAGTCTCGCACCGCCTGGCCGTGTGCGGTCTGCAATTTGCCGACCTATCGAACTCCCTTGCCGAACTCCTAGCCGACATCTATGCAGGGTCTAAGCGGCACAAGACCTACCGTCAGATGAAAATGTACAACGACCCGAGCTTGAACCCCTACCTGTACAATCGCCAAGCCAAAACGTCCTGATCTCCCCAACAGCTACTCGCACTCGATGCAGTGATTTTCGAGCACGAGCACGAGCACGAGCACGTCCGTCGAGTGTTTTCGATCGACAAGCCACGAATATTTTTTGAATGACCGATACTCTCAGCAGGTGCCACCCATGGAACGACTGATCCCCGTCTTAGGACTATGCGTAATGGTTGGCATCGCTTGGTCGCTCAGCTCCGACCGACGCCGCTTTCCTGTGCGAGTCGTCGTCGGTGGCTTGCTGATGCAATTCATCCTCGCGGTTCTGGTCCTGCGATCCGAAATCGGACAATCGATCTTCCAAGCCATCGGCAACTTGTTTACCAATCTGCTCGATTGCGTCGATAAAGGTGCCGGATTCGTCTTCGGTGAAGGTCCGGTGGTGACTCCATCGAAAGACGATCCAACCCAAACAAGCCCAGCCTACAAAGTCCACTTCGTGGCCTTCAAAGTCCTACCGACAATCATCTTTTTCTCCTCCCTTATGTCGGTCTTGTACTACATCGGTGCCATGCAAAAACTTGTCGGTGCAATATCCTTGGTCATGCAGAAAACGCTCGGCACAAGCGGCGCCGAAACCCTCTCGGCAGCGGGCAACATCTTTGTCGGGCAGACCGAAGCTCCCCTGCTGGTCCGCCCTTACCTGAACACCATGACCCGCTCGGAACTCATGGCCGTCATGGTCGGCGGCTTTGCCACCATCGCTGGCGGTGTCATGGCCGCCTACGTCGGACTGGGCATCAGCCCAGTCCATTTGCTAACGGCCAGCTTAATGTCGGCACCCGCGGCGCTGGTGATCGCTAAAATCATGCAACCTGAAGTCGAACGACCCCTGACGCTTGGCAAGGTCGAGATCACCCCGCCCATGGAAGCCACCAACGTGATCGATGCGGCGGCCCGTGGTGCCAGCGATGGAATGACCCTAGCCCTGAACGTCGCTGCCATGCTGATCGCCTTTCTGGGACTGATCTACATGCTCGATGCGAGCGTGGAAGCAATCATGCAATGGATCACTCTCAAAACCACGGGTACCGCCTACCGTTTGAACTTCACCCAGATGATGGGCTGGATCTCTCGACCCTTCGCTTGGCTCATGGGAATCGAAAACAAGGATCTTCCAATCGCAGGCGAAATCCTCGGCAAACGTATCGTCACGAACGAATTCATCGCCTACCTGGATCTAAGTGCAAAGCCTCAATCGGCCAATGGAGCCCCTGCGCTTTCCGAACGAACCAAAACCATTCTTACCTACGCCCTTTGCGGTTTTGCGAATGTTGGCTCGATCGGTATTCAAATCGGTGGCCTCGGACCCCTAGCCCCAGATCGCCGAGCCGATCTGGTCCGGCTGGGTGTTCGCGCAATGATTGGCGGACTGCTGGCTTGCTACATGACCGCATGCTTGGCTAGTATCCTGATCCCATAAGAACTTGGTTTCCATCAACCGCGATCGCCGAGGGCTCGCTCCATGAATACGATCGATCATGCCCAGGCCCTGGCTTATATGAACCAAGCTCGCCAAGTGGCCAGCCGAGCCTATTGCCCCTATAGCAACTTCTCGGTCGGTTGTGTCCTGGTCGATGCCCAAGGCCGCACATTCGAAGGTTGCAACGTCGAGAACGCTTCGTATTCGGTCACCCTGTGCGCCGAACGCACCGCAGGCTCTCAAGCCATCGCCCAAGGCTCACGGGATTGGAAGTCGATCTACATCGTTTCCCCGACCCGCGTAAGCCCGTGCGGTACCTGTCGCCAATTCCTCTTCGAACTTGCCCCCGACCTGCAAGTCTACCTAGGTGACTTGCAAGCCGATTCCTATATCGGGCCTACGTCGATCCGGGAGCTACTTCCCATGGCGATGGAGCTTCAGCAGACAATCCTGCCGCATCGCAAATCGTGATCGATCGCTAGAAACCCCATCGCGAGAAACCCCATCCCCCGAAACTCAGGCCTAGACCTGGGTCTCGTAACCTTTGCGACTCGGACGACTGAGCATCGCGTTGGCCTGGTCATCCCCGACGATCTGACGCTTCTCGGGGTCCCAAGTCAAAGCGCGCCCGAATCGCATGGCGATATTGGACAAATGGCAGATCTCAAGCATCCGGTTATGCGTCCAAACATCCGAGATCGGCTGCTTGCGACTCTTCATCGCAGCGGTGAAATTCTCCGTGTGGTTCTCGCTGACCTTGCCGCCATAGATCGCTTCGATGGCACCCTCGGGCAATGGCTTGTCCTTGAGTTCCTCGACCGGCTTGCCGGTGATCTTGCCACGGTTGACAAAGAAACGGCCCTCGGTCCCTTCGAACAAAATCCCATTGTCGCCTTCGCTCGTGATGACCATCAAGACATCGTTAGGCATCGCCGCATGGATCTCAAAGTTCGTCGCGGCGTTGTAACGGTCCGAGACCGTCGGATGCCCATCCTTGTACTCCACAGGCAATTTGAAGTTCACCGGCGTGACCTTGCTCGGTCCCGTTTGGTTCGCACCGATGGCCCAACAAGCGATATCGACGTGGTGTGCCCCCCAGTCGGTCAACTTGCCACCGGAATACTCATGCCAATTGCGGAACGAATAATGTCCGTTGCTGTACAAGGGAACCCCGCCACCGTAGCCTTGTCGAAGCTCGGGCAATGCGCGATAAGCGACCGAAGGAGCTGGGCCTAACCAGAAGTCGTAGTCGAGACCCTCGGGTACGGCCGTCTCGGGAATCATCGGCGATGCTTCCATCGCATCGATCCCGCAAGTGACCTTTTTGACTTTGCCGATTCGGCCATGCTGTACCAAAGCGACGGCCGTCAAAAACTGATTGTTGAACTCCGTTCGCTGCATCGTGCCGACCTGGAACACTCGACCCGTCTGCTTGACGATCCTCTCGATGAGCTTGCCCTCGTCGATCGTCAGCGTCAAAGGCTTCTCGCAATAGACGTCTTTGCCCGCGAGCATCGCCTCGACGGCGATCTTGGTGTGCCAGTGATCCGGAGTGGCGATCATCACCGCATCGATGTCCTTGCGGTCAAGGATCTTGCGGTAATCCTTGTAAGCATCCGGCTTGTTACCCTGGGCCTTTTGAACCTTGCCGACATTATCCTCAAGGACCTTGGAGTCGACGTCGGCCAATGCCGCGAAATTCGCGAACTTAAACGACTTGCTCGTGATGGCCCAACCCTGATTGCGCAATCCAATCGTCGCAAAAACCGGCCGGTCGTTGGGTGACTGATACCCCATGGCCCGAAACGGGCAACTCGCGAGGACCGAAGCACCTGCGGCCCCAAACAAAAAATGACGCCTAGACGTCGACTGCGAACGGATCATGCTCAAATCTCCAAGTTGTCGAGAGGTTCGAAAAATTTCAGTGGTACGAAAAAATCGGCAAATGATAGCGGAGCAGCGCAAGCTGCCCGGCGAGTCTAAACATCCTTAGGAACACCGGAACACAGTGTAGCACAAAACCGATGCACACCAAAGAAAGACCCGTGCCTGTGCTCGGCCCTCTAGGAGAGCCAGAGCCCCAGAGCCCAATACCGTCAAATCGGGACATTGATGAAGTTTCATTTCTTACTAATCGGCAAATGAAAGGGGAGCAGCGCAAGCTGCCCGGTGAGTCAAAATATCCAGTAGTTTCCTAAGTGTTCGAGCGTGGAACACGACACTTGACCCGACACCGGAGGGCTTGCGCCCAACCGCTTTCAAAAACCCCTCTGAATGCGCCGAAAACCACTCAAATCCAATCTTTCCTAAAATGATCCAAATGTCGATTTGACGGTATTGCCCCAGAGCCCCAGCGACTCGATTCGATTCGATACGATGCGACTAAATGTCTACTTTGAGAAATTCCAAAAAAAGAACAAAGTTCAGCGTTTTGATAGCGTTTCTTCCCATTTGGGCGGCGAAGATTTTTTCGGAAAAATCTTTCCTGAGACCCTCTTCGCTCTTGGGGGAACTTAAACCCCCCTGTCACGATCTGACAGGGGGGCGGAACCGCCAAGAAGGCAAACCCCGAACCAAAAGGGGGGTTGGCTGTGTCTTGTCGTCCTCAACAATGCTCTAGACCCAGGTGGACTTGCGAATAAGATCCCTCCGATAGACCAATTGTCGACCGACCGACCAACCAACCAACCAATTCGCCGACTAACCGCCGTCCGATCATGTCAAACCCATTTCACAAAGAGCCGAACCCTGACGCCCAGCGTCCGCTTGCTGCGAAACAAACTTCTTCAAGCAAAGCCAACCGCGTCTATTTCAAGTTCCTCGGGCTCAAGGCTTCCGAGAGCAACGAAGAGGTGATCCTCGAGGCATCAAAAAAAATGGCTCGGCTCGTCCAAGACCGAGCACCCTTTAACTCCCCGGAATTGATCGAGCGTTCACGCCAAGAAATCGCACTTGCAACCTACCGGCTTCTTGACCCCCGACGCCGCAAAAAACCTTGGGAACGGATCCAATTGACCCGCCCGATCGACCGTGAAGACCGCGAGTACCAAACCCCAGACCCAGGTTCTTTGCTCCGATGCATGGAGCAAGGTTCCGAGGACCACTTTGAAACGATCCTCAATCCGCTCATCGACCGAGCCCTCGGGCAGACGGCTGGCAAGGCACTGACCGTGGACTCGAAAAACGACTCGAGGAACTGGCTCGAAGAGCGCCGCGAAATCGTTCGAGCTGTCCGAACCGATTCGACGCACCCATCGCAAGCAAATCCGCTCTGGGATAAGTACGGTTTCTCTTGGTTGCGATCGGTTTTTGGACTCTAAACGTCAGCTAGCATTCACCAAGTTTCTGGGACTCTATGACGACCTTGACGATCAAAACAGGTCAGGTAGGTCCGTTCATTTTTTAACGATCCTGCGTCCGATCCATACCGCACAAGCCGCTTACTTCCTTGCGGCCCATCTGCTGGCATTGGAATCCGACCTATGGACAAAACGGTCCGAAGCGAACAAGTCAATGTCATCGCTCTTGTGCGTGGCGAGGAACACTTTGTCTTTGTGTTCGATCCCAAGCGACGTACGGAACTGCTCCGTCTGCTGGGCCGTTACGCTGCCGATCCATCGATGAGTTTCAATTGGTACGATGCAGCGGTCTTGAGCCAAAAGATCCGCGATCTGCTCCCCGCCTCGAGCGCGATCGAAGCTCCAGGTGCGGGAATCCAAGAAACCGTTGAGGCCGAGCCACAACCGCGTCAAACACGCCGTTTCTAGAACCGCGTCTGAACCTCACAGACCCGTCCTCTTGCCGTCTGTGCTTCTTGTGGTCGAACCTATCAATGGGCGTGGCCGAACCCATCCAAGGGCCCGATGTGCGAGCCCATCGCGAAAAATGGGGCGATCGATCAGGATATTCACAGAGGTTTCGCCTTCCATTAGGATCTAATGCTTGCCTAGCGTCTTTTTTAGATTCCCTTTTTGGTCCTCTCAGGAATTCGATCGTATGAAGACTACCGCACCTTTGACGGAACGAACCAGTTGGAAATCGCTACAGGTCCATTTCTCCAAGATCCAAGGAGTGCATCTGCGGGATTTGTTCAGCAAAGACCCTCAGCGAGGAAAGGTCTTTGGTATCGAAGCCGAGGGGATCTACCTCGACTACTCGAAAAACCGCATCGATCAAGAGACGCTCAAGCACCTTTTTGCACTTGCCGATGAGTCGGAGCTTAGGCCATCGATCGAAGCGATGTTTCGAGGGGATGCGATCAACATCACAGAAAATCGCGCCGTGCTGCATACGGCTTTGAGAGCTCCTCGAGATGCAAAGATCGAACTTGGCGGGAGAGATGTCGTTCCTGATGTCTATGAAGTCCTCGATCAAATGTCCAGTTTTTGTAATCGACTCAGGAGTCGGCAGTGGAAGGGACACACGGGAAAATCGATCGTCAACGTCGTCAACATTGGAATCGGGGGTTCGGACCTAGGGCCGGTGATGGCTTACGAGGCTCTGAGAAACTACAGCGATCGGTCGTTGAACTTCCTATTCGTATCGAACGTCGACGGAACGGATTTCTCCGAGGCCGTCGAGGGCTTGGATCCAGCCGAGACCCTTTTCATTGTCGCATCGAAGACCTTCACGACCCAAGAGACCATGACCAATGCCCAGACGGCCAAGGACTGGTTGCTCCAAGGGCTCGGGGCGGGCCAAGAGGCGGTTGCAAAGCACTTTGTCGCTGTTTCGACCAATGCGACAAAGGTTTCCGAGTTTGGAATCGATACGGCCAACATGTTCGGCTTTTGGGATTGGGTCGGTGGCCGGTATTCGATGGACTCGGCCATTGGGCTTTCAACCATGATCGCAATTGGCCCGGCGAATTTTCATGCGATGCTCCAGGGCTTTCAACAGATGGACGAGCATTTCCGGACAGCACCTTGGCACAGCAACATCCCTGTCCTCATGGCGCTTTTGGGGATTTGGTACAACAATTTTTTCCAAGCATCATCGATCGCTGTACTGCCTTACGATCAGTACATGAAACGATTCCCAGCTTACCTCCAGCAACTGACGATGGAGAGCAATGGGAAACGCGTGACACTCGCAGGAAACCATGTGAACTATGACACTGGGGCGGTTTACTGGGGCGAGCCGGGTACGAATGGCCAGCACTCTTTTTATCAGTTGATCCACCAAGGCACACGGTTGATCCCATGCGACTTTATCGCGTTTTGTCACTCGCTCAATCCGGTTGGCCGACATCACGATTTGCTCATGGCCAATGTGTTTGCCCAAGCCGAGGCGTTGGCTTTTGGCAAGACGCTCGATGAAGTTCGCCAAGAAGGAACTCCCGAGTGGTTGGCTCCGCATCGGGAATTCGATGGGAACCGACCAAGCAATGTTTTGCTGCTCGAACGGCTCACCCCCGGCTCGCTCGGGAAGTTGGTCGCGTTGTACGAGCATATTGTCTTTACTCAGGGGGTGATTTGGAATCTCGATTCGTTCGATCAATGGGGAGTCGAGTTGGGCAAAGTCCTTGCGCAGAGAATCGTTCCAGAGCTTGAGTCTCCTGAGGCTTTGGAATTGCATCATGATAGTTCGACCAATGCCCTCATCGAGCGTTATCGAGCCACGCGGAACAAAGGGTAGATCGATGCGCATCGGACAGTACCTTGTCGTGTTACTTGTATGCCTGTTGTGCGAAAGTTCGCTAAGCCTTTTTTCGATTCAAGGCCGAGCCACGGCACAGGATGTTCTGGAGCCTAAGCTCCAGATTTTAAATGGTACGGATCGAGCATTGGATGTTTTCTGGATCCAATCCGATACGCAGCGCGTTTTCAATCGGACGATCGAGCCCGGGCAGCAATCCTCGATCAAGACAACGCTTGGACATCGATTTGCTCTTGCAGATCGCGATGGCGGTTTTGAAGACGAAGTGACCAGTCAAGTTCCCGTTCAGGCGTTCCGAGCCGGGGGAGTACCCGGTTTCTATACCCAGAGGCTCGAGGCGCATGGATTCCCGATCGTCGCATCGGACCGAGTTAATCCGTATGCATTAAAGGAAGCTGCCTATCTCATCGACTTGATGCTCGCAGAGCGTCCGGATGTGCGCAAGGCGATGATTCAGAGTGGTTCGCGGCTTTGCATACTGGCATGGAACGAATTCACCACCCAGCAGCCCGAATGGGAGTGGCTAGCTCTCAGGCCAGTAGCCGGATTCCCAGGGATCGCCCCGAACGATTACTACGACGCCCGCGCCAGGGGAATGGGAGGAAGCCAGACCGATCCCTTTTGTTCGTGTGGCGAAGAGAATCTGCTGTGCTACCCGGGGGACCCGTATTCGACAGAGAATATTCTCATTCACGAATTGGCGCACAATATTCATCTGCGGGGAATGGTCAATGTCGACCCAACCTTCGATAGCAGGGTCAAGGCCGCTTATGATGCCGCGATGCAAGAGGGTTTGTGGAAAGGCAAATACGCCAGCGTTAACCACCACGAGTACTTCGCCGAAGGTGTGCAATCCTGGTTTGATGACAACCGGCAAGACGATCACGACCACAACCACGTCAATACCCGCGAAGAACTCGTCGAATACGATGCTCGCCTTGCAGGACTTTGCCGCGAGGTCTTCGGCGAAACAGCGTTTCGCTACACCAAGCCACCGACCCGGCTTTCCGAACACTTGACAGGCTATGACCCCTCCTCGGCCCCTAAGTTCCTCTGGCCAGAGCGACTAAAAAAGGCGCAGGCAGAGATCCTGCGACAAGCTCAGTCACGTTCGACAAAGGATCCGCAAAACGAGTAAGATAGATCCAGCGTTAGTGTCGCCGGTATGCGATCGACGGCCCGAGTTGCAAAGTAAAAGCGGGCGGAAAAGTAAAACCGGGCGGCGAAGAAAGACCGAGCACCCCATGGCTGCATTGAGATCATGAAATCAAGCCTTTTCATTTCCCGACTCCTGGTGATTGCATCACCGCTTATCTTTGCCTTGCATCTCTATGGGCAGGAACCGACGATCCGCAAGCAAACCAACGAGCGAGGAGAAATCGAGTGGTTCCACAATTCTTCGACATTGTCTCAGGCCCTTGCGATCAACAATCAAGGATCGGTCATCGGGACCCGCGAGGTTCCGGACAAGGCAGGGGCTATGTGGATTCCTCGTCCGTTCTACAGCGGGACCTACGGCACGAAAGATATCCCAACACCCAACGCTTATACAAATTTTGAGCCCATCGGCATCAGCGATACCGAGTTGGTCATTGGGTATGCCACGAGACCCTCGGGGAGCAAGGACGGATCACTTATCGGAACGGTATGGGACCCAAAGCAAGACGCGTTTACCTTGTTACCCAAAGCGGAGGGAGACAACGTCAATCATCCCCAAGCCATCTCAGCAGACGGAAAGCGTATTACAGGTTACACCACCGGACCGAATCGACTGCGACCTGCATTGTGGGAGTACGATCCGAGCCAGCAGCAATGGTCGATCACGGTTCTGCCTACGCAGTACGAGAACAACCCTTATTTGATGTCAGGTGGTTTGATGATATCTCCGGACGGCAAGTCGATCGCCGGCTGCTGCACCGAGGGGACGCTGCCTGATGGCAGTGTCGATAGCGCGTTATACCGCTGGGCACAGGGCCAGTCTGGCGCATGGGAGCGATCGCTTTTGTCACGCGAGCAGTTGTACCTGCGAGGCATCAACGACCAATCGGAAATGGCCGGTTCGGTACGAGGTCCGACCGGGTTGCGGCAGCCTTGCTTCGTTTCCGCGAAAGGCGAATTCGTACTACTGCCCTTGTTGCCGAACGATGTATCCGGGGAGGCCAAGGGGATCAACAATGCATCGCTCGTCGTAGGGTTTTCCGACGATCCGAATGGGGGCGACGGGGGGCCTGAACCGTGCATTTGGGGTAAGGACCGTAAGGCCACGAGGATTGCCAAGGCGGGGTTCGTTTATGGGGCAGTCCAGGCCGTCAATCAGAAAGGTCAAATCGCTGGGATGGCAGAAGTCGGGCTTACGGACTTAGGATTGAAAGCCGACCCGTTAGCCGAAAGCGTCTCGTTGGCCTTCAGAACATTGCATGGTTTCGAGTAGCCTGAGAAGCTTCGACTCCGCGTTCCAAGAACGACCTGTCGCCGTAGCCACCTGTCGCCGTAGCCACCTGTCGCCGTAGTTACCTGTCGCCAGACGGTGGAAGCGTTCCTCGCGCCGCTTCCACCACTTGGCAGCAGATGTCTAGTGCCACTTTAGTTCGCCAAAGGCGTAATTTCGTTTAACCCGCAGCCAACGGCGAGGAACTTAAATAAGCCCGCCCTGATGCTGCGTGTAGGGCAAAACGGAGAAGGCGACACCCAAGACTTTGCGATCGTCCTAGCGGCGTGTTCTTGGGTTTTGGACAGTGTTGAATGGATTGACGGTGTTGTCGTTTGCCCGATGGTTTTATGCCCCAACGGGGCGCAAGGTGATAGCCCAGGGCAAAGCGAAGCGCCGCCCTGGGATTCGGTACGCAACAAAAGTCGCTAGCCCTGAAAGGGCGGAACGAACCCACGGGGAAACCAATGCGCGATGTACCCATCGCGGCCGCGCACCGACGGCGACGTCATATCCAGCGCACCCAGGGTGGCGCTTCGCTCTACCCTGGGCTATCTCATTATGCCCCGTTGGGGCGAACGATCCGCTTGCGGATCAGTGTTGATTGAACAATGCAGGCGATTCAAGTTGTGATGGGTTATTCGGGATGGCGCTTGCCGATGGCTTTATGCCCCAACGGGGCGCAAGGTGATAGCCAAAAACGCGGGGACTGTCCCCGGGTATTCCACTTCAGAAATCACCAATCATCACTCGACAATCATCAATCCATCCCTCGCGATCCCTGCGTGTCAGCGGTTGCCTAAAAGTGGCAAGAAACGCGGGGACTGTCCCCGGGTGCTCCACTTCAAAAATCACCAATCAGCACTCGACAATCATCAATCCATCCCTCGCGATCCCTGCGTGTCAGCGGTTGTCTAAAAGTCGCCAAAAACGCGGGGACTGTCCCCGGGTGCTTGGCCATGGGGCAGTCCAGGCCGTCAATCAGAAAGGTCAAATTGCTGGGATGGCAGAAGTCTGGCTTAATGACTTAGGATTGAAAGCCGACCCGTTAGCCGAAAGCGTCTCGTTGGCCTTCAGAACCTTGCATGGTTTCGAATAGCCTGAGAAGCTTCGGCTCTGCGCTTTTCGACACTAGTATTGTTTAGGTTGCTCATCCCATTCAACGAGAAACTTCTTAGGGATCTGCCAGTCTGCCCCATCACTCCTCCACCAAGCTTCCCACTTCTCTTTGTTGTAACCGTGCCTCTTCCCTGTGACTTTCTCCAGTTCAATGATAAGGAAACGCGATTTCTTCCCTTCAAGGTCCTTCGACACTCGTCCGATTGCAAGTGCTGTGGATTCCTTGTCGCCAAGGGACGTCGCGACCCGATAGGCCTCGGACGTCGCATAAAAATTCGGATCTTGGAGGCACGAGCGAAGAACGGGAATGGACTCCGGGCTGCGTATACGAGCCAACGCCTCGCACGCGTATACGAGATGAAAATAATCATTGGGTCTCTTTGAAAGTAGACCATGAAGCGCTGGGAGCGCTTCGACGGAACCAGAATAACCGAGAGCAATGATCGCCAAATCCGTCTCAGTCTGAGGTTCAGCCTTTCTCACAATCCTCACCAGATTTGAGTCTTCGTTGATTTGCTCGGGGTATGCACCATGCATGCACAAGCCAATCGAACCGACCAAAACCGAAAGAGCATCCTTGCGCTGGTAAAGTTCCTTCAGGGTTTTGCGAGATAGTTCTGAGTCAATTGACCCCAGAATCTCAGCAATCCAGAACGAGTTGCGTCCATTGAGTTCTTGGAAGTCCTTGGACTCTTCTGCAATAAAGGGAATTATCTGGTCTCCATACTGGATTGCCTTCTTTAGTCCACGAATGCCGAACTTTTCGTCATGAACGATGATCTTCGCCGTTTCCTCGGGACTAGAACCAGCACCGACGATTTGTCCCCAGACCTGGAACGCAAAACCTCCCGCAACGACGAGAGCGAGAACGGCGACAACTGGAATGATTCTTTTCATTGTCGAACTCGTGATTAGATGGATTGGCCTTAAACCTGTAGACCGCACCAACGCAGCCTATTACGCAAGATAGCTTTGGCCCGTATTGCAATGATATCAGGTACGGGCGAGCGAATCAATCAATGGGTGGGGTGATACGCACCATCCCCAGGCTGCAGCAGATCGCGCGGATAGTTCGAATCCTACCGCCTCCACCATCGTGGATCGGTGCCAGACTGGGTTATGCAAAACCCCAGTGTTTTGGCGACTTGTGCGACTCGAAAAACGACTCGATTTGGACAGCGCGACGCGAAATGCAAGCGCCGCACGACGCCATGCACCGAGTTGCATGGGCGCTACAGACGGCCAAAGGAACTTCGCCGAAATGCGAAAAACCCTATGAAAACCAGGGTTTTTGAGCGGAGAGGCCAAGAACCGCACTTTTCGATGCTTTACCAGTGTTCTTGGGGAGTTCGAAAAGCACATTGATTTGGCTTCTCAATCATGGTGCGCTCTCGTATGCCGAACCCTATTGCGCAGCCAACTTGACAAGAAACGCGGGGACAGTCCCCGGGTATTCCACTTCAGAAATCACCGATCATCACTCGACAATCATCAATCCATCCCCGCGATCCCTGCGTGTCAGCGGTTGCCTAAAAAACGGCCAAAGCAGAATCGATGCTTGGCGGTGCTCATCCAAGCATTTGGCTAGAAAATGCTTGACGTCTTCTCGATCCGCTTGCTAAAACTGTAACCAACCGGCCGAGAACGCTTAACCCTCTTTATGCAAATTTGCAGGCGGACTGCCATGAAAAAACTTCTATGGATCTGCGCAGCGAGCTGGCTTGTTGCTAACGCAGAGGTTTATGCGCAGAATGAGTTGCAACGCGAAGATCTCAAGGAATCGATTGAGCGTGGCATCGAGCGAATTTCAGCCGGGGTAGATAATTACCCCAAGCATCGGGATTGTTTCTCGTGCCATCACCAAGCTGTCCCGCTACTTGCTTATCGACTCAATGCCGCTGAAGGCTCGCAGGGAAAAATCCTATGGGGCGATCAGGCACAGCGACGCGATCGGATCCTGGACTTCACTCGCAGAAGTCTTGAGCGAGAACTGGCAAGCCTAAAACCCGAGCAGGAATTAGGTGGCCGAGGCATGACGCTTGGGTATGCCCTTTGGACTTTGTCCGTAGGCCAAACGACTTGGGGGACCCTAGGCGAAGAGTTGGTCAATAAAGCGATTTCAACGCAGATGCATGACGGGCGTTGGAGAGTCCACTCGGTT
>Ga0315905_10004238_pt1 | contig 14644 bp, 13 predicted proteins | sample LakEriMetagenome_5_FD_203522 | JGI IMG/M metagenome (GOLD analysis project Ga0315905, IMG submission 203522) | Freshwater fungal communities from buoy surface, Lake Erie, Ohio, United States - Buoy 4 MA121 | ecosystem: Environmental > Aquatic > Freshwater > Lake | place: USA: Lake Erie, Ohio... | reverse complement strand
GCTACGTTCAGGAGACTGCCATTTGCATGGCGAAGTAAACAGCCGCGCCACAGGCTGCCAAAGCTACAACGCCCAGCAGGATGAGCAGGCCGCCTCCAGAACTTTTTTCCTTCACCTTTGGGCCAAAGCCGCGGCGAAGACTGCGGTCATAGGGTTGCGCGCCATAGCCAGTAGCGGAAGGGGTCGATACGGAGAGGGATGGAGCGGAATAGACTTCCTCCTCGCCATCGCCGACGAATAGGCAATCCACGTTGCCGAGTCGGAATGGGCTGCCGGAAGCGAGGGAGACGTGTTCCACGCGCGAGCCACCGACTTTGGTGCCGTTGGTGGAGCCGAGATCGGTGAAAGTCCAGGAAGTGCCGTCGAAGACCACTTCTCCGTGATGGCTGGAGACGGAGTCGTCCGTAATGATGAGCATGTTGTCATCGGCACGGCCCAGGGACATGCGTTCGGCATCGAGTTCGAGTACGCCGGAGGTGCCAGCAGGGGTGGTGAATTGAATTCGGGGCATAATGGGCAAGGTTTAGCAGGCCGGGGCAAAAGTGGCAAGAGCGAGTTCTTGGGCGGAGGGCTTGCGCGGGCGGGGGTTCTCGCTAGGGAGACTGGAAACCATCCCCTCCCACCCCGTGACACAAGTTTTTGAAATCCTCGGCAAGTTTGACACTGAGAGCGACTGCCACAAGCTGCTCTACGCCCCGCATCCTCTGCCGCTGAAGTATCGCGAGGGCCGGGTGTACAAGATCGAGTTCGAGGGGGATGAGACCGCGTTAAACGCGTTTGTGCAGCGCGTTTTGATCGATTCGATCAGCCAGGAGGCCCGTACCGGCGGCCAGCCAGCCTTTGAAAAAGCCTCCTTTGTGCTGGAATACGGCATGAAAGGCGCGGCGCTCGATCTGGAGAAGGAAATGATCCTCAATTACTACCGCAGCACGCCGAATCCCGGCTTTGAACTCAAAAAACTCACCCTGCGCACCCGCATTTATGTGTTTGGCGAAGGCGCCGAGCCGGAGCAGTTCGTGCGTGATATTGTGAATCCGGCGATCCACACGCACGAGGTGCTGGCCGCATAAAGCGGCCATGACGAAACCAGAAGCAGAAATGACGAAGGGAGGCCCTTTCGGCCGCTTTAAGCATTCGGGCTTCATTCGTCATTTTCAGCATGGATAGTCAGGCCTCGCCCGCGACGTTCTGGTTCCCGCCATGGAACCAACCACCACCAGCCACCGCCTTCTTTCCCTCGATGCGTTTCGAGGTTTCATCATGTTGCTCATGGCCTCCTCGGGCTTTGGTGTCGCGCAAATGGCGGCGGCTCATCCGGGGTCATTTTGGGAGGTGATCAAGCCGCAGTTTGAGCACAAGGCTTGGCAGGGCTGCTCCTTGTGGGATCTCATCCAGCCGAGCTTCATGTTCATGGTGGGAGTAGCGGTGCCGCTATCATGCGCGAAGAGGCGTGAGAACGGGCAGACCTTCCTCGGCATGGCTTGGCATGCACTGACACGTTCGGTATTGCTGGTGGCGTTGGGCGTGATGTTGGCGACGCGTGCGGCAGACAAGCAGACGATGTTTCTCTTCACCAACGTGCTGGCGCAGATCGGCCTCGGTTATTTTTTCCTCTTCATCCTTTCGCGGCTTGGCTGGGAATATCTGGTGGCTGGCATCATTCTGGTCCTGGCGGGTTACACTTGGTTTTTCATCCAGCACCCGCTGCCCTCCACGCAGGATCTCGCGGCCATCGCAGGCATGAAGGATGCGGAGAAAGCGGTGCTGCAGGGCTTTTCCGGCCACTGGAGCATTCATGTCAACGCGGCGGCGGGTTTTGACCGCTGGTTCCTCAACCTGCTGCCACGTGCGGAGCCTTACACCTTTACCAACGGCGGCTATCAGACGCTGAACTTCATCCCTGCGCTCGCCACCATGCTGGTCGGCGCTCTCACGGGCGATTTCCTCATGCGCAGTCTGAAGACGGAGAAGCGCAAGTGTGCCACGCTGATCGTCGCCGGTGTCGTCTTGCTGCTCATCGGCACCATTCTGGACATCACCGTGCTCCCGGCGGTGAAACGCATCTGGACGCCGTCCTGGGCCATCCTCAGCGGAGGCTGGGTTCTCATGCTGCTCTCGATCTTTTATGGGCTGGTCGAGATCGTCGGCCTGCGGCGGCTGGTTTGGCCGCTGGCCGTGGTCGGCATGAACAGCATCGCGATTTATTTGCTCCACAACCTCTGTGGCGGGTGGATTCGCGACAATCTGCACAAGCATCTGCCCACTTCTGCTTTTGTCCCCGGCTGGGAGCCTGTGATTGAGCGTTGCGCTGTTTTGTTTGTACTTTGGCTTGTGTGTTTCTGGCTGTATCGGCAAAAAGCCTTCCTCAAATTGTGATCCCGCGTTTTTTTCTTTCTGCCCTCGTTTTCATCGCAGCCTGTCAGAGCAAACCGAACAGCGCGAGTTCGGCGCGTGATTTAAAGGAGGAGGCAAGGCTGCATCAAGCAGGCCTGGTGCTCGTCTCCGACATGGAGCGTGCCGCTGAATGGGAGAAGCTCATCCATCTCCAGATGGGGGTGTCGCCTCGAAAAATCGAGGTCAAGGCCGGTCCCGGTCTCACCACCATCATCATTCGCGAATTGAAGAACCGTGCCGATGCCGAGAGCGTGGCTCAAGGATTGCGCGACTATGCGGAGAAAAACCCAGAGAAATACGGCACCACCAAGGTCGAGATCAACCTCAACAACGCCGCGCCCACCATCAGCCCGTTCGTGCTGCCCACCGAGGGCGATCCGAGCCTCGTCAATCCGGGCTCGGCTCTCCCAACGCTCTCATTACCGCCTCTCCAGCTCGACGGCCGCTGAGCAGCGCTCCGTTGATGGAGACATCCTCGCACCAGTCGCCGCAGCGGTATAATCCAGGCTCGATCATGGCATTCAGCGGTCCGGCTCCGAGCTTGAGCTGACGTCCCTCCGGTTGCGCATGGCGGATCTGGTAGGTGCGCAGATGCCGCCACTTGGCCACGACTGCTTCGCCAAACCAGCGCCGCATTTGCTCGCGCACGACTTGCTCCAACTCCGTGCTGCTGGGAGATCCGATGATCGCGGTCGAGATGAGATGCTGCCCTGGCGGTGCGTAATGGGGCGAGATACGCGAGAGCACCGTCACGCTGTTCACCGGGCCGCGTCCGTCGCCGTCGAGATGCACGATGGGATCACCCGGCGGTAGATCATCCGTGGCGAAGTAAAGGCTCGTTGTCGAGCGGCTCGGTAACGGCGCTGGCGCGCTAGTTTGAGGCAGCAGCCGGTGCGCCACCTCCTCGCTCACGGCGATGATGACGTGGTCCGCGTGCAGCACCTCACCGGTGTCCAGCGTGACCTCGCCAGCACGCACACCTGAAACTGGGGCGTTCAGCCGCAGGCTTCCAGGCGGCAGGGCTACGGCGAGCTGGTTGGGGATGGACTGCATGCCATGCGCGGGCAGGGTGCTGCCGCCACGGTCAAACATGGCGAATAAAAAAAGCAGCATCGCCACGCTGGTGCGAAGGTCTTTCTCCAAAAAGATGCCGCCGAAGAAGGGGCGGAAAAAGCGGTCGATCATGACCTCAGAAAAGCCAAAATCGCGAAGGTAATCCTCGCTTTCGGTATCCCCCAAGTTGCGCGGCGGCTCACGCAGGCCAAAGACTTCCTTACGCAGTAGCAGCGTGGCCCATTTGTCCCGCATGGTCACGATCTCATCACAGAAATTCTTCATCGCCGTCAGCGGATGAGCCAGCGGGTCGGCCATGCGATGAAAGCGGTTCTTCACAAACACATCCGCCCCCCGGTAAATCGGGCGCAGATCCAACTCGGCATAGTCTAGTACACGGCGCGCCTCGGGATAGCCTGGCAGAAACACCTGAAAGCCACGATCCAGCAGGAATCCATCGACCACGTCCGTGCGCACACGCCCGCCGACGGCGTTCGACGCCTCCAGCAGGGTGAACTGCTTGCCCGCCGCCGCCAGTACACGAGCACACGCCAGCCCCGCGAGGCCGGCACCGACAATCACAATCCTGGACGCCTGATCATTCATTCCTAAAGTTAGTGTGTGCATCATGGACATGGCTTTTGCCTTTGCAAGCGCGGGAGCCGCAGGCAGCATGCGGCATGCCAGCTCCACGCATCCTTATCCTCGGCTCCAACGGCGGCTTGGGGCGTGCCTTGGTGCGCCAACTGGCCCCCAACCATGAAGTGACGGCCTGGACGCGTGCCGAACTCGACTTCGATCAGCCGGAAGCCATCGCCAGTCAGCTGGCTGGCTGCGACTTTGACGTCCTGCTCAATCCTGCGGGAATGACCAACCCGGACGCGTGTGAAGCTCAGCCACAGAAAGCCCGACTCGCCAACGTCCTCGGTCCGCAGGTGCTCGCACAGTGCTGCCATGAACGTGGCGCACGGCTGATTCACTTCAGCACCGACTATGTCTTCAGTGGCAAGCCGGATGTGCTATGGGGCGAGGATGATCGAACAGACCCGGTCAACCTTTACGGTCGCACGAAACGGGAAGGGGAGATGGCGGTGCTCCAAGCCAGTTCCGATGCACTCGTGGCACGGGTTTCTTGGCTCTTTGGCCCGGACAAACCGAGCCACCCCGATCAGATGATCGAGCGTGCTTTGAAGGGCGCTGAGCTGACCGCCGTGGCAGACAAAACTTCCGCGCCCACCAGCACGCAGGATGTTTGTGAGTGGATTGAATGCCTGATGCAAAAGTCAGCCAGCGGAGTGCTGCATCTATGCAACAGCGGCATGGCCTCATGGCATTCATGGGCCGAGCAGACCCTTACTTTGGCTGAAACCCTGGGCATTCCGGTCCAAACGGCCCGCGTCAGGCCCATCAAACTCGCCGAACTCACGCAACTCAAGGCGGCGCGGCCTTTGAGTACGGTGATGAGCAACCAGCGGCTGCAAAGCTTCCTCGACATCGAGATCCGCCACTGGAGCGCTGCGCTTGAGGACTATCTTGGGAGAAAATATCAGCCGCGATGAGTTCCCACCCCGCCATGACACGCTGCGAGATTCTGCACGAGGATCGTTTCCTCCTTGTGGTAAACAAACCGCACGGCGTGCTCTCCCACCCGAACCCGAAGAGCGCCAAACCGCAGGCTGCGGCCTTTGAGGGGCGCTACGACGCGGACAGCCGATGTTTCAGCAGTCCTACCGGAAAGGTCTGGCTCATCCATCGCCTCGATCAAGACACCTCTGGAGTGCTGCTGGCCGCGAAGGACGAAAAAACCGCCGCTGCCTGCCGTGAGGCCTTTGAAGCCGAGACCGTGCGAAAAACCTACCTCGCGCTCTGCGCCGGAGGTGGCCTAAAACCTGAAGGCGTCTGGTTGGATCACCTCATCACAGCGCACGAACGCCATCAGGTGCGCACCAGCGTGCGCCATGGTCCGCGTCCGAATGCTGAAGCTCGTTATCGCTTGCTGGAGTATTCGGCCGCGCAGCGCCTTTCGCTGGTCGAGATCGAACTGATCACCGGTAAGACGCATCAAATCCGCGTCCAGGCAGCCTCACGTCGGCTGCCACTCGTGGGCGACGATGTGTATGGCTCCTTCGATCTGAACCGCAAGCTTCGGCAAAGCATCGGTGCACGCCGTTTGTTCCTGCACGCACACGAATTGCGCCTCAAACACCCCGCCTCCGGCCAGATGCTGAGTGTGCATGCGCCGCTGCCGCCGGATTTGGTTTCGGTGCTGGAGGCAGCGGGACTTGCGCATGAAATACACAGAAGGCCGTGATTCTTCCCGCTCAGGCTCCTGAGTGCTCTAAGCTGGATTGGGGAGGCACTTCAGGCATGGCCGTGGCGATCATGGTCTGGGCCGACACGCACACAAGAAACGGGTGCACGGCAGGAATCGCAGGAGTGCGAGAAGTTGCAGCTGGAAGTGCGGTGGTCGGAGCGAAAACGGCAAGACTGGCGCGTCGAGTTTCAGCCTAAGCCCTTCGGTTTTGGATGAATCGGGAAAGGGCATGCGTGCCTTCATGTCGTTTGTGCTCGTCGAACTCGGTGGCTGATTCATCTTTCGTGCAGGCAGCCTAGCCAGAGGCGGGCGAGAAAGGAGAAGCCTTGGGGAATTTTTGGCGTAACCATTCATCAGACATTGTGTCTGCGTTGACGAATCCATGACTTTGCTGCGCCTCGTTGGCAGTGGCTGAAATCAACGCGTGTCGCATGGGCGTGGTGCAATGAATCTCAACGACTCGATTCTCATGAAACGCTTTCTTCTTCTCGCCCTTGTCGGGCCTTCCGTGGCCGCTTTGGCCTGTGACGACTGTAAAATTCCGAAACCCGCCGCTGGTCAGCGGGTGGTGGAGTATGATCTCACCATCGCCGAGCAAACCGTGAACCCGGCGGGTAAGGCGGTACGCGGTTTCACCATCAATGGCGGCATTCCGGGGCCGACACTGCGTTTTCGCGAAGGCGACTTCGCCCGCATCCGTGTGCACAACCAGCTCAAGCACGAGACGACCTCGACGCATTGGCATGGGCTGCTGCTGCCGAACGAGCAGGATGGCGTGCCGCACATCACCACGCCGCCCATTCAGCCGGGGACCACGCACACATTTGGCTTCGATCTGCGGCACAGCGGCACCTACTGGTATCACTCGCACACGCACCTCCAGGAGCAGAACGGCGTGTTTGGCAGCATTGTGGTGCTGCCGCGTGGCGGCGAGCCGGTGAAGGCGGATCGCGAGCAGGTGCTGGTGCTTTCCGATTGGACGAACTTCAACCCGCACGAGGTCATGCGCATGCTGATGCGCGGCAGCGATTACTTCGGGCTGATGCGACGGAACTCGCAGTCCATCCTCGGTGCGTGGCAGCGTGGGAACTTGAAGGACTACTTCCAGCGTGAGTGGGAACGGATGATGCCGATGGATGTCTCCGATGTGGGCTATCACGCCTTTCTCGTGAATGGCCAGCGCCAGACACGCATCGAGGGCAAGCCCGGCGAGCGTTTGCGCTTGAGGATCGTCAATGCCTCGGCGGCCTCGTATTTTTATCTGCACTCTTCGGCAGGGCCGATGACCATTGTGGCGGCGGACGGGCCTGCGGTGCAGCCGGTGAAGGTGGATCGCTTCCTGATGGCGATTGCGGAGACCTATGACGTGATCATCACCATTCCGGCCAGCGGCCAATACGAGTTAAGGGCCACCTCGCAAGACGGCAGCGGGCATGTGTCGGCCTTTTTCGGCGCTGGCAGCCTCACGCCGGCCTCCGATCCACCAAGGCCCAATCTGTATCACATGAACGAGATGTTGCGGCTGGCCCTGGATGAGCAGAAGGACGATCCCTGCGCTTCCTTGGAACTGCCCCGGCCGGGATCGCCCTACCGGCTGCTCAAATCGACGCACGACACCACGCTTCCGGCAAAACTGCCGCGCCGGAAAATCACGATGCATCTCACCGGCGACATGAACCGCTACGTCTGGGGCTTTGACGGCAAAACCATCGCGCAGGAGCCTTATGTGATGATCAAGAAGGGCGAGATCATCGAGCTGGAACTCATCAACGACACGATGATGCATCACCCGATTCATCTGCACGGCCATTTCTTCCGACTGCTCATGGGCAATGGCGCACGCTCACCGCTGAAGCACACCGTCGATGTGCCGCCGATGAGCAAACGTGTCGTCGAGTTTGAGGCGAACGAGGCCAAGGACTGGATGTTCCACTGCCACATCCTGTATCACATGATGAGCGGCATGGCCCGTGTGTTTCGGTATGAGGACGAGGTAGGCGGGTTCGCCAGAACGCGGGAGCCTGCGGATCGCAGTCTGGCGACTGCGCCTACAACCGCCGACCACAGCCTGCATCACGCTGCCGGTCTCGGCGAGCATTCACACGACATGTTCTACGCCTGGGGTGCGGCAACCATTCTGTCCCACATGAGCGAGGGGCTGCTGACCTGGATGAATCCGAAGAACGACTTGCTGCTCGCATGGGAGATCGGCTGGGAAGGCGTGGACAATCCGCAGTATGAGATCGACGCGCTCTACCAGCGCTACTTCAACCTCAACTTCCAAGCCTTTGCTGGCTACCGCCTGACGAACGATCCCGACGCGAAGGATCGCGGCCTCATCGGTTTCAATCATCGCCTGCCGTTGATGGTCTGGGCCAATGTGAGCCTCGACACCGAGGGAGACGCGCGACTTACTCTCGCGAAGCGCTTCCAAATCACGCCGCGTCTCGGTGTGTGGGGTGAAGTTTTTTACGACACGGGCACCGAGTGGGAGTGGACGGCGGGTGCTGACTACACGCTCACACGCCACACCTCGCTCACCCTTTCTTATCACAGCGACTTCGGCCTTGGGGCTGGCTTGCTGCTCCGTTTTTGATGGCCTGCGCCATCCTTATCCCAAACCCAAACACACCATGAAAACGAAACTCATCACCCTCCTCACCACTGCGCTGCTTGGCCTCGCGTTGGCTTCCTGCTCCACCACTGGCGGCGCGAAACCCTATCCGTATGACGTGTGCATCGTCAGCGGCAACAAGCTCGGCAGCATGGGCACTCCCATCTCCAAGGTCTATCAGGGGCAGCAGTTGAAATTCTGCTGCAGCCCCTGCGTGGAGGACTTCGACGCGAACCCCGCGAAGTTCATGGCGAAGCTGCCCCATTAATCATCACAAGACTTCGACGAGGCGCGCGGACGTCCTCATCTGGTCAATCCGCAACATGCTATCTCATCAAGGTGCCAGGCACCGCTGTTTGGCCCCTTTGATGAGTCACGGACTGCTTGCCCCTCTGCTTGAATCACCCAAACAGCGCCGTCACAGCTTTACCGCCATCCGTGATCGGCACGGGACGGGTGCCATCCATAAGTTCCTTGCCTGGATCAATGCCCATCGCGGCGTGAATCGTGGCGTGGAAATCGACGAGTGGCACAGGGTTCTCGACGGGCTGCTTGGAAAGCTCGTCGGTCACACCATAGGCACCGCAATGCTTCAGGCCGCCACCAGCGAGAACCATGGAGAAGGTGGTGCCCTGATGGCCGCGTCCACCGCGACCGTCGAATTCCGGCGGGCGACCGAATTCGGTGCCGACGACGATGAGGGTCTTGTCTAGGAGCTTCTGCGTTTTCAAATCGCGAATCAACGCGGCCAGTGCGGTGTCGAGCTCCTGGATAAGTAGATGTTGATTGGCGCTGCCTTCATTGTGGATGTCCCAGCCGGTGCCGTTCATGAAGTTGAGGTTGTGAGACACCTCAATGAAACGCACGCCAGCCTGCACGAGACGACGTGCCAGCAGGCAACGCTGGCCGAACTCGCCGCCGTAGTCGTTGCGCAGGTCTGCGGACTCTTGCTTGAGATTGAAATGCTTCATAAACTGCGGCCCTGAGAGCTTCAGGGCTTGCGCTTGTGCTGTTTGGTAGTCGGCGATGGCCGAATCCTTCGGCGAGCGCTCCATCAGCGGCTGCAGCAGCTTGGCACGCGTGCTGGCGCGGCTTTCATCGACAAATTCTGGGCGGGTGAAGCCGGACGGCCCGGTGTTGGTGTCGGTGAGATAAACGTAGCCCGATTTCGCACCGAGGAAGCCAGGGCCACGGCTCACATTGGGATACCCGATCAAAATGTAAGGCGGTACATCGCTGCTCGCCGCACCACGTTCGTGCGTGATGATCGAGCCGATGCTTGGATAGACCACATTGCCGGAGATCATGCGTCCGGTATGCACGATGTTGGTCGCAAAGGCATGCTCGTCGATGACTTTGTGGTTCACGGTGCGCATGACTGTCACGTGCTCCATCACCTTCGCCGTGCGGCTCAGATGCTCCGTCAACTGCACGCCGGGAACGGAGGTGTCGATGGCCTTGTACATGGAGCCTGCGATCTTCTGCTTGCTCTTGTTATCGCCGAGCTTCTTTGGATCAAACGTATCAATTTGAGCCATGCCGCCACCGAGCCAGATGAAGATGCAATGCTCAGCCTTGCCCTTGGGCGTGTGGACGGGTGTGTTGTTCGCAAACAGGGGTGCGGTGCCGAAAGCGGCGGCGGAGGTGAGGAAGGAACGGCGTTTCATAGTGGTGGGGTTAAGTCGTCGATAATTCGGTGTTTCCAGTAATCGGGGTGGCGTTTGTCGTGCATGACAGCGATCACATAAACGACATCTTCACCAAGCTGGCGATAGATGACCGCATGATGGAAGCGTGGGATATTGCAGCGGCGGAATTCTTGATGGGTGAAGTGGCAGTGCTTGGGGTTTAATCTGATCTTCCGCATGGCCGAACGCAGTTCCTCAATGAAGTCATCGGCCACCCAGAGGCTGCGGGCCTCCAGATGATGAACTGACTCATTGATCTCAGCCTCGACTTCAGGATGCTGTCGCAGCTCGTTCATGAAGGCGTTTCTGAATGCGATCTAAAACAACGAATGCATCCTCGCATGGCACCTTGCCAGAGATGATCTCCTCCCAGCGGCGGTCCAGCGTGGCCTGCAAGTCACTTGTCAGCGGTTCTTCCGTGGCATGAACGCGGCTCAGATGATTGCCGAGCTGTTGATAAAGCTCTTCGCACTCGGCTTCAGATAGCTGCGAGGCTTGTTGAAAGATAGCGGCGGCTGCGGTGCTCATGGTGAAGGGTATTCATCGGGCGTTTGAACTCAAGGGCTGAAAGCCCACTCCGGTGCGTTCAGCATGGCCCAGAGGACGTCTTCCATGCGGGTGCGCCATTGGGCATCGAGTTTTTCGGTGGGTGCTTCCCCTTGGCGGGCGGCGGCTTCTTGGGCCATGCGGACGGTGGTGGCTTCGCCGTCGAGATGATTGGACCAACTCACATACTTCTCGCGGGCGCGTGTGGGCTTTGAGCTTGGAGGCTGGGGCTTGGAATGACGGGTGTCGAAGCCGGCGCTGAGGTGCTGGGTATAGAGTTCGTGTTCCTGGGCGCTGGGTTTGCGGGTGAGAAGCTTCAAAAATAGGGTGTCGATGAGTTCATCCACGGAGTTCGCTTTCAAGGCGAGGTCGGTGATGCCGTGGTCGTCACTCATGCGGGTAAGCCAGACGCCAAGCGTGCCGTTGCTGAGAATGGCGGGCTGGAGAACGTTCGGATCGGCATCGCGTTTGCTGATGGGGTCCTGGCGTGCAGCACGCCAACCGAAGGCGCTGAGCACGTCGGTGACGGCCTGGATTCTTGGCAGGGCGAGGCTGGGGCGGTCGCGTTCGTTGCTGGTGCTGGTGAGCATCCAACTGCGCCGCGGTTTGCCCATGTGAATGGCATTTTTAAGGTCGCGGGTGTTGTCGATGTCGAGACAGACTTCTTCAGTTTTAAATGGCTTGCCGGTGGCGGCGAAGAGCGAGTCCACGATCTGCTCGGCCTGGAGACGACGCGGGGCAGGGCTGGTGTAAAGCGGGCTGGTGAGCTTCAACTCGGGATCGGTGGCGCGTTGATAGGCGTGGCTGTTCAAGATGAGGCGAGTGAGATTTTTCACGTCGTAACCACCGCGCACGAACTCACGTCCGAGCCACTGGATGAGTTCTGGATGCGTGGGTTTGCCTTTTTCCCAGTCTTCGACGGGTTCGACGATGCCGCGGCCCATGAAGCGGGACCAGATGCGGTTCGCGGTGACTTGCGCGAAGCGCTCGTTTTGAGGCGCGGTAATCATGGCGGCGAGCACATCACGCGTGTCCTGCGGATCTTCGGCGAGCTTGGCCACCGATTCGTCGCAGAACTCAGCGAAGGGCCACTTCGGCTGCACTTTGGTGCCGGGCATGAGCGTGACCTGGATCAAGGGCTTGCGGCCACCAGCGTGGATCTTGTCCATCGGCACGCTGCTGGTTTTCGGCACTTCGATTTCCTTCGTGCCGAGCATGGCGGCGAGTTCAAAGAGGTCTTGTTGCAGCGATTTGCCGGTGGGCGAGTCGTGGCAGCGGGCGCACTTCATTTCCACGCCAAGGAAGGCAGTGCTGACGATGGTCCCCTTCGCGGCCATGGGCACGTCGTTCTGTGACGCGGTGCCAAAGCCAGCCGGACCGCCGAGACGTTCGCTGCCCTTCATGCGCAGGAGTTCGGTGACGAAGAAATCCATCGGCTTGTTGTCCTTCAGCGACTCATAGAGCCACCAACGGAAGGGGCCGGTGTTGTTGAGCGTGGGATTGAGGATGTTCGGATTTTCGGCTAGCACGTCCTGCCAGTAGCCCATCCAGTTGTCCGCCCAGCGTGGGTCATTGAGCAGGCGGTCGATGGCGGCCTTGCGGTCGGGGTTCTTTTGAAAGGCTGCGATTTCTTCAAGCGTCGGCACGACGCCAAGGGTGTCGATGGTGACGCGGCGCAGGAAGTTCATCTCATCCGTCAAAGGCGTGAGCGTGAGATGATCAGCGCGGATGTCGGGCCAGTGCGCGCCTTCTTTGATCCACTTCGTCAGCACGGCGACCTCGTCTTTGGTCAAAGGCTTGCCTTTGGGCGGCATGACTTCGTCTTCATCGCCGGAGGTGACGCGGGCGATGATGGAACTGTGATCAGGTTTGCCGGGTTGAACGGCCGCGCCGTCTGATTTGCCGCCTTTGAGTGCATCAGCCAGCGAATCAAGATGCAGCCCACCTTTGGCCTTCGCACCGCGGTGGCATTCGTTGCATTTGGTCTCAAGAATGGGCATCACATCTTTGAAATAGTCGATGCTGCCTTTGTGCGCGTCCTGCGCCTTCACGCCGTCGATGCGGGCGGCGATGAAATGGTCGATCTCATTGCTGGCAGGGAAGTTTTTCGGCAGTTCGGGCACCTTCACAGGTGCCACCTTCGCCAGCCAGGCTTTCGCAGCCTCACGGCGTTGCGTCCAATACGGATCGGACTTCGCACGAAGTTCGGCGCGCTTCTTTGAATTGATCACGTCGTAATGAGCGGTGCGTTCCTTCTCATACTCGGCCCAGTCAGCGTCATTGTAGGTCACCACGCGTTTGCTTGGTGTCACGAGTTTCCAGGTCTCTGTGCCTTGCTTTGACCAAGCAACGACGGTTTCGCCAAGCTCAGGGCGGCGAATGCTTTTCCCGACATAGCTGCCCACGATGGTCTCTAGCACGAAGAATTGCGGCTTGCCGGTGCCTTCGAACTCACACCAAGATTCGCGATTGCCCGGCGGCACGAAGCGGAAGTCGGGGCCGAGGTCGAGGTACTCTTTTTGGTCAGCCACGAGATGATGGCCATCGCTGTCAGCGGGTGGAAAGGGCGTGGTGAGGCTGGTTTTCCCGTCGATGTAGAGATTCGTGGCACCCCGGGCACGCAGCAGCAGGCGGTGCTTGCCTTTGGGGAAGGTCACGAGGGCAGCGGCGCGCAGAAGGAAGGGGACATGGCGGTCGCCACGCACGCCGGTCTCGACGTATTTCTGCGGTACGTCGAAGAAGCCGAACACGTCCTCCGTGTAGGTCTCGCCAACCTTCGGCGGTTCGCTGGGCCAAGCGTTGGCATCAGGCATGCCTTCCTCCGCCAGTTGCACGAGCACACGGCCTGCGGGCACTTCTTTTTTCGCGATCGGTGGCGAAGGTGGGATGAATTGATACTTCGCCTTCAGCGCCTCGGTGTCGATGGGGCCGCGATAGATCGCCACTTCATCCAGCCAGCCATTCAATGAATGCGAGGAGGCCAAGGTGGAGCCGCTGCCGATCATGACTGCGTCGCCATCAGTCACAGGGCCGCGATCCGTTGCGCCGCCCATGTCCCAGGTGCCGTCGGTGGGCTGGCCGTCGATGAAGCCCTTGATGCTCTTTGGCTGCCCGAAGGTGTACGTCACCGCGATGTGGTGCCAGCCTTGCAGCGGCATCGTGTCCTTCGACCACCAGCGATGCCAGTCGCCCTTTTTGTCGGGGACACTGGCGCTGTGAAAAAGAAACCCAATTTGCGCCCCGCCTTTGCCTGTTTGGAGGCGCAACGCGTAGTTTTGATTGTTTTGGCCAAACTCCTTGGTCCCGAGTCGGCCCTTGCCGATGATGTAAGGCGTGCCGCTGGCTCCTGGAGCCTTCACCCAAGCTTCGAGCGTGATCGTTTCGTTCAGACCGAAGCGCAATTCCTCGTTGTCCGCGATCTTGAGCGCCTTTTTGCCTTCACCGACGAAACGGCTGGCCGTGTTGTCCTTGGCAAAGCCAGGGTAAGTCGGCGCACGCGGTCCAGGTTCTTGTTGGTCATCAAAACGCCACTGCATCACCGGCTTGAGCGTGGTCTTGTCAGAAACGTCGTTGCCCACGTTGGTGTCGTTTTGGGCGAGGGCAGCGGAAGTGAGAAGAAGAGTGCTGAAAAGGACGGAGCATGTCATATTTCTACCAACGGCGGTTTGTCCCGTCTTTCAGCATTCCTGGCCCCCCACTTTCGTGAGGGGCGATGTAAAACTCTACACCTGCACCAAGCCGCGACGAATCGCCTCCGCCGTCGCCTGGGCTCGGTCGTTGACCTTCAGCTTCATCAGAATGCGGCTGACGTGCTGCTTCACGGTGTCCTCGGAGATGCCGAGGGTGGCGGCGATTTCTTTGTTGGCGTTGCCGCGGGTGACGAGGGTGAGGATTTCGCGTTCGCGGGGGGTGATCTCGGGCTCGGAAAGGCGGTCCTGGAGGCGCTTTTCGATATCAGCTGGCAAACTGCGCTCACCGCGGGCGACGCTGCGGATGGCGGCGAGTAAGGCATCACGGGAGGAGGATTTTTGCAGA
>Ga0315905_10004237_pt1 | contig 14646 bp, 15 predicted proteins | sample LakEriMetagenome_5_FD_203522 | JGI IMG/M metagenome (GOLD analysis project Ga0315905, IMG submission 203522) | Freshwater fungal communities from buoy surface, Lake Erie, Ohio, United States - Buoy 4 MA121 | ecosystem: Environmental > Aquatic > Freshwater > Lake | place: USA: Lake Erie, Ohio... | reverse complement strand
ACCCCACTGACGTATTCCCAAGCTACCCATCACCTATCGTGCTTCAAAGTCACACCACAGGAAGAGTTGCCTGTGGACTTGCTAGATTTGGCTTGATTCCCAAATGGGCAAAAGATGAAAAGATAAGTCGTTACACATACAACGGACGAACAGAGACTGTCAAAGAAAAGCCAAGCTACAGGCAGGCGTGGAAAAGTCGTCAGTATGGTTTGGTGCTGTTGGACAGCTTTTATGAGCCTTGTTATGAAACAGGCAAATCAGTGAAAACTAGGATTCAGCTTGAATCAGGCTTGCCATTTGCTATTGCTTGCTTATGGGACAAATGGACACAGCCAGAAACTGGGGAAATTGTTGTCAGCTTCTCAATGCTGACAGTGAATGCAGATGCACATCCTGTAATGAACAGATTCCACAAAGCAGGTGATGAAAAGCGTACACCAGTCGTTGTTCCAGAGTCTAAATATTCAGACTGGCTTGCAGCGACCCAAAGTGATGCTGCTGACTTAATTACATCAATGGCAGATTTAAAAGAAATAGAGCTAGTTGTAGGCAGTTAATTGGGGTCAGATCAACATTAATATTTATGATTTAAAGTTACCGAAACGCCTAATAAATTAATGTTGATCTGACCCCAATTAATCATGTGCACCCATAAACTATTTGCCACTCTCCTAATTTTGTTCAGCTGCAGTCTGCAGGCCGCTACGATACAAGGCAAAGTAGTGAGCGTGTCCGACGGCGACACCATCAAGGTTCTAGACGCCACCAACACCCAGCACAAAATTCGCCTGCAAGGCATTGACGCTCCTGAGAAGGCGCAGCCTTTCGGACAAAAATCGAAACAGTCTTTAAGCCAGCTGGTCTACAACAAACAAGTGACAGTTGAGTACCAGAAGAAAGACAAATATGGCCGAATCTTGGGAAAGGTCATACTCAACGGCACAGACGTTTGTTTAGAGCAGATTAAATTGGGTATGGCTTGGCATTACAAACAGTACAAGTCTGATCAACCCAAAGAAGACCGCGAAACCTATGCGCAGGCTGAACTTGAAGCAAGAACGAAAACCGTCGGCATCTGGACAGACAAAAATCCAACCCCGCCTTGGGAGTTTAGAAAACAACAAAGGTAATTTGAGTTTTACTTGAGATTAGCTCTCAGTTCGACTGCTGATTGCGGAGTCGAACCGATAAAGCTCATCAAACAGCACTTTTAGCATAATCGCGCAGTGCCAGCTGAACTTGGACCCTTGCCATCTCAGCAATACCAAGACTCGGCAAGAGATTGACAACCAGATGCGCTATGGCTTCATTAAGGATCACTTGCCGCCTAATAGGTATGCGGGCAGTGCTGAATTCTTTCAGATATTCGTCGATTTCGTAAGCCGCTTTACCCAGTTGGAAGCTGGCGTGCCGCAAGCACTTCTTGGCTTCCTCTCTTACACGCCGAGCCTCTTGCGCTCTTAACTCGGCCATTTCTTCATCTTCATCCATAACCACTGTCCTATTAGTTAGTATGGCTACAGTTTTATTTCAAATTACCAAATGGGCAACCGATATTTTTACCAGCCCGGCTTTCTGTTAATCAGGGGTTCTGTGGTCAGAACATAGGGCAATGTTTAGGTTAATTTTTGACAGTCATGACGTGTTTTATTACACGATCGATGGCTAAAACTAATCAGTAAAAATCAATCAGCAAGACGTCATACCCGCTCCAGTTCAGCCTTAATCTTTTATCTACTGATTTGGTGGAACGCCAGAAATCACAAACCATTAACAAGTCTGAATAGATTTCTGGCAGTCCAGTTTTCGTGCATGCCTAGTTGGTAATTTATTAAGATTTAATCTAAAGTGGCCCCGGACGCCTTCACAGTACGTGACCATTTATCAACTTCATTTTTTAGAAATATCCCAAAATTTTCTGGTGAATTCCAAGATGCAGCAAAACCCTGAGCACTAAATTTGTCTTTTACTTGAGGCAATAGCATTGCCTTGCGAATATGTTCATTAAGTTGCTGAACAATTACTGACGGTGTTCCAACAGGAACCATCACTCCATTCCATGCAAATACTTCATAACCAGGCAAACCTGATTCTGCAATAGTTGGCACATCAGGCGCTGCAGGCGATCGGACTGGACTAGTTAGGCCTAATGCTTTGAGCTTTCCTGCTTTAACGAATGGCATGGCAGACAGCGTCGTATCAAACATCACATCCACCTGCCCACTCATAACATCCATCAAAGCCGGGGCACTTCCTTTGTAAGGTATATGTGCCATTTTAATTCCAGCCATCGTGTTAAATAACTCAGCCGATAGGTGCGTAGATTGTCCGTTACCAGATGAAGCGAAGTTTATACCACCCGATTTAGTTTTGGCTAACTGGATCACCTCTTTCACACTATTGGCTGGGAATTGTGGATGGGCCACCAAGACCAAAGGTCCCTGAGTAAGCAATGACACAGGTGCAAAATCTTTTTGTACGTCATAGCTTAAATTTTTAAATAATGACTTATTGATTGCGTGTGCCGTAGTTCCAATCAACAAGGTGTATCCATCAGCTGGCGCTTTAGCAACGAATTCTGCACCAATGTTACCTCCAGCTCCAGCACGGTTATCCACCGTAAACTGTTGTCCGGTAGCTTCCGAAACCTGTTGAAATAAAACACGCGCGACTATATCTGTAGGTCCACCAGGTGGATAAGGTACAACTACGCGGACTACTTTATTCGGATATGTCTGCGCTAAAACAGGTGATGTCGAAATCAAACTTAGAAAGCCGAATAAGAAAAGAGAAATGATTTTCATAATTGACAATTCCTTTAAAAATTACTCTCAATCAGTCAAGCTTAACGCCTGTATCACTGACTACCGTTTTCCACTTTTGCATTTCTGCACTGATAAACCGAGTGAAATCCTCGGGCGCATTTCCTATTGGCATTGCGCCTTGATCTAAAAAAATTTTCTCTACTTCTTGTTGTTTTAAAATAGAACTTATGTGCTTATTCAAAAGATCGATAATTGGTTTCGGTGTGTTACCAGGTGCCAGCAATCCAAACCAAGCTGAAGATTCGTATCCAGCTAGCCCAGCTTCGGCCATAGTAGGAATTTCTGGGGCATACGGCCAACGCTTAGCCGTAGTAACTGCAAGTGCTTTTACTTTTCCGCTTCGAATGTGCTGAATTGAAGAAGGTAAATTATCAAAGGCATAAAGAATTTGACCACCCATTAAATCAACCAACATCGGTGCACCCCCCTTGTAGGGTATGTGTACCATTTGAATTTTGGCTTGACTTTTTAGTAACTCACCACTCATGTGAGGAGAGCCACCTAAACTAGTCGATCCGAAATTAAGTTTTCCAGGTTGATTTTTTGCAAGCGCGATCAATTCCGCAACATTTTTGACTGGTGCAGACACGTTCGCAAGTAGAACATTTGGAGTGATAGCAACCAATGACACAGGCGCAAAGTCTTTTAAAGGATCATAGGGCGGAGGCATCTGAATGGCAGGCAAGATACCATGACTTGCAATAGATCCAAACACCAAGGTGTATCCATCAGCAGCAGATTTGGCAACGACTTGAGACCCTATGACGCCGCCAGCACCGGCACGGTTTTCAATAAGTATGGGCTGACCAAGTCGTTCTGATAATCGCGGCGCAAGTGTTCTTGCCAGTAAGTCAGTAGTTCCACCAGGAGGGTAAGGAACTATTAATTTGATTGGGCGATCTGGATAGGCTGCTTGCGCGTTCACAGCAGCAAACATCAAAAAAATATGAAGTAGTAACAGCGACATCGCCGATCTGAACGACTTCAAGAAATTAAATCTGGTCATATAGGTGTCCTATTTAAATTTACTGAGGTAGTAAATTATTTTTTTGCATACGCTTAATCCAATATATGAATGAGTCTTCAGTGTCCATGCAACCATGAAAACCATGCTGGTGGAGCTTGATAGGACTCAAAACTGAATTCGCTGGTGAAGCCAATCCATAAGCCAGTGCTCTGTCCGTAAATTGCCACGAACTTCCAATCATCTGCTCAAGAGATAGATTGCGCAAGCTATGTTTACTAACGATCTTTGCCCAACTCGCCTCATGTGTAGGCATATCTTTTGACAGCTCCATTGGAACGCTTGCTCCAACTTTCATACCAAAACATTCAGCGATTGATTCCCAAATATCTTGCCAAATTAACATATCGCCATTAACAACGTTATAAGTTTCATTGGCTGCAATTTCATGCGTGGCAGCGAAATGTGCAGCTTGTGCAATCAATCGGCTATCGCTCGCAGCGTTGATATAGCGACCACCACCTGGGAAATTTAAGGGTTGACCCCTTTCTCGCATCACCGCTGCATAGGCCCCTATGGCGGCCACAATATTCATAGGGCTCGATACTGCATGCCCAAACACTAATTGAGGACGCAAGATAGAAAAAGTCCATGCAGAATGAGGCTGGCGGGCACGCAATAAATCTTCCTGTAGCCAGTAAAAATTTTCATGCCAGTGTCTAGGCCAACGCTCCTTAGCAGGGACTGGCGCCGGTTCTACGTGACCGCCGTATGCCTTAGTCCCTTGCATGATGGTGATATGCCGCAAGCCTTTTGCTTTCGGCGTCATTACATCTAGCAAGTTACGCAACATAGCGTCATTAACTTCCATCTGTCTAGGGTCACGCCAACCGGATACAAGTTCTGGCAACTCGTACAACGCGGCAAAAAGGATATGAGTAACACCGGTCAAATTAGAGGCTGCAGACTCGCACGCCTTGAGGTCACACAAATCTAGGGGGACATGAATCACACCCTTAGGAAGCGGTACAGAACGCCTTGATAGTGCCAATACTCGCCAGTCTGGCAAGGATGCGAAGTACTCAGTGGCCGCCATACCAACAACACCGCTGGCGCCTGCAATCAAAATGGTGTGCTTTTTATTTTTCATGTCTGTGTCTTTATGCTTTTTTCATAAGTACTTGCCCATGCAACTTTGGCAGCATTTCATCTGGTACTTCAATTTCAAATCCTAAAACTGCAGCTGACAAAGCCTTACCATAGTTGTCTAAACACAAACTTCTAGAAACACCCCCACCTAAAGCACCGTGGCAGACAAAGTTCATAGCCTCAATGTTGTCAACTTCGTAACGAATGACTTCGCCACGAATTGCACCAGCATAAAAAGCCTTAAATTTTTCTGGAGTGAGCTGCTGTTTTAATAAAGGATAAAACTCTGGTTCAAATGCAAACACTGCAATATTGGATATATCACCCTTGTCACCAGACCTAGCATGGGCAATATGTTGGAGTTGGACTTTCATGATTAGCTTTCGAAGTAGCGGATCGTTGCAGGAACTTTTTCACGGGGCACAAGAGACGACCAGACACCAATGACCTCACGAGTTCGGTCTGCATGAGGCACACGCTTACCTGTATGACCAATGCCAGAAACCGCCATACCATCAACTTCGCGACCAACCTTGATCGCTTGCTCGCGAGTTTTGGTTCGTGCAGCTACACGAACGGCTATTTCATAAGGCTCTGGCGCATCAGAAGGTGTTGCAGCGCCATGTATGGCATTAAGTCCCAAGAAATCTATACGAATTTCTTCAGCTTCCAGACCCACGATTCGAAACCTTTCGGTCAGGATTTTTTTGGCTAGCTCTGCACGTCTCAAAGCACCGGGACCGGCATAAAAGAACATATCCTCACCAATAAAACCTTCTGTACAGCCTATAGAAACTTTTAAAGTAGCAGGTCGCTGCTTACCGCCAATATTGGAAACTCGCACACGGTCAGGGCCGACTTGTTCAATTTTTGCGGTGGTGAAGTCCACTACGACGTCAGGCGTAAGGTAGTTGGCTGGGTCGTGAACCTCGTACAACATTTGCTCTTTAACTGTTTGCAGATTGATTGCGCCACCAGTTCCTGCAACCTTACTTAAAATCGTAGTCCCATCGATTTCAACCTCAGCGATTGGAAAACCAAAATTCCAGGGCTCAGGGACATCTTTAAATCCAGGATCAGAAAAATAACCGCCCGTCACTTGGGCACCACATTCCAAAAGATGCCCGATCCCCATGCCCTGACCTAAACGTTTTGTATCCAAAGGATCCCAACCGAATTCATGCATCATGGGTGCCATAAAAATAGATGGATCTGCAACACGCCCTGTCACAACAATATGAGCCCCCTCTTTCAGCGCAAGCGCAATCGGTTCGGCACCAAGGTAAACCTCTGCCGAAATCAAGTTAGACGACAAACTAGAAGTTGGCAAGCCATTTTCTAAGATCTTATCTGTCATAGATAAAACTTTATCTGTAATGAGACTTCCATTAACAGATGCAACCTTCACACCCTTGTACCCAAAGTGTTGCAACCAATGAACAATTCTACGAGCAGCCGCATCGGGATTGATCCATCCTTGATTACTTATTATTTTTGTTCCGTGCTTCATGCATGCAGGCAAAACTGCTTTCATACGGTCATCTAGGTAGGTGTCATAGCCCTCAAAACTCGGGTCACGCCTTGCTCTGACCTGGGCAGCAGATACGGTAGCTTCTGCCATCGTTTCAAAGCAAAGATAGTCAAGTTGTCCTTTTTCTGCATTAAGCTGAGCTGGCTCTACCCGATCACCCCACCATGCAGCACCCGCTCCAATTCGAATTATTTTTTTCATTGATTTTCCTTTCGATAAATCACAGCATCTAGCGAGATGCACCCTTGTCCCAAGCTACCAACCATGACAGGATTAATATCGAGCTGAGTAACTCCAAGTTTTTCGTCTGTCATCATTTGTCCAACTGCAACAACAGACTGACAGAAAGCGCTTACGTCGAGGGGAGGCTCTCCGCGTACACCTGCTAATAAAGGCGCAATCCGCAAACTTTGTAAGACCTTTTCTACATCTGCCACTGAGAATGGAGCCATCAGTACCTGCAGATCTGGCATGGCCTCCACATACTTGCCACCATCACCCACGAGTACGACAGGGCCAAACACAGGGTCAACGCGTGCGCCTATCATCAATTCACGTTGTCCTTTTGCTTGTTCGGCAACGATAACGCCCGTTAGTTTGATTCCAGCAGAATCAGCAGCAACGTGCATATCCTTGAACGCCTGACGCAACGAATCTATATCTCGAACACCCAAACGAACTAAACCAAGTTCAGATTTGTGCGAGACCTCCTCAGTACACCCTTTAACGACAACCGTGGCCACCTTCATGTTCTTAAACGCTGAGACAGCCTCCTCCTCACTTTGACATAAAACGTGAGTTACGACAGGCACTCCAAACCTAGCAAGTAAAGCTAAGCTAGCTGCTTCGTCAAGCAATTTTGAATTTTGAATAGGTAACGGTGCAGGCTTAATCATAGGATTACGCAGCTTTACATTAGCCATCAATTCAGCATGGGTTAGGTATAAGCTGAGCGCACGAACGGCCTCACCCTCAGTTGTGTACACAACCAATCCGTTAGCTTTAAATTGAGAGGCAATGTTGGCCTGCGGAGCGGCTACGACCAGCGGCTTTCCAGTTGCATCTGCAAATTTCGCCGCATCTTTAGAAAATTTATCTACGTCATAGCCGGCGCCTGCAACTGCAATGCCTATCAAGAAAGCATCTGCTGCAGGATCCTTTGATATGGGAGGCAAAATAGCGCCAAACAATCCACTATTAGATAAAAGTGCTGCCGTGATATCTACTGGATTTTTTACGGTGGCAAATCCTGGCAAGATTAATTTAAGTTCTTGCTGAGTTATTGGCAGGAGCGGTTCAAGAGGCATGTCTTCTTGGGTCGCCGCGTCGGCCGTCATGACACAGACAGCACCCGAATTACTAATCGCAACTAACCGCCTCCCTTTAGGGCGCCAACCTTGCAAATATAGAGGTGCAGTGTCAACTAGATCAACCATAGACTGTGCACGCATAATTCCATGTTCTTTAAGAAAAGCATCGACTACCCTGTCCTCATTGGCCAATGCCCCTGTGTGAGATTGCGCTGCCTCTTGGCCAGCCACTGTTCGACCAGACTTTAAAACCACCAATGGTAAATTTCTATCGCGAGCTATTCGCGCGGCCTCTGCAAGATTCCATGGATCTGGAATTCCTTCTAGATAAAGCATCAATAACTTCAAGTCTGGGTCTTCCGCAACCACCGTCGCTAACTCACAAACAGTGACATCACAGTCATTACCAGTTGCATGCGAATGACGTACGCCCAAACCGCGTGCGCGCAGAAGGCCATAAGGAATAACGCTCATTGCACCGCTTTGGCTAATGATGCCGATAGGACCATCCATAGGTTGGACTTCCGTAAACATCGTCGAAAAACTAGCAACTGCACCTGTTCCAAAATTTGCTAATCCCTGAGAGTTGGGGCCCACGATTCGCATTCCACAGGCTCTTGCGCTAGCCTTCATCGCTTGTTCTTGCAGTTTGCCGTCAGGATGGGATTCTCCAAAGCCTGAGCTCATAACAATACTCATTGAAACGCCTGCCTTAGCACATTCTTCAACCGCCTTAACCGCTAATTCACCTGGGACAGCAATGATGGCCACATCTGGAACTTCGGGCAAACTTTGTAAAGTCGCAAAGCTATGAAAACCCTGCACTTCATTGCGCATAGGGTTAATTGGGTAAACCTTGCCCTTAAAACCGAATCGAGATAGATAAGCAATAGGTCGGCCACCAATTTTGTTTGTATTATCAGAAGCCCCAATTACAGCAATTGATTTAGGAGCTAGCGCTATGCGCAAAGCTGCGCGAGGATCAACTGACATGTTTTTCTTTCACAAAGAACGGTAAACTTTTTCCGGCAATTTCTCGAACTTCAAAGTGAACCTGATCGTCCATATCTACATCGATTTCTGCGTGGCCCATAACACGGATTCCATCTACTAAATCTACTAATACAATTCGATATGGAACGATTGCGCGAAACTCATCACTTGGGGCACGATGCACCAAGGTGCTGGCGCATACCTTACCCATCCCTGAAGAAAGTTGCGTAATGGGACTGGTCTGACCACAAGCTGGACAGAAATCACGCCTGAAGTACCATCGATTAAGACAAGTACCGCATTGCTGATACTGAAGTTGATCGCCGTCTTGTGTCCAATCATTAACAGTCATAGAGCCTCCAGCACCAGGCTCACATGCGAAGAAAGAACACCACCATCCGCATGCAATAGAGAAACACCGGATCTGCGAGCCTGACGTTCCCCAGAACGACCGGTCATTTGTAAATGTGCCTCCGCAAGATGCGCCATGGCACCAGCTACGCCACAGTGTCCATAAGAAAGCAACCCGCCATGTAGGTTCAGAGGTGTAGCAGAGTCCTTACTGAAACGGCCTTCGCGGGTCCAATTACCGGCCTGCCCACGAGGAGCAAATCCAATCTCTTCTAGAAGCATGGTGAGCGTAATTGTGAAACTGTCGTAAATTCCTATATATTCAACATCACTTAAATCCCGGCCAGCAATTTGCAACGCACGTTGCGTACATTGACCAGCGCCAAAGTCATTCAGATTCTTCATAGCGCTGATGTGCTGCGAATTATGGTGCTGTGCAGCACCCGTTATTTTTATTGGAAATTTACCGTTTGGCTCTGCTGAAACCACAAATGCACATCCTCCATCTGCCACAGAGCAACAATCTAAAATTTTTAAAGGCGTTGAAATGGGCCTAGAAGCCAATACGTCGTCCTCTGTAATAGGTTTTTGAAACTGAGAACCCGGATGCAAGAAAGCATGTTGACGCATCAAAACAGCTAGAGCCGCAAAGTCCCGCTCTGTGGAGCCAAATGTTTTCATGTAACTAGAAGCTAATAAACCGTAATAGGCAGGAATAGTGGCTCCTAACGGAACTTCGTATACAGGATGTCCCACTTGAGCAAGCACCTGAATGGCCGAATCTCTGCTTTGTCCAGTCATACGATTTTCACCACCAACAACGAGTATTCGCCTGGCGGCACCGGAAGCAATAAGTTGCTTCGCCAACATTACTAGCGCCAATCCAGTCGCTCCGCCCAATTGGACGGTATGTGCGTAGCGAGGACTTATTCCAAAATGCTCACAAAACAATGTAGCGAGCATTAAATGGGGTAATGTGGTTGAGTAACCGCAAATCACACCGTCAATTTCAGATCGCAAAAGTCCAGCGTCATTTAAAGCCAAAGAACTGGCCTGACTCATCAGGTCAAGCGTACTACGACCTTCATGTTTTCCGTAGGGCGTAAGCCCACTACCAATAATGTAGCTCATGCAGCTTCTTTGTGCATGACTATCTTAGACAACTCAGCAGCTTCTTGTTGCAACGCCTGAATCAATATAGGCAAACGAGATGAAATGCGCTGAGATAAGGCAACCACGCTCAAAGCGGCTATCGGCTCCCCATCATATCCAAAAAGTGGAACACCAACTCCCCCCATCTGGTCAACAATGACGTCCAAAACCAAAGCATAACCCCGCGTTCGGGCTAGCTTGGCTTCTTGTCGCAATCGTGTAGGCGTCAATGTCGAAAATCGTTTAGCAATAGCAGTTTTATTAATTTGAAGTATTGTTTCGATCTCATCATTAGGTAACCATGCCATCAGAGCCATGCTTCCAGCCCCTACACCCAAGGGTCGCCTGCTTCCAACTTCAAGAAGATTCGCTCTTATTGGATAGCTACCAAACTCACGGTCAACGCAAACAGACTCGACGCCATGACGCGTAGAAAGCACAATTGTGTCGCCTGTTATCGCTGCTAAGCGAATCATTGAGGCGCGCGTTCGATTACGAATGTGTTCTCTGTCCTGCATTGCCATTCCCAATAAAAGCGCTTCATCCCCAAGCATGTAACGTTTATTCACTTTGTCTCGCTGAACGAATCCTTCTTGAATAAGGGTTTCTAAAAGTCTTAAAGATGTGGCCTTGCTCAAATCAGCACTTTCAGCGATATCTGATAGGCGCATAGGCTCAGGGTTAGACAAGGCCTTAAGAACTCGGCAGACTTTTTGAGTCGCATTGGTGTTGGAGACTTGGTACATTTTTAATGGTCAAGTTCAGGTAACTGCGCTTTGGTCGCCGCCCAAGTAAATACGATGTATCAAATCACCTTTTCGCAGATCTTCTGAAAATGCTGAGGTTGCCATACGCCCAGTTTGCATTAGGTAGCCGAAATGTGCGTGACGCAAAGCTTTATCAACAAGCTGCTCAACAAGCAGTATTGAAAGTCCTTGCGCACACAACTGAGTAGCCACATCTAAAATTCGATCAATAACCATAGGCGCTAGGCCGCTTGATGGCTCATCTAATATGAGTAACTTGGGGTCACCAATCACGCCTTGTGCTACGGCCAAGATCTGCTGTTGCCCCCCCGATAGTCGAGATGCTAGTTGCTGCTTGCGCTCTGCCATTTCAGGAAAGATTTGATAAATTCTATCGAGCTTACTTCTATCGCCCTTTGGCGAGTTTGCATAAGTACCAATCAGCAAGTTGTCTTCAACAGAAAGGCTGTGAAAAACACGATGGCCCTCCAGCACTTGAATAATGCCTGCTTGCACGATGTCTCTGGGCGAACTTCGAGTTATATCTTGCTTATCAAAAATTACTCGCCCATCTTGTTTTGGAATTAATCCTGAAACAGCATGCAAAAGTGTACTTTTACCAGCGCCATTTCTTCCTAACAAAACAACAAACTCTCCCCTTCGAACCTCCAATGTAGCACCATGAATAACTTCAGCTTTTCCGTAGGCAACATGCAAATCGTCTACATGTAGTAAAACCTCGCTGGGGCGTTGATTAGATCCAGTCATTAATTACGCTCCAAGATAAACCCGAATAACTTCTGGGTCAGTGCGAACATCATTAGGAACACCGTGTTTAATCATTTTTCCAACATTAAGCGTAGTTACACGATCAGAAATTCGAAAAACAAAATCGGTATGGTGCTCAACAAGCAATACGCCGATGCCGCTATCACGCAGTGTGCGAATAACTTGTGAAAGATGTTCAATTTCCTGCGTCGTTAATCCACCTGCTGGCTCATCGAGCAATATAAAAGAAGGATGCATCGCCAAGCCTCTGGCGATTTCTAGAAATCGTTGTTCTGCATGATCAAGAAGGTTCGCTCTTCGATGTATGACGTGTCCCAAACCCACGCCATACAAAAGCTCAGTGGCTTGCTCTAAGAAAAACTGATCCTCACGCCCAACTGAAGGAAGCGAAATTGCACTGGCCATAAAGCCTGATTCAGTATGTGGCCATGCCCCCAGTACTGCATTCTCAAGAACTGACAACATGGGCAAGAGTCTCGGTTTTTGAAATGTACGTGCGATTCCAACAGCTGCTCTTCTCTGGACAGAGGCCAAAGAAAGGTCTTCATCACCAAATTTGATTGCACCAGATGTTGGCTGATAGTAGCCAGATAAGAGGTTAAGAAGAGTCGTCTTTCCACTTCCATTCGGTCCTATCAGTCCATGCACCTCTCCAGGTCGAACTGATAAAGAGACTTGATCAAGAGCACTCAACCCACCAAACTGTTTACTGATATTTAAAGCTTGGAGCTCAAAATTCACCTTATTCATTCAGGTCCTTTCAAAGCTTTTGCAAGTCTTTTTAAATCAGGTGAAATAGGCTCTCGGTGAACGATACGCGGGCGAAAGCGTTCAGAAATAATCTCAAACATGCGACCAATTCCCTCAGGCACAACCAGCACCACAACGAGGAGAAGAAAGCCATAGAAGAAATTTCCGAGCTTTGCCAAAGGGGAAACAAGTTCTGGCAAGGCCGTTAAAACTACCGTACCCAAAAATGGTCCGATGATGCTTCCTCTACCGCCAATAATGATGCAGACAAAAAAGAACATGCTTAACTCAAAGACAAAAGTGTCTGGCGTGATGTAACTCTGTAAACTTGCGAAGACAGCCCCCGAAATACCAGCAGTTATCCCACTGAAAACAAATGCTACTAACTTTGCTCTAAAAACTGGAACCCCGACAGATTGCGCGGCAACAGGGTTATCACGAATAGAAATAAAAGCACGACCCCACATGCGGCGAGCAATGTTCCATGTCAACCAGGTCACAAAAAATGCAATCGCAGTAACAAAATAGTAAAAGCCAACAGGCGTGTCAAATGGAGGAGGAAACATGGGTCCAGGCAATCCGATTCCACCACCTGTCAAGTTAACCTGTGCCAGCAGAATTTCATTCACAATCATAGAAAAAGCCATGGTTGCCATTGCGAAATAGAATCCAGGTAAGCGTAATGACGGCAGACCTAATGCCATCCCACATATGCCACCAAGCGCGCCAGATACAACTAAAGCTAAGGTCGGATCCATGCCCATCTTGCCTGCAAGGATGGAAAATGTGTAAGAGCCGATTGAAAGTAAACCAACGTGACCAATAGACAACTGCCCTGTAAACCCGACAACAAGGTTAAGGCCTGCGATAAGAATCCAATAAACAGCGATGAGCGCTGCAAGGTGTAACTGGTACTGATCGCCTGCCCAGAAAGGCAAAGTTGCAATCAATATTGCGCCTAAGGCTAACGATGTTTTCTTTGTAGTGTCGGAACTCATACTGGCCTCACATTCTTAGCGCCCAGTAGGCCTTCAGGCTTTATCAACAAAACTACCATGAGTAGGCCAACAGAAATAGTTTGTTGATACTCTCCTCCAAAGTAATAGCTCGCAAATGCATTTAGTAGTCCTAGCGCAGCACCACCTATCAAGGCGCCAATATTGCTGCCCAAGCCTCCAACAGCTAAAGCAATGAAGCCTAATAAAGTTAATGTGTGCCCCAACGCAAAAAAGGCAAAGGTCAATTGACCCGCTGCAAAACCAGCCAACCCGCCTAATGCCCCTGAAAGTACATATGAAAGCATCCTAATTCGGTCAGTGGCGACACCACGTGCCCTTGCAGCAAAGGCATCTTCCGACATAGCGATAAAGACTTTACCGTACATCGTTTTTCGATAAAAAAGCTCTAGTCCTATAGCCATCAATATGGCCATGCCAATAGGCAGCCAAAACTTTTGATCCCAAATACCAGCTCCAAACTCCTGAGGAATTAAACGTGGGAATGGTTTCGGTTCAGTACCCCACCACAAACCCACCCCCTGTTGAATCATCGTGGCCAAGGCTAATGTGCTTAAAAGCCAAAGGTGCTCATCACTCCTTGCTAAGACACGTCGAATTGCAAGAACATCAGTCAACCAGCCAAATGCGGCCCCTGCAATCACAGCTCCGCATAAACCGAGGAGCCAGTGCATTTGCAACACTGAAATAATATAAGCTCCAAATACGCCCCCAACCATCGATAGGTGTCCAGTCGTAACCGATAACACCTTCGAAGTTGAAAACATGACGTTGTATACAAAGGCGATCGATGCATAAAGCATACCGATCGCCAAGCCGGTCACAATGACTGTCAACATGTTGATTCCGAATTGTCTTAACGAGGGGCGAGCTTAAAGCTGCCATCCTTAAAAGTATTTGCTGGGTTGACCGCCATATTGCTATCTGGAAATCCGTTACGCTCTGTTGCAGACCAGGTATACGTTGCGTAAACACCGCGGAAATCACGTGTATTTTCAAGCACCTTTTGCAAGGCAGCCGCATCTGTAGAGCCCGCTGTTTTGACGGCATGTTCAATAATTTTTACAGTG
>Ga0315905_10004236_pt1 | contig 14646 bp, 11 predicted proteins | sample LakEriMetagenome_5_FD_203522 | JGI IMG/M metagenome (GOLD analysis project Ga0315905, IMG submission 203522) | Freshwater fungal communities from buoy surface, Lake Erie, Ohio, United States - Buoy 4 MA121 | ecosystem: Environmental > Aquatic > Freshwater > Lake | place: USA: Lake Erie, Ohio... | reverse complement strand
GAAAAATTCAAAGACCGTCCCGCTTACACAAGTGTGGTTGGTAGTTCCAAAAAAACTTTAAGCTTTGCTGATATTGACTCAAAATCCAAAGCTTTTGGCGCATACCTGCAATCATTGGGATTAAAGCCCGGTGATAAAATTGGACTGATGATGCCAAACCTGCTACAATATCCCATTGCGCTTTTTGGTGCTATGAGAGCCGGCTTAATCGTAGTAAATACCAACCCGCTATACACTGGGCGCGAAATTGAACATCAGTTCAACGATGCCGGCGTAAAAGCTGTTGTCATTGCCGAGAACTTTGCCTTTGAACTCGAAAAAGTTATTGCAAAAACTCAGGTAAAACATGTTATTGTAGCCAGCATTGGTGAAATGTTTGGCGGCATAAAAGGCACTGTTATCAATTTTGTAGTGCGGAACATCAAAAAAATGGTTCCTAAATACAATCTTCCCGGAGCTGTAAAATTTACTACAGCACTTAAGAAAGGTAATCCTGCCAATCTTAAATTGCACAAAACCGGTTTAGATGAAGTAATTTTGCTTCAATATACTGGCGGCACCACCGGGGTATCAAAAGGGGCTATGCTCACCAACAGCAATATGCTGCACAATATGTTTCAGGTGAAGGCCTGGATTTCTGATGCAGACCTAAAAGAGGGTGTTGAACGCATTTTAACCCCTCTCCCACTCTATCATATTTTCTCCTTTACTGTCAATTGCCTTTGTTTAGGAAGCTTTGGCGCCGAAAATATTTTGGTCATCAATCCAAGAGATATTCCTGCTTTGGTTAAAATCATTGCACAGGGTCAGCCATCATTAATCACTGGCGTTAATACACTATTTAATGCCCTGCTAAACAATGAAGATTTCAGAAAGCTTGATTTTTCAAAACTCAAAGTTGTAGTGGGAGGTGCGATGGCTATTCAACGCCCGGTAGCCGAACGTTGGAAAGACCTCACAGGTGTTACCCTTACAGAAGGTTTCGGAATGACCGAATCTTCACCGGTTGTATCTGTGAATCCACTTCGTGGAGATGCAAGAATTGGCACTATTGGCATGCCGGTGCCATCTACATGGGTAAGAATTTGCGACGAAGACAATAATGAACTTCCTCTTGGGCAGGCTGGTGAAATTCAGGTACGTGGCCCACAGGTAATGAAAGGTTATTACAACCAACCCGAAGCAACTGCAAGCACCATCACGCCTGAAGGCTGGTTGCGCACTGGCGATGTAGGTATCATGGACGAGGATGGCTTTGTCAAAATTGTGGACCGAATAAAGGACATGATTTTGGTTTCGGGCTTCAATGTTTATCCAAATGAAATTGAGGAAGTCTTAGCTTCTCATCCTAAAGTACTTGAAGCTGCTGCGATTGGTGTTCCTGATGAAAAATCGGGTGAGGCAGTAAAGGTATTCGTGGTTAAAAAAGATGCATCGCTTACACAGGAAGAGGTAATGGCGCATTGCAATGAAAACCTAACAGGTTACAAAAGACCTAGAGTTGTTATTTTTAGAGATGAATTACCCAAAACAAATGTAGGTAAAATTCTCAGAAGAGCACTTCGAGACGAGAAATAAAGCTTTTGAAAGCTTGTACATTTACACTGCCCCCAAAAAGTTAGACACTATTTGGGGGCATTTTTATTTACAAAAATAAAAGCCTAATTTTGTATGCTACAAAAGGAAATATCATGCTAACCATTTTTAAAAATATCTTCAGAAGGTTTGTAAGGCCTAGTTTTATTGTACTAAGAAATACAGTAAGGGCTTACAATCGTGATAAGATTTGGCATATGGGGGCATCTATTGCCTATTATACTATTTTTTCGCTTCCTGCCATACTCATCATAGTGATTGCTTTGGTAGGCTTTCTTTTTGGAGAAGCGGCCGTTGAAGGCAGAATCTACAGTACACTTCTGGATTTTGTGGGAGAAGATGCCGCATTACAGATTCAGAATGCAGTTAAAAACATAGGTAGTCCGGCCACCAATTCATGGATGACCATATTTGGTTTTATTTTTTTGGCATTTATAGCAAGTAATATTTTCAATGCCATGCAATCTACTTTCAATAGAATTTTCCTTGTGGTACAGACCGAGCAAAAAATAAGTATCAGCCAGTTAATAATAAACAGGGCATTATCGCTGGGTATGGTACTAAGTATCGGGGCATTGCTTATATTTTCAATTTTATTGAATGGAATCTTTTTTGCATTTTCAAATTACGTTCAAAACAATAAGGTTTGGATACTTGAACATTCGCCTAAAAATCTTGCCCCTATCATTTCATACCTATCAGATAATTTTATAGTTTTAATTAACCAGGCTATATCGATCGTTATAATAACAATCTTTTTTTCATTACTGTACAAGATACTTCCGGCTGTAAAACTTCGTTGGCGCTATATTTTAGCAGGATCTTTTTTTGCTTCAATTCTTTTTTGGATTGGCCAATTACTCATAGCCTATTATCTACAAAGTGCAGGGCTAATTAATGCCTATGGGGCAGCAGGCTCTCTGATTGCCATTTTGATATGGGTCTATTATTCGGCGCTGTTAATATTTTTTGGCGCAGAGTTTATCAAATCTCTTTGTCAATTTAAAGGTGTTACCATTAAACCAAAATCCTTTGCAAAGGCCTCAAAACTAGCTGTTTCCAAAATTAAAAAAATTCGGACCAAAGACGCGCATGGAAAAATGGTTGATATTTACCATTCAGTCTCTGTTTAAAACAAATATGTATTTAAAAATTATTTTTAGATTTGTGCCAACTTAATACTTTAACCTATATTGATCAAGATACATTTCCATGCAAAAACAAATAAAAGGCACCCTTATACCGATTGGGGGTAATGAAGATAAAGGCGAAAACGAATACTACGGTATAGATTTCATTCAAGAGGGTATTTTAGCGCATGTTGTCAGAGAGAGTGGCGGTAGTCAGCAGAAAATTGTCATCATACCAACTGCATCATCTATACCCGATGAAGTTGCCGAAAACTATATCAGCGCCTTTGGTAAATTAGGCTGTACAAATCTTCACGTGCTCAACATACAGTCCCGCGAGGAAGCTGAAGACCCTAAAGCACTTGAACTGATAAGAACGGCACGCTGTATTATGTTCTCTGGTGGCGATCAATCCAAAATTGTCAATTTTATTGGAATGACTGCTATGCACGAACTTTTCAATGAAAAACTGGCAAACGAATCCGACTTTGTTCTTGCAGGCACATCAGCAGGGGCAATGTGTATGTCTCATGAAATGATTGCAGGCGGTTCCTCAACAGAAGCGCTGTTAAAAGGCAATGTGCTCATGAAAATAGGAATGGGTTTTGTCCCCGAAATGATTATCGATTCTCATTTTGTTAAAAGAGGCAGATTTGGTCGCTTAGCCGAATCCTGTGCAATTTTTCCACATTTAATGGGACTTGGTCTGTCTGAAGACACGGGTGTTATTATTAAAAATGGCGCTGAATTCAGGGTGATTGGCTCTGGCATGGTGATAATTTTCGACCCAAGTGGGCTTACGCATAATAATCAGCATTTGTTAAAGGTTGGAACTGCTATGTCTTTATCTAATATGGTAACCCATATTCTTGCCAATGGCGACCGTTTCAAGATAGACAACAGGGAAATTGAGATACTCCCAATGCACGAAAGCCATATTTAGGCTATAATTATTGACTTTATTGACAAGATTTTATACTATTTCCTAGACAAAAAGTCTTTGGAAACAGCCTATTATTTTTGAACCCTCTGTCAAAAATTGACTTGTATAAAGTATACTCAATTTGATGCCTTTTATTAACTGAATATTGTAATAATCCTCAAAGGACAACTGCGGAGGATATTCGCGATTCAGAATATTAATGTAGGTGGCAGAACCACTCATCCGCCCGTAGGCTTTTATCAGTTCATTTCGAATACTGTTATACACTTCAGTTGAATCTCTGAGGGTATAAAACTGTATGGCCTGCAGCGTTTTTTTGTCCATTCTGCCATTCAATCTAAGATTGGCACCTAATTGATTGAGTGCACTCTGCACAATGCGAATATTCCCATACTGCATTTGGATGCTCATGGTCAAATTAGCAACAGATTGATTAGGAATATCTTCGGCCTGTATAAAATCCCAAAGCCAATGAACCACCTTTTCGGCCTGAACATAGCTCAGATTTTTCATTTCTTCAACCGTAACATCTCTGCCATAACAGGCCGATGCTGCACAAGCACTGATGTCCCTAAAAGTTCCAGCCAAAACACCTTTACCTACCTGACAACCACTCCAATTACTGCCATCGTTTGGATTGTGCACTAAACTGACATTTTTTTCGGAACTGAGCTTTTGCCTCAAAGGCGTTTCCATATATTTTTTAAACTCCGATTTTTGGGGCACTGCCTTAAAAAATAGAGAAAGCATATCTAAAGCTGGATGGGCCGCAGTTTGCTCAGAAAAAATCCCAAAAAACAACAACAGAAAAATGGTTTTTACTATTCTTGAATTGTACTCGATTTTAACAATCATTCCTGTTCAATTTTGCAAATTTTACATATATCAAAATGCAAAAATAACTCATTTATAATGAATTTGCAAGTCATTACAATTTTGTGGCACAATATGATCCAATAAATTCATCCGCAAAAGCCAAAAAACTCTATTTCGAAAATAAATTTTTAAGTACAAAATGACAGTTTTCCCATTCAATTACATTATATTTGCATACCAATATTTACGGGGCGTAGCTCAGCTGGTTAGAGTATTACCTTGACATGGTAGGGGTCACTGGTTCGAGTCCAGTCGTCTCGACGTAAAATTAAAAACGCCTCAGATTTGAGGCGTTTTTTTTTAACTCTATTTTACTTTTTCATCATTCCCATCTCTTTCTGTTCTACTTTATCCTTCGCTGGAAAAATTGCCTTATCGGAAGCTTGATTGAAAAGATGCGGCATAAAATATTTACCTTTTTGCCCATCGCGTTTTTCAAGTTCTACCTCGCGCTGTTCTGGGTTTTGCTGAAGATAAGCATCATTACGCTCGGCAGTAACTGTCCAGGAAACTTCCATTCCTGACTGCCCACCAGCAATAACAAATTGCCCATTTTCTATTTTCTTTTTGATGTAAAGGCTGGCCGGGGCCCCTACAGGCGTAAGCTGATAAGTAGGATTGCGGTTGATATCGCTGAAATAGTCGGGCAGAAAAATAACTGCCTCTCCATTCGCATCGAAATTTGCATTACCACGATAAATATTCAAAATTTCATTTGATTCGACAGAAAAATGTCTCAAGGTTTTATTGGCTGGATCTTTTGGGTGATCAATTACAAAGGTTTTGGTACCTGTTGCGCCCAAATTTCCATTGGAGAAGACACCATAGGCCCCTCCTATTCCACCGAGATAACGGTCCTCTCCTACTACACCATAATATCCCTTTCCAGATGCTCCGATACCATTGCCAAGAGGCGCTACCGCATCGAAATTTTCACCATAAATGCCAAAGCCCTGGCTGTAATTTGTCTGTCCAACTGTACCGTTGAAACCAATGCCGAAAACACCATGACCTCCATTGGTTCTCAAGCTTGAACCATAGACTGCAGCCTGAGCCGTAGCAGTGTTACTTATTTGTCCGGAAACGCCCCAGGCTGTGCCTGTACTGTTACCAACGATAGCAGATGCAATGTTAGAAGTACTGTTGGTAGAAGCCTGAATGGCAGAAAAGGTGTTGGCTGCCGTATTGCTGTTGGCAATGATAGCAGCTCCTGTATTATTGAGGTCGGAACGGAATCCAATGGCATTGACGCCGTTTACGGTAAGGGCAACAGGACCATTATCCACCGTTATGTTGCGTCCCGCGCCTGCACCGCCAAAGTCATAGGCCTGGTCGAGGGTTCCGCCACTGCCAGAACTAAGTGTGACTGAGTTTCCGCTGGAGATGCTCAAAGTATTGCCATTCAATGTCAAAGTCTGTAACTCGTTTGAAGGATTTGCATCGGCATCGTTGATATTATCGGTAGAGCTGATTACAAAGTTAGGATAGGTTCCACTTATGCTTGTAGCGCCATTCCCTGTGAGTGATATTTGCTGGTTCGGAGCCGTGTTGCTGATAACATTACCATTTATACTAATGCCAGTTCCTGCAGTGTAAGCTGTTGAACCCGTTGGCAGTGACACAGAATTACCATTGGAGATACTTAGCGTAGTGCCGTTGATGCTAAGTGTTTGCGCATCGGAATCATTCGCAATATTTGTGGCGCTTTGGGCATGTAAGGCATAGGGCACACTCAGCAGTTGAGAGGTTCCCATTAAAAGATAATTGCTACCGCCGGTAACATCCAATTCTACTTTTACAAAATAATTGCCTGTGCCCCAATTGATGTTACTGAAAGTTCCTGAAACAGGATTTCCTGCACCCAGGTCGAGGTTTACCAAGCCAAGATTGTTCGATGCCACTGTATGTGTTTCGGAATAAACGGGAGAACCTGTTGGACTGTTCTGTAAAATGCTTATTCTAAATCCAACGCTTTGATTTGCGATTAGATTTCCACTGTTATCACGGGCAACTGCCTGATATTTAAATGCCTGAGGCGCCTGAGCAAACAATCCGATGCTTGACATTAAAAGGCCAATTGCTAAAAATATATATTTCATGATTATCTGATTTTTTGGATTTTAAAGGTAGATATAGTTTTGTTATCAATATTGTAACATCTTATAATGTAATTAGCTGCAGGGAAGTCTTTCAAATCAATTTCATAATGACTGCCATTAATTTTAAATGTTTGTAGCTTTCTGCCCAAAACATCAAAAAGATCTGCCGAATATTCTCCGGATTGAGGAAAATCTAAATTCAGCGTGGCATTTGCTGGATTAGGGTAAAGTCGAATAGTATTATCAGAACCAACTTCATTTACCGAACTGACAGAAATATAAGGCTGATGAAAACCTTGAGTGAGTCTCAGCGAACCGTTTTCTAAACTGTTAATAATAGGCTCTCCCAGTGTCCAGCTCAGCGAGGCTGCTCCATTTTGAAAATGCTCACCACTTGTTGCAATGACTGTTTGACTCAAGTTTTGTGCATTGAGTGCAATGCCCGTTAGCAAGGAAAAAATTATAGAAATTTTTATAATCATGATGTTATGTTGACATTTTAAACAATGTATCCTGCTCAAAAATAAGTTTAATAATCTATAATTGCAAATTTAAATCTTTTGTAAAATGTTCTAAAAAAACAAGCTATTAAACAAATTAGCCCAAAAATTAAAGTACTTTTGTTTAATTATTTGTCAAAATAACATTCAAAACGTAAAACATTATTTAATAACATCTGTTAATTATTTTAATGTGATTATTCTGCTCAATAGGCATTTAACACAAAAAAAAAGCTTTCTAAGTAAAATTCATTAACTTTGCGCTCGATGCAACTAACAGGCAATCGTATCAAATCAAAAATTAATCATAAATCCGAAAACGGAGAAGTGTTTTCTGACGACGACAAAACAGCGGTATCGCGCAAACAAGATCATATTGCGCTTGCTTTTCAGTCACAGGTTCAGCAAATGAGCCTCGACGACAGGTTTTATTACGAACCTATGCTGTCGGCTCATCCTGTCGGGAAACCGCAAGCTTTTACATTCCTTGGCAAGACATTCAAAACAGCTCTTTGGGTATCGAGCATGACTGGTGGAACAGCGATGGCTGGTACTATCAATCACAATCTTGCAAGAGCTGCAGCTGAGTTTGGTTTCGGCATGGGTTTGGGCAGTTGCCGTTCTCTTTTAACAGATGATACTTATCTTCCCGATTTTGATGTAAGAGGTCTTATTGGAGATCATTTGCCGCTTTTTGCCAACTTGGGCATTGCACAAATAGAGCAGCTGATAGAAAAAAATCAGTCAAATTTAATTGACAATCTTATTGATAAATTGCGTGCCGATGGTTTGATTGTGCATGTAAACCCAATGCAGGAATGGCTTCAGCCAGAGGGTGATCGTTTTAAAAATTCACCACTCGAAACTTTGAACAGGCTAATTGACCTGAAACCCAATCTTTCTATTATTGTAAAAGAAGTTGGTCAGGGCATGGGCCCCGAAAGCTTAAGATCATTGCTAAAATTACCCATTGCCGCCTTAGATTTTGCAGCAGCGGGAGGTACCAGTTTTTCTATGCTCGAGCTTCTTCGAAGCGAGAAAACCTTTATGGATGCCTATAAGCATTTAGCTTCTATTGGCCACAGTGCAGAAGAAATGGTAGATTTTGTAAATCAGATTCTTAAGGAAGAAAACGATTTGCTTTGTAAAGAAATTATAATCTCAGGTGGTATTCAATCGTTTGTAGATGGACACTATCTCATAAATAAAATAAATACTCCTGCAATTTACGGTCAGGCTTCTGCCTTTTTAAAACATGCTAGGGGTAATTATGACGAATTGCAACGTTTTATTAGTCTTGAAGTAGAGGGATTGGAACTGGCGAAGCGGTTTTTTAAAATTAGAACTGTAGCTGGGTGACAAGTTCATTGTTCTTGGTTTTTAAGTTCTTTGTTCTTGGTGTTGAGTTCTTGGTTTTTAAGTTCTTTGTTCTTAGTTTTTAAGTTCTTTGTTCTTGGGTGTTGAGTTCTTGGTTTTTAAATCTTAGATTATGAGTAAAATAAATAGTTTTCAAGATTTGGAATGTTGGAAAGAATGTAGAGTATTAGTAAAAATGGTTTCTGATCTTGTTAAAACTTTACCAAAATTTGAGTTCAACTTAATCGATAATATTCAACGTGCGGTAAGATCTGTTACAAGAAATATTGCTGAGGGGTTTGGAAGACATCATCACAAAGAAAATCTTCAGTTTTGCAGGATTAGCAGAGGATCACTTTATGAAACCTGGGATGATTTAATTACCTGTCTCGAAGAAGGATACCTTAGCAAACTTGGATTAGAGAAATTTGAATTACAGATAAATAAATGTTTAGCAATTTTAAATGGTTATATCAATTATCTTTCTTCATTAGTGAAAAAGTAAACAACTGTTAAGCCATCAACATCATATCGATTAACTATCAACTTAATTATGATTAACTATCAACTTAATTACGATTAACTATCAACTTAATTATGATTAACTATCAACTTCATAACGATTAACCATCAACTTCATAACGATTAACTATCAACTTCATAACGATTAACCATCAACTTCATAACGACTAACTATCAACTTCATAACGATTAACTATCAACCATATAGAAAATGAATAATCCTAAAATCGTATCAGGCTTCTCCAAATTATCCAAAAGAGGTAAACTCCGCTGGTTGGCCGAGAATTTCTTCAGCAATTCTGAGGAAGTTGCGCGTGAACTGAAAAGTTTTTGGTACGGCGACCCGCAGAAGCAGAAAATTTTCGATGAGTTTAGTGAAAATACGATAAGTAACTACTATCTACCCTACGGCATCTGCCCAAATGTTATGATTAACAATGAGGTGTACTGTATTCCAATGGTGATCGAAGAGAGTTCTGTGGTGGCAGCTGCTTCCAGTGCAGCGAAGTTTTGGATGGACCGTGGAGGATTCAAGGCAGAGGTAATTTCTACCAAAAAAGTTGGTCAGGTGCACTTCGAATGGCAGGGCGACAGCAAAAAGCTGGAATGGTTAATGCCTCAAATTCGTCAACAAATCCATGCCGATACTGCTCATATTACCTGCAATATGAAAAAGCGTGGTGGCGGAATTGTGGATATCAACCTGATTGATATGACACATCTCGAAGATAATTACTACCAACTCAATATCAGCTTCGAGACCTGCGACTCTATGGGTGCAAATTTCATCAACTCAACTTTAGAGGAAGCTGCAAGAATATTAAAAAATTTCATGTCAACTCAATCTGGCCTTAGCCATAAAGAACGCGAGTTGACTATCATAATGGCGATTTTATCAAACTATACGCCTGAATGCCTGGTAAGGGCCACTGTAGAATGCAAGGTAGAAGAGCTTGGCGCTTTCAGTGACGGAGACATGAGTGCTGAAACCTTTGCCTACAAATTTGAGAAGGCACTTAAAATTGCCTCAATCGACACTTACAGAGCAACGACTCACAATAAAGGCATTTTTAATGGTATAGATTCTGTTGTTATTGCTACGGGCAATGATTTCAGAGCCGTTGAAGCCTGCGGACATGCCTATGCTGCACGCGATGGTCAATACCGAAGTCTTTCCTACTGCGAGGTAAAAGACGGTGTATTCCGTTTTTGGCTTGATATTCCATTGGCTATTGGTACTGTAGGCGGCTTGACTAATCTTCACCCTCTGGCAAAAAGATCTTTGGAAATGATGGGCAATCCCTCTGCTGAAGACCTGATGAAAATTATTGCTACAGTAGGGCTTGCTCAGAATTTTGCAGCGGTACGTTCTTTGGTTACCACCGGAATTCAGAAGGGACACATGAAAATGCACCTGATGAACATCCTCAACCATTTAGAGGCTACTGAAAAAGAAGTAAAAGAAGCAATTATTTATTTTGCCGACAAATTAGTTTCTTTCACAGCCGTTCGAGAGTTTTTGCAACTTTTGCGCACTGCGCCAAACGGCATGCCGCTCCCGACTCCGATTTTCCTTTACAGTGAAAAAAGCATGAGAAAATAAGCTTAAACAGACTTTAACATATCCAGTTTTTTCTGCACCCAATATTCGAAATCAAAGATTTCGAATATTTTTTTTTCAAAAGTATCCTCTTTCTGTTTTCCCAGCTTTGACAACAATTCTGTGTACAAATTAAGCGTTTCTGTTTTTTCACTATTGTTTTTAGCAATTTTAGCAAAGAAAGTCAGTAACTGGTTTTCAATTGCAAAAAGCTGCTCATTTTTTTTCAGGTGATATTTTGCATTTGCAATCAACGATGGCAAAAGTCTGTAATTGCCAAGTTCTGAATGTATTAGAATTTGCAATAGCAATGCCGCCTTGTTCAAATCGGGTCGAATAGAAGAAGGAAAATCATGCAACAGCTTTAATATATAATCCAATGCCTTGCCAAAATTTTGACTGAAAATTGAGGCATATGCAAAGCGGAAGATAGCAGAGCTCAACCAGTTACTATCAATCTGTTCTATATATTTTGCAATGCCTTTTTCCATAGGCTCGATGAGCTGAAAAGCAGTTTCCCAGCGCTTTTCGAGTAGTAGCTGATCCAACTCGAAATTATGTGAAAATATGAACACATTTACCTCGGCAGCTTGCTTCTGCTTTGACAATTGTTTGGGCAAGTTCCGATACGAGGGCAATTCCTTCCAAAAAACATCAGGTGATAATCTTCTCTGTATTCCCAATAGTCTCGTTCTTATTGCAATATAATTCAAAGGATTATCCTCAATATACCAGCTATTTTTCTGCATCAGAGAATTTAAATCGGAATTGGCTTTCATTTCGAGCTGAAGCTCATCCTTCACAAAATAATAATTACAAAAACTCTCCAATTTGTTAAACTGAATGTAAAAATCATCCGATTTTTCAAGTGAATTTAGCTTTTTAATTAAGCGCTCAAAATCTGAAAGTTGGTCTTCTGCACGCGCTTTTCCAATTTTCACCCTAAAAGAAATACTCTCATAATGAATCGCTGCATATTTATTGAGCAATTGCTGTTTTTCAAAAATTTGAAGCTCTTCCTGCATTGCTTCGGCGGCCTTATCAAATTGAAACAAAACACGGTGGCAACGTTGTTCGAGATGCAACAAACTGATAAACAATCCCCAAAGCTCAAAAAGATAGGCCTGCTTTTTTACTTTCAATAGCTGTTTCAAACATTGTTCAAAGAGCTTTTTTTCGTACAAAACAATTGCTTTTTGCAAGCCATCGCTTGCCTTAATTTCATTTGAATATTCTGCATTTAAGTCTGAGAGCCCTTCTAAAACAGCTTCGTAGAGTTTGTTTTTATCTGCCGATAAATATTCTGAGCTATATTTTTTTTGTCGATAGGCGTTTTTTAATTCCTTATCTTCAGGCTCAGTGCTGTGATTAAATAGATCGAACAAAAGGAGCTCTTTGGTATACTCAAGATCATATTTGCTTAATTGCCTTCTGATAAACTTCTTCTCAGCAGCCGTAAGACTTTGAATTAATTGATAAAGTTCATAGCTCTTATCTTTTTTCATGGGCGAGAGGCATTTGGATTTGAAGCAATCAGACTACTGATTTGGGAAAATGCTTTTTTCGATTCAGGGAAAAATGCTGCAAGCATCCAAACATGCATCATTTTGGGATAATAAAAGTAATTGACAAGAATATTCGCTTCCTTACATTTATTTCTAAATATTTCGCAATCAGCTTTCAAAACATCGCGGCCACCAATAAAAATACTCATTGGCGCAAGCCCTTTTATATCGCCAAAAATTGGGCTGACATAAGGCTCGACTAATGAGGCTTCATTCGTTGCATAACTTCCTGCCGCTTTCTTTACAGCATTGATATTTAGCCTAGGATCCTTCCTTTCCATTTTGCTGATTTCCGGATTTTGCATTTGCAAATCTAGCCAAGGGGCGAGCATTATAATCTGTTTTGGCTGCGGAAGTTTGGCATCGCGGGCTGCCATAGCTAATACAAGAGCAAGGCCTCCACCCGCAGAATCTCCCATAAAAATAATACTATCTGCAGGGGTTGTTTTCAATAAATTCCGATAGCAGTTTAGCACAAAATCAACATTCTTTTTCCAATCTGATTCGGGGGCGAGCGGATAATCGGGAGCAAGTACTGCAACTTCGTTTTTAACCAGCATTTTGGAGATAAATTGCCAATGCTGTTTCATGAAATTGGCCGTGTAGGCACCGCCGTGTAAATAAATGACTGTTAGCGCAGATTTTTTATTGTAGGGCCTAAAATGATATACAGCCCTGCCTTCAAGCATTTCTTGACGAAAAAAATATTTTCTCGTCAATTTCTTCAGCGGTTTTTTTCTCGTGTAAAAATTATCAGCGCCACTGCTTTCTTTACTATTTTTAAGACCTATCGTTTTAAAAACTGAGCAAACTAGCCCATGCTGAAAGGAAGCCCTTTTTGGATGTACATAATCAACAGCCTGAGCCTTGAGCCCAGATATTGTAACTAAAAACAATAAAAACAGCACTATGGTTCGTATCATTTACTTTACTGCTTTGCTTTAACTGACCAGGTGAAATAAAATTTCGAAACCACCACAGTATTTCCTTTTTCATCGGGCATTGTGCCAATACTTTCCATCGTAAGGGTTTGCCCTTCGCCGCTATCAATTGCACGTTGTACCATTTCAAAAACTTCCGGTCCCATCTCGCACACAAAGCTTGCTTTTTTATTTACTTTTTTGATGTATTCGGCACGCATGTCGGTGATGAGCATGGAGATTTTACCTCTTTCATAAATTGCAAGCGAACAGAGGATGCCTGTCGACATTTCGGCAGCAGCAGCCTGCGCTGCAAAATAGGTAGATTTGAAAGGATTTTGAGATCTCCAACTGTAGGGAACAGTTACAACTGCCTTATCCGTATTTAAAACCTTCACTTTAACGCCCATGTACCAGGCAGCAGGTAATTTCAAAAAAAGAAAGAGCCATTGGTTCAAAGGATTCATAAACTTCTTGATAAATCTTTCGGTTTTGGCGGTATTGTTGTTCAATTTGTTTTGATTTGATAACATTTTGATGCTTTTTTGCTGAATAATAGGTGTGAATTTAAAAATCCTAATTCCTTTTTTTAGCTTTGCGCTTCAGGTTTTTTAAAATTTGAGTTGACTTTTACAAAAATAGTCCCTTTTTTTGCAAAAAACAGCTAATTCAAACATTGCTTCAAAATTATTGTTGAAAGCTTTGATTAAACATAATCAGACTGTAACATTATAAAGTCTGAGTTCACCCCTAAGAATTATTATGGCAAAAAACTTACTCATAGTTGAGTCACCTGCCAAGGCAAAAACTATAGAAAAATATTTGGGATCTGACTTTGTTGTCAAATCGAGCATGGGGCATATCCGCGACCTTATTAAGGACAGCAAGGAGAAAAAAGCAATAGAAATCAACAACAAATACAAGGCTAATTATGAAATAAGCCCCGACAAATTCAAAGTTGTTAAGGAGTTAAAAGAGTGGGTAAAAAAAGTTGATGAGGTTTGGCTCGCAACGGATGAAGACCGCGAAGGGGAAGCCATTTCCTGGCACCTAGCGGATGTACTGAATCTAAATGTAAAAACTACCAAGCGCATCGTTTTTCACGAAATAACGAAACCTGCACTCCAAAAAGCAGTTCAAAATCCAAGATTGATAGACACAGACCTTGTAAATGCTCAACAGGCACGGAGGGTACTTGACCGTTTGGTAGGTTTTGAACTCTCGGAACTTTTGTGGAAAAAAGTAAAAGGCGGGCTTTCAGCAGGTCGTGTACAATCAGTTGCTGTTAGACTTGTTGCTGAAAAAGAACGTGAAATTGAGGAGTTCGTCAGCAGTCCTTTTTTCAGGGTTAATGCGCGTTTTAACGTTCCTAATGGCGAAAAAACAACACAGGTTAGTGCAAAATTGTACGAACATAATCAGCGTAGCGAAGAGTTGAAATTTGAAAAGGAGGGCGATGCTATGACCTTCCTGCAAAAATGTCTCAAGGCAATCTATAATGTTGAGGAAATTAGCGTAAAGCCTACAAAAAGAAGTCCG
>Ga0315905_10004235_pt1 | contig 14646 bp, 11 predicted proteins | sample LakEriMetagenome_5_FD_203522 | JGI IMG/M metagenome (GOLD analysis project Ga0315905, IMG submission 203522) | Freshwater fungal communities from buoy surface, Lake Erie, Ohio, United States - Buoy 4 MA121 | ecosystem: Environmental > Aquatic > Freshwater > Lake | place: USA: Lake Erie, Ohio... | reverse complement strand
CCTCTCGGCGTCTGGGTCGTCGCGGTTCTTGTCGGGATGCAGCTGCAGCGACTTTTTCTTGTACGCCTTCTTGATGACTGCGTCGGTGGCTTCCCGGTCCACGCCGAGGACGTCATAGTAGTTAACCTGCTTCTCCGGCTTGATCAAAGCCGGAGACTGCGCCCCTTCCTGCTTGTGCCCGCTGTTGCCCTCCTCCATCGCACCCGGCGTCGCCAGGCGATCGAGTGCGCGGGGTCAGGTGTCGGGAGCGGCGGCCGTCATGCGCGCGCGCGCGGCATGCGGGACGCCCCTTCACCCACCCTGCACCGCTTCCCGCCCTCTGCTCCTCAGCCGTCCAAGCTCTTCCTTCTGCCAGCCGTCCAAAGCTCTTCCGCTTCCGAACAACGGTGTAGTCTATTCGAAAAACTCGGTACTGTTCCGGACCTAGAGGTAAATAGTTGAGTTAAATATTGTATCTGTGTTTGTGGGCCTCTGAGGTGACCTTAAAAATAAACAATCAACAGAGAGAGAGGAAGGTGCGAAACTCGTATGCGCGCCCGCGTCCTCATTTGCTGCGCGCGGCGCCCCGCGGAAACCGCAGCTGGTGGATGCCCGCGCGCATCAGGGGGATACGATACGATACGATACGATACGATTTATTACTCTCCTACTGCGGTCCGACAGGGACAAAACATCAGGGGATGCGCTGACGAACCACAGTAGTCCTTCGCCTTAGAGCATGGATGAAAGCGAATGAAGATGAAAGGACTCGCGTTTGAGTGCTCCTCGGGGCGCGTGGTCAAGGTTCACGAGGCCATCTGCTGGCGCCATGCCGAGGGCCGCGCTTGCTTCCCCCCGCACGAAGGCGCCCGCCTGCCCGACGTGGTTGTGGTTCCAGTAGCCCCAAACGTGCACGAGAGGCAGGAGGGCGGCGAGGCGGGGGCGAAGTCGCCAGCGGGCCTCAACGTGACGGCTGCGGCGGCCTACAATAGGTACGGCGGCCGCATTTGGGGGGCACTGGAGCGTGCACGCACCGCCCTCGCAGATGCGGGGCTGCAGGTCTTTGTGGACACAAACGTGCGTCAGCGCGCCTCCGCAAAGTTTGATCTCTGGGAGCGTCGCGGCCTGCCCGTGCGGGTCGAAATCGGAAAGGCGGAGGCTGAAACGGGGCTGGTGAGCATTTGGACGCACAGGGAGTACGCCCACGCTGCGGCAAGGGCAGTGGGAGAAAATGAAGAAGAGAGAGAGTGTTCTGAAGAGAAGCCGCCTGAAAGACTGCGAGGCGTGCCTTTGGACAGAGCTGTCGCCGCCTGTTGCGAGGTGGCGTCTCTCGCGAAAAGGGCCTCTGACCAGTCGGTGTCGTGCGCTCCGCACGTACCAGACGTGGTGGAGCACGTGCCAGGACTCGAAACTGCGCTGCTCCAACCCAGCGCACCCTCACCTCTCTGCGGACGGCTGCACATCTCTGTGCACGCGCCCTCGTCGCCAGAAGAGAGCGACGCCGCCGAGGCGTGCGCCGAGTCCCCCAATGAAAGGGAGCAAGGTGTTCTCCAAGCTGCCGCGAGGCCAAGGCTCTGTGTCAATCACCTCAAGTATTTGACAGGCTCAGGGAGGTATTGTGATTGCGGGCATGGGCACCTGAGCATGGCCGAGGTGAAGCAGTTGATCGCTCTGTCACACACCCGCTCCACAGGCAAACTGTGTATCAAGTGGCTTCCCTCCGCGCGTGCGAGTCAGGAGGAGGAGGAGGAGGAGCAGGAGGAGCAGGAGCAGGAGGCGGCGGCGGCGGTGGGAGGGACGGGGAGAGGGACACAAGTGCTTGTGGGCAATCTCCCGAGGCTCGTGGAGCCTGTGCACATTCTAGGGGTGCTCCAAGCGGCGTTTCTTCCGTTCGGTCTGGGCCCGTCGCAGCGGCTGCGTGGGTCGGTGGCGCATGGGTATGTCTGGGCGTCTTTGCCTTCTTGGTCTCTCGCCCGTAGGGCATGCCAATCGTTGGCTGGGCAGCTCATGGTAGACGAACAGGTGCTCTCTGTCTCTCTGTCTGCGGGGCGAGTAGATGCCCTCTTCCCCAAGCTAAGCTACGCGGAGAGGAGGCAACTGCGGATCGACTCGGTTGCTGCCTTCTCCGTCGTCGACCAGGTATTGGCGGATGAGATTAGTCAACTCGTGGCTGTGGTCATACGTATCCTCCTGCCTCCTTCCTCCTGCACAGCCGCATCCTCTTGCACAGGCAGCCTCCAGCCTCCTGCCTCCGTCCAGGCATCGGAGGCACGCGTCAACAACACGCGCGCGGAGGAGGAGGTGGCGGCACAGACAGAAGTCAAAGCAGAGGCGGAGGAGGAGGCATCCATCTTCGAGAAGAAGGCTGCGGAGACGGAGGAGAAGGCTGAAGAGGAGGCGGAGGAGGTGGGGGAGTGGAGGAGGGCACCTTACTGTGTCACGGATGGTACTGCCTGCGCGGGAGGGATGACCATTTCGCTCATGCGCCACTTCGCCCATGTGCTGGCTGTGGAGGAGGATGCGGAGCGGGTGACAGACCTGCGGCACAACATAACAGTCCTCCTAAATTCAGGTGCAAGGAACACGTATGGGTGTGTGCGGAGCTACTGGGGTGATTACGTGCGCTGGGCTTGTAGGCTCACACAGGATGTTGTTGTCCTTGACCCCCCTTGGGGGGGGCCAGGGTATGTGACATCAGGGAGGCTGACAGACCTGGGCTTGGGCGACACGCGGCTGTCGCAACTCACAGCACACCTCCTCCATTTCCATGCCCCTCTTGTTGTCCTTCGCCTACCCTCCTCCTTCGACACGCAATCATTCACAGAGCTGTTGATGACGTGTCCACACACGTGCCCTCGCGCGCACGTGCACACGCACCCCTTGTGTGGATGTGGGGATGGTACGGAACATGGGGCTGGCGTGTCCTTCTACGATGTTTCCGTCCGGTACGGCCGGACAACGGTCCTGATGCTTTGCAGGCTGCCCGTCGCTGCCTCACTGCACACCATCCAGAGGCTGCGTGGAGGAATGAAGGCGTTCTCGGACAGGAGATACCCTGGGAGATGCCCCACACTAGGTGTAGGAGGAGGCGGAGCAAAAGAAGAAGGAAGGGGAGGAGGAGGGTTAGGAGGATGGTCAGGAGGAGGCGGGATGGGGAAGCGGGAGGCACGTGGAGGGAAGGGGGTGGAGGGAGGAACGGGCAAGTTGATCTACAGGCTGGGGCGGTGTGCTCGCTTACTCGCTGCCCCAAAAGAGCCCTAATATCTACATGAAAGACCTAAATCGTGTGAAAAGAGATCTCTGTCCATTTTTCGGTGCGCTGGGGGCTCCGACCTCGAGGATCGACGAGGAATAGGAGGAAGAGGCGATGGAGATGTATTTCCAAGTCTTTTGAAAGAGTGTATTATCTTGATCTGACACACTCTTTTGACACTGTACTAGGTCTCTTTTGACACTGTACTAGGTCTCTTTTGACACTGTACTAGGTCTGTATTATCTTGATCTGACACACTCTTGGAACTCCGACACACTCTTGAGCATAGAAAACACATTCTGTAGAGAACACATTCTATAGAGAACATACTATCACACTCTTGGAACTCTGGCAATCTCTTGAGCTCTCCCACACGCACACGCACACGCACAGCACCATCGCTCTGCTGTTGCTAATGTGTTGCTAATGTGTTCCTTGGCTAATGTGTTGCTAATGTGTTGCTTGGACACACTCAAGAGCACTCGCACGCGCACAGCACAATCGCTCTGCCCACCTCGAAACAAGAAAAGAAACCATATTTCTATAGAATGTGTTCTCTATAGAATGTGTTCTCTATACAACAGCACCTTGAAACAAGAGAAACCGTAGGTTTCCTCTATAGAGTATTTTCTCTGTAGAATGTGTTCTCTATACAACAGCACCACTCGCTCTGCTCACGTACACGCTGTACCGCGGCGAGGCAGCTCCCAGGTGCACGGCATGGGCTGTGCCGTGACAAGGTTCATGACCTCGTCACGTGACAAGGTTCATCACAAACCCGTCACGTGACACGTCACATGGGCGCTCAGGACTGGTACATGATGTCGACAGTAGCCGAGTTGGATTTCAAACTCTGGTGCGCAGCGGCGGCGACGCGGAGGCAATCGCACAGGTTGTTTTCCATGAGCTGCGGGCGCACCCTGCTCGCCAGGGCCTTGGCGCCTGACCATCAAGACCATCAAGACCATCAAGACCAAGAAGATTCTCAAAAGTCAGAAGATTCTCAACAGACAAGGGCCTAGTGTACTGGACATGTGCCCTTGACATATCACAAAGAGACTAGATAGCGGACCTACTTCCAAGTGATAGTGGACTTGACATGTCGCAGTGTACGTGACGTATCACTCAGTGACATATCGCAAAGTGACTAGATAGAGGACTTTCTCAAGTCATGATACCAAGCAACACATTAGCAACACATTAGCAACACGCGTGTGCGAGCTAGATAGAGGACTTTCTCAAGTCATGATACCCGACGCCATGGCGTACATCTGCTCGAGGGCATCGGCGCGCGCGACCTCGTAGTCCTGGAGGAAGCGCAGCATGTTCATCCCTCCTGTCCCCTCCTCGTCGGACGCGAAGGTGGTGTTGGCCGCGTGGGTGGTCTGCCTGCAACCGTGTGGCAGTGTTTGATTGTGAGTTATCTCGGTGAGGGAGGACAGGAGAATATGTTCTGTATATAGAGTATGTTCTCTAGAGAGTTTGACTGTGAATGATCTCGGCCGACTGTCGTGATGCATGTGGTCTGCACGACAATGTTTTTTTAAAAAGAGACCTATCATAGGAGGAAAAGAGACCTACTATAAATGGGAAAGAGACGCGTGCGACGTGGACCTCTCCTGCTGCATGTGGTCAGCAGCAATTTTTTTTATTGTAAAAGAGACCTAATGTTGGAGGAGGAGACCTACTATAGGAGGACAAGAGACTTACTATAGAGGCAAAAGAGACACGTGCGACATGGACCTCTCCTCATGCACGTGGTCAACGCCAAAAGACCTACCATAGTACCATAGGAGGAAAAGAGACCTATTATAAAGGCAAAAGAGACCTGTCGTCATGCATGTGGTCGACGCGGCGCATCGTGTTCAGAGCCTCGCCTGTTAGCTTGAAGAGCTGCGTGTCGATCTTGTCCTGCCCAAACCCGCCGCGTACCGTGTAGACCAAGCGGTTGGGGTACGTCACCGAGACCTCCACTGAGTGCTCTTGCGAAGCGATGCGACGGGCAGTGACTGAGAGCGGGCGCATGCAGATGGAGAAGTTGACGGCGAAAATGTCTTGCATCGCTATGTCGGCGAAGAGCATCAGCAACGCTTTGTCGTCCTGGGCCTCCTGCTTCGGGGCCTTGAAGTCGTCCGGCAGCTTGCGCTGACACTCGATCATTTCTGAGGACGAAAATAGCGACATCACCACCGCCGAAAAAGCCTTGCCCGGTCGCCCAGGGAGCATGGGCATGAAAATAGCCTGTTTGCTCCGAGCCAAGTCGAATACCTCCTTTGCGCTGTGCAGTGTGAATGCTATAGGACGTTCACACAAGACATGCTTCCCGGCAGACAGCGCCGACTTTGCCCTAGCCTCGCGAGCCTCTTGCGGCCCGGCAAGGATGACTACACGCACAAAGCGGTCTCCCAGCACATCCTCGTATCGACTAGATGCCACCACACGCACGTCTTCCAGCTGCAGCTCCGCGATGTCCTGCTTCGCCGCCGCTGACCGGTCCGCATCGTCCTCCACTATCCAGCGCACCAAGCAGCCATCTATGTGTGTGTGTGTGTGTGTGTATGTATACGCACACAAACACATACACACACACACACACACATGTATGCAGCACCCACACACACACACAAACACACCCACCCACGCACCCACGCACCCACGCACCCACCCACACATGTGTAATACCCACACACACAAACACACACACACACACACAAAGACTTTCTTGTACCGTTGTTGTAGACGTTCATGAGCGAGCGGATCTTGTTCGTGTACCCCACAACAGCCACGGCCAGCACCGGATGGTCCGGCGCCTCTGTTTAGGGTTTAGGGTTCAGGGTTTAGGGTTTAGGATTTAGGGTTGATCGGGCGCCTCTCTTCAGGGTTTAGATAGGTATGGGGTATAGGGTTTAGTTAGAGGGTTTAGGGTTTGGGGCTTAGGGTTTGGGGTTTAGTTAGAGGGTTTAGTGATGATCGGGCGCCTCTGATGTCCCCCAAGTATTTAGTACCATTCAAGAACACACACACACGTACACAACATGGGCGCGAGACCTGACAGCACAAAAGTGTGCCCGAGCGGGCGGAGAGGCTTGCGAGTCTTGACCACGTCCCCTGACCTTGTCGTGTAGGTGACCTCGACCTTCTCCTCCACCGGCAGCTTAAGGTTGGCGAGCATAGCGTTCATGGCGTCATCAGCCGCTGCCTGTTGCACCACGCCACGCAACACGCAAAGCACACGGGTTCAAAAGAGCAAAAATTACAAAATGGTATAGATGTACACGGCGGACCAGGGACCAGGTGAGAGACGCGGCTTTTTGGGCAGGAGGCGAGCCGTGGGAGATGCAGGGAGCGCACACTGCTTACCGAGATAGTGCTTGGCGACGTGAGCTGAGTGCTGGGTTGCCTGCGTAAAGCAGGCTGACCGGCGAGGAGCCCGGCGGGCTCGGGCTCTGGTGCCTCAGAAGACAGAGTGCATTGCTGGCTTTGACCGCCACCAGCAATGACTGATACTGCAGCCATCTGCGCTCGACCGTGAAACGCAAACACACGCCGTCCAAGCCGCGAGCGCGCGGGATTTAGGGTTGAGGGTTGAGGGTCAAGGGTTTAAGCTTCGTGTATGCACAAAGGGCCCGCGAGCTCGGCAGGGGGATGCACGGGGCCACTGCGCGCCCTCATCGACAACGCGTGCAGAGCACAACGCGGCCAGGGCAATCCACAGGTGCTCCGGCACGCCTGCAAACGGCCCGCTTCTTCCCAGCACGTGTGTCGCGCGAGTTCGCGTTGGGAGTGTTTTTCCTGAACGGTCTCTATTTTTCTTCAATACGGTGGAACCCGCCCGGCGGCTCAGCATGTGCGGGACACAGCTAGACGACTAAACTACCACGCGATGGGCCAACGCGGCGCTCGACCGCATCAGCTTACCTGAGTGCCTGCGTCGAGATGAATTATCTTCCGCTGCGTTTTGGATACGTACCCCGTTGCACGGTTTGGATGGCCCCTCAAAAAAAGTTGGTGTTGTAAAAAAGGACCGTGAGCACCGTGTCTTGTGCTCTAAATCAGAGGGACTGAAACTGTCCTGAAACTGGAGCCGGTCCTTCCGAAGAAACACACACACACATGCAACAGGCTCAGAAGTCAGCGCCAGCGCCGCCACCAAAATCTCCTCCAATTCAGCCAAGATCGCTGCAAAAGGTGCGCAGTGGAACTAAGCCGTCCCCACACTCGGCGGACACGCGCCGCTGTCCGCTCGCGCGATAACGAAGACACGGGGGGAATTTTCTCCAGGGAGCACTTTGGCCTGCCAAAGGCCTCATGTGCAGAACATACCTCTGGAGTCTGAAGCTGTCGCGTGGCTTCACACACCAACTCGCGACGGTGCGTTGGACGCGCCGCGACGCGTTGCGGCACGTCCGAGTAGGTAACGCGCCGGAACGCCTTGCGGCGCGTCCAGCGCGCCGGAACGCGTCACAGGTCTAACGCGCCGCGACGCGTTGATAGATAGCGCGCCGCAACGCGTCGCGGCGCGTTAGACGCGCCGCAACGCGCAGCGTCGCGGCGCGTTTGGGAGGGGGGGGGTGGGATTTTGAAGACTCGGGCGCCGGCGCGGGCCTCCGCTGCGCTCCGCACGGGGGGGCGGGGACACACGAGGGGATGGGAAACATGAGGGGTGGGGCATTTTAAAGACTCGAGGACGACCCGCATTCACTCGCGAGGCGCCATCGCGCCTTGATTGCTCTGTTCATCACAGGTAGGGGTGGGGCTGGCGCTGGACAACGACGCAAAGGGCGCCTGCATTGTCACTTACATCGTTCCTGACTTTGCGGCTGAGATTAGCGGTTTGTTTAGTGTGTCCGATCAGGTCCTGAGCATCGACGGCACCAATGTGGCCGGTGCGCCCTCAACACCTCTCCCTTTGCGATTGATGGATGTGCTGGGGAACTTTTTCCACCCCGCCCACCAACTCTCTCCTGTGCGTGAGCTGACGAGGGTGAGCTGCAAGGAACGTGCTACACGTGCTGGCGTCATGCAGCACCGCAGCGGTTGCTGACGCCTGTGTTGCTCTGTCTGTGTCTACGTTTAGGCTTGTCTTTGGCCGACACCAGGAAGCTCACGATTGGAGATGAGGGAACCACATGCACCATGGTGTGTAAGCGTCTTCGAGGAGACACGGTTCGTTCGAGGCCGTGCCAGCGTGTGTGTGCGTGATCCGACGAATACTCCCGAACACGCAATCATTCTGATGGGATTGGAATGCTCCCAGAATTGCCTGTTTGTTATAATTCTCGACTTGTGACTCTTGTGGTCGGCGGTCAGGATCGCACTTGTGATGGTGTGCTCCGCCGTGTGTGTGTGTGTGTGTGTGTGTGTAGGTGCTTGTGTGTGGGTGCCTGACGGTGTCAGACTGTGTGCGAGAGAAGTTGCTGTTCGGCATCTCTTGCGACGCATGCCTGCGCACGCCGCATACAATCCAGCTCACTCACTAGGCCCTAATGAAATATCTAATAATAATTGTGATACTAAAAAAAGTATCTGATGATAGCCCGCAGGCGTGTACGCGCAGTATGTGGCAAATCTGATTCGGAGGGTTCCGAAGGAAGTCAACGAACAAAACGCAGCGTGCACGCATGCGGTGTTCCAGTTCAAGGTAGCCGACACAGACGGCGATGGATGTAATTTTTGCACACACCCACACGTACACACAAGATCATTCCGCGTGCGCCTACACGCACACACAAGATCATTCCGCGTGCGCCTGGCGAGCGCGTGCGCATGCGCGTGCGTATACGCGTGCGCAGCGTATACGCGTGCGCGTGCGCGTGGTGTGGCTGCGCACTTACCACATGCGCATGCGCACCCTCGCAATCATCTCGCTGGAAGCGAGGAACCTAAACCCTAAACCCTAAAACCTAAACCCTAAACCCTAAACCCTCGCAGTCATCTCGCTGGAAGAACTGCGGGCGGCGCTGCCGACGTGGAGTGAGAAACAGGTGCGCGAGCGCTGCGTGTCGAGCCCAGCAGCCGCTGCGTGCTGGGTTGATGGTCAACATGTCATGTATCTTTTGTACAGTGTTTTGATTTTGTCATGTATCTTTTGTTCGGTGTTCTGATATTGGTGCATGTTTGTGTTCCACGCACGGCCTTGCGCGATGAGCAGGTCCGTGACTACTTCAGGGTGCTCGACGCCAACGGCGACGGGCAGATTTCGAAGGAGGAATTCGGTTGTCCTCCTTCTCCAGAACGAAACCCCCGTTCTCCAGGACGCGGCCCGCGGGCGCCCACGGAAATGAAGACGACTGAGATTGAAATGCCCAAACTAGAAATGCCCAAACTAGAAATGCCCAAACTAGAACTGCCCAAACTAGAACTGCCTATCCTGGAAATGCCCAACCTCGAAATGCCTAAGATGCAGATTCCAAGCTGGATGAGAGCTAGCCCTTCAATGCCTTCAATGGACATGAGTTTGGACATGCCCTCAATGCAGTCACCGCTCAACTTATTTTCGGGGAAAGGTCGCCGGGACGAGGAGGAGGCTGAGGAGGAGGCGGGGGAGGGTGGGGCGGGAGAGGTCAGGGCGGCCGAGGTGCGGCTCGCGCAACGCTTATTCTCTTGGTGTCAAAAGAGAGCTAGAAATAGACCTGTTACGGAGCATAAGAGACCTATTGACAGTGACCTTGCTTTGCCTCTCGCCACGTCTGATGGATGCCGCCCTGATGCTTATTAAGAAGAACATCATATGATTTTATTGATTTATTTATAGAAGAGAAGAATAGTTAACAAAGTCATTATTGCTGAAAAATAGGCAAATCAGTACACATACATAAATTGCCCTGATGCGAGTGATTGCTGTGTGGGCAGGTGTTCGACGAAGCCTTAAAAACCGTCAAGTGCAGAGAGGCGACTATTTCTAGAAAGTCCCGCTATACTGTGAATAAAGTAAAACTAGTAGGGCGCGCTGACTTTTGAGAATTTGTGCAGAGCTCGTCGAAAATCAAAGCTGTTGAGGCGCAGTGTCAAGAGGCCGGCAAGCATTTCTCAAAAAAAAATCTCTACTCTACAGTGCGTTTATGCAGCAAATGTTGTAGGGCGCTGACTTTTTTTTGAAAAAAAGATTTTTTTTACAAAAAATCTCTACTCTACAGTGCGTGTATGCAGCAAATGTTAGAGGGCGCTGACTTTTGAGACTTTTTGTAGCGCTTGCTCTGGCTGAGATGGCTGCACAGAAGGAGGTCATACAGCAAATCCGTTCTGAAGCCCAGCTCGTTTTGCAAGGTGTTTCCCATGGGTTTAGGCTTCTAACACGTGGGATCAGGGTTCATGATTTAGGGTTTAGGATACACGTTCTGAAGCCCAGCGCGTTTTGCAAGGTGTTTCCCATCATCATACACAGTGTCACATCATCATACACAGTGTCACATCATCATACATAGTGTCACATCACGTTTTGCAAGGTGTTTCCCCTTATTATTATTACTGTTTACTAGTTACCATTTGCTATTTGCAACGCTTGTCCGGAGAGAGACACTCACCGTCAGGAAGCACGCGCGTCGACTTGCGCGGCAGGAATTTCGGTGTTGGAACAGAGATTGCCCGAGGTGGTGCCTTTTTTCCTCTCGCACAAAAACAGAAGCGACGCAGAAGGCGCTGTCAAGTCTACGTCTGCCTCTTCGCAGAATCTTTTGGTGCGTATGTGCGTTTTTTGTAAATATGTGCATGGATGTCTTCTAGCACTTATTAGCACTTGGGGAAAAGGGTTCAGGGTTCATGATTTAGGGTTTAGGATACATGGGTTTAGGCTTCTAACACATGTCAGGATACATGGGTTTAGGCTTCTAACACCTGTCAGAACTTGGGGGCACAGGCACTCTTACATGCGATGGAGAGCAATGTATGTGTTGCTAATGTGTTGCTAATGTGTTGCTAATGTGTTGCTAATGGGATGCCAGGCACTCTTACATGCGATGGAGAGCAATGTAGAGGACAAGATCAACCACGTTTCAAAACAGCTGTCGGGTGAATTCAAGGACCACATGGCGGAGTTACAAGCGCGCCACAGAACCCTGGGCTGTGATTGCTCCACAAAGGGCAACGGCAAAGAACTCCTGGACAAACTGCGAGTCTCTACTACCTAAACCCTAAACCCTAACCCCTAAACACTAAACCCTAAACTCCTGGACAAACTGCGCGTCTATACTCTTTTCTATTTCTATTCATTTTGTTTGCGGGTTTCCCACACTGGACTCAGTCAAGTTTGTGCTTTTTCGCTTTTTTTGCTTTTTAGTCAAGTTTGTCGATTTTTCGAGTGGGCTGCCAGAAACTCCCAAAATAGCAAGTATCAGGACGTCCTAGTCTCTTTTAGGTCTCTTTTTCTTCCGTACTGGGTCTCTTTTCCTTCCATACTAGGTCTCTTTTTGAGTCTATCTACCCACAACGATGTCGTGCAATTATGATGCAAAATGCGCATGAGCAACCATACAAACCCACCCAACCGCCCCTTCCCCCCCACCCCCCCACCCTCACACACATACACCAACACCCACCCACCTACCCACACAAACAACAAAAACAAACACACACACACAAATGCGTGTGTGCGTGCGAGCGTGTGTGTGTGTGTGTGTGTGCGTGTGTGTGCGCGCGTGTGTTAATGTTATATGTTTCAGGAAGCGCACGAACAACGAAAGCGGGCGATGGCACGCATAAAGATACTGGAGGCCAACAACAAGGACCTGGAGAACCAGTTGCATCATCAAGTGTGTACTAGTCTCAAAAAGAGACCTAGTATGTAAGGAAAACAGACCTAGTATGGAAGAAAAAGTAACCTAGTAGGGAACAATAAGCACCTGGAGAAACACTCGAATCTCCCAGTGTACCGCCACTGCAAAAGGCCGTTGCCTAAATTTTTTGACTGTTTAAGTATTTGTTTGACTTTCAACCTTACAATCAACGCTCAGGTCTGTGATTATAATATTATAATAATATTATTTTTTTTTTGAACATTCTTTCCGCCTCTTTCACCTTTCCGTCCTCTGCTGCCGCGGCCATTACACGCACGCGCGCGCGCGCACGCACACATATACACACACACACACACACAGAATGCAGCGCGCGGAGATGGAGGAGCCATGTCAAAAGAGGACATTTTGCACGGCGCCGAGGCTAGCACGCAAGCGCCCTCACCATCCATGAACTTGCAGGATAAGACGTCGGGTAAGTGACCGTAAGTTGCAGCACGAGCAACCCTATACCTTATACCCTAAACCCTAAACCCTAAACCCTAAACCCTATACCCTATACCCTAACCGGGTAAGTGACCTTAAGTTGCAGCAACGAGCAGTGGAAATGAATCTGGGCGTGCAGCGCAGTAGCTTCATCCGCAATTTCCGCATGCTCTGGTATGCGGAAATTAACCTACTCTTTCGCAGTTATGACACAATTATCTGTTCTGGAGAAGAGATGATTTTGCGGCATACTGTTCGAAGTCCATGCTGTTCGAAGCCAATAGGAACCAAGTTCCTTCCACGAACCACCAACGTGTGATAAGGAGCCAACCATCTTGGGGCCACCTAGACATGCCTTAGAATGTGTGCACTTGCCCCGCAATGCTGACTTCACGCGTTTAGTTTAGAACCTAAACCCAGTGCTGTGTGTTTAGTTTAGAACCTAAACCCAGTGCTGACTTCATCCGATGGATCACCATCTGTCAATCAACTCAGTGATAAGTATGATCCTCCTCATGCTGTTTCCGCACCACGCTCTTGAAGCTGGTAGTCCGGGAAACATACGTGTGACTCAACGGGGAACAGCGTGTAAGTCACACTGGTTCAACTTGTCTTGCAACTGTCACTCGTTTGACACATGAGCGTGAGGCCAGGGGGGGCCGTGGGAAACACATGCACCTCACACTTGGTATCAACTCACTTTCAGTGTCTCAACACTTGCACCTAACAATTGGTATCGCCTCACTGTAAAAAACAAAAACGGACACTGGTATGACCTGACTTCAAGTGACTTGCTCAGGATCGCGTTTGCCTTTTAGAAGTGAGTGGCAAGAGAGCGCAGAGACCTTTGGGAGCGAAAAGTCCCTGTTGCTGGCGCGCATCCAAGAATTGGAGAGTCTCGTCAAGAAGGAACAGCATGACCGAGCTAGCGCCGAGGCTAATCGCAACGCGCTCAACGCGCTTAGCACGCAAATCCAGACAATTCGCCTTTTTTTCACACCCGACGAAGCATATTGCTCCAAGATCTCGGTTTGTTTTTGGGTGTTTGATTTGTGCTGGCGCGTTTGATCTGCCGCCCAGCACTGGAGCTCGTCTGATGCCCTGCCCCTCGCCTACTCACACTGCAGCAACCCACGCAAGCACAATGCAGTGTGATGCCCTGTCTGACACGTGCGCACATCAGACCATCAGAGGTCTGATGCCCTGTCTGACACGTGCGCACAAGCAGGCAGCCGGTGCAAAACTGCCAGAGGATCTGATGGAGAGTATGGACTCTGTCGAGCCCCACCTCACCCTTGCAGAAGCCCAAAGCGCAGAGGACAGCGAGGCGCTGTGGCAGATAGGAACTGCATCAGCCAAGCTCAACTTTGCAGGCATCATCGCTGTCATGAACGCATATCCCGACGTTGCCCGCATCCAGGTGTGTGTGTGTGTGTGTGTGTGTGTGTGTGTGTGTGTGTGTGGCATGAACGTGTATCCCGACGTTTGGCGCATGCAGGTTTTGGCAGTTTTCCGCTGGGGCCCACGCGCGTGCGTTAAACTCACGCGTTTGCAGCTGCATGAGTCCTCTCTCTCGTGCGCGGGCGTGTGTGCGCGCGCTCTCTCTTTCTCTCGCGGGCTCTCTCTCTCGGCTCTGATGCTGACGCGCGCGTATGATAGAGTTGCGGGAGTAGAGCGTTGGCTGAGCTAGCCTACGACCTCGAGTCCAAGGATAAGATCGTTGCCGCAGGTCCCCTTGAGAGCTCTTGAGCCTGTCTTCTCCAGAGGCTGTCTTCTCTTTAGAATGTGTTCTCTAAGGCTCTTTAGAATGTGTTCTCTAAGGACAAGATGGCTGGGGCAGGGGGCCTTGAGGCTGTCTTCAGAGCCCTTGATCGCCACCGCTGTGTCACTGAAACGCAGGTCTGCATCCTCTATAGAATGTGTTCTATAGAATGTGTAAGATCGCCACCGCTGTGTCACTGAAACGCAGGTCTGCCCCGGTTTCGTGCTGTCCTGTCTAAACAAACACACATACACACAAACACACACCACACACACACACACACACACACACACACACACACACACACACACACACACACACACACACACACACACACACACACACACAGACCGATGGCATGCAGGATTGCGAGTGGGAAGGTTGATATGGAGCATTGAATGCGATTCACTGATGATCGCATCACTGCTCATTGCATG
>Ga0315905_10004234_pt1 | contig 14647 bp, 7 predicted proteins | sample LakEriMetagenome_5_FD_203522 | JGI IMG/M metagenome (GOLD analysis project Ga0315905, IMG submission 203522) | Freshwater fungal communities from buoy surface, Lake Erie, Ohio, United States - Buoy 4 MA121 | ecosystem: Environmental > Aquatic > Freshwater > Lake | place: USA: Lake Erie, Ohio... | reverse complement strand
GCATCATTCATGTGCAAACACCTTACGCGCATGAGTCCAAATAATTCACCACTCTGCTCATACCGGTAACATGTGCCGTATTCTGCAAGCCTCAGCGGCAGCTCTTTGTAACTCCTGTTCTCAGCCGCAAAGATCTTGTGGTGATGGGGGCAGTTCATGGCTTTCAGGTAGTATTTAACACCTTCCAATTCCATGGGCGGGTACATGCTATCCTGGTAATAAGGCAAGTGACCACTGGTGAGGTACATGCTTTCCTTGGCAATATGAGGAGTTACTACACGCTTGTATCCAGCAGCCAGTTCAGTTTCCTTGGCCAGATTTTCCAGTTCTTCAATGATAACCGTTCCATTGGGCATCCAGAGAGGAAGTCCTGGGCCTACGTCATCATCAAAAGTGAAGATACCCAGTTCCTTGCCCAATTTCCGGTGGTCCCTTTTCTTGGCCTCCTCCAACATTTGAAGATGTTCATCCAGTTCTTTCTGACTCGGAAAACTTACCCCGTAAATTCTGGTCAGCTGTTTGTTCTTCTCATCTCCTTTCCAATAAGCACCTGCTACAGAGGTAAGTTTGATGGCCTTGATGAGTCCGGTGTGGGGTATATGGGGGCCACGACAAAGGTCTGTGAATGAACCCTGGGTATAGAACGTGATGGCTCCATCCGTCAATCCTTGGAGCAGGTCCAATTTATATTCATCGCCCTTTTCTGTGAAATAGGCAATGGCATCTGTTTTGGATATTTCTTTGCGGATGAACTCACTGTTCTTTTTGGAAAGTTCCCCCATCTTTTTTTCCAGACCGATCAGTTCCTCTTCAGTAATGCTTCTATCACCCAGATCCATGTCATAGTAGAATCCACGATCTACTGCCGGTCCTACCCAAAATTTCACTCCGGGAAAACTTGCTTCTACTGCTTCGGCCAATAAATGGGCAGATGAGTGCCAGAAAGTAGATTTTCCGTCGGAATCATCCCAGGTAAGCAGCTTCAAACTTGCATCTGAATGCAGGGGTGTGGAAGCATCGGAGACAACCCCATTTATGCTGGCAGCAATCACTTTTCTGGCCAACCCCTCAGAGATCGACTTTGCAATAGCCATTGGTGAAACACCTGCTTCATATTGTCTAACCGCACCATCCGGAAATTGTATATTTATCATGTTACTCGTGTTCAAATCGTGGACAGGTGCAAATTTAACGAAGTATTGGGTAAGCCCCCATTCAATTCACAATAATTTGCAATAGTCCTTAAAATAAAGATGAATTTGAGTACAATTCTACGCTACAGTTGGCTTTTCATATTGGGTTCAATTGTGTTGCTGGGCTTGGAGGTCAAGGGCCAGAAGCTAAGCGGACAATGGATCGGGGATTTTGGTGATGCCACAGATCCGAGAGGGATCAAAACCAATTATGTCTTGGAAATCGAAGTGAATGGCCAACAGATCACAGGCCACTCTTATACCTATTTCAGTATTTCTGGCAAAAGATATTATGTCATTTGCAAACTAAAGGGACAATATGAACCGGGAAGCAAATCACTGACCGTCAATGAGGTGGAAACACTGAAAACCAATACCCCACCCGATTTCCAAAATTGTTTGCAATCACACCAGCTGACATATTTCAAACAAAAAGACAAAGAATTGCTGATTGGAAAATGGAAACCTTACGAAAAGGGAAGTACTTGTGGCAGTGGATTGACCACATTGGAAAGAAAAGTTATACCCAGAAATGAATCAACCAATAAAACCACCAAACAATCCGACAACAGCAGCGATCCTAAAAATAACCTGAAGGAAAACCAAGCCGGCAACAATGTAGCAACATCTAGAGAGGGACAAAATTTAGCCAAGAAAGAGGCACAGCCCTTAAAGGACAAGATCACCAAAAGAAACTATGAGATCATCAAAACGTTTGATGTGGCTCCTACAACCGTGAAAATTGAGATCTATGATTATGGTCAGATCGATGGCGATACCGTGATGATCTTCTTGAATGACAAACTCTTGATCCCGGAAAAACTGCTTACTGAAAAACCGATTACCATTGACCTTACGGTGGATGGAAAAGAAAAAGTATACGACCTGATCATGTATGCCAAGAGCGAGGGTACGCTACCACCCAATACCGCTAACATGATCGTTACCATCAATGGCATCAAGGAGGAATTCAAGATAAGCTCCACCCAACATATCAGCAGGGCCATCCGGTTCAAACTGAAAGAAAACTAGCCTTTTAAAACTTAAAATTGTAGGTTACGGATGGGATCACTGGAAACAGGGATACTTGTTTTGCCTGTACCTTCAAGGTTCCTGCAAATGCACTGCCTGTCTGGTCAAAATAAAGAAAATAGGGATTTTTTCTGCTGTAAGCATTGTACACACTAAATGACCAACTGCTTTTGATCTTCCTTGGCTTCAGGGGTTCAGGTTGATAGGTAGCAGAGAGATCCAAGCGGTGGTAAGGCGCCAAACGATATTGGTTGATCGAAGAAAACTGTTGTGTAAGTACCCCTTCCACCAGATAGAATTTTTCAGGCAATGAAGTTGCGTTTCCAGTTGCATACACAAAAACAGCTGAAAATTTCCATTTAGGATTTAACTCATACATGCCCACCACCGAAAGATCATGCCTGCGATCATATTTTGCCGGATAAGGATTCCCTTTGTTCAAATCAGGAAATTGTCGCCAGGACCATGCCAGGGTATACCCCACCCATCCGGTAAACCTGCCTTTTGTTTTGTTGATGAAAAACTCAGCACCGTAACTCCATCCTTTCCCAAAAACGAATTCTTCTTCAGGATCTTTGATAGACGGCGTATACCCTTCTTTGTATTCGATTTGATTGTCCATCGACTTATAGTACAACTCAACCGAAGTCTCCCAGGCATTGTCTTTGAAATTTCTAAAATACCCCGCTGAATACTGCCATGAAAGTTGGGGCTTGACCCTGAAGGTACTGGGTACCCAAACATCTGTGGGCAGTGTTGTACCAGCATTGCTGACCAAATGAATGTATTGACGGTTTCTGGTAATGGATGCTTTGAAAGATGAAACATCATCTACACTGTATCGGATGGTTGCCCTGGGCTCGAGACCGTGATAAAACTTCAATTGCTGTCCCCTTGCATACTGAATGCTATCCAGTCTGTTGCCATTGTTGTCTGTGATGTATCGATCATAAGGTCCAACCTGCTGGAAACCACTCCAACGCAAACCATAATTCAGTTTCAGTTTATCATTGATATCCCAGTCGTCTTGTGCATACAAGCCCACTTCTCTGGCATACTTCAACTGAGCATTATTGGGCTGGAACACCACACTGTCTTGTCGACCTGAAACCACAGAGGGTGAAAACCGGTGGTTGATGAACATGGCACCATATTTCAATTTGTGTTCCGGTGTCAAGTAATGATCGAAATCTGTTTTCAGGCTGAGGTCCCTTATACCGCTGCTCAAGGTAAAATTGAAGTTGTTCTGGAGTGCGCCCAATGCAAAATCATAATCATTGTACAACAGCGTTGTGTTCATGAAAAGCTTTTGATCAAAAACATGGTTCCAACGTGCCGTCATGGTTGCATTTCCCCAAGGGATGCTCACATTGAACTGTCGCTGGTTGTTTTTAAAGTCAAATACGTCTCTGCCAAAATAACCACTGATGTAAAGGCGGTCTTTGTTGGAGAAACGATAATTGAATTTGGTGTTCAGGTCATAGAAATAATAACCGGATCCGTAAAACTGGCTCCCTTTTTTGATAAAGGGTTTTACCAGTGCATCAATATAGGTACGCCTGCCAGAGATCATGAAAGAGGATTTGTCCTTTTTGATGGGCCCCTGTATGGAAAGTCGTGATGCGATGCTACCAATGCCCCCTTCTGCCTGAAACTTTTTCATATTTCCATCTTTCATGGAAATATCCAAAACAGATGACAATCTTCCCCCGTATTGTGCAGGCATTCCCCCTTTGATGAGACTGGTATTCTTGATGGCATCACCATTGAAAATGGAAAAGAAACCAAAAAGATGTCCCGTATTGTAAACTACTGCATCATCCAGTAAGATAAGGTTCTGATCAGGCCCTCCTCCCCTTACATAAATACCACTGTTGCCCTCGCCAGCATTGGTTACCCCTGGAAAAAGTTGCAAGGTTTTCAAGGGATCGACCTCTCCAAAAATAACCGGCAAAGATTTCATTTTGGAGGTTGTCAGATCAATTTGTCCCATTTGTGCATTGCGCAGATTGGCATCTTTTTTTCTATTGGTGATCACTATTTCCTGCGAAAGACTGGATCTAGAGAGCAGCGAAAAATTAAATTGTTGGTCACCCTTTACCACAAGGGTTTGCTCCAGGGGATAATACCCTACAAATGAAATGACCATTTTGTACTCCCCTTCCGGAAGGGTTATGGAATAATATCCATAGGCATTCGTATTGATCCCTTTGCCTGCGTTTTGCGTCTGAACCGTAGCTCCAATAAGGGTCTCACGACTGAGGGAATCCCGAACATAACCACTGATGGTATGCTTTTTCTGGGAAAAAGCATGGAGGGAAAGAAAAATGAAAGTTAAAAAAAGAACATGTCTCACGACAACCATAACATTATTGAGGATGCAAAGTTCAGCCGCAAAGGTAGATTGTACTAACTTTGCGGCGCAAGAATATTTTATGCTGGCAGGATTACAGGATCTGACATTTGAATTTGGTGCTAGGGCCATTGTGGAAGAAGCCACCTGGCATATCCATCCCGGAGACAGAATCGGGTTGATCGGTTACAATGGAACCGGTAAATCGACCCTCCTCAAATTGCTGGCCGGAGAATACCTCCCCAGTGCCGGAACAGTGGAGAGAAGCAGATCGACTACCATTGGTTATTTGCACCAGGATTTGCTGAGCTTCGATACAGAGGAAAGCATCTTGCAAGTAGCCATGGGAGCCTTTGAAAGGGTCCTTTTTATCCAAAAAGAAATTGAAAGACTGGGTGAAGAACTGGAAAAAGCAGAAGATGAAAAAAAGCTGATCCAGTATACGGATCTTTTGCATGAGATGGATGTGCTGGATGGCTACAACATTGACCACAAAACAGAGGATGTATTGAATGGACTGGGTTTCAGCCAGGCAGACTTGTCCAGACCCTATAAAGAGTTCAGCGGCGGCTGGAGGATGCGCGTATTACTCGCCAAAATGATTCTCATGCAACCCGACCTGCTGATGTTGGACGAACCGACCAACCACTTGGATCTTCCCTCTATCGAATGGCTGGAAAAATACCTGACCCACTATCAAGGAGCCGTTGTGATCGTAAGCCACGACAAATTTTTCCTGGATCGCATGGTGAACAAGATCGTGGAGCTCTACCAAAGAAAGCTGCACATCTATTCCGGGAATTATTCTTATTACGAGAAGGAGAAATTGGTTCGCCTGGAAATGCAGCAAAGGGCATTTGAAAATCAACAGGATTTTATCCGACAGCAGGAAAGATTCATCGAAAGATTCAAGGCCAAGGCCTCCAAGGCCGCACAAGCTCAGAGTGTGCAGAAACGCCTTGACAAGATCGAACGCGTAGAAGAGGCAAGCATTGAAAGACCGAATATCCGCATGAACTTCAATGTTGACAAGACCCCGGGTAAGGTTATCTGTACGCTCAGGCAAGTCTCCAAGCGTTTTGGGAACATTGAAATTACTGATCAGGCAGATGGAGAGATTGAAAGAGGCGACAAGATCGCTTTGATTGGAGCGAATGGCAAAGGAAAGTCTACCCTTCTGCGCATCATCGGTGGCAGGGAAACTTATGATGGAGATCGTGCATGGGGGCACAACGTGGAAGAAAGCTTCTATGCCCAGCACCAGTTGGAATCCCTCAACCTTTCCCATACCGTTTTGGAAGAATTGCAAATGGCGGGAAGCAAGAAGACGGATATGGAACTGCGGATCGTATTGGGTTGTTTTCTATTTGGCGGTGATGATGTTGACAAAAAGATCAAGGTACTGAGCGGTGGTGAAAAAGCCCGTGTGGCCCTGGCCAAAACCATAATCAGCAAATCCAATTTCCTGATGTTGGACGAACCCACGAACCACCTGGACATGCATTCGGTGGATCTACTCGCAGAGGCGCTGGACAAATATGAAGGCAGTTTGATTTTGGTAAGCCATGATCGTTATTTCATTTCCAAAACCGCCAACAAAATTTGGGAGATCATCGACGGCAAGATCGTTGAATTCAAAGGTGGGTATACTGAATGGGTGGAATGGAAGGAAAGGATGGCATCACAGGGAAAAGGAAATGAAGGACAGGGGAAAAATATCTCACAACCTACAACCCACAACCAAAAACCCACAACCAAAAACCCACAACCTACAACCGACAACCGACCACCCATCGACAAAGAAAAACAAAAAGAGAAAAAAAGAATTCAACGATTGTTCGACGAGATGGAGGCAAAAGTAAATCGCTTAAAAACTGAAATAACAGCCGCCGAAGCCGCTTTGGCAGATCCCTCGATTTATTCAGACCGGAACAAATTCAACGAGGCAGAAAAAAAATACCAGCAGATTCAATCAGAACTGCACAAGGCCGAACCAGAATTTGAAAAGTTGTTTGAACAGCTGATGAACATGGATTAACCTCTTGAAAAATCAAACTAAAACAACTTTTAAAAAATAAAGGCTGTCCAAATGGACAGCCTTTATCATATAAGCGAATCCGGTATTAATACCCAGGATTCTGGGTAAGAACGGATTTACCATCCTTCTGTGAGTTCAAGATCTCATCAGCAGGGATTGGATAGAGATTGTTTTTGGCGGTAAATGTCTTGCCAACGAGATAGGCTCTCTTGGTGAAAGTACGGCCATCCCAACCACGTCCGCTAACTGATTCTTTGGCTACATAAGCATTGAGCACTTTCTCTGCAATTCCCCAACGGACCAGGTCAAAGAAACGATGACCTTCCATGGCAAATTCCAAACGCTGCTCATGGCGAACAGCGTTGATGGCAAATGCTGCACCACGTGTAGCGAAGGTTCCGGTGGCATATGGCTCAACCTTTGTATTCACAGATGCATCCTGAACAGGAGAACCTTTTGCACGGTTGCGGATCAGGTTAACATAAGTTTGCGCCTGTGCAAGGTTACCGAGTTCCGCTTCACACTCAGCCAACCAAAGGATGACATGTGACAAGCGGATCAACCTGAAGTTGTTGTTCACAGAACGACGGTCGGTAGCATGGGTGGTAGAGTTCTCTTCAGAGAGGTAGTACATCCATTTTTTACCGGTGAATGGACCAGAATAGTTCTGGTCACGAATCCAGGAACTACCAGGCATCTTACCCCAATCCAGGAAAGTTACACCACGGCGGCCAACGGTCCAGTCGAGACGAGGATCAACAGGTTGAGAATTATCGAGTGTCCATGCATCTGAGAACTTGAGACCCTGGTCATTGGGAACATCTACATTGTTATAGGTATCCTGGCTTCCGTCAGCAGCTGCACCGATCAACGGCAAACCTGTTGCATCAGTTCTGTAAGCATTCACCAGGTTATGAGAAGGAAGGTAGAAACCGCAGCAACCACGACCAGGAGAAGTAGAGGTATAGGGCCAGTTCAGGGTAGAGCCCTTGCCACCGTTTTGTCCACCTGTACCATCATTGATGGAAAACTGTACTTCAAAGATGGATTCTCTGTTGTTGTTAGTGGCTGTCCTGAAGTTATCATGGAAACTGGTGACCAGGCTCTTGCCGGAATTGTTGTAAACGTCTAACAATTCAGTTTTAGCTGCTGCCCATTTCTTTTGGAAGAGCAGTGCTTTGCCCAAATAGGATTTGGCAGCCCATCTGGTTGCACGACCCTTCTGTGCCTGGGTAGCAGGCAAATTGGCGGCAGCAAAGGCAAAGTCAGCTTCAATCTTAGGCCAGATATCAGCAGTATTGGTTACCAATACACCTGTAGGATCATTTGGCTTGTAGGTCTTTTCATCGATATAAGGAACATTGCTCCACATCTTTTTTGCTTCGAAATGATAGTGGCCACGAAGGAAACGAGCCTCAGCAACTGCTTGTGTCTTTTCTGCATCCGTCATGTCCTTCACATCAGGATCTGTTGCAAAAAGAATCACCTCGTTGCAACGGGCAATGGCATCATAGGAATGTTGCCACTTTCCTCTGAAGTGGGTATTGTCCGCCACCCAGTTGTATTGTTCAATGAAGGATTGTTCCGGCTGGTCACCTGCGTCTGTACCCTTAACAGCGTCATCAGAGGCAACACCACCAAATACCCAATTGTCAACAGAAGCATGCCATTGGGTTGTACCTGAACCTACGCCGTCAAGCAGTGAATATGCTCCTACCAACAAGGCACCAACACCGGCCTTGCTCTTCAATTGAGCAGGACTGGCAACACCCTGTGGGTTGACGTCGAAGAATTTCTGACAGCCAAAGGTCATGACCATGACCACTGGCAGGAGTAGAAATTTTACTTTTTTCATATAAATCATTTTTCGATTGTGTCAATTAAAATTTAAGCTGTAAACCAAAGAGAATGGATTTTGCAACGGGGTATGCACCCTCGTCAATACCCATGTGAAAGTCCTGGTTATTGGCGTCAGAAGTACGGAGGTTGATGTCTGGATCCAAACCGGTATACTTGGTAATGGTCAGGAGGTTCTGTCCCTGTACGTACACCTGAGCACCACTGATTCCTACCTTCTTCATGAAGTTGGCAGGGATGGTATAGGTGAGCTGGATATTGCCCAAACGGAGATAAGATCCATCCTCGATGAAGTAGGAGGATACTTGCTGACTGGTTGCGTCAGAAGAATTCAACCTAGGGAGAAGGTTTTTGCCGCCTTCACCGTAAGAGTCATACAACATCCTCTTGGAGCGGTTACCCTGGAACACGTTGAAGTCTGTCCAGTAACGAACATAGTTGAAGATGTCTCCACCCTGTTGACCTTTGGCAAATACTGCCAGATCCCAATTCTTGTATCCTGCTGAGAGGTTGATACCATAAATGAAATCAGGATGTGGGTTGCCAAGGAATGAACGATCAGCTGCTGTGATCACACCATCCTTGTTTACATCCCTGAAGTTGAACACACCTTCACGGGTATAGGTACCAAATTTAGGTGCAGTTGCTGCCTGTTGGGCATTGAGGATACCATCCACAAAATATCCATAGAAACTTGCAATGGGATATCCCTTCTTGGTAGCAGTGATCGATGGGAGACGGGTTGTGAAACCGAACAGCGTAGCGTTAGGATCATTGTTCAGTTTGATCACTTCATTCTTATATTGGGTAATGTTTACTCCAATTGAATAGCGAATCTGTCCGTTGAATGCTTTGTCAGACCAGTTCAGGTTCAGGTCGATACCCCTGTTTCTCATGGTACCAATGTTGGTGAAAGGCAAAGTACCTTGACCTTGAGCCCTGGCCACTGCGATCTGTGCCAACATGTCGGATGTAGTACGGGTATACCAGTCAAACACTACTTCCAAACGATTGCGCAACAAGTTTGCATCAAAACCTACGTTGGCAGATGTGGTGGTTTCCCACTTACCATTGGGGTTACCGAATTGGGTAAGATCAAAACCGCCAGACACGGAAGTTCCTGCACCGCTTATGTCATAACCGTTATTGGCAGGATCAGCTGTGTACAAAGTAAAGGAATTGGTTACGTTTGGAATCAACTGGTTACCCGTTTTACCCCAACCGGCACGCACTTTCAGGTCATCCAACCAGCTTAGGTTGTTGAGGGCTTTGAGTTCAGTCAGACGAATACCCAATGAACCTGCAGGGAATACACCATAACGGTTGGCTGCAGAGAAACGGGAAGAACCATCACGACGAATGGTGAAGTCGGCCAGCAAAAGGTTTTTGTAACCATAGTTCACTTTGGCAAACTGCGAGAACAAACGGGTTCTTACAGCACCGCCGCCAGCGTTGGCCAAGCCGGATGCTGAACCTGCGTTCAAATAACGGTAGTCGAGGTCATTGAAAGCGAAATTGCTTCGGCTGGCGCTAAAACCAAATGAATAGGTAGCAACGGCTTCTGTACCTGCCAAAACATTGATGTCGTGATCTTCTTTGATGGTTGTATTGTAGTTCAAGGTATTGAACCAAGTCCATGAGTTATCAAAGTTGTTGAACACGTTCAAAGAGTTGGTATTCCTGGGTTCAGATGCTTCGATATTCCTGATGAAGAATTCAGACCTGTTGAAGTTGTTGTACTCCACACCAATGCTGGTCCTGGCTTTCAGGTTTTTCAGGATCGCTACTTCACCAAAAGCATTACCAAATAGGCGTGTGCTGTAGGTGTTGTTGTCCTTGGCCCTGTACAACTCTGCCAATGGGTTGGTAGCATTACCCAGGTTCAAACCACGGGGACCACCAAATCCATAAAATGGAGAAGTGTTCGTGCCTCCCAATGCGGGTGGACCACCGGTGATGTCAAATACCGGAATGATGGGATGGATACGCCATGCCAACATGATCGGATTCGATTCGCTGTTGTTGGAGATACCAGTTCTCTTGTCATAAGCGAAGGTCAGGTTTTCACCAAAGGTGAATTTACCTGAGGTAAACTCTGTGTTGGCGCGAACAGAATAACGCTTGTAATCAGTGAAGCGCAGAATACCTTTCTGGTCAAAATAGTTAGCAGAGAAAGAATACTTGGCTTTGGAAGTACCACCCGAAGCACCAACCTGATAGTTAGAGATTGGAGCGGGATCAAAAATCACATCCTGCCAATTGGTACCAGCCTTGTTCGCTTTGTTCACATTAAACCTGGTAGTTCCCAATCCTGGATCAGTGATATCATTGGTATACACTGACATTGGATCGTAAGGAAGGCTTCCAAATACGTTGGGGAAAATATAATCCGCCATGGTTACCCCACCGTTTTGATCAAAACGATACTGTGCTGAAGGAGAGCTCACCCAAGGAGTCTTGCCTGCACCCACATCACCTTTGAAGAGGTATTTACCCAATTCTTCTGCATTCAGGAGATCCAGGAACTTGCCAGGGGTTTGGGTACCAGTATAATAATCAAAAGAAATTTTGGGGTCACCTGGTTTACCTTTTTTAGTAGTGATGATCACAACCCCATTGGCTGCACGCGCACCGTATATAGAGGCAGCAGAGGCATCTTTCAATACCTGCATGGACTCAATATCGTATGGGTTGATCTGGTTGAGGGTACCCTGTGTAGGAACACCATCAATTACAAACAAGGGTGAGTTGTTGTTGATGGTACCGAAACCACGGATACGCACCATGGTACCACCACCGGGTGAGTTGTCGTTACCAACAATCACACCAGAAGCCTTGCCCTGAAGCATTTGGGTAACACTGGCTGCAGGTGTTGCAGTCAATTGCTTGGCTGATACCACAGCAACCGCACCGGTGATGTCCTTCTTGCGCTGAGAGGTGTAACCAGTAACCACAACGGACTGCAATGCTTTGACATCCACTTCAAGCTCTACATTCAAGGTTGCACCGCTGCCCACATTGAGTGTGCGGCTATCATAACCGTTGAATGAGAAAACAAGAGATTTTTGGTCAGCACCAAGGTCGATCTTGTAATTACCTTGAGCATCCGTGGAAGTTCCTTTAGTGGTTCCTCCAACGACAACAGAAACTCCCGAGAGTGGAGCTTTTGAATCGGCATCTGTTACTTTACCACTCACGCTTCGCTGTGCAACAGCCAGGCCCGTGAGCATGGTTAGAAAGACTGTGATACCGAACAGTCTGACCAACCCTTTCAATGGCAATCTTTGGGTCATAATCAATCGTTTTGTTGATGATTTAATTTAAAAAAACTTGCGTTTAGTAAGTTAAAGTAGTGTTAAGGAGGGAAACAAAAAAATCTTTTTGGTGCAGCGGATAAAAAAAGTGGAAAAACTTAAGAGTTTATGTGGAAAAGGACGTAAAATTAAACAGAATGTGAATTTGAAGGACAGATTAGGGTTTTAGATAAATTTTTTCTAATGTATTCGATCCTGGTTTTATTGAGATTTATGAACGAAGGAATTGTTGAATGGGATAATTTTTTAAAATAGGAAATCTAATTTAAAAACCGACAAAAAAAGCCATCTTAACAGATGGCTTGGTCTTTTTTGTGATCCCGATTGGATTCGAACCAATGACCTACAGCTTAGAAGGCTGCCGCTCTATCCAGCTGAGCTACGGGACCGGAAGAACATAGGGGTGCAAAGATAATTTTTTTTAGCTTGCATCCAAGTGAAAAGGATGGAAACCATTGATGTAAAAATTGCGGCAGGATGGAAAAGCGCATTAAAAGCTGAATTCAGCAAACCTTACTTTCACCACATCGTTGAATTGCTCAGGTCAGAAAAGGAAAGCCAACAGGAAATATACCCGCCCGGACCGCTAATTTTCCATGCCTTCAATAAAACAGACTTGGATGCAGTGAAGGTGGTAATCATCGGACAAGACCCTTATCATGGCGCCGGTCAAGCGCAGGGCCTTAGCTTTTCTGTGCCTATCGGCGTAAAGCCTCCCCCATCTTTGATCAACATCTACAAGGAAATTGAAGCTGACCTGGGTATTCGCATGCCGAGGGGTAAAGGAGACCTTTCCCATTGGGCTGACCAGGGGGTCTTACTCCTCAATGCCTCCCTCTCGGTCAGGGCCAATCAGCCGAACAGCCATGCCGGCATTGGATGGCATGTTTTTACAGATGAAGTGATCCTGGTATTGAATGAAAAAAAGCAACACCTGGTTTTTCTGCTATGGGGAAACTTTGCCAAAGAAAAAGGCATCCATATCGATAAAAAAAAACACCTGGTACTGAGGGCTGCGCACCCCTCTCCTTTTGCTGCTGACAAAGGATTCTTTGGCTGCAGGCATTTTTCCAAAACAAATGAATATCTCACCCAAAACGGCAAAGAGCCCATCGACTGGCTCATCAAGGAAAACAACCATGGTTAAAAATATACTGGGAAGGGTTTTTACAGTCTGGGGTGGATTGATGTTCATCGCTACCATGCTCATCTTCATCGTTCCTATTTGGGCAACAGGATTTTTTCCAGAACCCAAACGAACAGCTTGGGTGATCAAACTTTGCCGGGCCTGGATGTTTCTATTTTTTCCGCTGGCAGGGATAAGGGTAAAAATCAGTGGCAAGAAAAAATTCAAAAAAGGTGAAAACTATATAGTGGTCTGCAACCACAATTCTCTGATGGATGTACCCTTGACTTGCCCTGGGATACCCGGCACGAACAAGACCATCGCCAAGATCGAAATGTCGCGTGTTCCCCTTTTCGGACTCATTTACAAACGAGGTTCTGTATTGCTGGATCGGTCAAGCGAGCATAGCAGAAAGCAAAGCTACGGGCAGATGAAAGAAGTATTGGAATGGGGAATGCACATGTGCATCTATCCGGAAGGGACCCGCAACAAGACCAATGATCCCTTGAAATCTTTTCATGACGGCGCTTTCAGGCTCTCTTTCGATACCGGTAAAAAAATCATTCCCTGTGTGATCAGGGGTACGGGCAAAATGCTCCCCCATGACAAATCTTTTTTCTTCTGGCCCGGCAAGGCGAGCATGCAATTTCTGGACCCGGTTGATCCAACATCATTCGAAAATCCAAGGGAAATGAAAGAGCATGTCTTTCAATTGATGTGGAAGACATTGGCCACCCATCTTAAAACTGAATGAGCCCTTTTCAATACCGCGTTATTGGGTATAGAAGTAACGGGTTCTATTGATTTTGAGATCCCTCAGCAATCCTGATTTGGGGTTGATGGAAATGTTGAAGAAACGATACAATCCAATCGGTGTAACATTGATAGACATCTGCCAGCAATGGAGATCACGGGTGATAAAAGTTGTCAGCGATTGAAGCTTCATGGTCTTGATATCGTAATACCCATTGGCGCCTATCTTCCATTTGGGTGTGAGGCTGAAGTCGCCATTGAAGTTAAAGTTGGAAGTCAATTCCGTCTTATAGGTATAATCCGGCTTCAGCATTTTGGCAAAACTCAATGAATAAGAAAAGCTGAATGACCAGGGAATGTTGAAGTCTGTGAATTCAGCCGGATTGCGTCTTATGTAATCGAGCTGTTGCATCATCTGTTCCTGTGTCAGATTGTTGGTAGGATCATCATCACTCCTGGTATCCGTTTTTTTGTCTTTGTCATCTTTCTTCTTGCTTTGGAAACTGGTGGAAATATTTACACTGCCACTGGTGATAGAACCCGGTGTGAATTTTCCACCTTGCCAGGCATATTCATTTTTACGGTATTGTGTTCGCGGATCTGTCTTATAGGGATCCAATGTGGCATTGGCTGTGATGTTGATCTTTTCAAACAGGGTGCTACGGGCATAAAGATTAAAAGTAGAGAGTTTGAAACTATCCGCCAGAAAGTTATATCCACCGGATATGCCAAAACCATCCAACAATTTTACTTTTTTCAATTCAGCCTCTCCTGTGTCTGTCTTGGACCTTACTTTCATTTCGATATTGTTATCGATTCCAAAACCAATCCCTCCGTTCTCTTCAGAAGAAAAAGGTCCAAAAATGCTTCCATCAAATACCGACATGAGGGCCCTGTCACCTTGTTTGTTTACCTGCTGTCGAAAATAGTAAGGCTTCATCAGGTCCGGTTTGTAGTTGATGCCAAATTGAGGGCGCATTA
>Ga0315905_10004233_pt1 | contig 14649 bp, 4 predicted proteins | sample LakEriMetagenome_5_FD_203522 | JGI IMG/M metagenome (GOLD analysis project Ga0315905, IMG submission 203522) | Freshwater fungal communities from buoy surface, Lake Erie, Ohio, United States - Buoy 4 MA121 | ecosystem: Environmental > Aquatic > Freshwater > Lake | place: USA: Lake Erie, Ohio... | reverse complement strand
GCCGGGCGGCGGTCGGTCGCGAGGGCCATCGGCGGCGGCGACGTGCTCATCAGCTGCCCCGCCCCCAGCGCCCGCCGCGCCTCGTCGTAATCTCCGCAGCCCGCACAACCACGTCAATTTGACTGTTCTCGACCTCTTCTTCATCAACGCATCAACGAACGATTGCGTCCTCTGACCGCCCCCCTTCAACGCTTGCCGACGCGTCTCTACGTCACGCACTTCCGCCCCCCTTCGACCCCCCGTCGGTGCCCGACACGCGCGCGCGCAAAACAGCCGCCCACGGCCATTCAATTTGCCCCCACGTGCTCCGCGTCGATGCGCGCCTCGACCTCGACATGAAGTGGTAAGTACCATGGTTGCGCGCGGCGCGGCGTATCCGTCGCGATCGGCACGGCCAAGCGAGGGGGGGGGCGAGATAAAATCGACGTCGTCAGCCCGCACGTCGCGCGTCCCGGAAAATCGCTCGTGCGGACAATCCGCCCGCCGCGCCTGCGTCGTACCGGCTAGTTACGTCCATTGGCAGCATACTACCGCCTTTCCGACTCGTGTCGAGCCCTGGTCGCGCCGCGCGCGTCGCCGCACGCACCCGCCGCCCGCCGATCCTGCGATTTGTTTCGCGGCGCCGGCGAGGCCCCGCGCCAAAGCGCCCCCCCCCATCTCAACAACGACTTTTTTTTTGGCTCACCAACGACCCCGAAACACAAAAACAAATCAACAGGCTCGACAGCCTCAAGGGCCGCAAGCCATGGGCGGCGCAGAAGGGCGAGGAGGAGCAGCAGGACGACGGGGCGGCCGCGCGGGACGCCCGGGCGCCGCCCCCGCAGCCGCCGCCGCCGCCGACCGACCCCCCGGCGGCGAGGACGACCGCCACCTCGGCCGGCGGCGGCGGCGGCGGCGGCGGTGACATCTCCCTCACCACCGACATCGACGACGACGACTGCGACACCCCGCTCGTCGCCCCCCGCCCGACGCCGCCGCCCCCGCTCTCCTTCCACCACCACCACCACCACCACCCGCGCCCCCACGGCGGCGAGGAGGAGGAGGGGGACGAGGAGGAGGGGCAGCCGCCGGCCAAGCGCCGCTCCGTCTCCTTTGAGCAGCCGCGGCAGCATCATCAGCCGCGCCCCTGGCTCGCCCGCCCCGCGCCGCCCCTTAACCACCAGCCCCCGTGCCCGCACGGCCTCGTCGCCTGGCAGGAGGCGCGCAGCGCGCGCGCCTCGTTCGACGGCGGCGGCGCCAACGGCGGCCGCGGCAGCGGCGACAGCGGCGGCGGCGGCTCGGCCGCCACCACCGCCACCACGCTCAGCGTGGCCCGGCGCGGCGGCAGCACGGTCGTCAACGGCAGCTACGTGGCGCTCAAGCGCCTGGGCGAGGGCGCGTTCGGCAGCGTCGTGCTCTGCCTGAGCCTCTCGGGCGAGGGGGGGGGCCCGCGCGACCGCAGGCTCGTCGCCGTCAAGGCGTGCCGGCGCGGCTGCGGCGGCGGGGCGGGCGCGGCGGCGCTCGAGCCTTGCTGGCGGCCCTCGGGCGGCGGCGGCGGCGGCGCCCCGCGGCGGCGGCGGCTGAGCCACTCGATGCCGTTCGTGCCTTCCTTGGCCGCGGCCGCCGCCGAGGGGCCCTCCTCATCCGCCTACAGGGCGCGGGCCCAGGTGCGGCGCGACGGCAGCGGCGGCAGCAGCGGCAGCGGAGGCAGCGGCGGGGGCGGCAGCAGCTCGGCCACGGCGGCGGCGGCCTTCTTGGGAGGAGGCGGCGGCCCCCCGCGCGCCGGCGGGGCGACGACCAGCAGCGACGCCAGCATGGGAGGGGGGGCCTCGCCGCAGGCGCTCGCGCACCTGTTCCCGCCTCAGCCGCCGCCGCCGCCGCCGCCCGCGCTCCTCTTGGGCGGCGAGGCCGCCGTGCTGCGGCGCCTCCCCGCCCACCCAAACGTGGTCGGCCTGCTCGAGGTCATCGACGACCCCCGGACCGACTCGCTGCTGCTCGTGATGGAGTACGTCGAGGGCGGGACGCTCGAGCCCGCCCCGCTGCCGGCGCAGGCGCAGCCCCAGCGGCAGCCGCAGCAGCAGCCGCCGCAACAGCAGCGCTGGCAGCCCGCGCGCGAGGCCGTCGTGCGCGGCTGGGTGCGCGACGTCCTGCGCGGCCTCGCGCTGCTGCACGGCCACGGCGTCGTGCACGGCGACCTCAAGCCCGCCAACCTGCTGTGCGACGCCAACGAGGGCGGGCGCGTCAAGATCGCCGACTTTGGCAGCGCGAGCTTTGTCGGCGGCGCGGGGGGGGCGCGGCCGCCGACGATCGGCTTTGGCAGCGGCCCCGGGGGATCCCCGGCCTTCCGCGCGCCCGAGTCGCTGCAGAGCGGCTACGCGCCCAGCCCCGAGGCCGACCTGTGGGCGCTGGGGGTGTGCGTGCACCAGTGGGTCTACGGCGAGCTGCCGTTTGCGGGCGCGTCCCCGCTGGCCGTCTTCGACCGCATCCGCGCCCTCTGCCGCCGGCAGCAGCAGCTGCAGGGCGGGGCCGGGGGCGGCAGCAGCGCGTCGCCTGCCTTGTCGCAGTCGTCGTCGCCCTGTGGCCCTGTGGCCCTCCTCGGCACGGCGGCGGGCGTCTACGGCGGCGGCGACGGCGGCAGCGTTCCCCTGCCGGCGATGCCCGTGGCCCCTCCGTGCGGCGCCCCGCCCGGCGCGCCGCCCGAGCCGCCGTCCGATGCCCTCCTCGCCTTTCTGGCGGGCCTGCTCACGCTCGACGCGACGCGCCGCCTCGACGTGCGCGCGGCCGCTCGCCACCCGTGGGTGACCGAGGGGGGCGCGCGCCCCCCGCCCACGCTCGCCGAGGAGGCGGCCGCTGCCGCCGCCGTCGCCGCTGCTACCGCTGCCCCCCCCGCCGCCGCCGCCGCCGCCGCCGTCGCCCCGCCGTCCGCGCGCCCCCCGACGCCCGCCGACGCCCTCGCCGACGAGCCCGCGCTCGCGCTCGTCGACGCGCTCTTTCGCGAGGCGCGCTACGCCGACGGCGCGCTCGTCGCGCGCTGCGGCGACCCGGCCGACCGCGTGCTGCTGGTCGCGAGCGGCGGCGACGTCGAGCTCGTGCAGCCGGCGGCGGCGGCGGCGGCGGCGGCGGGACAGCAGCAGGGCGCTCGTTTGGAGGGGGGGGGGTTTTCCGGCGGCTGCGCGCGGCCCGCCGCGAGCGCCAGAGCGTCGACGGGCCCCATCTCCATCCGCGCCTCCGCCGCGTCGGGCGCCGCGCCCCCGCCGCCGCCCTCGGCCGCCGCCGCCGCCGCCGCCGCCGCGGTGCCGCTGCCGCCCTGCTCCCCCCCGGGCGACAGCGCGCTGATCTCGGGGTGCGAGGTCGCCACGGCGCTGGTCGGCGACGACCCGTCCGGCGCCGCGGCGCTCGACGCGGGGGACGCGCTGATGCTCGGCGGCTGCGTGGCCGCCGCGGCTCGCAGCATGCCGCGCGCCCCGCAGCCCCCGCTGCCCGCCGCGCGCCCGGGCCAGGTGCTCGCCACCAAGTCGCCGGGCGAGTGCCTCGGGCCGCCGTGCTTTGTCGGCGGCGGCGGCGGCCCAGGCCCAGGCCCAGGCCCGCCGCCTCCTCCTCCTGCCACGGCGGCGGCGGCGGCGGCGGCGGCGGCGGCGCCAGAAGAGCCCGCGGCCTGCGCCGCATGCGGACACCGCCACGTGTGGCGCGCCGACGCGCGCGCCCGCGCGTCGCCGGCCTCGGCGGGCGGCGGCGGCGGCGGCGCCGTGCGCGTCTTCTGGGCCCCCGTCGCCGAGCTCGTGGCGCTCGCGCGCGCGCGGCCCGAGGTGGGCGGCGTCCTGCGCCGGCTGCTCGGCGCGTCCGAGGTCGACCTGATGGCGGCCGAGGCGACGCGGCAGCTGCGCATGTTTGAGCTGAGGCAGCAGGAGGAGCGGGAGGCGCTGTGCTGACGAGCTGGTGTTGCTGTTGTTGTAAGATGTTGCAGCAATCGAGGCGGGGGCGGCGGAGAGCCCGGGGACCGCCCCCGCGCGCGCTCGGCGTCGCTGTGGCGGAATACGGGCGCGGCGGCCACGCTCTCGATACTTGGCCCCGCTCGCGCGCGCGCGCCCTGGCGTCACAAGCAAACACACACGCACACGCGCTACCACCACCTCCCCTCTCCCGCTGTTCGCGAGAGCGCGCCCCAAAGCTCAAAAGCTCTTCTCTCCGCACCCCCCCGTGCGGCAAGCTCCAACCTCCTCGAGCGACCCCAAATCTCGCCAGAGAGACGCCAGACGCCAGCCAGGCAGCATGGGCAATCTCAAGAGCAAGCCGAAGGTACGAGCGCGTCGCGGATTGCCTGCGGGAGCGCCTTGCGGGGCCGGAGCGGCACGCGCGGGGCGCGCCGCTGCTGCTCTGTCTCCGTTGGTGGAGCGCACGAGGGCGGTGACCTCGTCGCCGTGTTGACTCTCGCCCGCGGTCTTGCAAGCCGAACGGAGCCGCCTCGTGCAGGCGGTCGAGGTCGCATGCGTACCTGGTGCCCCTAGGGGCCGCGAATTCCGCTCGCGCGGCCAACGGCGCGCGTTCGTGCGTGCGGCGCGCGCGCGCGCGTCTCCGCGAGTGTCTGATTTCTCGCCGCCGCCGCCCCCTCGCGCGCGCGCCCGCGCTCCGTCGCCTTTTTTTTTTGCGCTGGCGCGCGGCGGTCGTGCGCCAACAACCACCATCCCCCAACCCCCCCAAAAAAGGGGGGGCCCCGCCGCCTCCTACCTGTCGGCCCCCCTCCTCACCCCTCCCCTCATCACCACCACTCCCCCAAAAAACAACAATCAAACCAAAAAAAAAAAAAAAACTCACAGTCCCCGCTCGCCGGCAAGGCGCGCCTCACGTTTGTGCTCGGCGGCCCCGGGTCGGGCAAGGGCACGCAGTGCGCCAAGCTCGTGCGCGACCGCGCCTACGTGCACCTGTCCGCGGGCGACCTGCTGCGCGACGAGGTGCAGTCGGGGAGCGCCCTGGGCCAGGAGTGCCACGCCATCATGAAGGAGGGCAAGCTCGTGCCGCAGGAGGTCATCATCCGCCTGCTGCGCGAGGCGATGGAGCGTGCGGTGGCCGCGGCCGAGTCGGCGGGCGGCGCCCTGCCCGTCAACGTGCTGATCGACGGCTTCCCGCGCGCCCTCGACCAGGCGGGGATGTTCGAGCGCCTGATCTGCGCCCCCGAGCTCGTCCTCTTCTTCGACTGCCCCGAGGACGTCATGGAGGCGCGCCTGCTCAAGCGCGGCGAGTCGAGCGGCCGCGCCGACGACAACGCAGAGACGATCCGCAAGCGCTTCCACACCTTCGTGCAGCAGTCGCTCCCCGTGGTCGCGGCCTACGAGAGGCGCGGCCTGGCGGCGCGCGTCAGCGCGACGGCCCCGCCCGACGAGGTGTACGCCGAGGTGCTCAAGGCGATCGACGCCAAGAGCGCGGCGGCGAGCGGCAAGCGGGCGGCGGCGGGCGTCTCGGGCGGCAGCGGCGGGCGCAAGGCGGCGGCGGGCGGCGGCGGCAAGGCCGTCGTGGTGGCCAACGCCGTGCCGATGGTCGCGGCGGCGTGAGTTTTTGGGAGAGGAGCATTTCGTTGAGCGGAAACCGGGGCTGCTTGATGCTGCTGCGCGAAGGCCGCACACCCCCCCCCGCTCGACTTTCCTGAGAGAGTCGCGGCTTGCAGGCGGGCGGGGTGCCGGCTCGGCGGCGGCGCCGACGCCCCCCGCGGCCGCGCCCAGCCTCCCTCGCGCGCGCGCCGCTTCCCCCGTCGCCGACGGAAGCTTTCTTCTTGTCCTGCGATCCTTTCGGACCCATAAATTTAGTCTCCCCCATCACCCCATCATCATACCTTGATTGCAGCTACCACATTCTTTCAACCTCTCGTCCTCTCACTCGCGGCGCGCGCGCGCGCGTGGACTCTTGTTCTCTTTTCAAAGCTCTGGCTGGTCAGGGGCGCCTCTCTGCGCACGCGCGCCCCGCGCCTCCTCGCATCCCGCCGCGGCGTACTATGACTCCCTGAGGCCATCTGACGCCCTGGGACTGCGCGGCAGGCGGGGCGGTCCGCCCAAAGCAAAGGACATGGCCGCGACAGGTGGAGGAGGAGGAGGAGGATCAGGAGGAGGAGGAGGAGGAGGAGGCCATCCGTCGCCCGCCCCTCCTCCCGCCCGGCCTCCTCTGCGCGCCACCGTCCTCGAGCGCCTGTACAGCCGCCCGCAGACGCTGCGCGAGGCGATGCTCGACCTGCTGCGCCAGGTCCAGCGCGCCGCCGAGTCGGCCGCCGCAGCGAGCGCACCGGCGACGCCCGCCGCCGCGCTGCACGCGCTGCCGACGCCGCCAGTGTCGCTCGTGCGTCCGGGCGACACGGCCGCCTACGGCCGCCACTTCCTCGAGCGCACGGTCGTGTGCCTGGCGCCGCGCGCCCCGCCTCCGTCGGCGCTGACGCGCCTGTCGCAGCGCGCCGACCTCGACGAGGTGCTGGGCCAGGCGATCGACCGCCTCGTGCGCGCGCGCGAGCAAAACGTGCTGCGCCACGGCTACCAGCCGCGCTCGGCGGCGTCGGCGTCTTTTTGCGCCACGGCGGCGGCGGCGGCGGGGCGCCCGCGCGCGCCCGCGCCCGCCTTGCCGCTCTTGCCTCCTCCCGCCCCGGGCGCCGCCGGAGAGCAGTCGACCCCGTTCCGCCCGCGCCTGCACCACGCGGAGCCGCGCTTTGCGGGAGCAACGACCGCCGCCGCCGCCGACGCCGCCGCCAGCCGCGCGCCTCCCGCGCCTCCCGTCCTGCCGGCGCAAATCGAGGCTCTGCGCTCGAGCGAGTGGCGGCAGCTGCACGCGCGCGTCGGCGACGAGCTGCTGCTGCACCTGCTGCTGCACGCGGCGGTGTTCGCGCCGCTGCCCAACGGCTGCTACCTGCAGCTGTCCGGCCGGGGGATCAACGACGTGGCGTGGGCGGACGCGCGGTTCGCGGGCGGCGGGATCCCGGGGCGGGCGCGCGCGCAGCGGCAGCGCGAGGCGGCGGCGGCGGCGGCGGCGGCGGCGGCGGCTGCAGGGCCGTCTGCGGCGGCAAAGCAGCCCCCGGCACCCGGAGACGACCCGCTCCAGCCCGATCCGTGGCTGTGGGAGTCCGTGGACGGGGGCCGCGCCGCCGAGCGGCTGACGCTGCGGCGGCGCCGGCGGCTCGAGCGCGCCGAGGCGCGGCGCGCGCGGCGGCTGCGGCGCAAGCGGCGGCGGCGAAAGGAGGCCGAGGCGGCAGCGGCGGCGGTGGCCGCACACGTGCCCTCTTTGCAAGCAGCGGCGGCGGCGCCGCCGCCGTCGCAGGTCGACAAGGAAGACCGGCCGCCTCGCTCGACGACGGCCCGCCGCCCGCCGCGCTGGGTCCGCCGCACGCTGCAGCGGCGGGCGGTGGCGGCGGAACCGGCACCGGCGTCGCTGCCCCCGCCACCGCCGCCGCCGCCGCCGCCGCCGCCGCCGCCCCTTACCCCCGCGGCGCTGGACGCGCAGCTTTCCGTCATCCTTGCGCCATCCCTGGGCCGCTCGACCACGGCCCTCGACCTGCCGCCCCCGCCGGCCCGCGCGCCGTCCGCGCGGCTGCGCATGCTGGCCGACGCCGCCGACGACCCCGACCGCGTCCCCGCCACGCAGGACGGCGGCGGGGGGTTCTGTGGGCGGGACGAGCGGCGCCTGCTGCCCGCGGCGCTCTGGGACCTCGGGCCGTGGGAGCCGGGGCTTGACGTACTGGAGGTGGAGTTGGAAGTCTCGGGCGCAGAAGAGGCGGCGGCGCAAGCGCACGCGGAAGAAACCCGAGGAGCGCCGCCGCCGGCGCCCCTGCGCGACGACGACGGCGAGTGCGTGCCGGCGACGGCGACGCTGCCGCCTCCTCCTCCTCCTCCTCCCTCCTCCGAGCCTGCCGGCCCACCGCCCACGACCAAAGCGCAGCGCCGCCGCGCGATGCTCCGCGACATCCGCCGGCAACGGCAGCAACAGCAGCAGCAGCAGCAGCAGCATCAGTTCAAGAAGCGCGGCGGCGGCCGCCCCACGCCGCCGGCCGGCGCCGCCCCCGTCGGCTGGACGCCCGCCTTCCGCTCGCCCCTCGACGTGACGCTCCCCCGCGCGTCCGTCTTTTACTCGGCTACGTTCGGCCCGCGCCTGCGCCTGCCGTGCGGCACGGTGCTGGAGCGTCTCGTGCGCACGACCCTCCGCGGCGGGCAGCAGACGACTGCGCCGGCCTCGTCGCGCGCGCTCGTCCTGCTGCCGTCGCTGCTCCGGCGGCGGCCCGAGGAGCAGCAGCAGCAGCAGCAGCCCCGGGCCGCCCGCCCCCGCCGCCGCCGCCGCGCGACGCCCGCAGCGGCCGCGCGCGTGCTGCACGCGCTCATCTTCGACCCGCGCCAGGCTGCCGCGCACGCGCCCGTCGACCCGAAAAAGGGCTCGCACCTGGGGGGCCCGAAAGCCGGGGGCGGCGCCGCGGCCGCGGCCGCCTCGGTCGCCTCCTTGCCGCTGCCCGCGCCCCGCCGCCGCCGGTTCACCTCGGCCGACAGGCGCGTGCTGGCGCAGCTGGCGTCGATGGTGCGCCGCCTGCGCCGCACGCGCGACCTGATCGGCCTGCTGCGCGCGCACTGCCCCCTGCCGCCCGCGCGGGCCGGGCGTCAGCAGCAGCACCACCGGGGCGGCGGCGGGGGCAACGACGACGCCGCCGCCGCCGCCGCCGCCGCCGCCGCCGCCGCCGCCAGCGCCCACCCGGCTCCCCCTCCGCATCCCGAGCCCGCGCACGTGCCCCACGCAAGCGTCGCCGCCTTCCTCTGGGCGGCCCTCCGCGCGCTCGTCCCGGCCGCCATGCTCGGCGGCCCGCGCTCGCGCCGCGCGCTGCGCGGGTCCGTCGCCGACTTTGTGCGGCTGCGCCGCTTCGAGGGCATGACGCTGGACGCGGCGCTGCGGGGGGTCAGCACGGCCGAGATGGCTTGGCTGCCGGGCGGGCGGGCGGCCGTCAGCGGCGGCGGCAAGAAGAGCAGCGGCAGGAGCAGCGGCAGGAGCAGCGGCAGCAGCAGCAGCAGGCCCCCGTCGTCGCCGCCGCCGCCGCCGTCTGTGCCGCGGTCGCTGCACGAGAAGCGGCGGCGCATGCTCGCGCTCTGGGTGTGGTTCCTGTTCGCGCACGTCGTGTGCCCGCTCCTGCGCGCGTCGTTCTACGTGACGGAGAGCGAGTCGCACCGCAACACCGTCTTCTACTACCGCAAGGCCGCGTGGGCCGCGCTCAGCGCCGCGGCCACGCGCGAGCTGGTCGGCGAGGGCGGCGGCGTCGAGGGGGCCGGGGCGGGGGCCGCGAGCGGCGGCGCTGGCGGCGGCGGCGGCGGCGGCGAGCGGGCGGCGCCCAAACCCCCCGCGAGGTACGAGCGCATCAGCGACGCCGAGGCGTACGCGGTCCTGTCGCGGCGCGCCCTGGGCCCGTCGCGCCTGCGCCTGGTGCCCAAGCTGACGGGCATGCGCCCGATCCTGGCGCTCGGGCGGCCGTGCGTCGTGCGCTTCCCCGCGCGCACGCAGCAGCGGCAGCAGCGGGAGCAGCAGCTGCAGCAGCAGCAGGCCCGGGACGCAAGGGGGCGGCCGGCCTTGGGCCTCCTGCCGCCGACAGCCATACGCAGAGGAGGCGCCGCCGCCCTGGCCCTGCCCCCGCCCCCGCCGCGGCCCCGCCGCAACGCGCCCGCCGCAGCATCGGCCGCCGCGGCGCTCACGCGCGCGCTCGCCGGGGCCAGCATCGCCGCGCGCCGCGCCCCCGCCCCCGCCCCCGCCCCCGCCCCTCCGCCCCCGCCCACCCGGCTCTCCTTCCAGGCGGTCAACCGCACGCTCGAGCCGGCCGTGCAGGCCCTGCGCGCGAGCGTCGGGTGCCGCCCGGAGGCCCTCGGGGCCTCGGCCTTCGGCTACGACGACGCGCTCCGCCTGCTGCACCCCTTTCTGCGCCGCTTCCGCGCCGAGGCGCGCCGCCGCGCGGCCGAGGGGCGCGCGCCCCCAAGGGCCTACGTGCTGAGCCTCGACGTCTCGCGCGCGTTCGAGAGCCTCGACGTGGACCGCCTGCTGGAGCGCGTGGTCGCGCCCGTCGTGAGCCACGACGAGTACCTGATGGTGCGGTACGCGGCGGCGCGGCCGTACCAGGACGGCGTGATGTCGCGCGTGCAGTCGGCCGCGGTGCCGCTCGCGCGGGAGCGGCCGCCGCCGCCGCCGCCGCCGCCGCCGCAGCGGCCGCCGGGGCAGCAGCCGCCGCCGCGTCGGCACGGCGCCATCGCCCCCACCACGGGCCAGTACGCCGGCTTTGCGCGCTGGGCCCGCGCCGCCGCGCGCGACCTGCCCTCGGGCACGGTCCTGTGCGAGGCCGGCGGCGGGGGCGTCGGCGTCGGCGTCGGTTTCGGCGCGGGCTCGAGGCACCAGCAGCAGCAGCAGCAGCACCCGCGCGCGTCGGGCGCGGCCGTGCGCGCGCTGCTCGAGGAGCACGTGCGCCGCAACCTGCTGCGCGTGCGCGGGCGGTGGTACGTGCAGCGCCGCGGGATCGCGCAGGGCGGCGCCGCGTCCACGCTTCTGTGCTCGCTCTACCTGGCGGACGTGGAGCGCGAGCACCTGCACCCTTGCCTGCCCAAGGGCGGCGGCGGCGGCGGCGGCGGCGGGCGGGGGCGGGGCGGGGGCGCTGGCGGCGGCGACGATGCGGCAGAGGCGGACGACGAGGCGGAGGAGGAGGAGGAGGAGGAGGAGGAGGCGGGCGCCGCTGACGATGGCGGGGCGCGGGAGCGGCAGCAGAGGCGGCTCGGCGACCCGCAGCAGCGCGAGCAGGACAAGCGGCAGGGGCGGCGCGCGCGCGCGGGCGTGCCCCTGCCGCTGCGCGCGGCGCCGCTGGGCGGCGGCGTCGGCGGCGGCGGGAGCGGGAGCAGCGGTCGGGGGTGGCAGGGCGGCGGCGGCGGCCTGCTAACTGCCATGGCCGCGGCAGCCGCGACCGCCGCAGCTCCCACCGCCGCGTCGCCCGCCGACCTCGCCGCCTTGGACGCCCCCTCGACGAGCGGCGGCGGCGCGGCCCGCGACAGCGACCCCGCGGCCGCTGGGCGCCCGGGCAAGCGCCGGCGGCGGCAGCCGTCCCCCGCGCCGCCGCCGCCGCCGCCGCCGCTGCCCTTGACCCTGGCGTCGCAGCGCCGCGGCCCGCCCACTGCGTACGGAGACACGCCCCTCGCGTCGTCGCTCGGCCCGGCCACGCAGGCGCCCGGCGGCAGCCTCAGCCTCGGGCACTTTCTGATGCCCGCCGCGGGCGCGGGCGCGGGCGCGGGGGCCGCGGGCGGCGTCGGCGCCGGCACCCCCTTCCTCTCCGACGCCGCGATGGCCACGGCCGCGACGCCCTGGTCGCACCTCGCGCAGGTGCCTCCGGCGTCTCTGCAGCAGCGCACGCCCGCCCTGTTTGCCTTTGGCGGCACTGCTGCTGGCGCGGGGTGTGGTGTCGGGGCGGCAGCGGGGCCCGCGACGACGACGGCGCGCGGCGGCCTCGGCGGCAGCGGCGGGAGCGGCAGCGGCGCCGCGGCGCCCGCGCTGTCGCCGCTGCAGCAGAAAGCCCGCCACCTCCAAGCGCACGATCTGGCGTCGCTCGGCTTTGGCGGCAGCAGCGGCGACAAGGAGGCAGGCGGGTCAGCAGGAGCCCCTCTGCCGACGCAGCAGCCTGCGTCGCTGGCCGGGGCGACGGCGGCGCATCAGCAGCAGCAGCTCGCGGCGACCCAGGTCTGCGACGGCGAGGACGACTGCATTGGCGTCATGGACATCTCCGGGCAGGGCGCGCCGGGTGGCTCGCCTCTTCTGGAGCCGACGCAGATGGTGGGGACGGACGGCGGCAGTGGGGAGCGGTCGCCGGCGCCAACGCCGCTGCTGCCGTCACGCGAGCCGCCTCCTGCTGCAGCCGGGCCCCCGCGCGCCCCCCTGTTTTTGCGCGCCGTGCCGCCGGGCCTGGTGATGAAGCAAGGGCGCAATCGCAAGCGCGCGGTCCCCGGGGAGCAGCCGCATCAGCAGAAGCGGAAGCGACCCGCCGCGCGCCGGCACGCGCGGCCGCCTGCCGCCGCTGCTGCTGCTCCCGCGCCCTCCGACGCCCAGGCGCCCCGCCCCCGCAAGCGCCCGCGCGAGCAGCCGCAGCCGCTCGAGACGCAGCAGCAGCGGCAGCAGCAGCAGCACCAGCAGCACCAGCAGCAGCACCAGCGGCACCAGCAGCCGCACAAGCCCCCCTCCGCCCCGCCCCCCGCCCCCGCCCCCGCCCGGGCGACGCCGCCGCCGCCCCCCGCCGCCGCCGCCGGCGGCCCGTTCAGCGCGGCCGTGCGCTTCGTCGACGACTTCCTGTTCGTGACGACGTCGCGGGCGGCGGCCGAGGCCGTGGCCGCGCGTATGCTGCGCGGCTTCCCGGAGGCCGGGGTGCACGTCAACGCGGCCAAGACCGGCGCCAACTTTGAGTGCGAGCGGCTGCCGGGCGTCGGCGGCGGCGGCGGCGAGGGCAGCGGAAGCGGCGGCGACGGCAGCGGCAGCGGCCCGCCCGCCCTGCGCCGCTCGGTGTGGCGCGCCCCCGACGGCCGCGAGTACGTCAAGTGGTGCGGCCTCCTCATCGACGCCGAGACCCTCGAGATCTCCGCCGACTACACGCGCTACGCGGGGAGGCACGTCACGGCCGCGCTCTCGCTGCCCGGCGGCAGGGCCGCGGGGCGGCGCGCGCCCGCGCGCGACCTGCTCTCGCGCGCGCTCAGGTACGTCCGCCCAAAGTGCCACGCGCTGCTGCTCGACACGGGCGCCGTGTGCTCTCCGGACACGGCGCGCCTCAACGTGTACCAGTCGCTCGTGCTCGCGGCGATCAAGCTGCACTGGGCGTGCCGGCGGCTGCTGCGCTCGGGCGGGGGGAGCAAGCGGGCGGAGGAGGCTCAGAGGGGGGAGGAGGCGGAGGCCGAGGCGGCGTTGGCGCCCGGGCGGCGGCAGCGGCGGCGGCGGCTGCAAGGCAGGATTCGCGACGGCGACGAGGCCGACGACGAGGCCGACGATGACGGCGACGGCGGCGGCGGCGACGACGCCCCCCTCCTCCTCCTCCTCAACAGCAGCCGCCGCTGCTCCCCGCGCGCCCGCGTCCTCCTGGCCACCGTGCAGGCGTGCGTGGCGTGCACCGCCGGCATGGTCCGGGCCCGCGTGCGCTCGGCGCGCCGCCGCCTCGGCCTCGACGCCCGGTGCTGCGTGACGCGCCGCGAGGTGCGCTGGCTGGGGCTGGCGGCGTTCCGGCGCGTGCTCGCGCGCAAGGCGGGCGGGTGCGCGTGGTACGGCGAGGCCGTGCGGGCGCTCGACGCGGCGCTGGCGCACCCGCGGATGCGCGCGCTGGCGCCGGCGCTCGAGCGCGTGGCGGCGAGCGAGCGCTCGGCCGTGCTGTTCGAGCAGGTCGGGTGGTGATGTGGCGATGAGAACATGTACGCGCGCGCGTGTTTTTTTTTGGTTCTTGTGTCCTTTTTTTGTTAACACACGCACACACGCACACACACACACACACTCATAGCGCTAGGAGAGCGTGAGGGTTGCCAAGGAGGAGGATCTGTCCTGGGTGAAAAATACGCGCTCCCAGTCGCAGAAGGCGTCGGCTCCTCGAGAGCGGCGCCCTAGCCGCCCCCCGCCCGGTGCGCGTGGTGGCCGGTCGCAGCGGCTTTGGCGGCCGCGGCGGCGGTCTCGCTGCGGACCCGCAGCATCTTGCGCCCGGCAAAGCCCAGGTCGCCGATCGTGGTCGTCGGGGCGTGCACGACCTGCGTGGCTGGCCGCTGCTGCTGCCGCAGAGCCCGGCGGCGGCCGCCAAAGCCGAGGTCGCCGAGCGAGGTCGACGGGGCCGACGCGACGGGGGGGGGGGGCGGCGGCCGCTGCTGCCGCTGCTGCTGCTGCAGCAGCTTGCGCCGGCCAAAGAGGCCCGCGGCGATGGCGCCACCGCCGCTGCCGACGCCAAAGAGGTCGCCCATGGTGGTGGGCGGGGCCGAGGGCGGCGGCGTCGGCGCGCGCGGGGGGGCAGGCGGGGCGGGGGCGGGGGGCGGCGGCATCGTCGCGGCCAGGGCGCGGCGGCGGCGTCTGCGTCCTGCGGCGCCCGGTGCCGAGGCTGCAGACGCAGGCGGCGGCAGCGCGAGGTCGGACAGGCGGATCGAGATGCTCGACGGGGGCGCCGGGGCCGAGCTCGACGAAGAGGAGTGGCCGCCGAGCTGCGGCAGAGGCGGCAGCGGCGGCAGCCGGGGCAGCGGGGGCAGCGTTACGCTGACGAGGGCGGCCGAGGGCGCGCTGATCGAGATCGTCTTGCCGCCGTCGGGCGCGTTGAGCGACTGGAGGCTGAGCTGCTGCTGCTGCTGCTGCTGCTGCTGCTGTTCTTGCTGCTGCTGCGCGGCGATGGGGGGGAGGGCGCAGAGGGCGCCCACGATGAGAAACGAGGCGAGCAGGCGGAGCGCCGAGCGCTCCATTTTTTTTTCGGCCGTCGGCGGCGGCGAGCCTTTTTTGCTCTTGGGAGCGCCGCGCGCGGGGCTGGAGAGCGGGACGAGGGAAGGCGGCCTCGAGAATGGGCCGCCGGCGCCACTTGCGAGGAGGAGGAATGAAGCACGATTGCGCGGGAGGGGGGGGGGGGGCGAGAGAGGAGAAGAAAGCCTTGGGGGGGGGGGGGGGGGGCGCGGGGCGGGGGGGGGGGCGGGGGGGGCCCCCCCCCCC
>Ga0315905_10004232_pt1 | contig 14651 bp, 18 predicted proteins | sample LakEriMetagenome_5_FD_203522 | JGI IMG/M metagenome (GOLD analysis project Ga0315905, IMG submission 203522) | Freshwater fungal communities from buoy surface, Lake Erie, Ohio, United States - Buoy 4 MA121 | ecosystem: Environmental > Aquatic > Freshwater > Lake | place: USA: Lake Erie, Ohio... | reverse complement strand
TTACAGCATATTATATTTCTCGGCTTGCGCTGTGAAATAAGTGAGCATATTATAGCAACCGCGCGCTAATCGCGCAAACACAAACGGACGGAGGGGAAGGAAGTGCACCCGATTCGTAATCGGCGCGGCACTTATCACTGCACGCAGGCTGCTCCTGTTCCTGTAGAAACTGTCTTTGCTGAAGACCAGACAGTGGGACAGCTGGGCCTTGCTTAGGGAAGCCTAGCTTTCGCAGCGCAGCCATCGGCCTGTCATCATCATCTGAGTACCATCCCCTCACTTTTTGCTTCGTCTCCCACTTTCCCAACACCACGCCAGGCTTGCCAGAAGCCGCACCATACCACAATTTCTCCTCTCCCGTTGTCGTGCGCAGCCAGTGGTCCTCGAGCTTCAGCCGCGCGTTTCCAAGCGAGCTGATCAGGGGCAGTCAAGTGATCAGACTGCAAGGCTGCTCGAGTGAGACGTGATGCGGCATTCACCAGCGAGCTGGTGAGAGCAGTCGCGCATCATCACCAGCCACGGCAGGCGAATAAATGACTAGCACCTGTCGTGCGGGGCCACGAGCACGACTGCCAGGCACACTAGACACATCGCGCCCGCCCACGGCGCCCAGCTGCGTCCAGTGCGCGCTTCTGGCATTTTCTGCCTATTTTGGGAGGCTCCCACGGCCGTTTCACTTCCGGGTTATTTTTTAAAAAATTCACTCGCATTGAGGATATATCGGCCTTAAGCCAGTACAGTATATTAATTGGGAAATAGACAGCGCCCCCCGTTTATTTTGAGCATTAGGTTTGGCCATCTGGCGTTTTACGATAAAATCCAGTTATCATCAGCTCGCTTTCAACGACCGCGACGCCACGTCCGATGACGTCTGTAGGAGATCTCGATGCGATGATCTCCTTGTGTGACAAAGTGATGGGGATTTGGGACCAGCACCCTCCAACTACGATACCACTTTCAGCCCAGGAGAGGCTAGGACCATCCTACTTCTTCATGTGATTAGTGCTAGGCCCTCTGAACAGCCTCTTATGGTACGCACCTTCCTCCAGGTATATATGGAGCTCGGCTCCTATTTTGTTTCTGCAAGAACAAATAAAAGGCATCATCATCAGTATGTTGGGAAGTGTAAGCTCTCTGATCGCGATGACAAAGAAAGGAAAGCCGCGCATGCAGCTTCTGGCCACGGGAAACAGCAGCGGCGACAGCGGCGGCGTCAAGGGGGGAGACGGCAGCGGTGGCGGCGGTGGCGGCGGGCGTGGGAGGTGGGGGGGCGGGGGCAACGAGATCACAAAGTGTCGGGACTGCAGTGTTAACCCGGGCCTTCAAAGACAAGGCAGCAGTGCTGTTGATACATAGGGGACACCGATGAGAACTTGAACTGGAACTTTACTGCGAACGCTCGACGCGGAACCTTACTCAAATAAAAGACATCATCATCATCATCGACGCGCTTGACGCCCGCTCCCCCGGCTACGCCACCGATATGGGCATGGTAGGACTCTCCGAAGAGCTTCCCCATGATGATAACTGGGTTTTATTCGTAAAACGGCAGATGGCCAATCCCTAATGCTCAAGATAAAAAGGGGGCGATTTCTATTTCCCCAACTATAAGAATGCTATAATACCAATAGTCATCCATGGCGTTGTATCCCCAAGTCCTTTGTCCCCTAAAAACCCCTTCCGGATTTCAAAAGGCCTCCTTTCATACCAAACTACGACGCATTGCTCCTAAAGATTGTTCTCTTCGGCCACAAACTTCGAGCGTGACCTGCCGCGCCAAACATTTATGAAGTGCAATTTTTCCTTACTGCCGCCGATGATGATGATGTCTTTTTTTGTTCTTGCAGAAACAAAGATCAGCCCAACGCTATATACCCCAAGGGTACTTCTCACCATGAGAGGCTGTTTAGAGGGACTAGCACTAATGATATGAATCTCACTCCGTCCAAACTCCGATCTGCCGCGGCCGCCCGGCCCCGACCTCACGGGGTCGGGGCAAATACACGCTTTCAGCAGGAGGGCTGCCCCGGTCGGCCATCTGGACCGGGCTTTGGAGGCATTTCCCGCCCGGTCGGTCATCTATAATGAGGTGCACGGACTCTGAATTCAGCCACCGGGAAGTGCCTGTAGCCTCCGGGGTCATTCAAACCCACGGTCAAACGAGTGATTTTTATAAGGATGCGGCTGTGTGAGGACGCAGCTTTACCATCGTGCTATAAATGCAACGAAAGCTGTGCGGAACAATAACTGAATTTACCATCGTGCTATAAATGCAACGAAAGCTGTGCGGAACAATAACTGAATTTACCATCGTGCTATAAATGCAACGAAAGCTGTGCGGAACAATAACTGAATTCAGTTATTGTTCCGCAAAGCATTCGTTGCATTTAATTCAGTTATTGTTCCGCACAGCTTTCGTTGCATTTATAGCACGATGGTAAAGCTCCAAAGTCCAAAGCTGCGTCCTCACCAAAATCAATTCGGTGACCGTGGGACCGAATGACCACGGTCGCAACAGGAGTTGCGTGAGTTTCACGCGCTTCTTAATTTTAAGTTCGTGACAGTTCGTGCAAGATTGACCACTTTGTGCAGTGCAAGTGCCTTGAGGCTTCGTCACTCCTCTTCGCGTAAGACTTGACGACTGATACGGTGTGTCGGTTGCCTAGATGGTGTCTCCTCCTCGCGAAAGAGAACCTGTGTAGAGGAACAGAGACATGGAGAGTACAGTTCCTGTCTTTTTGGGTGAGATCGTCACGTAGTTCGTGGTTAGGCTACGAACCGTAGCATGTTTTAATACAGGTCCAGTTGTTGTCTTGTTCATGTCTGGTGCCGCGTATCCCCAAGTTGCCGCGCACGCCGCCGCCGATCCGCATCGGCACACGTGGTAGCGAAGCTAGAAGAGCTGGTAAAGCATTTTGTTTACTGAGTACCAATAAACAACACATCGCGGGGCGAGATCCAACTTTTTTTGAGACACATCTACATCATGGTTTTGATTTCTGGGTCTCAGGTCTGTCCTTGTGCAATCATCCGATCTTTATGTGCCTGCACTCCCGCTCCTGCTGTTTGCACACACTCTGGCGTCTTGATGTTTGAGAGTCTTGATGTGTTTTGCCCTTGACGTGTTGTGGCAGACTCATTGTTGCAGGGCTGGCTGTGTGGCTTGGTGATGTGATGTGAGGTGATGAGCATGACAGACATGATGAACTACGAGGTGGTCAACGTGCCCATCCGGCAGCATGGGAGGCAGTGTCTACTTGCGCAGCCAGCAGGAGATCTTGGACGACAAACCACGCAACGAGGCTGAATACATCATCATCATCAAGCAGCCTGGGGACAGCGGACTCAGATCAAGATCGCGGACTTCGTTGGGCATGTGCGTATTTCCCGGCCTTTTACATGCAGCTACGGTCGGAATAGCAAGCGCAACGATTTCTTCTCAACATGCATCCCGATCATACATGCCTACTAACAGTGAGCCTGCAGAAGTGGCAAGAAAGCAGCGAGCAGGGAGCACAGAGACATAAGCACGCCAGGATACAAAGAGAGCTGTGCCGCACCCGAGCAAGACACTTGTCTAGAAGACAGACAAACATGAGCGTGTGGACCTTTCAGGGCAAGATGGACACCAGGGCGCTCCATGAGGGCGAGGAAGACACCCTCTTGCGCCTTGACCGCATCATTCGCATCATCCAGAGCAATTTTGGAGAATAGGAAGTTCCTTGTATTCCAAACCATGTCATGGTCCCTGATGGCGATGGAGGCCTCTCCAGCGCTCCTTGTCGTGAGCCAGCGACTGCGTGGTGGCTGCGTAAGCCTGCTCGTGCACCTGTCGCAGATCCAAAGCTTGGCCAGCACAGCCTCCAGCGCTACCCAGGCCTCGTGCCCGTCGTGCTGCCTCGTAATTGTGCGTCAATCCTCGAGCCTGTGCCCACGCACGTCTACGTCATATGCACGTATACATTGAGATATGCGTGGAGGCACGTTCCTGCATACATACAAAATACATACATACATTCAAGCATTCGCATGCACATGCAGATGCACTACTTGACCTGCAGCCACGAGCGCAACTGATAGACTTGGATCCGGACCAAGAGTTAGAGAACGTGTATGGGGTCCTGGAGAGCTTCATGGTAGTACTCGTCACCCTCGGCACGCAGGAGGGAACGATGCTACTCCTTCCGCCTCCCCCAGTTCCGCAACCGACACGCAATCATGTCAGCATCATGTAGCTGCTGTAAATCTGCGGTGAAGTTGCTCTTGCGTCTGTTATGCTCGCAGATGTTCGTGGTGGCCCAAGCGCTCGTCATGGAGCCAGAATATGCGCTGCCTTCGCGAGCCGAATGAGGCAGGCGAGGGTGTCGGCAACCAGGAGTCGAGCGCAAACGGCGGCAAGGCCGGTGGAGCGCCACGAATGGTGAGGAGGCCGCTTGCAGACCAGGCACTAGGGGGGTCAAACTCGCCGCACAGCCTTGAGAAGAAGTCCTTCTGGTTGCACGTGACCCGGGGGCACCGGCTGAGGCTATGGACCAGCGGCTCAACAATACTAGTAGTACAAGTTTTTTTGGGACCATTTGGATGAAGATTTTGTTACTCTGCCTCACACATGCCTGTTACCCTGAGCCTGTGAGCTGCACTAAAAGTGATGTGAAAGCAGTGGACGTGGTTGTCACGGCAGCCCACGATGAGCTTTCCAAACAAGCTCACATGTGCATGAGTCTGTGCATGCTCTGCATAGGAGCTTGAATCGTCAACAGCTGAGCCCGTCCGAGACGCACCCCTACACACGCTCGTCGCCTCGCCTTCCTGCTCCTCGACCTCTGCAGGGATGAAGACGGGCGACGAGAATGTGGGGCCTCCAAGCTCAATCGCCACTAACCTCTCGCCACTTGCAACCGAAAGCGCCACCACAACGCCGCTGCTGCTGCTCGCCCAGACACAACGTCCCACCTCGCTCTCAAAGTAGCAGGCCGATCCTGCAAAAAGACGGTACGGTGCACCGTCACAGGACACGCACGAAATTACAAACTCAGCACCACCAAGCTCACACGCAAACACTGTCTCCAACACCCAGCCAGGGGGCCGGCAGGACGTCATGCAACATGGCAACGTTGCCATGGAATTTACCAGGCTCCAGCTCTGGCCAACCTGCTGTATCGGGTAACATAGAAAGCATCACGTAGGCACGGGCTGGCATGGTGTCGGCGACAGGGGTGCAAACCTGCGACGGGCGCATTCAAGTGGGGCACCAGCAGTTTCTGCCAGCAGGCGCGGCCATCCTTAGGCTCCACGCAATATACCCAGCCCTTGTGACAGCCCAAGATGATGCGAGACTTGTCGTCTTGCTTGTCCTGCTCGTTTTGCTCGTGATGCAGACGAGGGGGCACCAAGAGGGCGGCCGACATGAGAGGACCTTGAGGCGAAAAGCTCCAAAATAACTCCCCAGTCAAAGCGCTCAAGGCCAGCAGGCGCCCACCCGCACACGGAATCAAAACGAAACTCTCGGCCGATGGCACAAGCTGCGAGCGGAGGCACACGGTGGCTGACGCAAAGACGGGCGATCCCACTTCGGCGCTCCACACCACCTTCGCCGTGCTGCGTGGAGCAGGGGGTGCTTGCCCCTCGACTCTCGCCGCCGACCAAAAGGGCCAGCAAGGAAAGCGGAGGCATGTCACCCTTCCTCCTGTCGAGCACACGATGACCGAGGTGGCGGCGAGCTGCTGCACCGGGAGATGCGCTGCTTGCACCAAGCGCCCCTCGGAGGATGCTGCCCGCCCTTGCCCTTGAACATCTCTCGGATTTCGCCTATTCCGGATGGGCACCTCACCTGCACTTTTGTGCGTGGGCGGGTAGATGGGAGTAGGAGCAGAGTAAACCGCAGCGCCCACTGCCTCACCGTCCACGCGCACTCCTCTTCCAGAGCCCGACGAGTAGAGGGCGGAGTGGCAGAGGTAGACCTGCCTTACTTGTCCATCATGCCCTCCGAAATACCTGATTGTCGAGCATGTGATAGAAACATGTTCGTCACATGTTCGTCAGCATCAAACACGGCATGCAAGAAGATGCGAGACAGCCTCTGATGCGAGTGAGCCTCTAGCACCACCTTCGCCCAGTCCATCACGCTCATCCGACACTACCCGCACACAGCGACGAGGGCAAAAAGTCACACAATGACGCACATAATGTTGGACAGCGTATCGACATACGCTGCGCCTTTGACGGGCTGGTCGAGAAGAATGCGTTGAAGTACCGCACCAGAGGCTGCACCGAGCAAATAGAGGGTATTGCCGTAGGTGCCCACGATAATGATGCGGCCACCGGCACTGCACACACGCAGGTCCAGGGTGCGTCACCTCCCCGAGTACCAGCGTGTTGTTGCCGTGTTCCTGCTCGTGCACACGCAGAGGAGAGGATAGGCGCTCTGGGCCAATCGCCAGGCCCAGTTTCTTGCACCGCCCGTGCTGCAGCACTTTAAGCACGAAGCGCGGCAGCGCATGGGAGCTGGGTTTGCGTGCTCACACGCGACCTGACAGCAGCGGGGCCTTCAACGCGACCATCAAGACGGGTGGTCCATAGTCGCTCGCCGCTTTCCATGTCGATGCACGCTATTATGTGCATATGCGACCCTACTATCACCACCTGCACTGGCGCACGCATGTCGAGGGACATGCATCAAGAGGGAAGGTCGCACAATGCAAGAGCAAGCCAAGGCAAAGGCATGCACAAGCAAGTGGACTCTCGAAAAAAGGCTGCCGGGGAGACGCGCCTGTCTTGAAGGGAGCGTGTATGAAAGCACCAGGGCCGTGCCGTCCACGCACCTGCCGTGGCGGCGGCCGCATGGCGCATGTCCGAACGCCACATCCAAACACCACAAGCAGGGAATGTCAGTGACAAGTGCGCCACGCGGCGATTATGGAGCTGGAGCGCAAGGCATAGGCAGCGGCACCAAACAGGCACCCACGCTGGCTGCAATGACTGACTGACTCCCGCCAGTTCCCACCCCAGCATGCGATAAATGCCAGGAAGGAGACCTCAGTAAGTCGGAGCGCCACGCAGGGCTCACGTGCCAGTCTATCCTCCCTTGCTCCTCGGTGTCCGGGTGCTCGAGGCACTGAGCATCTGCGGCCGCATGGAGCTCGTGGAGCTCTTTAAGTTGCAACTGCCGCGCTGGTCGCGGGGTGGTGGGAGGCGAGGAGTCCGGAGATACTTGCTCCCTGGGCAGCGGCGGCACGGCGAGGGCGTTGGCGGCCAGCTGCAGCACAGTTTGCTCGGCGTCACCCCACGTCTCGGCTATCTCTGGCTCCACCCTATGTACAGCACTCTGCCCTAACGCTGTCCCGCCGCTCCACCACTGCAACAGCCCTAGCGACTCCTCGCGTGCATTTGCCTCTACTCGGTCACACGCACACGCTTCTCCGCAACTGCTGCAAACGTCTGTGCCTTGACGCCGACATTGCTCCATACCCTCCTTGCCACACGCTGCCTCATGCGGGTAAGCGGAGGACGAGGGCAAGGCGAGCTGCTCGCGAGGTTGCTCCTCATTGTCGAGCATATGGCAAGGATGTTCCTTTTGCTGTCCATGCTCCTCTTTCTGCCGAGGCTGCTCCTCTGTCTGGGCGCCTCTCTGGGCACCGGCCGCAGCACTCTTTTGTTGCACGAAACGAATGACTTCTTGTTGCACGAAATCAATGACCTGCGCTTGAGGTCGCGTGAGCACGTACTCCAAGAGCTTGCGCCTGAAAGCAAGAGGAGTGTGTGGAGCATGATGCTCCCCAAGCAGGCACACCAAACGATGCACCAAGCACAAAGCGTCTGCACTCGAGCCGCCTTGCGCCAAAAAGTACCCGTCGCCGGCCTCCGCTTCTCCCCTCTCCAGGCCCAAATCGATTCGCAGCACCTCATTCCACACCTGGCGCAAGCGCTGAAGCAGGTCGCCTTGCACCAATGCTGCCACGCTGCTCTCCGACGCCACTTTTATGTCGTGCTTGTCATCCGGTAGCGACCCGCGTGCCACGTCAGGAAAAGACATCTGGGCTGCTCGGCGTGCTTGCAGGACTGGCAGCACTTGTGCCACAGCCTCACCAGACAGTCCCGCTGCCGTAGAGGCTGCTCGTGCAGCAATGAGGGATGTGGCACCTAAGCGCATTTGCGTAAAGACCTCTCCCCCGTCCTTGGCCTCAAACGTGCAGCTTGGGCCAGCGTGTGAGAGAGGCAAGTCTGGGGCTGTGACCAGGCCTGCTCCATGAGCACTCGCGGAGCCAAGTCGACAGAATTTCATCTCAAAAAATTTGACATCAATCTTTCCCGAGGGGAGTGTGGGAAAGTGGGAGACAGCGTAGTAGCTTGTAGGACACTGCCACGCTGCCACCCCCCCCTGCGTGTCAGTCGTCAGTCGTCGCTAGCTGGCGTGCCAGCTTCAAGAGAGCAAGCCCCGTGCAAAGTGCACAACACTAAGCAGAAAGCGAGTTGAGTTGGTGTGTTGGTGTGCGGCCCCGACATGTGTTGCGTGCGTGCGGGGCCGAGGCATGGGCGCAAGACCGGGGAGGTGTCGTTTGCAATGGAGATGAAGCAGATGGTGCAGCGCCAGGCGCCGGTCAGCGTCTGCATCTAGCTGGGCTGGTGAGCCGCTCAAGAGGCACTCAGCCTCTTTCACCAGCTGCACGCCTGCCACCAACCTCTTCACTTCTCCCACCGCTGCCCACGCGGCGGGCGCACTGTCGATGAATGCATCCCCTACTCTGCACTGCACCACCACCACGGCCTCGTGCACCAGAGCACTGCGCACAGGGGGCTGCGTGTGAGATGCATGCTTGCAACACGTTGCAGAGCAGCTGTACACACGTTCACGAGCGCATGCGCATCCACGTGCAAGTGGCCTCATGTCTCCATGAATACACGCTTGACACGCGCAGCTCGCATCACCAGGAGCGCAGAACGGCCTCGGCCTCGGCCGGATTACAGCGCACGCCGTGCAGCTTAACCTGCCGATCCACCCTCCCCAGGAACACCAAACCCGCATCTGTTCTTCGGACTAAATCTCCTGTGCGCACGAAGCGCTCAGTGGGCGCTTGCGGCTCTTGCGCCCGCCTCTGCCCCTCTTGCACCGGCCCCGGTCCTCGTATAGCTCCTCCTGCCTCGATTTCACCGAATTTTGACGCCGAGGTTTCTGGGGAACCCGTATATCCTTTGGCCACTTGCAACCCAACTATCACGAGCTCTCCGGTCTCCCATGCATGCGACCCAGGCGAGGGCCGAGGCCAGCGCCCAGGGAGTGGGAAAGGAAGCAATTGCGCTAGGACCGGCAGCTGTTGCGGCTCGGGTTGCGGCACTTGATCGCAAGGCAGCACAGCGACGCGGACGCCAGGCAAGGGTTCGCCGAGCAGATTGCCGGCATCGCCAACCGCCATCCGCCGTGCCTGTCAATCAAGCCCAGTTGTGTCAGTGCTTTCAGGCGGTTGCCGTTTGCCCGCGCCTCGCCCTGTTGTCTCTCTGCTGCTCCGTTGGCCTGTGCCTTCTCTCTCCCCATTGTCTGCCCTGCGTTCCCTTTGCAGCTTGCCGCATCCGGTCACTACTCCCCACACTTGCTGCTCCTCCCCTGGGTCTGAACCTGGCACTCTGATCCAGCGCCTCTCGTCTCTCTTGCTCCCGCCGGTCTCCCTCAGGCGTGCGAGAGAAAGATGGGACGGAGAGAGGTGGAGATACGCAGTCCACGAGACGGGTAGTGGGAAAGGGGGAGGGCGTGAGTGGCAGAGGCGGGGGCGGGGGGAGACAAGCTGATAGACGGTAGCCTCGGTGCAGCCGTAGAGATTCAAGAGGCAGACCTGCAGTTGGAAAAATGTGAGCAACCCAAAGAAAATCAGACCAACGGTCAACGGTCAAAAATATCTGCTGGATAAGCAGACAAGCTAACTTTGTGGCGCAATTGAAGGCACGATAGCAGGCAAAACAGCAGGTAGTTCTTTCGTGGTCCTCGAAACATTACCAGAGGAGCCCACCGCAGTACAATGTCTGTCCCCATCACCTCGCCCCCCAGCGCCACCACCCGCAAGCCGCCCACATTTGCTGCCTCTATTCGCACCTGCATGTGTGCAAGTAGCATCAGTTGTCAAAGTGTGCAAGTAGCATCAGTTCTTATCAGTAGAGCAAGCACCAGATCAGTAGCGCTACCATTGCCAGATGAGTAGAGCCGAAAATGCCCCTCAGACGCACGTGCAGGCCGAGGCCCACACTCTCACTACACTCTCACAATGTCCCCATGCTGGCCCAGGGCGACCCTCTTCACCGGCCATCGGCAGCCAGGCCACGAGGCGCAGCACCTGTTTTCTGCCGCAGCACCTGCTTGCTGCGCGCTGGCTCTCTGTCTCTTGTCTCTCTGGGGTGCTTCCCTCCCCTCCCTCCCCTCCCTCCCCTCCCTCCCTTCCTCACACCCACAGAGACAGACCGAGCGCCAGAGGGCGGGAGTGCAGCAGACGTGCGTGACGGCCAAGGAGGTGAGACAGCCTCCCAGGTCGCTCTTTATCTCGCCTCGCCCCGCTACACACACCACATACCCGCGTGCAAGAGCGCCAAAGATGTCGGCGGCTGTGTGGCATGTATGGCATGTGTGTGAGTGGCGGTCAGTGCATGTGTGTAAGTGGCACGCTAGGTCAGTGGCGCCCGCAAGTCGTACGCGTGGTCAGAGCGGCTGGCTGCTCCACCCTTCCGCGGCGCAACGGTGCTGCACGCCCACCCGCCAAGTGACCTGAGGGGTCGAAGGTGAAGGCTGAGGCGACCAAGACCCGCCACGCTCCAACCCCTGTGATCCCTACCTCTGCTCCTTCCCTCCCCCGCTTCCTCTTGGCACACCCTCGAGACAGCAAGTCAGTCTCCTCAGGAGATGGCAGCGGCAGCTCAGGTGACTGAGGTGCCGGCAGCGCCTCTACGCCCGTCAGTTGTGCATCGAACAAGGGATGATGTTTCAAATACGCCACCGCACTCCTGCATGCGTGTTGTGCCTCGCTATCAGCAGAAGCTCTCTCAACGTGCTTGCCAGACACCCACGTTGGCGCGCTCCCACACGCTCGCTCGCATGCACACGCAAGGGTGCAGAAGGAAGCTGGGAAGCGCACGCTGGTACAAAATGAAGCGCACTTGTGTTGACACAACACCCCCTTGGGCAGTCCACTGGAGCCTGACGTGTAGAAAACCCAACAAAGGTCGTCAGCAGCACTCGGGCACTCTTGCCAGCCGTGGCTCGAGGGCCGCGGGAGCACGCTCGTGTGCGCGCCTGCCTGCGCGTCTGCTCCTTCTCCTGCGTCCTGTGCTAGCTCTTTGACGTAGATGCAAAGCGGGCCGCCTTGCCCCAGTGCGCTTGCGCCTGGCTGGGCTTGGATTGGCTCTATTGCTTGCGCTTGCTGTGACGCTATTGCATGCCTGACTGCAGACCAATGCTCAGGGGCCAATATCACGAAACCTGCCTGTGCGTCCACCCCGCTCCGCGCATTCAAACAGAACGTATGTGTCAATCCTCATCAAACAGAGCGTATGTGTCAATCATCATATGCCCCAACGCGCCAGCAAGCTGGAGCATTATCCAAGCTCCTTCACCAAATATCTGTTTACACTTGCTATCTGCAAAATTGACAGCTTTTATCTGTAATCGGAGCAGCTAATCTGCTGCATGTACTCAAAGCTGGTAGGGAGGCGCGACAGATAGCAGGTAGGGTGCCGCGCGGATGCCGGTGCTACTCGGGACCTGGGAGTCGTGTAAAACATGCGCAATGCGGTGGGAAGGGAAGCCGGGGTCAACGGGTACAAAGGCTCCTCCTGCCCCCCGCCCCCAGCAAGGTCAGGACGCTTCTCTGTCTCTCTCGTTCTCTCTGTCTCTCTCGCTCTCTCTTTCTTTCCCTCTCTCTCCTGCCCCGCAGCGCCATGGCGCCCAGTCTCCCGTTCCAATAATGACATTGGAAACATCACATGATATTTGTAGCACTCGCGCGTACCGGCAAGGAGAATGGCCAGCTGTGTCACGATGGCGCAGTGCCCCTCCGCCACGCACGTTGCCACCACCGAGCCCCGCTCCACGCCTCGAGCCCTAAGCACCCGTGCCGCCGCCGTCTGCTCATTACATATTGTACACACACACACAAACACACACACGAAAAAATACACACACACACACCTGTGTGTATATATATGTATATATGTGTGTGTGTGTGTATACACATGTGTGTGTGTGTGCGTACATACACACACACACACCTATCTATATTAAATGTATAATATTATATATCTATATATATATATAATATTATACATATAATATAGATAGATAGAGAGAGAGATGTCTACATATATAGACACGTCCATCATATTTCAATGTGTGTGCGTGTGCGCGCGCGCGGGTTGCGCATTGTTTATGTAACGAGCGATCAAGAGGGGAAAGGGACCTCTCGCTCACCTCCTCCCCTCTCGCTCACCTTTCCCCCCCGCCTCCACACACACACACACACACACACACACACACACACTCACGGCCATGCGTCGGACGTCTGCATACGTGAGCTTCTGCTGGCTCGACTCGAGAGCAACACTCGTCGGGTACGCGCGGGCGGCGCGCATGAACAACCCGTGCACCGTCGTCGCTGCGTGCTCTCCATCGTCTGCATCGTCTCCTGCGCCGGCCTCGTGCGCTTGTTCGTTGCGCAAGCGCACGCTCTGTGCGGCATGATGTTGCATCGCGCTGCGCCGCCGAGCCGCACCAAGACGCGTGGCTGTCTATCTCCGATGCATTTTCTATCGCAGAAGTATAGATTCGTTGCGGTTCGTGGCGAGTTTGAAACATGTTTTTTTCAGGTGTAGTTTTAGTGAGGGAAGTCCAGCGGGGCAGGAGAGATATGTCCACTACGCCGCGCACAGGCCCCGCACCGACACTCCAGCACGTGCTGGAGGCATGGAACGTGGTTCAGCGAGAGCTTGAGCCCCAGGTCCAGGCTGTGCGAAAGGAGTTCGGTGGCTCGCGGTGGCTTGGAGGAGGGAAGAAGTCTGCGACGCTTGCAAAATTGCAGGAGGTGGTCACGCAGTCTGCTGCGAGCCTGCAGAATTTCCAGGAAGCCATGGACCCGCCCTCGATTGGGCAGCCAGACGTCGCAGTGACAATCTCCACCAGCCCTCGTCCGGCCATGCGTACGGGCACTGAGCCAGTAAAGCCAAAGTTGCAGAGAGCTGCACCTCCTGCAAATAAGGATGGTCCGTCCGAAGGGGCGGCACCTCGGGCGTTGGACATCGATGGTTTGCAGCGCGAGCTTGACGAAACAGTGGCACAGAAGCAGAAGCTGGAAGAACAGCTTCAGTTGCAATCTTTGGAGCTGGACAATCTAAAGGCGCAGCTTCGTTCGAGCATTGAGGGCGCGCGGCAGGAGACTGAGCACAGATCGCGGCTGATGGAACAGATCGACATGATGCAACAAACTGGCACAAAGTTGAACGTGGTGATGGAGGAGCGATTTACAAAGCAGCAAAATACGATAGAATGGTCGTGGAGAATGGCCAAGTTGCTTGAGACGCAGGTGGCTGTGCTGCAAAGCGAGATGGATTCGTCGAAATATGCTGTCAAGACAAAGCTGCAGGAGGGCATGAAGCGCATGCAGGCGGCGGTTGCAGCCAAGGAAAGCGAGCGAGCCGACGCAGAGCTCAAGGTGAAGGACGCCACCATAGAGCGGCTCAAATCCGAGATGAATGCTTCAGACACAGAACGGATGCTTGCCGAGAGCAAAAGTGTGGACAGTCTCAAAGCCCAAGTGGACACGTTGCAGAAGACGCTTGCAGAAACACGAAAAACGCACGAGAGCGAGCTGCAGCAGATGTCAAAGGACTTCGAGAATGAGAAGAAAACCTCGAAAACGCTCCTGGCGGACCTGAAGGAGAAATCAAGTGAGCTGGGCAAAACGGCGCAGAATTTGCAGACAGCGCAGGCGAAATTCAATGAGTTGACAGATGCAGCAATGAAGGAGGCTCAAGCGAAAGCAGCGCTTGAGGCTCAAATCGTACAAATCAAAGTGGAGATGGAAAGCAGCAAGCAGAGCCTCGAACAAAATGGTTCTGCAAAAGAGAAAGAGCAGCGCAAATTGGCCTCAGATCTCGCTAAGGTTCGAGATGAAAGAGATCGCTTGGGCGCGGAGCTGGACGATTTGAAACAAGAGCTGGTGTCGATCAAGCGCAAATGGGAAGAAGAGCTCAAGAATGCTAATGCGACAATATCAAAACTGACATCTGATGCCGATGAATCGCTGGAAAAGAGGACAGAAACGGATTCCGAAGTGAAACGACTCCGTGAAGAGTCGGTGAGACTACAGAATACTCTAAAAGCGGATCAGGAGACCGCCAAAAAGCAAGAAGAGATTCGCCAAACTGAGCTCCAGGTGAAAAATTCCACCATCGACAGACTAAGAGCTGACATTGCAAACATGCACGACTCAGCGGCTGATCTCGAGCAAAAGTTGAGAGCAGACTTGACAAAGTCAGATACAGAACTTGCAGCCGCGAGAAAGAAATGTGAAGAGCTGTCCCGGCGTGCAGAATCTGAGGGCAATGAGCGCCAAATGGCGGAAGAAACTATTGCCAAGTCTGAGTCCCTATTAGCGCGTGTAAAAGATGATCTTGACAAGACG
>Ga0315905_10004229_pt1 | contig 14655 bp, 8 predicted proteins | sample LakEriMetagenome_5_FD_203522 | JGI IMG/M metagenome (GOLD analysis project Ga0315905, IMG submission 203522) | Freshwater fungal communities from buoy surface, Lake Erie, Ohio, United States - Buoy 4 MA121 | ecosystem: Environmental > Aquatic > Freshwater > Lake | place: USA: Lake Erie, Ohio... | reverse complement strand
TTCATGTAGTTGATCGAGACCGGAGCCGACTCCACGATCTTCTCGTTGATGATCTTCTCGATCCGCAGCATCTCATCGGGAGTAATCGCCGCCCCGTGAGCAAAGTCGAACCGCAGCTGATCGTTGTCGACCTTGGAGCCGCGCTGCGTGGCGTGGTGGCCGATCACCTGGTGCAGGGCATGGTGCAGGATATGCGTGGCTGAGTGAGCGCGGCGAATCCCGGCCCGGCGGGCTCCATCGACACTCGCCTTCACGGTGTCGCCGACTTTGATCGAGCCAGACTTCAAGGTGCCGACATGGACTAGCAGGCCCGTGTGCTTCTGACAATCAGCCACCTCGAAGCCCCCGTTGCCGGAGATCGTGCCGCTGTCACCGACCTGACCGCCCGACTCACCGTAGAACGGAGACTGGTCGAGAATCACCTGAGCGGTAAGGCCGGTGTCGGAGAGCTGGGTCACCCGCTCGGTGTTGCCATCGCGGAGCACCAGTATGCCGACGACCTTGGCTGTCGCTTCGGTCGCGTCATAGGCCAGGAACTTCGTATCGCCGACTTCCTTTTGAATCTCATCCAGTGGCCCCGCAGCCATCACGCCCCACGAGCCCTGCCCGCTGATCTCCTTGTGGCCTTGCTCAGCCTTCTTGAAGCCCGCCTCATCGACCGTCAAGCCGCGATCTGCAGCCACTGCCACCGACAGGTCGTACACGAACCCGTCCGTCTGGTGCAGGTCGAACACAGCTTCACCCGGCAGGACGGTGCCGCCGTCCTTCTTGACCTTCTCGACCAGCTTGTCGAACTTGGCCAGCCCGCGGTCGATCGTGCCGAGGAACGTCGCTTCCTCATCGCGGATCGTGTTGACCACGCTCTTTTCGGTCTCGATTAGCTCAGGGTATGGCCCCTTCATCAGCTCGATTACCGTCGGCACCAGCTTGTGCAGGAACGGCTCCTGCTTCCCGAGCAGATACCCTTCGAGCAAAGCCCGCCGCAGCAGCAGGCGGATGATGTACTCCGCCCCGTTCGATCCGGGAGCCACCCCTTCATGGATCGCAAAGGCACACGCCCGCAGGTGGTCGGCGATGCGCCGCATCGGTCGACCGGTCTTCCCCGCGTACTCGTACTTGGCTCCCACGACCTCGCCCGCAGCGATACACAGCGGCTTGAGGATGTCGATCTCGAAGTTGCTCAGCACCCCCTGCATCACACTGGCTGTGCGCTCGAGGCCCATGCCGGTATCGATGTTCTTCTTCGGGAGTGGGTGCAGATTGTTCGGTGGATTGCCGACACGGTTGAACTGCGTGAAGACCAGGTTCCAGATCTCAACAGGCGCGGGAGCCCCCGGAGTCAGATAGTAGATCTCGCTGCACGGACCGCAGACCCCGTCCGGGCCTTGCGAAGGAGCCGACGCGGGCCAGAAGTTCTCAGCTTCATCCAGCCGCGAAATGCGGCTCGGGTCGAGACCGATCTCTTTGTTCCAGATGTCGAACGCCTCGTCATCGTCGAGGTAGACCGTGACCGTCAGCCGGTCCTTCTCCAGCCCCAGCCACTTCTTCGAGGTCAGGTACTCCCACGCCCAGTGGATCGCTTCCTTCTTGAAGTACCCGCCGAACGAAAAGTTCCCCAGCATCTCAAAGAACGTATGGTGCCGGGTCGTGACGCCGACGTTCCCGATATCGCCGGTTCGCACGCACTTCTGGCAGGTCGTGGCAGCCGTGAACTCGATCGGCCCGATCCCCAGGAACTGGTTCTTGAACTGGTTCATCCCGGCCGGGGTGAACAGCACAGTCTTGTCCCCGCGCGGGATCAGGACGTCGCTCGGCCGACGCACGCACCCCTTCGAGGCGAAGAAGGCCAGGTAGCTTTCGCGGAGTTCGTCAGCTTTCATCGGAGAGTCAGACAGCTGGGGCCAGCGGAATGTGAAGTGCGGATTCTAGAGTCCGCGGTCGAGTGGCTGAAGTCCCAGAGGGTACCGCGTTCGATCCGTCCCGGGCTTCGGCCCGTCGGGGGATCAGGCTTTTTCAGCAGATAAAGCAGCACCGACCCGAGTCCCGCGAACTTGAACTGTGGGTCGATGTAATGCTGCACGACGTAGAAGGCAAAGTAGTAGAACCGGCAGAAGCACCACACAGCCAGGCCATGCAGCGCCGCCATCCGCAGTGATCCCACCTCGGCCAGCAACAGTGTGCTGGCCATGACCCCCGCCAGCAGGAACAGGATTCCCTTGGCAATGATCCAGCGAGGGTTCTGCAGGTCACCGAACATCGTGTCCTCGGCCGATTATTCGTCCGCTGGCACTTCATTGCTTGCCGGCAGAATAGGCGACACTTCGGACCCCGGCGGATCACCCACCCGCGTCAACTTCGTCAGGTCGGGTTTCCAGTCTCCCAGCGCCCGAGCGTCCTGCGCGACCACTTGATCAGTGAAATGGTGGATCGTTTCGCGTGTCCGCCCCAAGTCTGTGACTCGCGTCGCCTTTGTTCGGCAGGTCTTGGGATCGATAACGATCTGAGCCTGCGAGTAGTGGGCCACATCCGGGCCAGCAACGGGAGTGCCGATCAGAGTGATGGCTGAGGGAGTTTCCGACACGATCTGCCATTGGTAGTTTGCAGTCAGTTCCTGCTCATCCAGCCCGACGACAAATGGCAGCGACTTCTGTGGGGCGATCAATTGCTGCCAGGCATTGTCGAACGATGCAATTCCATGAGCGTCGGGACGAATCTTCGGCAGCGGATAGGCGATGCAGCATCGATTGGCGGAATCGATGGCGATCAGTTCCTTCTCGGTCCAGAAGTGAGAGAGAGCCACTCCCGGCAACTGCACGAAAGGAGTCCCCTGAATGCCGATCCGAACGCTCTCGGTCGCCGGATGCAGTGTGGGAACCGTGCGGTAGTACCCCAGACGCGGCGCCGAGTAAATAAACTCGCCGGTGCTGTGGGATTCGACTTCCGTTGCAATGTCATAATCGACACGGCGAAAAGAGGTTTTTACCGCCTTCGCCTTCTGAGACTGCGTCGCCCAGCTGCACAGGATCTGCTGGAGACGGGCATTAACGGGCGGAGTGGCTGTAACTGGTTCCTCAAACGAGACGGTGACGATCTGCCCGTTTCCTGCGGAGGCTTCCAGTGACTGAATGCGGGCGACATCGGCACGAGCGAGGTCGCGGATCTCTTGAGTCAGCTGGCCGACCGTGAGATGCGTGGGCAAGCCCTCGTCATCGATCGTGATCCTCACTCGCGGAACAAATTGCGCTTCACTGGTGTCAACGGGGACCGCATCCAGCTCGGTCGAGCTGCGAAATGTCCAGCGAAACCTCTGCGTCAAACACTCTTCGCGAAGTGGTCCCACGATCGACTGCAGCGCCCGAACAGTCATTCCTTCTCGACCACGCTCCTGACTGAGCGTAGACCAGTTCTGAAAGATCGACGCAAGATCGCGGTCCGGTTCCGCAGCGCAGATGTCCGAGACTCTGATCGCCGCCCAGAGCAGCATGCAGAAACCAGCTCGCATTCGTCGATCCATGACGTGGGAATCCTCAAGTTGTCGATAGTTGCCGGAGTGCAGTCGGTCGCTTGCGTGGTACAGCTATTCCACGACCGCCCGCTCGGTCACAGCTTCTGCGGTCTGCTGCACGCTGAGAGTTCGCAGGTAAGCGTAGAGATCGGCGTAGTCATCCGGCCCCAAGTCCTTCATCAGCCCGGTCGGCATCAGCGACTGGCTGAGCGGTTTGCGGGACTCGATGTTGTCGACCTCGATCCGGAATGTCTGGTTGGCTGCATTGCGAATCACCACGCCATCGATTGCCTCATAGACGACCATGCCAGTGAAGACACGACCATCCTTGGTCTCAATCAGTGTCGTCTGATATCGCGGCGAGACATCCCGGCTCGGCAGCACGATGGCTGTGAAGAGGTCATCGCGGGAGAAGCGGTTCGCGACTCCCTGCAGGTCGGGCCCCAAGGCCCGGCGGCTGCTGTGACACTGGACACAGGCCCGGTTGTTGAAGAGCTGTTCCCCGCGTCCCGCATCGCCATGAGTCCAGTCGACGGTCGCGAGCAACTGCTTCAGTTCCTCAACGCCTTGCTGAGTATTACCCGACTGACGAGCGAACTCCTCTGGGAACTTCGACTGCACATAGGCGGTCCACTTTTCGACGACGGGTGCTTGAGCATCGCCATCGGCACCGGCCCGATATCCGAAGTTCTGTCCCAGATTCCGTCTCAGCATCTCTTCGAGCTGATCGCGGACCTGACGATCCTGATCAACGGGTGTCATCTTGCGGAAGGCCCGCACGAGCGCCACGTTCTCCAGACCGGAGTCACTGGCTGGAAGCAGTAGCAGAGCCTTCACACAGTCAGCCATGACATCAGTCGGTGCGTCTTCCAGACCTGCAATGAATTTGTCGCGGTCGATGGCGGTCGGGTTTTCCGCCAAGGACATCAGCACCGAGTTCCGCAATGCGAAATTGCTGAACTGCTCGCGAACCATGTTACGCAACTCCTCATCCGGGCTGCCGCCCAGCAGGAAAATCACGTCGCTGGTCCAGACGTAATCGGGCATCGTTTTGGCCTTGGCCACGAAGGCATTCGACAAGGCTGTGATCTGTTCGGGCCGAAACTTCGAGGCAAAGATCACATGCCCTGGTCGCCCGAATTCAGCTTCGGCCAGGAAAGCGCCCGGCAGGGCTTCGTCCTGCTTGACGAGTCCCGCAAACAGCTCCGTGATCCGGTCGTCCCAGTCACTGTCCTGAGGCAGCGAGCGGGTCTTGATCTTTACCTCGAGCGTCACGAGGGCGTTGGCAATTGCCTGTCGCTGCGTGGGAAATGGAGTCACTTGCAGCTTCGAGATCACCAGCAGCCGATGGATATCTGCCACGGGATGCGACTGCGGCGTGATCTGCATCAGGATCTTCTGGAGCAGATCCGGATCCGAGGGCTGTGACATCGCCATCGCCCGCTCGATCTCCAAGTCAACCAGCTCGGAACCACTGGGATAGAACTGCGTGTAGGAATCGTTGAGAGCAGCCATTTGCTCGGGGAACTGGCTCAGCTCGTACCGGCTGGTGTAGCCGAGGTAGGCCTCATCGACACTGTCCTCGGCTGGCATCAGGTCGCCCAAGGCCAGTTGCAGCAACCGGGCAGCTTCCAGCTTTAAGGCTTCGCTATGGTCACGACCGAGAATTCGTGTCGCGATCTCGACCGGATAGCTGTGGAACTTGCCGCGGCGGCGTGTAAACGCCACAGCTGCAGAAACCCCCGCCTGCCAACCGCGCTTGACGCCCTCGTCAGAGATCAGGTGGTAAGTCTCGTTTGAAGCCTGTGACAGGATGCGAATCGCGGTCTGGCGAATCAGACGATCACCGCTGGCGAGGTGTCCAGCGATCGGCATGGCCAGTTCCTTGATGACCGCATCGTCCGCGGCTTCGAGCGACTCAAGAGCCATGCGGACAACCAGGGCCTGCTTGTCGGCCAGGCAGGAACGGATGAACTCGACATTCGGAGCATTGGGAGTCGTTCGCCCCAGCGACCAGGCGGCGCGGGCCTTGACTGCCGGGGCATTGGACGGAGCCAGCCGTGACAGTGTGTCGTTGTCCAGACCGCCGAACTTGTCGGTGAGAATCTCGATCGCCCGAACTCGTTCGGAGGGCGAACGGCTGGCATCGAGAACCGCGTCGATAAACACCTGTGGCCCCATGGCCTTCGCCAGAGGTTCCCAACGCATCCGCGACCAGCTGGCCAGTGGCTGGGGTGCCGTGAGGCATTGAGCGAGTTTCTCTTCCTCAGTCGTAGCCTCACTGGCGGGGGCCTGAATGCGAGAGGGCTCGCGGGTCGCTTTGCGAACTCGATAGACCGCACCGCGGGTGCCGCGTCCTCCGACGCAGACAAACAGCGAGCCGTCCGGTCCGACTTCCGCATCGGTCGGAGCAAACCCGTGCTCGCCGACAGCTGTCATGAACTCGATCGGCTTCGTGGTCCAGGTCGAGCCATCGGGCAGCATCGGCAACGCCCAGATCCGCCCATAGGTCCAGTCGAGCGCGAACAGCGCCCCATGGAACTGCGAGGGGAACTGCGTATGTCGGTAGGTCACCAGCCCGGTTGGCGAGCTGCGGCCAAACGAGTCCAGCACTGGCGGCATGTCGAGAAAGTACTCGGGCCGCTTGTAGCTCTTCGCGAACCAGCCGCAGTCGGCACCCGGCACCAGATGGTACAGCCGCGTTGGCTCATACCAGGGGAGCGTGATCTCACGCTCGCCGTCACTGTCGAACGTGTAGATGTCCCCAAAGACGTTGAAGTCAAAGTCGTAGGCATTCCGCAGCCCATGGGCGATGATTTCCCCCTTGGACAGGTCCGGAGTGAAACGCATCAAGGTCCCTGCTCGTGGCTGGGCGACCGGCGGACGAGGCAGGGCGTTGTACTTTTCGTTCACTCCCGCCATGTTGCCGTTGAGCAGGTACCACCAGCCATCGGGTCCTTTGCGGATGGCATGGGCATCGTGTTCTCCACCGCAGTGCAGCTTCACGAAGACCTGTGGCGGACCGTCGATCTGATCGTTGCCATCCCGGTCCGTGTATCGCTGCAGTCCTTGATCGCCCAGACAGATCAGGTCACGGCCGTGGAAATACATCCCCTGAGCACCAGTCTTGGGCTCACTGGCGTACTCTTTAAACGTTTCGGCCCGGCCATCATTGTCGGCATCGACAAGAATACGGACATACCCAGCTCCCGAAACGACCACGCGCCCCAGCGAGTCGATCGTCATCGAATAGACGTCGTGAGCCAGATCATCATCGGCGTAGAGCGAGACCTCAAACCCTTCCGGAACCTGCACACCCAATGCATCCGCCGCACTGGATGGCGCAGGCAGGACGGTCCCTGCCAGCGCCAGCGTGGCGAGAATCCGGGCGCAGGCGATCCGGAACGATTTCAATGTCGCGTCGTGCAACATAGGATGAGCTGCCCAAATCGGAGTGACGGAAGTGCTGAGCGGGGCGGACTATATTCCCGATTCCGATTTTGAGGCAATACGCGGTTTTGGGGGGACGAAGCGAGTTGGGGAACTCGTTCGCCAGCCTAGAGAAACTGCATCTCCTGTTGACAACCGTTCTGGCCGCTCGCCCGGGAACGGCGAATCCTGCCTGTCTGGAAGGACCGACCTTTGAACTCTCTCACTTGCCTGAGCTTTCCTTTCTTTGCCAGTTCAGCACGCCCAATGGAAGCGTGGCGAGCCAGAGTGCGTCGCGGCGCTTACCGAATTCTGCTGGCTGTGATCGTATCGCTCGCCGGCATTGGAAGTTCCTCCGCCCCGGCAGCGGAGACTCAGGCAACCGAGACTCCCGCTGCACCGACTGCCCCGACAGCCAAGACTGAAGTCAAATTCGAACGCACACGCGGTGTCGAGGTCCTGGCCACGATCCTGTTCGCGCTGGCGATTCTGCACACATTTTCTGTGAAGCGCTTCGCCAAGCTGGCTCACAATTATCCAGAAGGGTCAATCCAGGAGAACCTGTATCACTTCCTGGCTGAAACCGAGGTGGTGTTCGGGGTCTGGGCCTCTGCTTTGTTCGCGGGGATCATGGTCTTTAAGGGCTCGCTGGGGCAGGCGATCGCCTATATCGAGAAGCTGAACTACGCTGAACCAAAGTTCGTGATGGCTGTGATGGTCGTCGCAGCCACGCGTCCGGTGGTCGCTCTTGCCGAGAAGGTCATCAGCTTCGTGGCCCGTCTGATGCCGATGCCGGAAGGGCTCTCGTTCTATCTGGCGGCCTTGTCGATCGGGCCGCTACTGGGTTCGTTCATTACCGAGCCCGCAGCCATGACCCTACTGGCCATGATGCTCAAGCGGCGCTATTTTGATCAGGGGATCAGCCCCAAGCTGGCGTACGCCACGCTGGGGCTATTGTTCGTTAACGTTTCGATCGGCGGCGTGCTGACGCACTTCGCCGCTCCACCTGTGGTGATGGTCGCGGGCAAGTGGGGCTGGGGAACGGGATTCATGCTGACCCACTTCGGGTGGCGAGCTGTTATCGCCTGCCTGATTTCGGCCATCGTGTTCGCGAGCATCTTCCGCAAGGAATTGACTGCCGTGCAGCCTGCTCCCGCCGAGGGAGGCCCGGTGCCGGCCTGGCTGACCGGGTTGCACCTGAGCTTTCTGGCGATGATCGTGCTGTTCTCGCACCATCCCGACATCCTGTGGGGTGTGCTGATGATCTTCCTGGGGCTGGTCACTGCGACAAAGGAGTACCAGGACCCGCTCAAACTGAAGGAGGGCCTGCTGGTCGGCTTCTTCCTGGCCGGCCTGGTCACAATGGGGGACCTGCAGCAGTACTGGCTGCAACCACTGATCTCCAAGATGGGCGGCTCGATGTTGTACTTTGGAGCGACGGCGCTGACAGCCATCACCGACAACGCGGCGCTCACCTACCTCGGCTCACTCGTGGAAGGGATCACTCCCGATTTGAAGTATGCACTCGCAGCTGGGGCGGTCTCTGGCGGCGGTCTCACCGTGATCGCCAACGCTCCCAATCCCGCTGGGGCGGGCATTCTGCAGTCGTCGAAGGCCTTTGAAGGGACCGGCATCAGTCCGCTGAATCTGTTCCTGGGAGCTCTGTTCCCGACCGCTGTCGCGATCGCCATGTTCTGGTTTGTGCCGTAGGCCAAACGGGCTTCTCTCGCTGGTCGCGAATTGAGGGACCTTCAGGTTCAGCGCTGCCGATCCGGCCTGGCTTTGGTAACTTCTCGGGCAGCTCCCACTCCTGCCGCGAGTCTCCCATGGAATGCCTGCTCGACCGATTTCTCCGCTACGTCCGAGTGGATACTCAGTCGGATGAAAAGTCGTCTTCGCTGCCCAGCACCGCCAAGCAGCTCGACCTCAGTCGACTGCTCGAGCGGGAGTGTCGTGACCTGGGCCTCGATGATGTATCGATCGATGAGCACGGGATCGTGATGGCGACGATTCCCGCCTCGGTCCCGCACTCCGCGCCGATGATCGTCTGGAATTCGCATGTCGACACTTCCCCGGAGTACTCGGGGACGAACGTGAATCCGATCGTACACAACGACTATCGCGGCGGAGACATCGTCCTGCCGGGAGATCGATCCAAGGTTTTGAAAGTCAGCGAGAATCCGCATCTGAATGAGCTGTTCGGCAAGACCATCGTGACCACGGATGGCACGACGCTGCTGGGAGCCGATGACAAGGCAGGCATCGCGATCATCATGACGGCCGCAGACCGCCTGATGCAGGATCGCGCCATCCCCTGCGGTCCGGTCCGCATCTGCTTCACTGTCGATGAGGAGGTCGGTCGCGGGATCGAGGGACTCGACTTTACAAAGCTGGGCGGTGTGTGTGGCTACACCCTCGATTCGGGCGGCGTGGGGCGGATCGATACGGAGACGTTCTCCGCTGACCTCGCAATCGTGACCGTGGCTGGTCGCAACACTCATCCATCGGTGGGAAAAGGGGTGATGGTCAACGCGGTCCGGATTCTCAGCGACTTCATCGCCCGCTTGCCGCGTCAGAACCTCTCCCCCGAGACGACGGACGGGCGTGATGGGTTCCTTCACCCCTATCAGATCTCTGGAGGAGTGGCCGAAGCCAGCTGTCGAATCATCCTGCGTGACTTTGAGACGGCGAATCTCGCGAAGCAGAAGGAACTGCTGGAACGGATTGCCGAGGGGCTGCGCGCGGTCTATCCGGAATGCCGCATCTCGATCGAGACCAGGAAGCAGTACCGCAACATGCGGGATGGTCTGCACCGGGAACCACGAGCCATTCCCAAGGCGATCGAAGCTGTCCGGGCGGCGGGAGTCGAACCGATCCTCGACATCATTCGCGGAGGAACGGACGGAGCCCAGATGACCGAGCGCGGGCTGCCGACACCGAACCTCTCCAGCGGGCAGTACAACCCGCACTCACCCCTGGAGTGGACGTGTGTTGAAGAGATGGAAACAGCTGCGGCGATCCTCGTCCAGCTGGCGATCGCCTGGAGCCGCGAAACGGTGTAGCGGAACTCGCCAGAGTTCCGGTGTCCAATGGCCATTCCCTGACTTGAGTCCTCATCCATGCCTGCCAAGTTCCTCTCACTGGCCCTGGCCTGCCTCAGTTTGCTCAGCTCAGCTCTGCGAGCAGCCGAACGTCCCAACGTTGTGTTCATTCTGACAGACGACATGCGCTGGGACTGTATGAGCATCGCTGGGCACCCGTACCTCAAGACGCCGCACATCGACCGGCTGGCGAAAGAGGGGCTCTATTTCCGCAACTCGTTCTGCACAACATCGCTCTGCTCACCCAGTCGCGCATCGATCCTCAGCGGCATGTATGCCCACTCGCACGGGGTCCTGAACAATTTCACCGAGTACCCGGATTCGATGCTCAGCTTTCCACGTCAGCTGCAGACGGCGGGCTATCGGACTGGTTACATCGGCAAGTACCACATGGGAGAGAACAACGACGAGAAGCGCCCCGGGTTCGACTACTTCGTGACCCACAAGGGGCAGGGGAAATACTTCGATACGGAGTTCAACGTCGACGGTGATCGGAAGATCCTGCCCGGGTACTACACTCAGGTCGTCACGGACCTGGCCGAGAAATGGATTCGACAGGAGGCACCCGGCGAAAAGCCGTTCCTGCTGATGCTCGGTCACAAGGCCCCGCACAGCTTCTACTTTCCCGAACCCAAGTACGAGCATACCTTCGACAGCGCAGCCAGTCCCTATCCCGAGACGGCCTTTCTGCTGGATGACAAACCCGACTGGTTCAAGCTGCGGCTGGACACCTGGCATGGAATCTATGGACCGCTGTTCGACTACCGCAAGAAATTCCCAGATCGCAATCCGGAGGCTGTGAAGGACTTTGAGGCGATGAACCGGGCCTACTGGGGGACGATCCTCTCTGTCGACGATAGCGTGGGGAGGCTCTACGCCCTGCTGGAGGAACTGGGAGAGCTCGACAACACGCTCGTGATCTTCACTGCGGACAACGGCCTGCTTGCAGGTGAACATGGGATGGTCGACAAACGCACGATGCACGAGCCGAGCATTCGAACGCCCCTCGTGGTGCGGTATCCGGAACTGACAGCGACCAACACGCCGAAGGTCATCGACGAGATGGTCCTGACGCTCGACTTTGCTCCGACAATTCTCGACATCTGCGGCGTCGATCCGCTTCCAAAGGTCCATGGACGATCCTGGAAGAAGCTGGCTCAGGGGCAGCAGGAGGAAAGGCCGTGGCGCTCCGCCTGGTACTACGAATACAACTACGAAAAGCAGTTCCCCTACACGCCGAACGTGCGGGGAATCCGCACCCAAGACTGGAAATACATTCGCTATCCATCCGGTGATGCGCGTCCCGATCCGCATCTGGGAGAGCTGTACCACATCAGCGCTGACCCGACCGAACGGAAGAATCTGATCAAGGACCCCTCGCAGAAACAACGAATCGCCGAGTTGTCATCTCAACTCAACAACTTGATTCGAGAGGCGGGAGCTGATCCGGACATCATGCCAGTCGACGAAGGGATCAAGAGCGGACTCCCGGATCAGAAGATTCGATAGTCAAGGAATATTCTACTGGCCGAGCGAAAGCCATCCCTGGCGAAACGGTCGTTTCTCTTTTGGCTGCCTGCGTGATTGCCTATGATCCAGTTCCGATCCCTTGTATCAGGAACTCGACATCGTGAGCACCGCACTCGACACCCTTGTCTCCCAATCCAAGCAGAAGCTCGACGCTCAGACCGTAGAAGTCGTCCAGCTGCACTTTCACCCGGAGCTGGGTGCTCCCTATTGGCTGGAGAAGGCCAAGACTCTGAAGTTTGATCCCCTGAAGGAGATCAAGTGCTTCGATGATCTGAAGAAGTTCCCGCTGTTCGATGACGAAGACCTTCGCGGCGGGCCCGTGACGCGGTTCCTGCCGCAGAAGTGGAAGAACGAGCCCAAGTTCGTGTTCGAGACCGGCGGAACGACCGGGATCCCGAAGTCCCGTTGCGTCGTGAAGGATCACGACATCGACTACGAAGAGTTCTCGCGAACGATTCCCGATTCGGCGTTTCCGAAGGGGGCCAATTGGCTGATGCTGGGGCCATCCGGTCCGCGGCGGCTGCGGCTGGCCATTGAGCATCTTTGCCAGTTCCGAGGCGGGATTTGCTTCTGCGTTGACCTGGATCCGCGTTATGTGGTCAAGCTCCTGAAGAAGGGCGATGTGGCTGGGGCCAAGGCGTATGCCGATCACGTAATCGATCAGGCGATGACGATCCTCTCGGCCAATCACAACATCCAGTGCGCGTTCGCGACCCCGAAGCTGCTGGAAGCGCTCGCTCTGCGACTGATCGATAAAGGCTCAAGCATCGAAGAGGCCGGGATCAAGGGAGTGTTCTGCGGCGGAACCGAAATGACCTCACAGTGGATTCGATTCGCGGTCGAAGAGCTGCTCGGCGAGAACGTGTTCATTGCTCCAACTTACGGGAACACCCTCATGGGCCTGGCCTGCGGCAAGCCGGTCAGCGCCGCAGACAACTGGAAGATCGCCTACTACGCCCCCCAGCCGCGAGCTGTGGTTGAAGTGGTCGACTTCAAGAACTACGACAACGTGGTGGACTATGGAGCCACGGGTCGTGTGAAGCTCTACACACTGACTCACGAGCTGTTCATCCCCGGCTTCATGGAACGTGACGAAGGGGAACGTGAGAAGCCGTGGGACAAGTTCCCATGGGATGGTATCAGCGGAACCCGCCCATTCCACGAGTTCGCCAAGACGACAGTTGTCGGGGTGTACTAGGATCAATTCAATCGCCCAGGGGTCACTGCCACTGGGCGTTTTGATGGAACTTATGTGTCGTGCACGGCGACTTACAGCAGGCAGTCCTCAGTCATCGTCCTCCAACACTCTAAGCCCCATGTCACTTCGCCTCTGGATCGCCTTGCTCTGGGTCGCCACGATCGGTGTCTTGATCGGGTGTTCTAGCTCCAAGCCCGCTGAACCGGCTGCAGCTCCAGCGGCGGCCCCCGCTCCCGCAGCGTCCGGGACAGCCGCCGCACCAACTGCGGCTCCCGCTGCTGTGGCCCCTGCTGCTCCGCAAGCGGTCGACCCGAATCGTCCTGAGACCAAGTGGATCGGGACGATTCCGTACGATGTGTTCTTCGATCAGCCGCTGACGGTCGCCGGGGACGCAACTCCCGTCGGGGGCTCAACAGCCAATCCAGCGATGGCTGAGAACACTCCCAAGCCTGAGGCAACGGCGAGTGAAACTCCAGCCACTCCGCCTGCCGCCGCAGCTGCGGGTGGCAAGGCGAACTGGGCTCAGGTGATTCCGATCGACGTGGCCTTGGAAGCGGTTAAGGTGGCTCGTTCGGAGATGAACGCCAACCTCACCGGCATTCCGAAATACAATGCCGGGATGGATTCGATTCGGCTCAACGCCGCTTTGATGGGAATGCTGGCTGTCATCGTGTCGGAGCACTCCGAGCCGTCCAACTGGAAAGAAAAGGCCAAGTACGTCCGCGACCTGAACTACGAAATTCTGGGCAAGGCCACGGAAAAGGGAAGCGGTCCGTTCAAGGCGACTCAAGAACTGTTCGAGCAGATCACCGGCATGCTGGATGGTGGTCCGCCGCCGGAGAAGCCTGCGGATGACTCCAAGCCCTACGTCGAAGTCGCCGACCGGGCTGACATGATGAAGATCATCGACAAGGCGATGAACGACTTGAAGGCCAACATTGGCGATCCCAAGCGGATGAAGGATCAGGCTGACGCAGTGAATCGGCAGTTCGCAGTGATGGCTGCACTGGGCACGATGATGCTTGACTCGACATACGAGTACGCAGACAACCCGGAGTACACCGGCTACACGAACGACTTCATCAACGGGGCCAAGGCGGGCATTGAGGCCGTGAAAGCGGACAAGTTCGATGAGTTCCAGGGCGCTCTCAACAAGATGAATAACTCCTGCAACGAGTGTCACCCCAAGTTCCGAGGTCAGGACAATGGCTGATTTGTTTTTGGGCTCCCGACTCCGTCTGGGGATTCTGGCTGGGCTGCTGAGCCTGGTCGCGGTTCCCGGCTCGGCGGACACCATCCAGCTCAAGTCGGGACACAAGGTCCAGGGCGAAATCCTCAAGGAGACCGAGACCGAGGTCTATGTCGATATCGGCGTCGATGTCGTCAAGATTCCCGTAGAGCGGATTCTGGGCCGCGAGAAGGGGGATGGGACAGAAGCCCCCAAAGGTGCTAACTCCGCTGACGCAAACAGCGACGACGTATTCCGCACCGCCAATCTGCCGATCAAGAGCGTCAAAGAGCTCGCCGAAGAGTATGGTGAAGGGGTCGTGCTGGTCGAAACATCCAGCGGACTGGGCAGCGGGTTCATCCTCAACGAGCGCGGCTACTGCGTCACGAATTACCACGTCGTCGAACGCGAGACTCGTATCGCGTGCGTGATCTTCGACAAGACTGAGAGCGGCGATTTCGTCAAACGCCGGATTCAGGACGTGAAGATCCTGGCCCTCAACCCGTACTTCGACCTCGCACTGCTGCAGATTCCCGCGGTCGAGGGGTTCCAGTTCACGACCGTCGCGCTGGCCCCGGATACCAATCAGAAGGAAGGCGACAGCGTCTTCGCTATTGGAAATCCGCTGGGACTCGATCGCTCGGTGTCTCAGGGAATCATCAGC
>Ga0315905_10004228_pt1 | contig 14655 bp, 14 predicted proteins | sample LakEriMetagenome_5_FD_203522 | JGI IMG/M metagenome (GOLD analysis project Ga0315905, IMG submission 203522) | Freshwater fungal communities from buoy surface, Lake Erie, Ohio, United States - Buoy 4 MA121 | ecosystem: Environmental > Aquatic > Freshwater > Lake | place: USA: Lake Erie, Ohio... | reverse complement strand
TGGCTAGGTGCCGGTCGAGCGCGCCATCCACGGTTCGCGATCCGCCGGCCGGTAGGGCAGCCTTCAGTGCAGGGCCAGCAGAATGGCTCCGACCCCCATCAGCGCCACGCCGATCCACTGGCGCGGATCGAGGCTCTCCCCCAGCAGGCTCACCCCCAGCACGGCCACCAGCACCACGCTGATCTTGTCGATCGGCGCCACCCGCGACACCGGCCCCAGCTGCAGGGCCCGGAACCAGCACAGCCACGACACGCCGGTGGCCAGCCCGGAGAACAGCAGGAAGATCAGGCTGCGGCGGGGCAGCTCGGGCCAAGGGCGCAGGTCACCGCCCACCAGCACCACGCCCGCCAGCAACACCAGCACCACCACGGTGCGCAGGAAGGTGGCAAGGTTGCTGCTGATCCCCTCCACCCCCAGCTTGGCCAGCAGGGAGGTGATGGCGGCGAACAGGGCCGAGAGGGCGGCCCAGAGCTGCCAGCTGCCCAGCAGGGCGGCACGTTCAAGCATGGGAGCCGGAGGCGGGGGATCCCGATCCTCCCAGCCACGGGGTGCCAGCCCGATCAGCTCAGTCCACCCCCCGACCCAGCAGCAGGTCGCGGGCGATGTTCACAGCCTGCATGGTGTCGTGCCGACCGCCGCGGTCGGGGTGGTGGTCGGCGGCGGCGAGTTTCCAGGCCCGGGTCACATCCGCCTCCCGCAGGCGACCGGCCAGGGGCAGGCCCAGGCGCTGGCGGGCGATGATCGCATCGAGATCGGGGGCCTTGCCGAGAGGGGAGCGATCGGCGGCACTGAGGCCGCTGCCCTTCTTGCGCCGTCCGTGGGATCCGCTGCCCTCCTGGGGCCCGAAGGAACCGGGCTTGCGGCCCCGGCCGCCCCGGCCCCCGGAAGCGGCCCGCCGGCCGGATCCGCCTCCAAAGCCCCGCTCTGAGGCGGCATTCTGCTCTGAGTCGCTCCCCGCATCGGAGGCGGTGTCCGCATCGGAGGCGATGCGGCGCAGCACCAAGGCGGCGATCGATCGGGTTGCGGCGGCCATCGATGGTCGTGCGCGAACGCCCAGCCTGCTCCATCGCCGGCGACGGCTGCAAACAAAGTGCTGTAGGTGAGCGCTCTCGGGGCCAGTTTGGGTCTCCTTCCAGAGACGGCGACACCATCCCGTCATCCGTGATCCGTAACGGCTGGTCGGGTGATCGGTGTCGAGTGGCGGCGACGCCGTCGCAACCTCCATCACAGCCCGCTGCAGTTTTGGCGGGCAGCAGCCGTAGGCAACTGAGGCACCCGAGAGTGGACTCCACCCCCACCCCCGACTGCCGTGAAGCCGCCGGCATCCCCCCGCCCTGCCCCGCTCGGCACCACTGCGAGCTCCCGACACCGCTCCGGCAGTCAGGGGCCCCGCGCCGCCCTGGGCAAGAGCCTGGCCCTGCTGCTGACGCTGCTGCTCAGCCTGGGCGCCCATGCCCTCCCCGCCGCCGCGGCTCCTGGGGCCTCCGCCACGGCCGCAGCCCCACTGCCGGCCGTGAGCGCGGACTTCGAGGCGCGGGTGCTGGAGGTGCTGCAGCGCCATCCCGAAGCGGTGTTCGATGCCCTGCAGACCCAGCTGCGCCGGCTGGAAGAGAAGAAATTGCAGGCCCGCGAAGGAGCCCTCTCCGAGCTGCAACGCAACCCGGCCGCCGCGATCGGCAGCTCCCCCACCCTGGGCCAGGGCAAGGTGCGATTGATCGAGTTCTCCGATTTCCAGTGCCCCTACTGCGCCGGCGCCAGCAGCACCCTGAAGACGTTCCTGGCCAACAACGCCAGCAAACTCAGCCTCACCTACAAGTTCTATCCGCTTGAGCGGATTCACCCGGAGGCGCTCCCTTCGGCCCGGGCCGCCTGGGCCGCCCAGCAGCAGGGCAAATTCTGGGAGTTCCACGATGCCCTGTTCGGCGCCCAGGAGCGCCTGGGTGAACCCCTCTATCTGGAGATCGCCCGCAACCAGGGCCTGGACCTGAAGCGCTTCAACAGCGATCGGCAGGGCCCCGCCAGCCTGGAGGCGATCAACCGCGACCGGGAGCTGGCCGATCGGCTCGGCCTGGAGGGCACCCCTTTCTTCGTGGTGAATGGCGAGGCGGTGTCCGGCGCGGTGGATGAGGCCTTTCTTCAGAAGCTGGTGGAGGGGCGTTGAGGTTGAAGTTGCGGGGTTCTTTATCTGATTTGCTCTCTACATCAGCGGGCTACGCCGCCAGGCTCTCGAGGCGGGAGAGCCAGTGATTGAAGCGGGGGCACACAGATCGAACCGCGTGCAAGCCTGCCAATTCAATCGCATCAGGGCCATCCACAGCTTTGCGGTAGCCAGGAATCAGTCGCCTCAGGCGATGGCTTGGCGAAGTCAGCGGTGAATCATTGATATCTTCAGGTGGAATGCCGGAGATGTCCGCCTGGAGGGTCAGTAAACCAGCACGCTGATCATCAGCATCAAAAAGATCGCCAAGGCAGTGCGATGCAGCAAGCACCAGAGCTTCAAACTCGTGGCTCTGAATGTAGGGAATCAGGCGCCACACGCCGCAATCATCATTGGAGCCAGTGATGTCATGAACTATGACCTGCTCTAATCGTGCACAACGCGAACCGGGGTTGGCATCACCAAGCTGATGGCGACGATCCGGAAAGTCGTCCGGTAAGCCATACAGATCGCAAAAGGTACTAACGCGCAAATTCCGTCCCGGATCGCTTCTCAAGACATTGCGGAGATCTCGCCGCCAATCCGCATAGGGATATCCGCCACGCACACCACTGCCACTCAAGCCTCGATCGGAAGCTTTGGCTTTACCAACAATGGATGGCGCTGCAACGACCCCAAAACGGCCGAGATGAGGAGCGAGGATTCGTCTGACGAAGTTTGCCTCTGTCGGCCCCTCCACAACGATGATCAATCGGATCAATTCGGGCATGCTCAAGGCGTACCTCCGATGACCCCCTTGGCATAAAGGTCCCGCAGGCTGTAGTCCTCAAGCCAATGACGCAGGTCCGGCTCCTTTAATCGTTTAAGCGACGTAGCTCCATCTTCTCGCTCGACAACCACCACTTCTTCAACCATGAAATGGTCGAGCAGTTCTGTGGATTGGGTGGAAAGAACGATCTGCGTATGCCGGCAGATCGAACGACAGAGCTCAGCGATCAAGGCAATGGCGGCAGGATGCAGGCCGAGTTCAGGCTCATCGATGCTGATCAGCCGAGGCAGGCGTTCGGCGGGTTGCGACAGCACCGTGATCAGCGCCAGCGCCCGCAGCGTGCCATCGGAGAGTTGGTGGCAACCGAAACGTTCATCACGATCATCGATCCAATCGAGGCGAACACTGCCATTCACCGCCACCGGATCCAGCTCCTTAATCACTGGTGCGATGTGGCGACAGTGGCGGTTGATGCGTTGCCAGGACTTGCGGTCGGCGTCCTGGTCGCTTTCCTTTAGCCGCAGCAAGTAGGCCGCGAGATTAGAGCCATCGGAGCGGGGATAGCGATCGTCTTCCCTTCGGGCGTGGGTGCGTAGCTCGGACTTGGCTGAGGTGTCGTGAAAGTGGTAGAAGGTCATCCGAGCCAGCCAGCGATTTACGGTCGCTACGGTCTGGTTTTCAGGACTTGCCTCCAGAAGCTTGGATTCACGGTGGCCACCGCCAAGGGTGCTGATGACCCTGGAGCCATCGGGGTGCAAGCAGGCAGCATTTTCAGTCTGGAAATACAGGCTGTCATCAGATGCGAAGGCCAGCCGAGCGTCGTAGCGATAGCTGGATCCTTGATCGCGGATCAGAACTCCAATCTCGATCGCTTCTGTGGTTTTGGGTCCGTAGTGCAACAGGGCGGCACCAAAACCATGATCCGCCACATAGCTCTGCAGCGAGCGTGTTCGCAACAGCGGGATCAGCCGAAGGGCCTGAAGCAGATTTGACTTACCGGCACCATTCGGCCCGATCAGCAAGGTAAGCCGACCTGGCTCCAGAACAACATTCTTCAGGGAGCAGAAGCCTGAGATGAGGATCGCCTGGAAACCGTCGTCTCCCCCATTCGGATCTGCCGGTGCATCCTCAAGCGATGGCTGCATGGCTCTCCTTCTGCTCTGTGGTCAGTCTGCCGACTAAGGCCTCCGCCAACACCGCCTCCAGCAACCGCCTGCGCTGCTGATCGGCCTGGCTGAGTTGCTGCTCCAGCTGGTCGCAGAGGGCCATCAGTTCATCCACCTTGGCGACGATGCGGTGTTGTTCGGCGAGGGGGGGAATAAGAATTGAAGCCGCTTCAACCTGCTTAGAGGAAATATGAGGTACACCATTGCTTCGCCCAGGGTCGATCTGCTCAATAAAGTGCGGTGAGTTGATCCACAGAAAGAGATAGTCGTCATCCACCCCAGGAGCGATCTCTACGAACCGACCAACCCTCTGCAGCAAGAGAGCCGGTAAGTCGCACACATTCACGCGAGCCACCTTCGTCCCAGTCACGATGAATGGACGGTCAAGCGTCAAAACAATATCGCCCTCCTCAAGACTGAAGCGGGCAAACTCTGAAAATCTCTCCTCAGGAATGTGGGCTACGTCATTCCATCGGATTTGGCCATGTCCTACGTTCACATTGCGAAGGAGCCTAATTCCAGACTTGGCAAACCAACCGCTTTTGAAGGCATAACCATTCTGAAGTCTTCGATAATCCCCAACAGCCGCTATTCGCCCCAATGAACCTGCCACAAGCTTCCCCCGCACCGCCAGGTTCAGGATCGTCTGGCGCAGCTGCTTGATCTGGGCCGGGGTGGTGGTGAGGGAGGGCAGCACCTGCAGGGCAAAGCTGGCGTCTTGGCGGAAGCTGGCGGGGTCTTCGGCGGGTTGGTTGAGGCGCTGCAGCGTGGCGGCCACCAGGCGCTCGCGGCACTGCTCACGCTGCTGCCGGGCGGCCTCCAGCTGGTCGCAGAGGGCCATCAGTTCGTCCACCTTGGCGACGATGCGGTGTTGTTCGGCGAGGGGTGGGAGGGGAAGCGGGCAAGAGCGAAGTTGTGTCATATTGATCGAAGCGAGATTCGTCGTCTGTTTCGAACAGTCCTCAAAGAATTTGCGCCCAGGATCGCTGTTGGCATACAGAATGACCCACTCAGGAATCAATTCGTCAGTGGGCACTCTTAGTCTGAATACATGGTTTTGATGGATGCAGTCTGGAATCTGATCTGCCCAGATCGCAGCTCGCCCGAGCTTGTCCCAGTCACCACCTTCAGTCATAAGAATATCTTGGTCCTTCAGCCTGTAGCGCTCCACATCTGGTATGCGGACGCCGATGGTCTTAATTTGGGATAGGTCAAGCGATCCTCTCTGAACATTAGCCACCCGCAGATAAGGCACCTCAATTGATTCAGATAGAGGAATCCGCTGGCCCTTAGTTACGCCGCTGACGATGACAAATATGTCGTCAAAACAAGGAAGTGCCCAGCTACCGGGAATCTCAAACCAGAGGTCATCTCGATTAGCTGATGAAACCGATTGACGTGCTCTCAGCCCTTCCAATTCATAAGCCAAGGCTTTTGCTGGCTTGAGCCTCTGAAGCAACTCCCCTGCCGGCTCATCCTCCGGATCCTGATCCACCAGCTTCCCCCGCACCGCGAGATCCAGGACGAAGCGCCGCAGCCTGGAAATCGCATCCGGCGCCTCGCTAATCCTCTCGAAATGCGCCAGCAACTGCTCGGCGTTCATCGCAACAGCGCCTCCGCCAGGATCGCTTTGAGCTGATCACGCAGGTCGGCTGCCTGCCGCTCCGCCGCCTGCAGATCAGCCAGCAGCTCTTCGGGGTCGCCGTGGTCTTTGGCCACGGTGTGGGGGTTCTTGAGATCGAGATTGTAGTTGCGCTCCTGGATCTGATCGATCGGCACCCGCCAGGCCTGCTCGGTTTCGGCGCGACCCTCGCGGCTGGGGCCGCCCCACCAGGCCACGCAATCGGCAAAATGCTCCTGCTTGATCGGGCGGGTCATCGAGTAGGCCTTTTGGCCCTCGGGCACGCGGTGCTCGTAATACCAGATCTCCTGGGTGGGGGTGCCCTTCTCAAAAAACAGCAAATTGGTGCCGATGCTGGCGTAGGGGCGGAACACCGAATTGGGCAGCCGCACGATCGTGTGCAGGTTGCATTCGGCCAGCAGGCGCTCCTTCAGCCTGGTTTTCACGCCCTCGCCGAACAGGGTGCCATCGGGCAACACGATGGCGGCACGGCCGCCGGGCTTGAGCAGGCGGATGAACAGGGCCAAAAACAAATCGGCGGTTTCGCGGGTGCGGAACTGGGCCGGAAAGTTATCTTGAATGCCGTCTTCCTCCACACCCCCAAAGGGCGGATTGGTGAGGATGAGATCAACCTGATCGGCCGTGCCGTAACTAATGTAGGGCCGGGCCAGGGTGTTGTCATGCAGCACGAAGCTGGGATCTTCGATCCCATGCAGCAGCATGTTGGTGACACACAGCATGTGCGGCAGCTGCTTCTTCTCGGTGGCCCGCAGCCCCGCCTGCATCGCCTGTTCATCGGCGATGCTCTTCACATGGCGCTCCCGCATGTGGCGGATCGCGCAGGTGAGGAAGCCGCCGGTGCCCACGGAAGTGTCCAGCAACAGCTCGCCGGGCTTGGGATCGACCCGATCGACCATGAAACTGGTCACGCCACGGGGCGTGTAGTACTCCCCGGCGTTGCCGGCACTTTGCAGGTCGTTGAGCAGCTGTTCGTAGATGTCGCCGAAGTGTTTGCGCTCGCTGAGATTATTGAAATCAACGCCGTTGATCTTGTTCACCACCTGCCGCAGCAGCTGGCCCGATTTCATGTAGTTGTAGGCGTCGCGGAACACCTCTTGCACCACCTTGGCCCGGTTGGGATGGGAGCCCTTGAGGCCCATCTCCTTGAGATAGGGAAACAGCTCCTGGTTGATGAATTCCAGCAAACGATCCCCCGTGATGCCCTCCTCATCGGCGGCCCAGCTGCGCCATTGCAGATGCTCCGGAATCGGCGAGCGGTAGTTGTCTTCGGTGATCTCCAGGGCCTGGTCCTGGTCGTCGATGATCTTGAGGAAGAAGAGCCAGCACAGCTGCGAGAGGCGCTGGGCATCGCCATCGACACCCACGTCCTTACGCATGATGTCCTGTATCGCCTTGACCGCCGTGCGGGGGGTCGAGGTAGGCGCTGCCATCTCAGGCGGCCTCCGCGTAGAGGGCGCTCTGGAGATCGTGCACCGCCTGCTCGAAATCGGCCTTTTTGCCGCCGAAGTGGCGCACGAGCTCGATCTGGGTGCCCATGGCGCTGAATGGCGGAATCTGAAGGATCTTCACATCCGCCAGGTCGTCGATCGTGCCTTCGTGCTGGTATTTCTCCAGCAACGCCTCCAGCACGGCCCGCGCCTGGGGCCCGTAGCGGCTGAACACATCCTGTTTCTGCACCCGCGACGCCCGCTCGCGGCGGCTAAGGGGAGGCTGGTCGTAGGCGATGTGACAGATCAGATCGAAGGGATCCAGCTCCAGGCCTAGCTCCTCCTGCAGCGGCTCCAGCAGCAGTCCCTCCTCGGCCAGCTCCTGGATGATCGTGGCCTTGCGCTCCTCTCCCCGCCAGCGGCGCAGGAAGGCATCCAGGCTGGCGTACTGCTCGCGCACCGTGCGTCGGCTGTAATCGCGCAGGGATTCAGTGACAAGTTTGCCGTTTTCATCGAGGTATTCGATCCGCTCGGTGAGGACTCGCACCGGTTTGCCTTTGATGTAGTACTTGCGGCGTGGCTCTCCGGGGGGCTGAGGACCGGGGGGGAGGGGGCCGGGAAGATCGTTGCCATCCCCCTCCTGCCCATCACCTTGTTGCGGGCCTTCAGCAGCCTCCTCGTCTTCCCCTCGGGGCCCGAGATCGTCGTCCTCGCCCTCTGAGCTGCCTTCTCCCTCGGGCGGCAGGGGTGGATCATCCTCGCCGGGCTCATAGATCTGCACCGGATCGCCATCAAACGTCGGATCCGCAAAATGCTTGCTTGCTTTGCGGAAATCCACCAGGGTGAAGTAATACTTCTGGCTGTCGGCATGGACCCGCGTACCGCGGCCCACGATCTGCTTGAACTCCGTCATCGAGCCCACTTCCCGGTCCAGCACGATCAGCCGGCAGGTCTGCGCGTCCACGCCCGTTGACAGCAACCGCGAGGTGGTGACCAGGACCGGGTAAGGATTCATCGGATCGATGAAATCATCGAGGGCCTTCATGCCCTCCTCATCATTACCGGTGATCCGCATCACATAGCGGCCGTTGGCAGCCACCAGATCCTGGTTTTCGTTAATCAAGGCCTGGCGCATCATCAGGGCGTGCTCGGTGTCCACACAGAAAACGATCGTTTTCTGCATCCGATCGCCGCTGGCCTTGAGGTAGTCGCTGATCCACTTCGCCACCCGCAGGGTGCGCTCATCGATAACCAGGTTGCGATCAAAATCCTTCTGGTTGTAGAGGCGATCCTCGATCTCCACGCCGCGATCATCCACCTCCCCAACCTTCGGGCGATAGCCCTCCACATCCAGATCGAGATGCACGCGGATCACCTTGTAGGGCGCCAGGAAGCCATCGCGGATGCCCTGCTTGAGCGAATAGGTGTAGAGCGGCTCACCGAAGTACTCGATGTTCGACACATACTTGGTTTCCTTCGGCGTGGCCGTCAGGCCGATCTGGGTGGCGGCGTTGAAATAGGTGAGGATCTCGCGCCAGGCCGAATCTTCCGCCGCGCTACCGCGGTGGCATTCATCCACCACGATCAGATCAAAGAAGCCTGGTGAAAACTCCTTGTAGAGCTTCTGGCGCTCCTCCGGCCCGGTGAGCGCCTGGTACAGGCCCAGATAGACCTCATAGGAGGTATCGATGCGGCGCTGCTTGTTCAACGCCAACGCAATTGTTTCCAGCGTGCCATCGGCCCGCTCGATCGTTTTAGCCGCAGTGCTCAGCTTGGCCATCGCCGGCCCGAACGGCCGGAAGTCGTTCACCATCGTCTGGTTCACCAGCACGTTGCGATCGGCCAGAAACAAAATCCGTTTCTTCTGCCCCGCCTTCCACAACCGCCAGATGATCTGAAAGGCGGTGAAGGTTTTACCCGTACCGGTGGCCATCACCAACAGGATGCGCTGTTGCCCCTTGGTGATCGCCTCCACCGTGGCCTGGATGGCGTTGATCTGGTAATAGCGCGGATCCTTGCGGCTGCCGCCGTCGTAATAGGGCTGCAGCACCACCTTTTCCTGCTCCGCCGAGAAGCCCTTCCACAGGCTGTAGCGGCGCCAGAGCTGCTCGGGGCTGGGGAAGGCCTCCAGGGCCAGGCTGGTTTCGCGATGGTCGCTCTGGCCGGTGCGGTCGTGAAACACAAAACCATCGCCGTTGGAGGCGAACACAAACGGCGTGTTCAGGCTCTCGGCATAGGCCAGGGCCTGCTGCAGACCATCGCCGATGGCATGGCTGTTGTCTTTCGCCTCGATCACCGCCAGCGGCACGCCCTCGTAGACCAGCAGGTAGTCGGCCCGCTTACGCCGGCCCCGGCTCACCAGCCGCCCGCGCACGATGATCCGGCCATCGGTGAACGAGTACTCCCGCCGCATTCGCTCCAGCAGCCAGCCCGCCCGCTGCAGGGCCGGCGTGATGAAGCGGTCGCAGATCTCGGTTTCGCTGAGGGCGCGTTTGTTCATCCCGGGAAAGAGGCGCTCCACAAGGGAAGGGACAACCAACGCTTCGACGCTCCGGAGAGAGGTGCGCCGTCGGGTACGGAGTGAGGGTCGGCTGCTGTCATTAGATCTGATTCTGCGGCGGATTGCCTACCACCGCCAACGATGCAGTTTCTGCATGATTGGCCTGGCAGAAACCGCCCCCTCACACCCGCAGCCCAAAACCCTCCCGCCAGTGGAAATCGGCCTCCGCTGCGGGATGGTCCAAGGCCCAATACAGAACCTCCCCATCCCGCAGCTCCACCACGGCGGTGACCGCCAGTTCCAGGGGCCGGCCCGCCAACGGCAGAGCGCCGAGATCCAGAGTCACCATCAGATCAAGGCCGCCCCCAGCGCGCTCCACCACGAAGGGCAGATCGACGATGGCCGGCTCGGGAGCGAGTCCTTGCCGGTAGCCACTCAGCCGAAAAAAGTTCCAGTCACCGTTGGGCGCCAGATTCCCCTCCCAATAGGGCTCAGCACCGGGTTCGGCCAGGAAGAACTCGAAACAGGTGCTGGTCCAGAGGTCGAAACACCGGCGCGGAGCGGCGATGGCCGGGGGCACCAGCACCAGAGCCTCCGGGTCCTCCAGCCGGTACCGAAGGCTGAGGCGATCGCCATCGCGGAGCACGCTGCCGGCCAGAGCGAGCGAAGCGGGCGACGGCGCAAAGGAGCGCAGGGCGAAGGGGTGCTGCACGGGCTGAGGCGATGGCGAACGCAAAGGGGACTTGGAATCCATCACAGCCGCTCCACCAGCGCCTCGATCGCCGCCCGCTGCCGCTCCACACTGGCGGCCAGCCGGAACTGCACCAGGGCGCGGTCCAGGTTGTGGCCGGGGCGCTCGGTGCGGAAATACACGTCGCCGGCCAGGTGGTCGGTGAGGAAGCGCAGGCCGAGCTCGAAGGGCAGCAGGGCGATGGCATCCGGGATGGCTTGGAGGTCGGCGGGCGTGAGGAACCCACGGGCCACACCGAGATAGCCCTGCAGCACCGCTTCCGCGAGGTCGAGGTCGAAGTGCACGGCTTCAAGGTTGGTGGTCTCCTCGCCGGCGGGATTGCAGGCCGAACGCAGGCAGTCGCCGATGTCGTAGTGCACCAGGCCGGGCTTCACGGTGTCGAGGTCGATCAGGGCCACGGCCTGGCCGCTGCGCTCGCACAGCAGCAGGTTGTTGATCTTCGGATCGCCGTGGATCGGCCGCAGCTGCAGCTTTCCGGCCGCCCTTGCCTCCTCAAGAACCCCGGCGCGATGCTCGCGCTCGGCCACGAAGGCGATCGCTTCGCTGCAGCGCTCGCACCACTCCACCCTGCTATCGGCCAGCACGCGCCGGTAATGCGCCAGGTAGGCCGGCGTGACGTGGAAGCCCTCCAGGGTGTCGGAGAGCTGCTCGGCGGGCAGGTCGTGGATCAGGGCATGGAAGAGGCCCAGGCCCGCACCGATCTCGCCAGCCTGCTCCGGCCCCTCGATCGCCTCCACGCTGCGGGTGGCCTCCAGGAAACTGATCATCCGCCAAAACTGGCCATCGCGCTCCAGCCAGGGTTCATCGCTACCCCGCCGGCGCAGCAGCGCGGGCATCCGCCAGGCACGACCAGCGGGATCGGGGTTGCCCTCACCCAGGCGCCGCTCCACATGGGCGGCCACCGCCTCGATGTTGGCCATCACCAAGCGCGGTTGGCGGAACACTGACGTGTTGAGGCGCTGCAGCACGGTGCTGCCCTGCTCAACCAGGTGCACGCGGTAGGTGGCGTTCACATTGCCGTTGCCCAGAGGTTCGATCCGCGCCACCGGTGCGGCCAGCTCGAAGGCTTCGGCCACCGACTGCAGGTGGGCGCTGTCCTCTACAGAGATCTCGCCACTCACCACGGCTGCTCCGCAACGGTGGGCATCCTGCCAGCGATGGCACAGCCCACGCTGGCGAGCCGTGACGGCTGATCGCTCAGGCGGTGCTGCTCAGCGCCAGCTCAGCTCAGGAACGCCGGCCCAGGATTCCCCCCATCAGCCCCCGGGCGATGCTCCGGCCCGTACGACCGCCGAACAGGTTGCCGGCCTCGCCGGCCAACGAGAGCAGCAAGCGCTCCTTCTCGCGGGCGGCGGTGGCGGCGGCTCGAGCGGGCTCCGCCTCCCGCTTCGCAGCCTCCGCGGCAGCTGCGGCATCGGCGGCCCGCCGACGCAGCGGTTCATAGGCCGATTCCCGGTCCTCCTGGGCTTCGCGGTAGGGGTGTGCAGGGGCGAGGCCTGGCGCAGCGCCTGGCGCTCCTCGGCCGTGATCGTCCCCACGCGGCTCTCGGGCGGCACCACCAGGGCCCGCTCCACCGGGGTGGGCGCGCCTGGGGCCACCGGTCTGCAGCAAGTCCATCAGGATGAGCGAGGGCTCGCCGAAGAAGCGATCGGCCTATTGCTGCTCCAGGGCCAGCAGCACCCGCTGGATCGCCCCCACGCTTGCGGCCGAGATGTTGCCGTAGGTGCTCTGGTCATCGCGCGCCTTCTCGCTGAGGTGTCGCAGCAGTTCCTGCAGATCTTTGAGATCGAGCAGCAACAGGCCCTGGTCGTCGGCAAGGCGGAAGGCGATCGTGAGCACCCCGGCCTGGGTGTCGTTGACACATCCCAGGATTCCACCGGACAGGGGGCGAAGGCAGCCCGCGGCAGCCCCAACGGCTCGCGCCGCTCGCTGAACGCCGCCTTCTCCTGACCCGCCGCCGCCAGGCCGGAGAGATCACCCTTCACGTCGGCCAGCAGGGTGGGAACACCGATCCGGCTGACCTGCTCCACCAGCCGGCTGCAGGGTCACTGTCTTGCCGGTGCCCGTGGCGCCGGCTCTCAGGCCGTGGCGATTGGCGAGGGCCGGCAGCAGCGCCGCGTCCACCGCCCCGGGGTGTCGCAGTGGTTAACACAGGAAGCGATGAGTGAGTTGGCGAAGAAGATTTAAAGTAGTAGCCCATGAAAAGGAGATCTGATCATAGCTGCGACAGATCGTATTGACTCCAAGTTAAGCTTTGGGGCTATATTTCCTTTGAACGTAATGTTGCTCCAATAGCCATTGATGCAAAGTCGCCAATGACTCTCCTATAACCGATTTAATGGTGTTTGCCTGCAACCTCGATTGAAAAGGCCATCCAAGCCCCAGGCGGCACACTCGATCGCGTAGGGCCTGCTGGGTTGGGAAACCAAGGTATAAGTGCAAGAAACATAACCATTGGCGTCCGTATCCCAGGCTTGACATTGAGATCCGTTTATGTCTTCCTTGATGACATTAGCCACATAGTTCTTTAGCTGACTTTCAGCAAAGTTTCTGCCTAAAAAGAATTGACCGATATTGCGACCGATCGTCAGCAAAAAGACAGCCAAAAGGATTCCTCCGCCACCCACAAGACCGAGGACAAGAAACAGTTTGAATTTGCTCATAAGAGTTGATGGCTTTTAACGATGAAGAGGGATTGAACGGCCTGCGGCTAGCTCAATTCATATTTGCAAAAGTTAAAAAGACTCTATCACTTCAGCAAAGCAGTGACCTCCTTAGTGGAGGGCCAATAGACAAATTTCTTAACGAAGAAACCTTTGGCAAGACATCAAGGACGAAACCAGCCTGAAGCGCCTGGAGGGCTGATCATTACGATAACCAGAGGGAGGAGGGCTTAGCCATAAGGATAAACCTCCACATCGGAATCGACGGGGGCTCCGCTTGAAACCACTCGATGACGACTTAAACTTCTACAGCACGCTCTATCTGTCACCCGCCGAGGAAGCGCGGGTTAAATACCCCAGGCGGGGGTGGTGAAGCGTCAGCATGATCAATAGAATCAGACATGCTATGGAATCCACAATTAGATCTTTCTGCGCGAGAAGCAAACCCACCATTGTCACACTCTTTTAGGCTTGGTATTCGTGAAGCATAAAGAATGAAAATTGAGTTGGAAGTGAATTGCTGGTCATAACCATTGATTTGCAAAACGCTGCCCAACATTAACTTTTCTGAAGAGATTTTTCTTCGGCCCAGAGGACTTTACAATGGCCATATCAACGCCCCACCGACTTCACCAAGCTGCACGCCGCCGCGCAACGGGCCCAACAATCACGTGGCGGGGCCATTGGCAACAACGAAGCGGCAACGTTAGACTATGCAAGCCGCCTTTGACTTGTGTAACCAAGGAGAACTCGTGGTCAAACTGCTCGGATGCGAAGTCAACGTAGTCGACATGGGCATCGGTCCACCTATCATCTTTCTTCATGGAAACCCAGACTCATCACAACTCTGGAAGCCTGTCGCAACGGCGCTGAAGCATTCCCACCGTTGCATCGTTCCAGACCTACCCGGCTTTGGGCGCTCTTCGGCTACACCAAACTTCAACTACACGTTGGCAGGTTTGGCCGGCTTCGTCGAGGCCCTGTATTCGGCATTAGATCTCCAGGAACCTGTCCATCTCGTAGCGCATGACTTCGGCGGAGTTGCTGCCGCGGCTTGGATGGCCGCGCATCCAGGCCGCGTGCGCAGCTTCACGGTGTGCAATGCGGCCTTCAGCACAGCCTACCGATGGCACTACTGGGCCCGAATCTGGCGTACGCCCTTCATCGGCGAGCTGAGCATGTTGACGATGAACAGATTTGGGTTCGGCCTTGAGCTACGTCGAGGTTCCCGCAACTTGACGCGGGAGCACATTGACTCCACTTACGCGGTAGTCACACCACAGATGAAACAAAGTGTGCTCAAGCTCTACCGCGCAGTTCGGCAAGCTTCGTTCACCGGGTGGGAAGAGCGGTATCTGCAGGCCGCAAAGAAGATTCCTGTTTTGGTACTCTGGGGCGAAGGTGATCCTTACATCCCTGCCGAAATGGCGGAGACTTTCGGAGCGAGACGGATAATCAAGTTCCCGGGTGCCGGGCATTGGCTGCCAGCCGTTGAGACAGAACGCATAACGCAGGAGATCAAGTCGTTTGTGCAAATTGCAGCCTAACGATCAGGAAAGGCGCACCCCAAATCGAGCTT
>Ga0315905_10004227_pt1 | contig 14656 bp, 5 predicted proteins | sample LakEriMetagenome_5_FD_203522 | JGI IMG/M metagenome (GOLD analysis project Ga0315905, IMG submission 203522) | Freshwater fungal communities from buoy surface, Lake Erie, Ohio, United States - Buoy 4 MA121 | ecosystem: Environmental > Aquatic > Freshwater > Lake | place: USA: Lake Erie, Ohio... | reverse complement strand
CTCAGCCCGGGGCCCACGGTCACGGCGACCGCGGCCAGCTGCGACGACGGGTCGGTCACCCCCGCCCGCTCCAGCGCGCTCCGGACGACGCCGTCGATCGCGGCGCGGTGCGCGTGCCGCGCGAGCGCGGGGACGACGCCGCCCCACCGCGCGTGCACCTCCTGCTGCGAGGCCGAGCACGCGGACAGGACGCGGCCCGAGGTGGTCACGACGGCGGCGGCCGTGTCGTCGCACGAGGACTCGATGCCGAGGACGAGGCGCTCGTCCGAGGGCGAGGTTGGGAAGAGTTGGAAGAGCGGGGGCCGCGCGGCGGGGAGCGGGGCGGCGGCGGCGGCGGCGGCCGAGCGCGCTTGTTGGTGTTGTTGTTGTTGTTGTTGTTGTTGTTGGTTTGGGTGTCGCTGCGGGGCGGCGTCCGATGCAGCGGCCATGCGCGCGAGGCGCTGGCGCTGCGCGCGCAGCAGGGCCGCCGTGCGCAGCATTGCGGCGGGCGGGAGAGGTGCTGCTGATTGGCCGAAAGCGACGGTGCTGCTCGCGCCCGCCGCGAGCGACGCGGACATGGGTGTGTGTGCTCTGGGAATGCGCCTGCAAGGCGCAGAGCGAAGGGGATTGGATTGAAATTGGGAGCAACGGAATGTGGTGCAGCAAGTACCGGCGGGCGCCGCGCGGCTTTTTGGCGAACGGGGCGGGGCGAGACGCGCGCGCGGCCGCCTCGTGCTCTTCTTGACGACGGCGACGGGGTCAAAAGAGGACGCGCCGTCACAAGAAAACCCGACCCAAAATCCAAAAACAAATGCCGTCCGATCAGCACCACGCGGCGCGCCCGTCCCAGCGGCGCGCCACGGCCGCCGCCCGGACCAAGCCCGCGCCGCGCAAGCCCGCGCCGCTCGCCCCGGCGCTCTGGGCCCTCCCGGACCTGGCGGGGCGGCTCGACGTGCGCGCGCTCGCTCGGCCGGCCAAGAAGGGAGGTGGCGCCGACGCCGACGCCCCCTCTTCCCGCTCCTCCTCGTCACCCTCGCGCCCGCGCCGCCGCTACGCCGCGCTCAAGGGCAGCACGCTCTACCTCTTCCGCGGCCCGGCCGACGAGCAGCCCGCGGCCTTTCTGCCGCTCGCGGGCGCGCGCGTCGGCGAGTGGCAGCCGCTGCCGGCGGCGCTCGGCGGCGGCGCGGGCGGCCGGGCGTCGCAAGCAGCAGCAGCAGCAGCAGCAGCAGCAGCGGGGGGGGGGAATTTGGTGGTCATCCGCGTGGCGCTGCACCCGCTGTTCGCGCGGCACCACCCGTCGGGCGGGTCGCACGCGCTGACGGCGCCCTCGCGCGAGCTGCACGCGCTGTGGCTGTCGTGCCTGCGCGAGGCGGCGGCGGCGGATGGAGGGGGAGGCGCGTCGGCGGCCGCCGCCGCCGCGGAAGCAGCCCGCCCCGCCTCGCCGCCGCCCTCCTCTGCGCCGCCGCCGCCGCCGCCGCCTCGCAAGCTCCCCCCTCGCCGCGACAAGGAGCAGCGGCGGCGCGGCGGCGCCCTCGCCTGCTGCTTCGGCGGTGGCTGGTCCGAATGGCTGTTTGGCGGCGTCAGCAGCAGCAGCGAGGAGGAGGACGACGAGGAGGCCGAGGCGGCGCGGGCGCGCGCGCAGCAGCGGCAGAGGCGGCAATCGCGCGCGGCAGCAGCGGCCGCCGCCGCCGCTGACGACGACGACGACGACGACGACGACGACGACGTGGGCCCGGCCCCGCCGCCCATCTTGGCGGCGCGGCGGGCCACGACGGCGCCGGCGGCGGCGGACTTTTCCGGCGGCCTGGCGCCCCCGCCGTTCCAGCAGCAGCAGCAGCAGCAGCAGCAGCAGCAGCAGCAGCAGCAGCGGCAGGCGGCGCGGGCCAGCAGCGCCTTTGCCTACTGGAGCCCCGACGACGACGGCGGCGCGATCGGCAGCAGCAGCGGCGGCGAGGATGAGGAGGAGGAGGCCCGCGACGCGGCGTACGCGCGGGGGCGCGGCCGCAGCCGCCGCAGCCGCGCCGCACCCGCCAGAGCGGCCAGCAGCAGCAGCAGCAGCAGCAGCAGCGACGGCGGCGGGGACGACGACCAGGCGCCGCCACCCCCCCCGCCGCCGCCGCTTCCCCCCCGCCCGTCGGCCGCGCTCCAGACGCAGCTGCAGCGCCGCCTGTCGGCCGCGTCGTCCGCGGCCGCGTCGTCGGCCACGGCCGCGTCGTCGTCGTCGGCGTCGCCGCTGCTGCGCGCGCGGCCGAGCCTGTCCGACTGCGGCGGCGGAGGGCCGGCACCGCCGGCCGGAGGCGCACCCGGCAGCAAGGCCCCCGCCCGGCGCAGGCGCGGCGGCGGCGGCAGCAGCGACGGCGAGGTGGGGCTGCCCGCGCACGTGCTGCTGCGCGCGGCGCACGCGGCCGCCGCCGCGGGCGGGCGCGCGGCCCCCTCGCCGTCGGCCGTCGTGCGCGCGGGCGTGTTTGCGCAGCGCGGCGGCGCGCTGCCGGCCGCTGCGGCGACCGCCGCCGCCGCTGCTTCTTCTTCTTCTTCGGCCGCCGCGCTCGTCGCGGGCCCGTCGGAGGAGGACGCGGCGCTGCTGGCGCAGGTGGTTGACCTGCAGGCGCTGCTGGTCGGGCGGCTGCAGCGCCAGAGGCGGCAGCAGCAGCAGCAGCAGCAGCAGCAGCAGCAGCAGGCGCAGCAGCATGAGCAGCGGGCGCCGGAGCCGCAGGCAGCGGGGGCGGCGGCCGATGGCGGCGGCCCGGCGGACGACGGCGGCGACGGCGACGCTTGAAGGGGAGGCGCCCGCCTCAGCCGCATTGCATCGCTGAAACACATCGATCTCCCCTTTCTCGAATAGACGCGACCCCTCTGTCTTCCCTTCTCTCGTGCGCCCGCGAGCGAGCAGCAGCAGCAACGACGACCGTCATCGCCCACACCTGTGCTGTTGACACCCGACCCCGCACCCGCCGTATCGTCGCCCGCTCCCCCTGAGCGCGCCGCCGCGATGGCGCAGCGGCTCCGTCGCTGCCGTGAGTCCCCTAGTCGCCATCCGCGCGGCCTCGGCAGGGCCTGCGTCCGCGCCCTTTCGGGCGGCGATTTCGCGGAGGAGCAGTTTTCTGCGTCGCCCTCGCGCTCCACGCCCGCGCGCTCACCACCATGCGCGCCCGCCTCAAAACCACCAATGATCTGTCGCCCCATCAACACCACCACACAGTGCCCCTCGTGGCCGCCGAGCCAGCAATAGCCGCAGCAGCAGGAGCAGCGGGAGGAGCAGCAGCGGGCGGCGCAGCGCCGGCGGCGGCGGCCGCGATCGCGGGCGGTGCCGCCGCCGCGAGCGTCGCCGCCGCCGCCGCTTCCTCTCCCCTCGTGCTCGCGGCCGCCGCCGCTGCCGCCCGCGCCCCGCACCGCGCCTACGCCTCCGCAGCAGCCGCCTCCGCCGCCGCCGCCGCAAAAGCGGCCGCCTCGACGACGATCAAGCCCTCCGGCAACAAAAAGGCCGCCGCGGCAACGCCGGCCACCCTCGTCGACGGCCGCGGCAAGCGCCCGCGCGGCGTCGGGACCAAAGTGGGCGCCTCGTCCTCGTCCTCCTCCCCCCGGGCCACGTCCTCGCGCAGCCGCTCGCCCGCTGGAGGGGGCGGGAGCGCGCGACGCAACAAGGCCGCCACCGACGCCGCCGCCGCGTCTGCGTCGCCGTCGTCGTCGCCGTCGTCGTCGCCGTCGTCGTCGCCGTCGTCGTCGCCGTCGTCGTCGTCCTCCCCCCCCTCCTCCTCCTCCTCCTCGCGCCTCTACACGCGCGAAAACTACGCCCGCCTGGCCGCGACAGGGTGGGACCCGGCCGCCGTCGCGTCCGTGGCGGCCGAGGCAGCAGCAGCAGCAGCAGCAGCAGGCGCTCGCAGCGGCGGCGGCCCGAACCACCACCAGCAGCAGCGCGTGTACGCGCTGATGGCGCGCATCCGCGCGGCCGGCACGCTGGCGGAGCTGCAGGCGGCCGTGGCGGCGGGCGAGGCGGCGTCGTCGCTTGACGCGCTCGCGGTGGCGGCGGCGGTGACGCGCGTGCCGAAGGTCCTGGCGGCCACCGCGCACGGCGAGCAGGCGCAGCGTGAGCGCGAGTTTGCGCTCGCGCTCGTGCAACCGACCGCCGCCGACGGGAAGGAGGAGGAGCGGCGCCGCCGCCCGGGCAAGCGGCCCGGCGCGCTGCTCGAGCAGCAGGCGCGCGCGCTGCGCGCCTCGGGCGCCCTGCCCGCCGACGCCACGGCCGCCGACGTCGCCGCCGCGCGCGGCGCCGCCGCGTCCGCCGCGCGCCGCGCGGCCTCCTCGGCGGCCAGCGCCCTGCTCGAGCGCCTGGCGCCGCAGCTCGAGCGCGCCCTGCCGCAGCTGGGCTGCCGCGAGGTGTGCAACTGCCTGTGGGCCGTCTCCCGCGCGGGCTTCTCCCCGCCGCCCCGCCTGCTGGACGCGGCCGTGGCCGCGCTGCTGCGGCCCGACGAGGGAGGAGCGGCGGCGGCGGCGGCGGCGGCGGCGGCGGCGGCGGGGGGTGGATCGTCAGGCGGGCACCGTCGGCAGCAGCAGCAGCAGCAGCAGCAGCTGATCGACGCCGCGACCCCTCAAGAGCTCGTGATGCTGTCGCAGGCGGCTCGGCGCCTGGCGCCCGCGCACGACGCGCTGTGGTCGGCCGTCGAGCGGCGCGGCGCCGACGTCGCGCGCGCGTCGGCGGCGGCCATCCGCTCGGCCGTCTTGGCGGGCGGCGGCGGCGAGGTCGCGGCGGATCCACAGCAGCAGCAGCAGCAGCAGCAGCAGCAGCGGCAGCAGCAGCAGCGTCCGATGGGCTGGTACGAGGCGTCATCGCTCGCGTGGGCCGTCTGCCAGGCCGGGCGCCGTGCGCCCGCGCTCACGGAGGCCCTGGCGGAATGGGTGACTGCTGCCGCTTCGGCGGCGGCCCCGGCGGCCCCGGCGGCGGCAGCGGCAGCTTCGTCGCCGCTCCTCCCGCCGCCCCCGCGCGTGCGCGAGGTGACCGCCCTGCTGTGGGCGTTGGCCGAGCAGGCTCCCCGCTTGTCCTCCTCGTCGGTAGCCGGCCCGGCAGAAGGAGCCGCGGGCCCCGAGGCCGCCTCCCCCCCCTCCTCCTCGTCTGCCGACGCCAGCAGTGGCGGCGGCGACGGCGCTCGCGCGCTCACGGCGCTCTGCGACGCCGTCGCCGCGCGGCTGCCCGAGGTCGAGGCGCCGGGGGACCTGGCGTCGGTGCTGTGGGCGGTCGGGCGCCTCGGGCACCTGCACCCGCCGCTGCTGCGGCGCGTGGCGGAGCACCTGCTGCGCACCCCCCTCGTCGACGCCGGCGGCGAGGAGGCGGGAGGAGGTAAGCGCGCGAGCGCCGCCCTTCTCGAGACGAGCGGCGGCGTGTCGTGGCGGCCGCTGCCCGGGACGGCGGCCGCGCCCGCGGCGGTGACGGGCCCGCCGCCCACGGCGCGGCTGCTGGCGATGGCGTCTTGGGCGGCGGCGCGGCTGCTGCCGGGCAGCCTCTCGGAGGTCGCTGATGCTGCCGGAGGAGTTGGCGGCGGCGGCGCGGCGGCGGCGGCGGCGGGGGCCGCCGAGGGCGAGCAGGCGCAGCAGCAGCAGCAGCAGCAGCAGCAAGGGGCGGCAGCAGCAGCGGCCCCGGCGTCGCCCGAGGGAGCAGCAGCGGCGGCAGCAGCAGCAGAGGGCGCGGCAGAGGCGACCCCTGCCTCCGCCGCCGCCCCTTCGCCGCACGCCCCGCTCGCCGCCGCCCTCCTCCTGCCCGCCGCCAACGCCCTCCTGCGCTCCCCGCAGCTCTTCTCCCCCCAGGACGCCGCGGGCGTCGCCTGGGCCGCCGCGCGCCTCGGCCACCGCAGCCCCGAGTGGTGGCGCCGGGCGGCCGAGCGGGCCGTCCTGCCGCGGCTGCGCGACTTCGGCGCGCCGCAGCTGGCCAACGTCGCGCGCGCCTACGCGCGGCAGTGCGCGGCGTCGGGGCAGCCGGCCCCCGCGGGGCTGATGGAGGGCCTCGCGCGCGCGGCCGAGGCGCGCGCGGCCGAGTTTGGCGCGCCGGACGCCGCGGGCTTGCTGCGCGCGCTCGCCGTGGCCGGCGGCGTCGCTGGCGCTGGCGCTGGCGGCGCCGGGGGCCAGGGCGAGGCGGCCGCCGCCGCCGCGAGCAAGCGCGCGGCCGAGGCGCTCGTCGGCGCGCTGGCCGCGCGCCCGGACTCGCCGCCGCGCGAGCGCAGGCACCTGGCGGGCGCGGCCGCGGCCGCGGGCGTCGCGGACGCGGAGGCGAGGCTGGGGCTGTGATTGATTGATTGATGGATGGATGGATGGATGGATGGATGGATGGATGGATGGATGGATGGATGGATGGATGGATGGATGGATGGATGCAATGCGGATCGATCGGTCGTTGGGCGGCAGCGGCGGCGGCGGGGGGTTTGGCGGGGCGCCAGCTTTTCCGCTTGAAGCGGCGGGGAGCGCGCGTGCCCCGTGGCCGCGCTCATCACGCGCGCGCAATTCTCTAGTAACGAGCAACCCCACGCGCCGTCGCCGTTGCTTGCGAGCGCATCTCTCGCCTTGTCTCTGCTCCGCGCGCGAGCCGCCTCCTCCCCTCACACCGCTAACCACGAACACCTACCTCTTCCGTCCACCGACGATCGACGATCGACGATCGCGCTCCGCGCCAACATGGCGTCCCTCGCCCCCCGCCCGCCCTCCGTCGCCAACTGCGGCACCCCCGCGTCGGGAAGGAGGCGGGCGCCCGACCGCCCTGCGCTGCCGCCGCGCCGCCCGCGGGCGTCTTGCCGCGCGCGCGCGCGCGCCGCGCCGCCGGCCCAATCGCTCCTCGGCCGCCTCGCGAGCCTGCTCCCCTCTCTCCAGCCGCCGTCCTCCTCCGCCGCCGCCGCCGGCCCGCTCCGCCCCACCCCCGCGGCCGTCTCCGCGGCCAAGCGCGTCGTCGCGCTCGCCGAGGCCACCGACCGCGGCACCGAGGTCACGCCGGAGGCGCGCGCCGAGCTGCTGGCGCTCACGGCGGCGCTGCGCGAGGACGAGGCGCCGCGCTGCCGCGGGTCGGCCGCGGCCGCGCGCGCCGCCATCACCGGCACGTGGCGCCAGCTGTGGTCCACGGAGAAGGAGACCCTGTTCATCTTCACGACGATCGCGCCGCTCTTTGGCGTCAGGGGCGAGGAGGCGTACCAGGTGATCGACGCCGACGCGGGCCGCCTGCAGAACGTCATCACCTTTTCCAACGGCGCGGCGTTCGTCGTCGAGTCGACGCTCGAGGTGGTGGTGGAGGGGCGGGGCGAGGAGGAGGAGGGGCCCGAGGGGGAGCAGCGCGGCCCCCTGCCCCTGCGCTGCAACTTCAAGTTCACGGGCGCGACGCTCAAGCTGCCGAGCGGGCGCGCGATCCGCTTGCCGCCCGCGGGCAAGGGCTGGTTCGAGGTGAGCTACGTCGACGGGCGGTCGCGCGTGGCGTACGACGTGCGCAAGGACACGCTGGTGGTCGCGCGCGACGGTCCCGTGCGGTGGTTTTAGAGGCGACGGCAAGTGCAAAAAAAGATGAAATTTTATTACTCGTCCCTCTCACGTGCGCGCGCCCGCTTGGCAGCAGAGCCACCACCGCCGCCGCTGCTGCCGCCCCTCTCCTTCTGCTTCTTCCTGGCCTTTTTCGCCGAGCCGGGCGACGACGCCCAGCCACCTGCGCTCGGCGTGCCGCCCCGCCCGGGCGTGGCCCCCGACGCCAGCCGCGCCTGCTGCCGCCGCTGCTGCCCGCCGCCGCCCGGCGACGCCCCCGCCGCCGCCGCCGCCTCGGGCCACCGCGGCAGCGGCCGCCCCTCGAGCACGGGCTGCAGGTGGATGACCCGCCCGAGCAGGCTCTCGGGAAGGGGAGGCGGCGAGGCGGCGCCGCCGGCCCCGCGCCCGGGCAGCGGCGGCGGCAGCGCGAGCGGCGCGGTGAGCGCCTGGTAGGCAAAGTCGAACGCCGAGCGCACGCGCGCGACGTTGAAGCTGTTGCGCGCGACGTCGTTGCCCGGGTCCAGCGGGTCGCGCACGGCGAGCAGCCAGGGGCGCTCCGGCACGCGCCAGTCGACGCCGAGGTTGGTGCTGACCGCGTGGCCGCCGACGCTGCCGCCGCCGCCGGCGCGGCCGCCGTTCCCGCTGCCGCGCCGCGCGTCGGCGCTCGCCGCGGCCAGCAGCGCGGCTTTTCCCGCCGTCGCCTTGTCGATGAAGAGCCCGCCCTCGTCGCACGTGACGCCGACGCGCTCGACGTTGAGCGTGCGCCCGTACAGGCGGAAGAAGTCGATGAGCAGCACGCCCAGGTTGCAGTCGGGCGCCGCGTCGTTGTTGTTGCTGCCGCCGCCGCCGCCGCCGCCGCCGCCGGCCTGGCCGCCGCGCCCTGCCGCCCCACCACCGCCCCCACCCCCCCCGTTCCTGCGGCTCGCGTGCAGCTGCAGCGCCGAGACGGCCATCACGATGAGCGCGTACGACCCGATGCCGCCCGAGTAGACCTCGTTGAGCTCGCGCTGGTGCAAGAACACCTTGAGCGCCAGCACGAGCGGCCGCAGCGGGGGCCACGCGCGCAGCAGGCGCGCGACGTGCCGCGCCGCCCTCGGGCCGTTGCTCACGTCGAACGACACGTCGAACGCGACGCCGGACCCCGCCATCTCGAACTTGACGATGGGGACGCGCGCCTTGGCGATCACGTTGAGCGTGCCCGGGCGCACGAGGCCCCGGAGCGTCAGCTGCTTCGCCAGGGCCTGCAGCGCCCTGGCGACGGCGTCGCGCCCCGCCGCGGCGGCGCCGCTGCCGACGACGACCACGTCAATGTCCGACGTCGGGACGTACAGCCCCGTGGCGTACGACCCGAACACCAGCACGCGCGCCTGCGGGAAGACGCTGCCGACGGCCTCGCGCACGCGCGCGACCGACGCGGCGCGCGCGGCGGCCTCGGCGGGGGTGGGCTCGAGCATCCGCGCAAAGGCGACGAGCTCGTTGTGCAGGCGCAGCGTGCGCGAGCGCGGCAGCGCGTGCGGGGCGCCGGGCGCGGCGGGCAGGAGCCAGGGCGGCCGGAAGCCAAAGGCGCGGCCCTCGACGGCGGCGCGGCGGGCCTGCTCGGCGGCGCGGCGGGCCTCGTCGGCGGCCTGGCGCTCCAGCAAGGCGTCGCGCTCGGCGGCCGCGCCGAGCGAGATGAAGATTTCGTCGTCGTCGTCGTCGTCGTTCTCGTCGGCGTTGGCGTCGGCGGCGTCGGAAGGGGCGCTGCTGTCGTCGTCGTCGTCGTCGTCGTCGCTTTCGTCGTCCGAAGCTGGCCGCCGCCGCTTGCGCCCCGTCGTCCCTCCTCCTCCCCCTCCCGCTGCTGCTGCTGCTGCTGCTGTGGCGTCCTCTGCCCGCCCCTCATCACCACCATCTTCATCATCATCGCTGCTGTCGAAGACGCGCAGCGTGCCGTTGCCGCTCGGCGGCGGCCGGGGTGGACGCGCCGCCGTGCGACGCTGCGCGCTGTTGTCGGCCGCGGGCGTCGCGCTGCCGCCGCGGCCGCCACCTAGGACCGCCGGCAGCTCGCGCGTGATGTCCTGTGTGGGCGTGAGTGAGTGGAAGGTCCCGCTCATCGCGAGTGTTAGCGCGTGCGGTCGCGCGCTGTGCTGAGCGCGCGCGCCGACGACGACACCTGCGAGAGGACGAATGCCTCACCTGTGCACTCAGGCCGATCGCGCTCGCGTGCGGGTTGAGCGCCACCAGCTCGGCCACGGCCTTCTCCGGCGTGCAGTCCATGACGGCCTGGCCATCGGCGAACACGGCGGTGGCTGCGGGCGGGGTTGGGGTCGCGTTCGCTGCTGCTCCTCCTCTTGCTGCTCCTGTTCCGCCACCACCGCCACCCGCCCCGAGCTGGAGGTTGGCGCGCACGTCGTAGTTGCGCTCGCCCCAGATGCGCTGGACGCCGCCGCTCATGGTTGCCTCAGTACTAGGCCAAGCGAGTCGTTCTGGTGCGCGCGTGACAGCAAGAGCGGCGCCAGCGCCTTTTGGCCCGATCGGGCGCCTAAGCGTCGTTTTTTTTTTTGGCGTCGTCGCCGTCTTTGGCGGCGGCAACGTCCGGGGCCCGAACGAGAAGAAGAAGAAGGAGAAGAAAGCACGGCTGAAAACATCCACACATTACACGTTCGCCACCCGCACCTCCATCTCCCGCAGGCGCGCCGCCAGCGCCGCCAGCTCCCGCTCGGCCCCCTCCACGCGCGCCAGCTCCTCCTCCCAGGCGCGCACCAAGGGCGCCGCGGCCTCGCTCACCCCGGCGCGCGTCGCGTCGGTCGCCGCGTCGACCTCGGCCTCCATGCGCGCGGCCACCTCGTCGGCAAACCGGCCGGCCGCCTTGGCGACCTTGGCCTTGATCTCGGCGCGGCGCAGGGGGAGGTTGAGGACGGCCACGTAGGACGCGAGGGAGGCGACGGCGAACGCGGCGGCGTCCTCGGCGCCGGTCGGCAGCAGGCCCGCCGCGATCAGCGCGGCGCCCTGCGCGCCCGCGGCCGCGCCCGCCGTGCCGAGGAAGGCCTCGCGCACCTCCTCCTCGAGCACGGCGCGCGCGGCGCTCGGCTTGAACTCGGCGACGGCCTGGAGGGCCGGGCTGCGCGCGACCAGGGCGGCGGTGGTTGTCGTCGTGGTGGTGGTCGATGGGGCGGCGTTGGCGGCGGCGTTGGCGTCGGCGGCGGCGGCGGCGGCTGCCGCCGCAGCGACGGCCGGCGGCGCGGCCGGGCTCGCGCCCTGCTTGCCGCCGCCTTCCGCGCCCGCCGCCCCGGCCGGCCGCGGTACGGACGCCAGGTACGCCGCGTAGTACTCGGACTGCGACTCGCAGTTGGCCAGTAGCCACCCGGCGTGCTCCGCCACGCGCTGCGACAGCGCCTCGAGCCCGCCCGCGGCGACGTCGGCGTCAAACGCGGCCGCCACGGGCAGCCGGCGGCCGCTGCCGCCGCCGAGCGCGTACGCGGACAGCGCGCCCAGGTTGCTCAGGCGCACGATGCGGTCGACCAGAGCCCCCGCGCGCTCGACGGCGGCGTCCACCAGCGCGCGCGCGGCCGCGCGCTGCGACGCCGCGTCGCGCCGGACGGCGTCGCCGAAGCGGCCGAGCTGCCCCTCGACGGCCGACAGGGCGCGCAGCTGCGCCTCGGCCCCCTGGCGCTGCGCGGCGAGCTGGGCGGCCGCGGCGCCGACGAGCGCGTCGGCGACGGCCAGAGGGGTCTGGAGCTTGAGGCGCAGGCCCTCGCCGCCGCGCGGAGGGCCTGTGTCGGTGGCGTCGGTGCCGCTGCCGCTGCCGCTGCCGCCCGCCACGCCAAAACGCGCCTCCTCCTCGTCCTCCTCCGCCCCGCCCGCCAAAAACTCGTACACAAAGTCCTCGAGCGCGCCAAAGCCGCTGGGCACCCACGCCGGGTGCCGCGCGAGGATCGACGCCGTCGACGCCGCGACCTCCTCGGGCGACAGCGGCGGCGAGAAGGACGACGCCTCCAGCAGCTGCGCGCGCGCCGCGGCCGCGCTCTCGAGCTTTGCCCGGAGGGCGCGCCGCGCCGAGACGGGCAGCACGGCCGGCCGGGCGATGGCGAGCAGCTCCTCGGCCTTGCTCGACACGAATTCGGCGACCTGGCGCACGTTGGGCCGGTCCGACGGCGACCGGCCTTGGCCTTGGCCTTGGCTCCCGCCCGCCGCCGCCGCCGCCGCCGCCGAGAAGGAAGCGCCGCGGCCGCCGCCCCCCGCTCGGCCGCCGTCCCGGCCGCCGCCGCCCCGGCCGCCGCCGCCGCCCCCGTCCCCGTCCCCGCCCTCGTCGTCGTCTTCGAGCGTGTCCACCTTGTTGAGCACAAACACCACCTTCTTGCGCCACTGCCTCAGGTACTCGAGCACCCGCAGCTCCGAGCCCGTCATCGGGCGGTCGGCGGACATGACGAACAGCACCAGGTCGGCGCGCGGGACGTACTCCTCGGTCGCGCGCTCCTGGCGCTCGAGCACCACGTTGAGGCCGGGGGTGTCGACGACGTTGACCTCGCGCAGCAGGCCCGCGCCGGCCGAGCCCGGGCGGAGGTAGCGCACGAAGCGGCCGTCGGCCTCGCGCACGACGCGGCCTTGGTCGGCGTCGTCGTCGTCGTCGGCGGCGGCGGTGGCTATTGAGGAGGAGGAGGAGGAGGAGGAGGAGGAGGAGGAGGGGGGCGGCGGCGCGCCGCCCCGCGCCGCCTCTTCCCGCCCACCGCCGTCCAGCTCCTCGGCCTCGTCGTCGTACCGCAGCTCCGTGATCTCGTTGGTCGTGGGCAGCGGGCCCTCGGCCAGCAGGCGCCGGCCCAGGAGCGCGTTGATCACCGACGACTTGCCCGCGTTGAACTCCCCGACGACCGCCACGCTGAAGCGCCCCTCGAGCGCCGCCGCCGCCTCGCGCAGGAGCGCGAGCTCGGGCACGGCGGGCGCCACGCGCGACAGCAGGGCCGCCGCGCCGTCGAGCAGGGCGCGCTCGTCGGCGATGAGGGCCTCGCGGGCCGGGGTGAGGAGGCGGCGGCGGCGGGGGCGGGGGGGCTGGGGTCGCGAATGGGGCGTCGTTGGCCTCGTCGTCGCCGCGGTGGCCGCGGCTGCTGGTTCGGCCGACGGAGGCTGCGAGGCAGGGAGGGCGGCGGCGGCGGCGGCGGCGGCGGCTCGTGCCTCGGGCGATCGCCCCCCCCGCTGCGGCTCGGCCGCCGCGGCAACCTCGCCGCCGCCTCCGCCCGCCACGCCCGCGCGCAGGGCGGCCAGGATGGTGGCGACGGCCTCGCCCGCGCCCTCTCCCGCCGCGCCGCCGCCGAGCTGCGCGGCCACGGGCGCCAGGGCGGCCAGCGGGAGGGCGAGCCCGTCGGCCCGCGCCGCCAGGAGCCGAGGCGTCGGCTGGCCCTCGCCTGCGCCGCCGCCGCCGCCGCCGCCTCCGCCGCCGCCCGCCGCCGCGACCGCGACCACCTCGGCCAGAACGGGCACCGCGTTGCCGCTGCGCTGGCGGTCGCGCGCGGCGGTCACCTCCTCGGCCGCGCAGCCCGGGCGCATCAGCACAAAGTTGGCGCCGTCCGCGGCCGCCGCGGCCGCCTGCCCCGCCGTGGCCGCGCGGCGCCCGAGCAGGCCCGCCGACGCCGCGACCATGCGCCGCGCGACGACGACGGGGACGCCCGACTCGGGCAGGAGCGCGCCCTGGCACCCGGCCGCCGTCGCGACGTCGAGGCGGTCCTCCACGAGGAGCGGGCAGCGGCCGCGCAAGGCCGCGACCAGGCGGACGGCGGCTTCGTAGAGCTCGGCGCCGCCGCCGCCGCCAGTGCTTTCGCCGTCGCTGCCGCTGCCGCCGTCGTCGCCGCCGCCGCCGGCCACGAGGAGCACCGCCGTCGCGCCCGCCGCCACCGCCGCGTCCAGCTGGTCCTGTTGTTGTTGTTGTTGCGAGGCGCCTCCGCCGCCGCCGCCGCCGTCCCCGCCGAGCATGCGCAGCGCCTCGGCCGCGCGCACGACCAGGAAGAGGGCCGGCAGCGCGACGCGCGCCTGCGCGCGGCCCGCGGGGAAGAGCGACGGCGGCGGCGGCGGCGGCGGCGATGGCGACGAGGAGGGCGGGGCGCCCGCTCTTGCGCGCGCGGTGGCGGCGCGTTGTTGTTGTCGGCGGCCGCCGGGGCTGCTGGCGGGGGTCGGGGCGGCGAAGAAGCTGCGCGGGTGCTGCTGCTGCTGCTGCTGGTTTCCGTGGCTGCTGCTGCACGAAGAAGAAGAAGGCGCGGCAGGTGCGCCGGCGCGGCGACGAGGACCCCCCGCGGCCGCCGTCGCCGTCGCGAACGCTGCTGCTGGCGCCCGCGCGCGCGCGGCCGCCGGGGAGGCGTGCGCGTGGATTGTCATGGGCGTCGGTGCGGTGCCGATGAATGATTAGCGCGGGCGCGTCGTCATCATCGTCGCTCGAGTCGGGTCGACGGGCGGACGGCAGGCAGGGCGCGCCTCTGTCCGCGGCTGCCAATCAATCGCGCCTTTGGATCGCGCGGCACAAGCGTCGACACTGCTTGCAGACACGACTCGGGCGTGAGGGGGCTATCTGGGGAGGGGGCTATCTGGGCGATGATGGGTCGTGCGAGGGCGAAAGAGATCGACTGGCATTGTGGGGGGGCCGTTCCAGCAGAAGGCAGGAGGGGAGCGAGGCGAGAGGTCGCGTCCAAATGCATTTGCAGCTGCTGCGATTCGCCCCCCAACCAAACGCAAAACCAAGCCATCACCCAGGTAAGCTCACCCCATCGCATCGGACCCCGCACCCGTCCATCGCGTCGCATCGCCGGCAACACGCGCGCGCGCGTCCTGACGGAGGCGCGTGCCGGGAAAAAAACGAGGTCGGGGTTTCGAAGAACGCGAATTTCCTCGAGACGCTCCTTCCTTCGCGCGCCCGCCCGCGGCGTTGCGGGGCACCGCCGATTCGGCCGGCGCGCGCTTGCGCCGGTTAGCCGAGGTGGTCGCGCACGCGGCCCCGTCGCGCGCGGTTGCATTTATGGCTGGATGGGCGAGCGCGCGCCCGGCGCGTCGCCCCATCGCCAACGGCAACAACGGGGCGGAGCTGGGGGGGGGGGGCGGACTCTGTCCTCCCCGCGGCTTCTTCGCCCGGCGCGCGCGCGCCCGCTCGGCGCAGCAGGCGCGACGCTGGCCGAGCTCAGCCAATGGCGCTCTCGACCATCGCCGCGCGCGCGCCCCGCTCGTTTTTCGAACAGAGCCA
>Ga0315905_10004226_pt1 | contig 14659 bp, 14 predicted proteins | sample LakEriMetagenome_5_FD_203522 | JGI IMG/M metagenome (GOLD analysis project Ga0315905, IMG submission 203522) | Freshwater fungal communities from buoy surface, Lake Erie, Ohio, United States - Buoy 4 MA121 | ecosystem: Environmental > Aquatic > Freshwater > Lake | place: USA: Lake Erie, Ohio... | reverse complement strand
GGGCGGGTCGATGAGTGCGGTGTATCCGCCGGCGTCGTTGGGACGCACCGATACAACGAAGTTGACCGGCACCAACGCGCCGCTCTCGAGTTCCAACAGATCGTTGGCCGGGTTCGCCACCACGGCTACGCAACGACCGTGACGGGTTCCTTCCATGTCCACCACATCGGCTCCGATGGCCTCGTGCACCCAAACGGCATCGGGATCGTCGATGGGTTCGGCCCAGATGACCCGGTTCACCAGACGCTCGCAGAGAGTGCGGTCATCGATGCCCACCAACGACACGATCCAACGATCCGGACCAGTGGAGAACATGGGCGTACTGGAGGCCACCTCGAACCAGGAACCGGCCCACAGGCGCGCCCCGCGGTCGACCCGCTCGTGACGATCGGTCGTGAGCTTGACGTAGATCTGGCCCCGTACTCCGTGAGGGCGGCCGAATCGACCGACCTCCAACAGCCCGTCGGGGCGTGAGGTGGATTCCGATGCGGTCGTCACGGCGGATTCCGTGAACGCGAATCAGTCGACGAAGTCGACGTCGACTTCGTGGCCATCCTTGGCGGCGGCGGCCCGCACGAGGGTACGGATGCTCTGCGCGGTGCGACCACGACGACCGATGACTCGGCCCAGGTCTCCGGGGCCGACCTTCACTTCGAGACGAAGACGGTGGCGTCCCTCGGTCTCTTCCACGCTGACGGCGTCAGGATCGTCGACGATGGAGCGAACCACGTGGGTGAGCACGGCCACGGCCGTGGGAGTGGCGATCTGATTGGCGTCGGTCATCGCGACGAAATCACTTGGCGCGGGCGCTGGTGAACTGAGCCCACGCACCCGAGATCTCGAGGAGCTTCTTCACGCGCTCGGTGGGCTGAGCACCCTTCATCAGCCACTGCACGGCCTTGTCGTTGTCGATGTTCAACACCGACGGCTCCTGGCGCGGGTTGTACTGACCGATGATTTCGAGGAACGCGCCGTCACGGGCCGAGCGACTGTCGCTGGCGATGACGCGGTAATGAGGCTGCTTGGTCTTTCCGACTCGGGTGAGACGCAACTTGACTGACATGCGGTGATGACTCCTGACTGGGGCGCCCGGGACCAGCCACAGGCAGACGCTGAAGGCTAACCGCCCACCCCGTCTTCCCCAACGCCCTATCGAGAGGGGGGGAAGCCCGGAAACCCGCCGCCGGGGCCGCCCGCAGGACCGCCGCCGGGGCCGCCCAGACCCGGCAGACCTCCGCCGCCGAGGGCCCCCAGTCCGGCCAAGCCGGCCATCTTGCCTTTCTTGCCCTTCTTGCCCGGGGCCGCGGCGCCCATGCGCTTCATCATCTTTTGCATCTCGGAGAACTGCTTCACCAGACGATTCACCTCGGCGATGGAACGGCCACTGCCCGCCGCGATGCGCTGGCGCCGACTGCCGTTGATGATCTCGGGCTTGCGTCGCTCCTCGCGGGTCATGGAACGAATGATGGCCTCCACGGGCTTCAGGTCGTCGTCGCCGATCTGGGCGTTCTTCAACTCCTTGGGCATGCCCGGCATCATTCCGAGCAGACCGCCGAGCGGACCCATCTTCTTGAGCGACTGCATCTGCTCGAGGAAGTCGTCCAGGGTGAACTCGCCCTCCAACAATTTGGCGGCGGCTTCCTCGGCTTGATCTTTTTCGAACGCCTTCTCGGCTTGTTCGATGAGCGTGAGAACGTCGCCCATGCCCAGGATGCGACTGGCCATGCGGTCGGGATGGAACTGATCGAAAGCGTCGAGTTTTTCGCCGGTGCTGGCGAAGGCGATCGGTCGCCCGATGACCTCTTTCACGCTGAGGGCCGCACCACCGCGCGCGTCACCGTCGAGCTTGGACAGGATCACACCGTCGATCTGCAAGGTGGCGTGGAACGCCTCGGCCACCGTCACCGCGTCCTGACCGGTCATGGCGTCGATCACGAGGAACGTGTAGTTCGGCGTGATCTGATCGGAGATCTGCCGGATCTGCGCCATCATCTCGTCGTCGATGGCCAAACGTCCGGCCGTGTCGACGATGAGCACGTCCTTGCCCAGGCGACGCGCCTCGGCCAGACCGCGCGTGGCCGTGCTCACCGGGTCGCCGGGTTCGCTGAACACCGGAACGTCGATCTGACGACCGAGGGTGCGCAACTGTTCGACCGCGGCCGGTCGCTGCAGGTCGGCGCCCACGAGGAGCGGGTGTCGTCCTTGTGACTTGAACCAACGAGCCAACTTGGCCGAGTTGGTGGTCTTGCCCGATCCTTGCAAACCGGCCATCAACACCACCGTGGGCGGCCGACTGGCGTAGGTGATCTTCAGGGTCTCGCCACCGAGGATGTTGGTGAGTTCCTGATTGACGAGTTTGATGACCTGTTGGCTGGGATCGAGCGCCTTCGACGACTCGATGCCGATCGCACCCTCGCGAATGCGCGCCACCAGGTTGCGCACGACACCGACGTTCACGTCGGCCTCGAGCAGCGCGGTGCGGATCTCCTTCAGGACCTCGTCGACGTCGGCCTCGGTGAGGCGACCTTTGCCGCGGATTCGCTTGAAGATGCCGTCGAAACGGTTGGAGAGATTGTCGAACATGACGACCGCAGGTTACCGCCCACCCGCGACGCGGTTCCGGTCGCGTTCCGGGTACGGGGTGGTCAGCCGACGGTCGAGGCGGTGACCACGTCGTCAACGACGGTGAGGTTCACCCGGTCCGCGCGGTAGTCCATGGTGATCGCGAAGTCCTCGCCGTCCCGCGACACCACGCGAGCGTCCCAACCGTTCGCCTTGGCGGTGTCGAGCGCCTCGGATTCGCTCAGACCCACCAAGGTCTCGGCGTCGGCCACGGCGAGTTCGGTGACCACGGGGTCACTCGGTACGGGCTCCTCGACGGCGGGCTCGGGTGACACGTCGATGGGATCGGCCTGCTGCACGTACTCGTCCGGCAACGCCGACACGGTGTAGCGCGGCGTGTACCCGTATTCGTCCTCGACGGCGATGAACGCGTAGCCCGGGACCAGATAGATGGAACCGTCCTGACCGTAGAGCATCACCAGTTCTTCCTCGACGGCGACGATGCTCACCTCTTGCACCTCGACGGGAACGGTCTCGATCGGCATGTCGACGGGAGTGGTCTCGACGGGGGCGTCCGACGACGGCACCGGCACCGGCACCACGGTGTCCGAAGTCGCCGCGTCGGCGGACGCGGTGGTTTCGGCGACACCGGACGACACGGCGATGTCATCGACGGCCACACCGCCTCGGAGCATCGGATTCGCGTAGTCGGAGTTCAGTCGCTCCAAGGCCGCCGCCGTGCCGATGCGCGGGTAGTCGGCGCCTCGGACGACCTCACCGAGGAATCCGCTCGCCCAGGTGACCGCACCCTGCGCCCCGAATCCGACGTTGACCGTCAACGGACTGCGCACTCCGTCGATCAACAGGTAGCCGTACACGTTCGCGCTCCACTCGTCGGCGTAGGTCTCGAGCACCATGTCGTCGGCGTTCAGATTCAACTCCGACATCAAGGTCTCGAACATCGCCAGTGCTTCGTCCTCGGACGGAACGTTCGCCGGCGGCTGCGGCGTCTCGCACTCGATCGGGGCCGGTTCGGTCGTGACGGTCTCACCGACGACATCGGAACCGATCGATGGGGCCACGGCGCATCCACGGCTCATCATCGATTCGTCCCACTTCGGTGAGTAACTCCAGTAACCCATGGCGTCGCCCGACACCCAGAACGAATCCGCACTGCCGTCCTCGCTGCCGATGCGGTAGCCGCCGCCGATGTTGGCGTCGAGTTCCACCACCTCGCCCGTCACCCCGAACGCCGCGGCCACGTCCGCGATGTCCTCGGCCGAGAACGAGCCCACCGAGATGGAGTACGACGCGGCGTCGGAGTCCAACGCCGGCAGATCGGCGCCGGCCACGAAATTCATACGCCACGGGGCCCACATCTTGCTCTCGCTGGCTCCGGCGGCCATGTCGGCCGACGCGCTCGGAGCGTTCATGCCCGAGCCAGAGACCACCAGAACGGGCGGGCCCGATGCATCGGGGTCATCGCCACACGAGGTGGCGATCAGTCCGAACGCGACGAGCACGGGAAGGGCGACAGCGGATGCACGGGAACGCTTCATATCCGTCTGACGATGCCACGTCGCGACGCGGTTCCCGAGGATTCCGGAAAATTTCCGACATCGGTTCCTGAATCGGGGACCAACGTCATCGCCATCAGCCACCGAACAGGGCCGCCACGAACTCGTCGGGGTCGAAATCCACCAAATCGGCGATGGTCTCGCCCAAACCCACCAACTTCACCGGGATACCCAGTTCGGTTTCGATGGCGAAAACGATTCCACCCTTGGCCGAACCGTCGAGTTTGCTCAGCACCACTCCGGTGACACCCGCGGCCTCGGCGAACTCGCGGGCCTGGGCGAGTCCGTTCTGCCCCGTGGTGGCGTCGATCACCAACAGCACCTCGGACACCACGCCGGGTTCACGACCCGCCACGCGACGCACCTTGCGCAACTCATCCATCAGGTTCGACTTGTTCTGCAGTCGACCGGCCGTGTCACCGAGCACCAGATCCGCGCCCTTGGCCGCCGCGCGTTGCACTCCGTCGAAGATGACCGCACTGGGGTCACCGCCTTCGTTGCCACGAACCAGTTCCGCTCCGGATCGTTCGGCCCACGTTCCCAGTTGCTCGGCGGCGGCGGCGCGGAAGGTGTCGCCCGCCGCCAGCACCACCGTGCGTCCGAGCGCCGCTTGCTGCGCCGCCACCTTGCCGATGGTGGTGGTCTTACCCACCCCGTTCACCCCGACGAACAGCCACACGTTCACGTGACCGTCGGGAACGGTCTCCAGGTGCAACGTTCGGTCGGCGCCGGCGAGACGACTCGACATGTCGGATTGCAGCGCGGCCAACAACGCATCGGCGGTCTCGATCTCTTTGGCCTTCACGCGCGATCGCAGACCATCGAGAAGCGCGTCGGTGACTCCCACGCCCACATCGGCCTTCAACAACGCTTCCTCGAGATCGTCCCACGTGTCGGCCGTGATACCACCGCGCGCACGAACGCCGCCGAACACGCCGGCCATGGCCGTGGCGGTGCGGGCCATCCGTTCGCGAAACGACGGGCGTGTGACGGGCTCGGCGTCGGGTTCGGGTTCGGGTTCCGGTTCGGGCTCGGGTTCGACGGCGACGGTGGCGACCGCGGTCTGCTCGCGCGTGGACGGAACGGCCGGCGGCGGCGCGGCGTTCGGTTCGTCGACGGCTCGCGGTACGGGGGGCGCCGTCGGGCGATGATGCGCCCCCGAACGGCGGTTGAGCAGAACCACGCCCAATCCGAAGACCAACGCGACCCCCAACAGGATCAGCAGGATGGTCTGAGCGTTCATGACGTCCTCAAGATGCCGTGGAGTCGGCCGACTTCTCGGTGACCACCTTCGACGAGCCGCCCGGCTGCATGCTCACGCCGAGCAGGCTGTCACCGGCTTCCATCGTGCGCTTCTGGTGACTGACGATGAGCAGCTGCGCCTCACGACGGAATTCGTTGATGAGGTTCAAGAAGCGATGCAAGTTCACGTCGTCGAGGGCCGCCTCGACCTCGTCCATCACGTAGAACGGTGACGGGCGACTGCGGAACACGGCGAACAAGAACGCCAACGCGGTCAGGCTGCGCTCGCCACCGGACAGCAGGCTGAGCTTCTTGACGTTCTTGCCGCCCGGCTTGGCCTCGACCTCGATACCGGTGTTCAGCAAGTCATCGGGGTTGGTGAGGATCAGTCGGCCGGTGCCGCCGGGGAACAGTCCGCCGAACAACTCGTTGAAGTTGCGACTGACGTCGGCGAATGCCGAGGCGAACACGGTCTGGATCTCGGTGTCGATGGCCGTGATGACCTGCATCAGCTCGCGTCGGGTCTTGCGAACGTCCTCGAGTTGCTCCTCGAGGAACCGGTGGCGCTCCTGCAATTCGTTGAATTCCTCCAGGGCCAAGGGGTTGATGGGCCCCATCAACCGCAATTCCCTTTCGAGGTCGCGGGCGCGCGCCGGTGCACTCACACCTTCGGGCAACGCGGGCAACTCGGCGGCCTCGGCGACCTCCGGCTCGACGTCGAGGTCACGACGCAACGTTTCGACGGTGGCCTCGAGGCGCATCTTGACCTCGGCCTCTTCCACCTCCGTGCGGCGCGAGCGCTCACGAACCTCTTCCAGTTCGCGCTCGGCCCCGCTGCGCGAACGACGCATCTCGTCGAGACGAGTGGCCAGAGCCCGCACCTCGTCACTCTGACGACGTCGCATCTCGTGAAGTTCGGCCAGTCGCGCTTCGATGGACACCCGGTGCGCGTCCACGATCGCGGCGAGACGTTCGGAGGCACCCAGAATTCGTTCGATTTTCTCCCGGCGCCCGGCGGCCTCGGCCCGCGCCACCGCATCGGCCTCGAGTCGTCGCTCGGCCTCGGCCAAGCGGGACTCGATGAATTGCTTGCGCTCGAGCAGTCCGGCCGAACGGACCTCGAGATCGCGACGGCGTCCGACCAACAAGGCGGCCTTGGCTTCCATGGTCGCACGAGCCTCGCCCCGCGCCTTGGCGGCTTCGGCCTCGGCCTGCTCTTCGTGTTCCAAGGACGGCACGAGATGTTCGAGTTCGGCGACCCGTGACCGCAAGCGAACGAGTCTCTCGTCGATCTCCCCGAGTGTCGGTTGCAGCCCCTCGGACTCCGTCGCACATTCACGACGTTCGCTCTGGGTTCGTGCGAGGGCTTCCGATGCCGCCGTGAAAGCGGCGTCGTTCGCGTCGAGTCGCTTTTGAACGTCCTGCTCTCGTTGACGCGCGATCTGACTCTCGGACGTGGCCACCCGCACGGCCTCGTCGCGGGCACCGAGGTCGATCTTCGATTGCTCGGCGTTGCGCAAGGCATCCTCGAGAGCAGCCGCCGTGGCACCACCACCGGCGACACCGATACGCCATCCCGTCGTGGTGAAACGATCACCCTCGGCGGTGACGGCCACCAGCCGCGGATCCGCCATGACGGCGTCGACCGCCGCGGTCCAATCGCTCACCCGAATGGAATTGGCGAGCAACAGATCGAGGAGTGCTTCGACGTCCGACCGCGAAGAACGAACGTGGTCGCGTACCCGCTGGGCACCCGCGGGCACCACGCTGGCCACCGCCACTCCCGTGCGCGACCCCAGCGCCAACACGGCACCGGAGGCCGACGACGTGCGCAGATGCGACAACGCCCGTCGTGCCGACTCCGTGTTCTCGACCACGACCGACAGCAACGCCTCGCCCAGGGCGGCTTCGATCGAGGCCTCCCAGCCGTCTTCGATGACCACCAGATCGAGCAGCGTGCCCACCACTCCGGAGACGTCTTTCAACTTCTCGGCACCGGCTCGCGCACGCGCACTGTCGAGCGCCAGTTGCAACGCCTCCGAACGCGCCTGCCAACGAGCCAATTCGGCCGCCACCGCGTTGCGCGACGCCACGGCGGTCTCCAGGGCGGCCTCCGCGGCCAATCGACGCGACTCGGCCTCGGTCACCTCGTTGACGAGGGGCAGTTCGATCGCTTGGGACTTCTCGCACTCTCCGCGCAGTCGGTCCACCTCGGAGACCAATCGGGCCTGCCGTTCGTCGAGGTTGGCGATGCGGGCCACGAGACGACGGTGCTCGGAGTCGGCGGCTTCGACCGAGGCCCGCAGCGTGCGCAATTCTCCGCGTACCTCGGCCGCCGCGGTGGCGGCCGACGACGACGATGCGAGGTGATCGAACAACGTGGCCGCGGCCGTGCGCTCGCCCTCGAACGCGGCTTCATCATGAGCCAGTTCCTGATTCTCCGGCTCGAGCCGACCGATGGCCGCGGCCACCTCGCCCAGTTCGCCACGCAAGGCCGAGGCATCGGCTTCGAGGTTGGCGATGACACCCGAGTCCATCATCTGACCACGATCGCGTTCGTAGGAACGGCGTCGTTCCACCAAGAGCATCGAGATTCCACGGGCCCGCTCGCGCAGTTGCTCGACGCGCACCAACTCGTCGCCCAGCCCGCTCTCGCCGCGGGCCGACAACTCGGCCTCGGCCGCCATGACGTTGGTGTCCAGTTCGGCCAACAAACGTCGGAGTTCTTCTTCCTTGCGTCCGGCCTCGGTGCGATCGCCGGACAAGGTCTCGAGTCGGCGACGGAATCCGGCGATCTCCCGACCACTCAGGAACAGCCGCAATGCGTTGAGCTCGGCCACCAGGTCGCCGTGACGTCGCGCGGCCTCGGCCTGACGCTCGAGCGGTCGCAATTGGCGACGCACCTCGCGCAACAAGTCCTGCACCCGCAAGAGAGACCCCTCGGTGGCCTCGAGACGGCGCTCGGACTTCTCCTTGCGCTTGCGGAACTTCAGGACACCGGCGGCCTCTTCGATGATGGACCGACGATCCTCGGGGCGCGCGTTCAGAACCGCATCGATCTGTCCCTGACTGACGATGACGTGCTGCTGGCGCCCGACACCGGCATCGGACAAGAGCTCTTGCACGTCGAGCAATCGACACGGAACCCCGTTGATGCTGTACTCGCTCTCACCGGTTCGGTAGAGAACGCGGCTGACGCTCACCTCGGCGACGTCGACGGGCAACAGACCCATGGCATTGTCGAGCGTGAGAGTGACCTCGGCCCGACCGAGCGCCGGACGCTTGGCGGTACCGGCGAAAATCACGTCGTCCATCTTCTGCGAGCGCACCGCACTCGGGGCTTGCGCACCGAGAACCCACGCAATGGCATCGACCACGTTGGACTTTCCCGAGCCGTTCGGACCGACCACCACGGTCACCCCGGGTTCGAGGTGCATCACGGTGTTGTCGGCGAAGGACTTGAAGCCTTTGAGGGTGAGGGACTTGAGAAACACGACGCCCCGACCCTAGTTCACGGGGGTCGCCCGCTCCCTCCTCCCCGGACCGCCACCGAACCGCGCGCCGTCACCCTCGGTGGCTCAACGCTGACACACGCCGCACCAGCTCGAGGTGCGTCCGCCGATGGTTCCCGAGAGCACGAAACCTCGGCCACACGAGAGGCATCGTTGCCCCGCGCGTCCGTAGACCCGATGGTGGTCCTGATACGAACCGGCCTCCCCCGACAGGTCGACGTACTGGGCGTCGTCGAGCGTGGACCCGCCCTGAGCGATGGCCTCGCTCAACACCTCGTGGATCGACACGTGCAATCTCCGCGCTTGGTCACGCGACACCTTGCGCGCGGGGCGTTTGGGATGAACGCGCGCTCGATGAAGAATCTCGTCGCCGTAAATGTTGCCGATACCAGCCACGAGCGATTGATCGAGCAACGCCGCCTTCACCGCGCGCGTGGTGGACGCCAGAGCGACCCGCAGTTGCGCGAGATCGAGACCCTCGGCCACGGGATCGGGGCCCAGTCGCGACAATTCGGGCACGACATCGGACGCGCTCGCGGGGTCGTACACCACCACCTCACCGAACGTGCGCGGATCGACGAAGCGCAATTCCTCGGAGGGTCGCCCCGCCAAGGTCAGCACCACGTGCGTGTGCGGAGGTCGGGCGTTCGCGCGCGAATCGATCAGGACCTGACCGCTCATCCGCAGATGGATCATCATCTCGTCCCCCGAGTCCAGATCGATGATCAGGTACTTCCCCCGTCGACGAGCCGCCACGGGGGTGGTGCCCGTCAGTCGTGCGATCACTTCCTCGCGACTGGTGCGCCGAACCGAACGCTCGCGCCCCACTTCGACGCCGACGATCCGACGACCGACGAATCGTTGTTCGAGCCCTCGACGGACCGTTTCGACTTCGGGCAACTCAGGCACGGCTGGTGTCGATGCCACGGACACCGAGGACGGCGAGAGCACTGACCGACGCGGCCTGGGCCGCGATCTTCTTCGACCGTCCGTCGGCGCGCCCCATCTCTTCACCGTTGATGATGACGACGGCGGTGAAGGTCGGCTCGTGCGCCACACCCTGCGACGTGATCTCCACCAACGGTGGTCGACCCCATTCGCGGACGCACACGCGGATCAGATGGCTACGAGCGTCGAAGTCCTCCAAGCGCTCGAACGAACCCCCCAATCGGCCCGACATGAGCGACTGCACGAACGGCTGAGCCTTCTGAGGTCCGCCGTCGAGGTACAACGCGCCGATGAACGCCTCCAAGGCGTCGGCCAGAATCGACGTCTTCGATCGGCCTCCCGCGTCGTCCTCACCCGCGCCCAACAACAACTGGGAGCCAAGGTCGATCTCGCGCGCGATCTCGGCCAGCATCTCGGCGTTCACCAGACTCTTGCGAACGTCGGTGAGCGATCCCTCGTCACGATCGGGGAACTCGGCGTAGATCATGTCGGTCACGACCCACTGCAGGATCGCGTCACCGAGAAACTCGAGCCGTTCGTTCGAGGGACGACCACCGTTCTCGCCGCACCACGAACGATGACTCATCGATTGCAGACCCAACTCACGATTGGTGAACCGGTGGGACGCCACCTTCATCGTCCACTCGTCGAAACCGAGAGTCTGACGATGGCGAACATGCCGTCGACGACGCGACGCGAGACGGGCACGGTTCTTGATCCGTGACAGCATCCCGGCCATGTGGGCCCCGGGTCAGGCCGAGTGCTTTTGCACGTGGGCCAACACGAAATCGACGGCATCGCGCACCGTCTTGAGGTCGGCCAGATCCTCGTCCTCGATGCGGAAACCAACCGTGCGCTCGCTGAGTTCTTCTTCCAGGGCGTCGACCAGTTCGACCAGGGCCAGGGAGTCGGCGTTCAGATCGTCCTTGAACGACTGACCCTCGGAGATGCCGTCCGGATCGATCTCGAGAATGTCGACCAACTGGTCGCGGACGATCGCGAAAATCGCCGCGCGATCGAGTGGGCTCTTGACGACGTGGGTTTCGGCGGGCACTTCTTCCTCCGTTGATCGGGACGACCCGAATCCTAACGAAGCGGGAGGTCCGAGGCGGGGCGACCGGTCAGGAGTTCTCCGTCACGGATTGGCCGTCACGGATTAATGGCGCGACGAATGTGGCCGACCATGTCGCATTCCACCATGTCGGCGGCCACCTTGATGCCGTTCACCATCGCTCGAGCCGACGAGGAGCCGTGCGAGATGATGCACACACCATCGACGCCGAGCAACACCGCACCACCCGTCGAGTCCGGGTCGACGCTGTCGTACAACGGCAACAAGGCCGGGAAGAGAGCGTCGGCATGGGGCTTGTACTCGTCCTTGGATCCGAAGGCCGCGATGAGGGCCTTGACCAAGGTCTTCATGCCCCCCTCGAGGGTCTTCAACACCACGTTGCCCGTGAATCCGTCGGTGACCACCACGTCGACGTCGTCGGTCATGACGTCGCGCCCCTCGACGTTGCCGATGAAGTTGATTCCGGTCGCCTGAGCGAGCAGGTCGTAGGCCTCCTTGCGGAGAGTGTCTCCCTTTCCGGGCTCCTCGCCGATGGACAGCAAGCCCACCCGCGGCTCGGCCACGCCATAACGATGGTGCGAGTAGACCGAGCCCATGACGGCGAACTGAACGAGCCACTCCGCGTGGACCTCGGCGTTGGCGCCCGCGTCGAGCAGAACGGTGGGCCGACCACCGGGCACGGGGATGGGGGTGGCGATGGCCGGACGTTTCACTCCCGTGATGCGTCCCATCTTCAACAGCGCCGAAGCCATGGTGGCTCCGGTGTTGCCGGCCGAGATCATGGCCGATGCCTTGCCGTCGCGAACGGCTTCGGCGGCGCGCACGAGCGTGGAGTCCTTCTTGCGACGAACGCCCGCCGCGGGGTCCTCGTCCATTCCGATCACTTCGGAAGCGACGATCAGCGGCAGGTCGCCGATCCCCGACAAGCCGTGCGGACCGACGAGAACGACGGGAAGACCCGAGCGCGCGGCCTCGAGCGCTCCGGCGACGATCTCGTCAGGAGCGCGGTCGCCGCCCATGGCGTCGACGGCGATGGGGAGCATGGCTGGAGCGATGAATCAGACTTCGACAGCGACGCGGTTCTTGTACCAACCGCAGGCGTTGCACACGGTGTGGGGCAACTTGGCCGATCCACAACGCGGGCAGAGGCTGCGCGACGGAGCGCCGAGCTTCCAGGCACCGGCCCGGTGGCTCCGCGACTTCATTTTCGACTTTTTCTTCTTCGGAACAGCCACGTCGATCTTCTCCTCGTAACAGCCTCGTGAGGATAGCGGTGAATGGGGCGTTCCCCACGACCCACCCCGGCTACTCGGGCAGCTGGTCCCGAATGGCGTCCAAACCGGCCCACCGGGGGTCCGGGGCCGAGACCGAACATCCACACTCCCGCGTGTTGCGATCGGCCCCGCACACGGGGCACAGTCCGGCGCAGTCGGGGCGGCACACCGGCGCATCGGGCAGGTCCAGGAGCACCGATTCCCGCACCATCGCCGCCAAGTCGATCTGGTCGTTCTCGATGGGAAACGCGTCCGGGTCCGTGACGGTCACCTGGTACAGCTCGTGCAGCTCGATGGACACGGTGCCGGTCAGGGGGGTCAGACACCGCCGGCAATCCCCGCGAAAGTCGACCTCCACATGACCGTCGACCACGATGCCATCGGACAGGCTCTCGCAACGCACCCGCACGTCGACGTCGGAGCCGGGCACCAAACGGGAGTCGTCGATGTCGAGCGCCGAGGGGGGCACGGACAGTTCCACGTCCTTTTGCGTCCCCGGACGCCGCAGCATCTCGAGGGCGTTGACGAGAAGCGGGTTTCTCACCGGTTGCGGGTGCTGTCCTGGTCGAAGAAGATCGCCCCGGACTCGTCGGAACCCGCGTCGACCCAACCGTCGTCGTCCGTGCCACGGTCGGTGGCCGGGGTCTGGTTGGGGGTCTCCCCGATCGCCAAACGACGTCGGCCGGTGGCCACCGTCTTGGACAACTTGTCGAGCAGGATCTCGAAGCTGGCCAGTCGCTGGTCGAGGAAGTCCTCGGTCTCGTTCTTCAGGCGCCGTGACTCGTCCTCGGCCGCCTCGACGATCTGGCGTGCGCGTTGCTCGGCGGCACGTACCACCTCGGACCGCTGCACGAACCGTTCGGCCTGAACCTTGGCGGCCTCGATCAACTCCTCACCCTCGCGCCGGGTCTTGGCCACGAATTCCTCGCGCTGCTTCATCAGCCAACGGGCGTCGCGCAATTCGTTCGGCAGTCGATGGAGGGCCTCCTGCAGGATCTCGATGATCACGTCACGGTCGATGCGCGGGGTCGACGAGAGCGGCATGTTCGGGGCCGTGGCGATGATGTCGATGGCCCGACGTAGGAGGACTCCCGACGAACCGACCTGATCGTCGGGTCCGCGGTCATAGGAACCGGTGTCGTCGTCGAAGTCGTCGAATGTGGTGTTCATGATGTTCCTTCGCTGCCGCCCGAAGGCTTCCCAAAGATACCCGCCAGTGCCGCAGCAACCGGTGCGGGAACCAGGTGGTCGATTCGCCCACCATATTGGGCTATTTCGCGAATGAAGCGACTGCTGATGAACGCTTGGTCGGCCCGACACGGTAGGTACACGGTGCGGATGCCGGTCACCGATCGATTCGTGTGCGCCATCTGTTGCTCCACCTCGAAGTCGCCCGGGGTGCGCAAACCCTTCACGATGAAGTCGACCCCGGATGTCGTGGCGGCCTGCACGGCGAGGCCCGGAAAGGCCTCGACGCGGACCCCCGACAGATGCTCGGTGCATCGTCGCGCCAACTGCACGCGGTCCGCGAGCGCGATGAGTCCGCTCGGCTTGTCGGGGTTGTGCATCACGGCCACCACCACGTTGCCGAAGAGTTCGGCGGCTTGTGTCACGACGTCGAGGTGCCCGTTGTGGAACGGGTCGAAACTTCCCGGGTACAGGACGGAGAGCGCGGATGACGGGGCCATCAGTCCCCAACGGTACCCGTCTCACGGGGTTCTGACGCGCGAGTGTCGACCTGAAAGAACGACACCCAGGTGCGCCCGTACCGCTTGGAGCGCACGACCGTCCACCCCGCCGGTGAGCCCAGATCGCGACCACTTTCAGCGACCACCACCGCGTCGGGAGCCAACGAGACGGAGATCGCCGAGAGCAGTGCGTCCCAATCGGTGAATTCGTAGGGCGGGTCCACCAACACCAGGTCGACCCCCCGCTGGGCGACCACGTTGACGAGCACGTCACCGGCCACGACCACCGAACGATCCCCCACGCCCAACTGCGTCACGTTCCCGCGAACCGCGTCGAGAGCCCGGCGATCGCGCTCGATGAACGTGCAGCGACGCGCCCCGCGTGACAACGCCTCGATGCCCATCGCGCCACTGCCGGCGTAAAGATCGAGCACCACGGCGTCGTCGATGACCCCCATGCTCACGAGCGAGTTGAACACCGCCTCCCGAGTGCGATCGGTGGTTGGTCGGGTGGAATCCCCGTCGGGGGCCTTGATCGCGCGCCCTCGCAATGCTCCGGCGACGACGCGCATGCGCCCATGTTACGGGGCGGGCAACCGGCAGACTGTGTCCATGACGCCCGAGCCCGAGATCGAATGCATCGATTGCGGAGGACGTTGTTACCTCACGACGCATGCTCGCGAAGACGGTCGCTGGTATCCCGGGGACATCGTGACCTACAAATGCCGTGATTGTCTGGATCGCTGGGACCTGGTGATGCCGGACACCGAGGAGTCACCGGGTG
>Ga0315905_10004225_pt1 | contig 14660 bp, 18 predicted proteins | sample LakEriMetagenome_5_FD_203522 | JGI IMG/M metagenome (GOLD analysis project Ga0315905, IMG submission 203522) | Freshwater fungal communities from buoy surface, Lake Erie, Ohio, United States - Buoy 4 MA121 | ecosystem: Environmental > Aquatic > Freshwater > Lake | place: USA: Lake Erie, Ohio... | reverse complement strand
TTAGTGTTAATATATAAAATTTACTACGCTATTATGAACAGCAGGCTGTGGCTATCTCTTTACTCGATGATTTATAGATACTTTAATTAATTGTAAATATGACGAAAATAAAACTAGCAGACGAACTTGAATCCAGACTACGCAAGGTCTTTCTCCCAGACGAAGGGGGTGACGTTGTTGACTGGCTTGAGAAGAATATTCGCCAGATTCCTTTCTCCCCAATGCCTGCTGGCTTCAGAGCAAAGGAAACGCCGTGGCTCATAGAGCCACTCCGTGCTTGTGCCGACCCAGAGAAGCGACTGGTTCAGATTATAGCACCGATTCAGTCTGGCAAGTCTCTCCTTGCAGAGATGTTGTCTTGCTTTATTATTGCCAGACAGCCAGCCCCGACTCTTTATCTTAACGACACGAACGACAACGCCGCAGACTGGATGAAAACCCGTCTCCGTGTCCTGTGGGAAAACTGCCCCCCTGTTATGGCAAAACTCCCGAAGGGGGAAGAGAAGTCAAAGGGCGATACCGTTCAAACGAATGAAATGACCTTCTGGTGTCTCGGTGCGTTCAATGAAAAGAATCTTCAGAGACGCTCGATTAGATGGCTACTTGCTGACGAAACTTGGCTATACCCTAAAGGCCACTTGGCAGAATCCTCTGCCCGTGTAACCTCATTCGGCTGGCTTGGCAAGAGAATCTTCATGTCTCAAGGTGGGTTTGCTGGAGACGAGACGGAAGAGTTTTGGGCTACTACTGATAAGCGTGTTTGGTCTTTTGCGTGTCCGCTATGCAATTGCAGACAAGAATGGAAATGGACGCAGGTAAGAATACCAGAAGACTGCATGATATACGAGGGTGAGTACGACTTCAATAAGATAAGAAACGAGACGACTTACGAGTGTGAAGGTTGTAATCATAGATTCAAAGACAGCAGAGCGTCTCGTGATGAAATGAACGCAAGAGGGTTTTATGCCGTCACAAACCCAAATGCGGCTGACTATAATGCTGGATATACTTGGAATTGCCTTGCCGCACGCTCTTGGGGGACTGCCGCAGAGTCTTATATGCGTGCAAAGGTGATGCTTGACTACAATGGTGACGCAGGCCCAATGAGAATTTTTAAACAGAAGCAGTTGGCGGAGTTTTGGACTGATGAGCCAGATTCATTCGATGCTGTTCAATCAATTGGTGAATACAAGCAGGGTGAAGAATGGGAAGATGAGGCACTCATAAACCCGAAAACAAAAAAGATACACAGCGACAAGACGCTAGCCGACCAGATACCAACAAGATTTATGACTGTTGACGTTCAGAGAAACGGCTTTTACTGCTTGATTAGAGGATGGGCGGAAGGCGGCGACAGCCGCCTCCGCAGTTGGAAGTTTGTATCTACATGGCTAGACGTGTTGGCTTTCCAGAAACTACATAAGGTACATTCGGCACTTGTTTACGTTGACTGCGGAGACCAGTTTGATGACGTTATAAGACAGTGTGGCATAAACAAATGGACGGCACTAAGAGGCGACCAGAGAGGCGAGTTTCCGTGGAGAATACAGATGGCTGGCGGATGGAAGACTGTTAATAAAACATACGCACCTGCAAGACTGGTTAACGCTGGTACTGGAGTAGTCAGAGTTCACCACTTCTCTAACTTGGCTCTCAAGGACCAGTTAGCAAGACTGAGAAAGAGTGGAAAGCATATGTGCCCACACGATTGCGGACAGGACTACATCGACCAGATGGAATCAGAGGCTAGAGTCATGGGAAACAATGGGAGACCAGAGTGGAGACGCATCGGCAAGAGAGCCAACCACTTGTGGGACTGTGAAGTTATGCAACTTGTTGCGGCGGCGGCATTTGGATTCCTTGGAGCCCCAAAGATTGTTGAAGACGTTAAGGAGGAAGAAGGAGAAAATGATGAAGCGGAAGAAGCAGAGGGCAAAAGGGCAAATTAAGAACACTTGCATACTGCGTAAACATTCACATGATGCATCTCATCAGTATATAACTATACAGTATATACTATTAACTGTTCTTTAACTTTTGGCGGCGAGTGGTAAGCATACACAGAGATGGTATGCAAGGTTGCATAGTTACCCCACTATGAGGGTGTCTCTTCTTCGAAGAGACCCCCAGTATTTCCTCGATTGATTCCACTCGTCGCCAATCTACTTGTGTGGCTGATGATGATACGGTACGGCGAAAGCACCGTTAACCTCCGTTGGTGGGTCATAACCATCTTCCAGCACACATCCCTTTAAAAACATAAGGCAGGCTAAAAAGCCTGCCTTATTTGTTTATCGTAATAACTGTTATGCTAATCTTTTGTTTAGCAACATGCAGATAGTTATAGCATCTGCTGGAGACTCAATCAGCAAGATATCGTCATCCAAGTAAAATAAGTCTTTGCCTCCGTCTGTGTCGGATTCCCAAGTGTCCTTAAACCCATAAACGACCTTATCTCCAAACTTAGATGACTTCAGTTTGACTATAGAGTATCGGTTACTCATTTAAGTTTTGTATCTGTCTACCAGATGTTAACTTCCTTCGCTTCTGTCGTTCTCGGTTTTTCCACCCATTCTGACGATTCTTGGCTGGAATTCGGCCACCTTACACACGAGGGATGACTGGCTAGCCATTACTGTGTCAATGCTCTTATAAGCCTGCGGAGACTCATCTATCCCTGCACCGAGAAGTTCAACCTTGTTATCTTCTAAGACCTTATTTCTTTGTTCAACAGTTATTTTTTTGATGGCTTGTGAGCGAGACATAGCACGGCCAGAGCCGTGCGATGCAGAAGACAAAGACTCATCGTCACCAGTACCGATTACAACGTAAGCCTTTGTAGCCATTGATGATGGAATAATTCCAATCGTTCCCATGCCTGCTGGCGTAGCACCTTTTCTATGGACATAGTAAGGCTTGCCGTCTAACTCTTCAATCCAAGCGTAGTTGTGGTGGTTTGCTATCGTTTGAGTCACTTCATCAGACATTCCGACATAACTAATAACAGACTTGTGGATACATTCATGGTTTGCGGCAGAATAATCTCCACACAGTTGCATCAAGTCGTAATATAACTTCCCTTCTTCGGTATCCATAGATAGCCACGAAAGTTCGTTAAGAGGTTCTGGAAGAGGATTTATCTTTGATGCCAACTTAGTAAAATAATTAGCAATCGTATAACCCAATGCTCTGCTACCACTATGAGACATTAAGGCTATGCATCTTGATGAAGACTTATTAATGACCTTATAAATCTCGCTTGTCGTATTGTATTCACCCCATTCAACAAAGTGATTACCTCCACCAGATGTTCCCAGTTGCTTCCACGCTCTATCTTTCAGAGATTGACCATTTAAATCAATAGACAGTTTATCAACAAGAGCCCATCTTGGGTCATCCATTATTGGATGTTCATTCGGTTTTTGCGGGCATGAATACCCACCGAAATAAGTTCTTTCCCTTAACGACTGTCTCAGTAAGCCATATGTTGCCTCACCCTTTGCATCAAAAACATTTGACGAAGTGTTTACAATTACAGTCATCATCATTCGGCATCCAATATCAACGCCAACGGCATAAGGTATTACGGCATTCTCAACAGCACACACCCCACCAATTGGCATACCGTATCCTTGGTGTGCGTCTGGCATTAAGGCTCCCTTAACGACAACAGGCAAAGACATAACATTGTCCATCTGCTTGATAGCACCATCTTCGATGTTTTCTCTTCCGTATACTTGATATGCTCTTGACATTGGATATATATATGCTATAACCCCCCCTGCTGTCAAGCACATTCAAGTAGACATTACAAAAATATATGGGACGCTCTTACGAAATGAAAGAAGGCCGAAGGGTTATAATACCGACCACACGGCAGGCCGAAGCGATGGCACGTAAGCAAGCGGAAGCGAATATGATAAAAGACTCTAAGGGAAGAACTGGCATGACTTCCAAGATATCTGATATCGCTGGGTTAGAAGATTATATCAAGAGCCTTGGTCTATCAAAAAAAGCACAAAAAGACATACTTGATGCGGCAAAGGTAACAGATGATTTTGTCCAATTAAACACTCTTAGAATCCTTAAGGCACTAAGAGACGGAGATACTAAAAACGAAATGGAAGATAAAAAGTCTAGATTTAACCTTGATGCCTTAATTAAAAAATGGGCAAACTCAGAAGTCGAGATGATAGCCGCTTATGACAAAAATAACAAATTTCTTGGTTATAATACCATCGCAGATAAGGGTAAGGTTTACATGGTAACTACTGAAGGGCAATTGATTGGAGGCACAACTATCCATTCTCATCCATCCGAAGAAGGAAGGTTCTTTGGTGGAAGTTTCTCACATGGTGATTGGACGACCTTCAGAGATAATGGAGAGAGGAAAATGGTTGTCACATCAAAAGAGGGTACTTATATCCTTGAGCGAGACTCAAACTTTAAATTAACAAACACAGATATAAATAAAGTATATGTTAGAACTACTGTAAAAACCGTTCTATCAACACAGAAGTTTACAGACCCAAAGCCGACAAAATTTGGGTGTACTATGGCTGAACTTGCCGTATGGAGAGACCTTCATGCTGGAAATAAGGAACTAGCCGCAATGGCTGGGATTAAGTACACTTTTATACCAAATAAAGGGTTTTCTGGAATTGACAAATAATAATATTTATGGAAAAGAAAAGTCCCGTTAAAACAGAGTTAACAGTAAGAGATGATAGAAGTCTTCGTGATAGAAATATCGTAAAGACAACAATAAAGCCATCTGATGCTGAAATAGAAGAAATTAAGAAATTATGGGAGAAGTTCCATAAGGAACTTCTCGACAGAACTGAAAAGAGAAGTGACGGGTAACAAGTTGACACTGAGCCACTCTTAATGGCCGCAGAAGGAATATTTGTCGGATTACCACGTGAAACCCTCGAAAAAATGAGGGACAGGGCTGTTGAGTTGATTCTTCAAGGAAAGACAATAATGTCTTACGGAGATGGCGTTAATAACGCATCTAAACAATTTGCAATGCCACCAAAGGAAATCCTCCACGAAGTCCAGTATGCACTCGATAAGTTGGATGGCAGGAACATAAGAGGTCTCTGGACTAATTATGGTCGCAATACTTATAGATGAACGAAGAAAGTAAAAGACCACTCGGATTCTTTGCAAGAGCAAGACTTGCAATATCAAATGCTATAAAGCCAAAGGCTTATACTGGCACTTGGGATTCTGCACGATACTCGCCTCACAGGTCTAGAGTAGACGCTCCGATGCCGACCGATTTCCGAAAGGAAATGACGGCAAGCGTGAGACGTGAAATGGTGCGTCTCTCAAGGTGGCTTGAGAAAAATAACGGTCTTTTTAGACAACAAATAAAAGATACTGCATTATACTCAATTGGTGAAGGTATACACATGCAGGCTAATGGCGGAGACTTTGAGTGGCAGTCGCTTATTGAGGCAGAATGGGAGCAGGAATCTGAGTCTCCAGAGGTTACTGGAAGATTCTCGCTACTTGAATCTCTCTACATTATATGTGAAGCACTCGATAGAGATGGTGAAATATTTGTAATAAAGGCAAGACGAAACGGTGTTCCGAAGTTTCAAATAATAGAGTCTCACAGGGTTGAGACACCTCCAACTATGGCAGAGGATGCCAACATAGCGGATGGAATAAGATACAACAAGTTTGGTGTTCCGACTGTATATTATGTCAAACAGTCAGACGGTTCTTACTCTGGAATTCCAGCATCATCTATGATGCATGTGTACGAGGCAACACATGCGTCCTCATCCCGTGCTTACCCACCTCATCAGCACGCCATAAACAACATGCGTGACGAAATGGACCTGCTTGCGATGGAAAAGGTCGCATCAAAGGACAATGCACGTGTTTCTAGAATATTTAAAACACACGATACCAGTGCTGACAATGGAGATATTGGTCTTGGTCAGCCTCTCGGAACAAGCACAACAGATACTAACGCCTTAGATAGAGTACTCGGTGGTGTAACTGCTGTAATCCAGCCGAACGAAGAACTGGTGGCTCACCAGCCAGCAAGGCCGACAACGGCCTTTACTGGCTTCATCGAACACCTCCGTAGAGACTCTGTGATGGGCTCTCTTCCTTATGAGTTTGTAGCCGACCCAACAAAGGCTGGTGGTGCTTCTGTAAGACTAGTAGTCGCAAAGGCATCAAGATACTTCTCAAAGCGTCAAAACATAATCATCAAGAGATTCTTGAATCCTTACTTCCAGTACTGGCTTGGAACAAAGATTAGCCGTGGAGACCTTCCTTCGGCAAAGAACTGGTGGAGAGTTGATTGGATGGTTACTAAGAATGTAACTGTAGATGCTGGTCGTGACGCTCAGAATGAGCGTGCCGACCTTGAAATGGGAAGAAACACCCTTGAGGACGACTTCGCCGCACGTGGCTTACAGTATGAAAAGACCATGCGTAAGCGAGCCAAGAATTTCTTGTTCTTGAAGAAACTCGCTAAGGATACGGGTCTCGACAGAGAAGACTTGTTTAGATTCTCCCCACAGGGTGGTGGACCTTCCCCGAACGAAATGGGCAAGCCAGTTATTGGCCCAGACGGCAAGCCCGTCATGGGCCCAGATGGCAAGCCAGTAATGGAACAGCCAGACCTTCAAGAGGGTATCGACATGCAGGATGACTTGGTTGGAGCAACTCAGCCAGAAACTGCCCAGCCAAACATTGGCACTGGCGTAAGTGCCGTCAATGAGACAACAACTTCCGTTGACACCCTTCCAAAACAAAACGAAGGTCTATCTGTATCAAGAGACCAAGCATTTATACGATGATTAGAAACGACCTCTGTTACGCAATATCGGCTGGAAGACCGATGTTAATTGACCCACTAAAGGCGAAAGCCTTTTTGGACAATGCAAATATGATTCTTTCTAATCCAGACATAGCATATTATCTATCTGCTTGGTCTGATAAGTATGATAATAAGGCTAGCAAGCCAAGAAAGCGTCCTCGTGCTGGTAATCCTTGGGTAGAAGAAGACGAAGGCCCCAATGCTGGAATTGATGCAGATTCCTTCTTCTCGTCAATGAAAGACCCTGAGATAAAGGACGGCATGGGATGCATTCCTGTTGAGGGCGTGATTGGCAAGGGCTTGTCAAAGATTGAAAGAATGCTTGGATGTGCTGATATTAAAGAAATAGCATGCACATTGGATTGCTGGGAAAAGCGTGATGACATTTCCGAGGTTGTATTTAAGTTTGATTCTGGTGGTGGTTCAACTTCTGGCCTTGAAGAAATGGCAAAGAAGATTAGAGAATACCCAAAGACAACTATAGCGTATTGCGAAGGAGACTGCGGCTCCGCCGCATTCTGGCTCGCAAGCCAATGCTCTCGCTTCTATGTAACGTCTTCATCGAGTATCGGTGCTTGTGGCATATACTTGACGCTGAAGAACATGGAGAAGAAGTATGAAAAGGAAGGCATCGAGATTGATATCATCAAATCTGGTGACTATAAGGCCGCTGGCGTAGAAAACACTGGCCTTTCAGAACTTCAAAGACAAAGACTTCAAGATGAAGTTGATGAACTTCACAGAAGGTTTATAAGAGATGTTAGACTCGTAAGAGCCTTTGCAAGTGAGGATGACCTCCAAGGTCAGTCCTTCTATGGTGACGAGGCTGTAAGAAAAGGTCTTGCTACAAATCTTGTTGACAACTGGAAGGATGTTGCTGATTCAATCAAGATGAACAGGCAGTTTAACATGGACGAAAGCCTTAGCAGGCTTCTCGGAAACAAGTTTTAATACGCAAGCGAGTATCGCTTGGGTTGACAACTAATCATTTATAATTATTACCACATAATATGAGCAAATCCGTAGACACTATCCTCAAAGAACTCATCGAGTCACAGACAAAGCAGACTGTTGCACTCAATGAAAAACTCACAGCAATGGCTGGAGATAATAACACATACTTTGAGCGTATGAAGAAGATGGAAGACGGCCTTACAGAGGCCATGAAGAAAGTCCTCGACATGGATGCTTCCATGAAGCAGTGCAACACTGACATGATGAAGAAGGTCGAGGAAATGGAAGCGAAGTATGCTGGTCTGTACAAGGCCCCAGAAAAGATGACCGAAGGCGAAATGAAAGATGAAGCCGAAGATTCCGAAGACGAGTCTGAAGACGAATCAGAAGATGAATCCGACATGAAGGAAAAGGTCGGCGGCTTCAAGGAAACTGGTGGACGCTATCAAGGCCCAATGGATGCCAAGGCAGAGTATGAAGATGCCTCAACAACTGGCCCACGCCAAATGGACCAAAACGCCAAGGCTGAAGGTATGCCCGTTCCCGCCGAAGGCGGAAACGTACTTGAAGGCATCAACAAGGAAAAAATCACTGGTCAGCCAGAGGACGGCGAAGAAGCCCCAAAGATGAAGCGTATTCGTGGTGGCAAGAAGTCCAAGGCTGAAGAATTGAATGAACAACCAAAAGCAGAAGAAACCAAGGAAGTCAAAGCCGAGCAGGCCAAGCCCGCTACTATCGCTTCTGAAGAGTCTTCCATTAACGCAACTGCTAAAGCCCTTAACAGCAAGATTGAAGCAGTACTTGAAAAACTTGCTTCCGTAAACCAGCCGAAGCCCGAGGCCTCCGAAGTGGAAGCCGCAAAGGTTGCCCTTGCTAAGGAAATGAAGGCAAAGGAAGAGGCGGTTTCACAGATGAAGGCTCTGAGCGAGAAGTTGGATGCCCTTATGACCAAGGTCTCAACTATCGAGAAGTCTGCATCAACAGTTGAGCAGAAGGCCGCACAAATCGTTGCAAGAACTGGGGTCGAAGCCGTTGAAGTTTCCCTTGACAAGAATGCAAAGGATTCGGAACAGACTGATGAAGAAGTCTTTAAGCACTTCGAATCCCTCAAGGGCACTGAACAGCGTAAGTTCTACCTTGCCAATAAGCCTGTAATCGAGCGTCACGCTTCTTCAATCCTCAGAGGCAAGCGTTCTTAAAAAGAACGCTTGACTCTAACCGAGAGTTGACCATATAGTACCCATACTATGTCGAGAACTTGGCACGCAACAGGAACAGGCTCCTTCACAAGAGCATACGAGGTAAGGGCTGACCGCTCTGCCCTCCGTCAATACAATAAAGACCCAAACAACAGACTTAACCAGAAGGAGATACCGATTCACGGTGCTGTTTCTGGTTCTGGAACTGAAGGTAAGATAACTTACGAACGGGCTCAAGAACTGATTAAGAACGGAGATAAAATCAAAACCCCAGACGGCATTCTCCACAAGGTTACTGCCGAGAATCGTGACGAATTAATTGGCCGACTTGGTGCTGTGATTAACGTTCCAGCGGCAAACGAAGGCCGTGCGAAGGCTGGTTCGAACGTTATCCCCAGAGGCAAGGTCTTGAGATATTCTGGTAACGTCAATGACGGAAAGAATAAGATTGGCAAGGATGGTGCTGTCAAGCCCAAGACTGGTGGCGAAAGAGGTGCGGCCAGAAGAATTAACGATAAGAACCCGATTGAAAGAACGGTTAATCAAGCCCTTCCGATGGGTATTCTGCAAGGCATTGGACAAGGCACAAACCAGATTAACAAGGGACAAGGAATCGGCTTCCAGAAGGTCGGTCCAACATCGACTTATAAGCCGAGTTCTAACTCAAGCAAGACGCAGATTAAGGGTAGTGCTGGCAATGCCAAACTCAACACAAGAACCTCTAAGGTTGGTGGATTTGCACCAAGGTCAACTCGTGGTCAGATGACTAAGGCTTATGCCGCTCGCCGTGCCGCAAACGCAAAGCAGAGAGCCGCAGATAAGAAGGCTGGCGTTCAGAAGCCCGCTCAGAAGCGTGGTCCAAGAGCACCAACCCCGAAGGGTACTACCCGTGCTGGCGGAACGCTCAAGGGCGTTCAAGGTGCTAGAATCAACAGACCGAATAACACTCGCAAGGGTGGTCGTTCTGGCAGAGGCCGCTCCAACTAATCTATGGCAGGCGGAGGAAGAACATACTATGCGACTGGAACAGGTCGCTTCTCGACGGGACAGGAAATTCGTACTGATGCCGCAGGAATAAGAACAGCAACTCGCAAGGGCGAGTTGCGTGTTCTGACCTCCTTCGGTACTACACAGGCGAACCCAAAGGGCTCTCTCTCAAAGGAGGAACTACTTGAAGTTCTTCGCTCTGGTGACAGAATTAAGTTTGGAGATGGAACGACAGTGAAAGTAACAGCAGATAATAAACTTGCTGTTGTTAATCGGCTTGTTTCTGAGGGTCAGCGTCAAATCACGCCAGTTCCTGCTAATGAGTCAAAGATTGGTGGTCAGTTCAGAGGTCAGCCAACACCTGCCGCTCAACCGCAAACACCGAAGCCAGCCTCAAAGCCTGCTCCGACAGCAAAGCCAACCCCACGTGGTCAGCCGAAGCCCACTCCAAAGCCCGCTCCGAAGCCAACCCCAAAGCCTGCTCCGAAACCTGCACCAAAGCCAACCCCAAAGGGAGGCAAAGGAGGCAAGGGAGGCAAAGGCAACCCAAAGGGCAAGCCGACTGGACCGAAAAAGCCAACTGGTGGACGTGGGAAACCAACTCCAGCAGGAAAGCCGAAAGCACCACAAAAAGGCGGAAGTTCTGGAGGAAAGGAAAGAGGAACCAAGGGCTTTGGCTCAAGCAAAAAGGGGCAAGGTCTTATTGCTAGTGCTGGTGTAACTCAAACTGGAAATAGACGTAAAGGTAGCGGTGGCAAGAAGGATAGAGCCGCAAAAAGAAGAATAGTAAAGCGAAGAAAAGGCGGACGTTCCAATAGAGGAAGAAGCCGATAAGTTGGCTAACAGGCCCCCAGAAATGGGGGCCTTTTTGTTTCAACGGTTGACATAGACCAATCGTTGTTCATAAGAACTTATATAAACTATGGCTAATACTCTTGGAGGTGTAAACCTCACAATCATCGCACAAGACTCGCTCACAACGCTTCTTGCTGAATTCCCCCTCATCTCAAAGTTTTCAACAAACTTTGGTGGTGATATCGCTTCTCGTGGCGAAGCGGTAACAACCCGTCTTGCCAACTCCGTCTCTGTCACCGATATCGGTGCTAACGGCTACGCCAAGTCGGACGTTACCTCTGTTGCCAAGACCGTTACCCTGTCTAACCACAAGGGCTTCGTAATGGGCTTCACTGACGGTGAAGTCGCTAAGGGTGGTTACGACCTCCTTCGCAGAACCTTCATTCGTCCTGCCGCTCACGCCGTTTCAAAGGCTGTTCTTGACGACATGTTCGCTCTCGTCACCTCTGGCAACTATTCCTCAACTGGCTATAACAGCACGGTTGCGGCATTCGATGCTGACGCTGTTGCCACGGTTTCCCAGACCCTTACCGACCTTGACGTTCCTCAAGCGGGTCGCTTGCTGATTGTAAAGCCTTCGCTTTACACCGCTCTCGCTAAGGACAACGCCATCCAAGCCCAGTATGCTTCTGGTACTAACGCTCCTCTGACTGAGAACCTTCTGCCTCGTATCCACGGGTTTGAAGTTAACCAGTACTCTGCGTTCCCTGCGACCATCACGAACCTCAAGGGTATCGCTGTGTCGCCCGAAGCCTTCCTTATCGCCACACGTCAGCCTGCTCTCCCCACCAACTGGTATGGTGACGTTGCCTCTGCAACGGACGAAAAGAGCGGTCTTACCGTTCAAGTCCGTGAGTGGTACGACGGCACATCTGGTGAGCAGAAACTCTCAATGTCGATTCTCTACGGCATTGCGGTTGGTAATCCAAATTGCCTCACTAAGATTATCGCTTCTTAAGCGATAGTTTTAAAGGAAAACACTTGACCCCCCGAAAGGGGGGTCTTACTTTAAAGACCTTATATGGCACAGAAATTCACATTCCTCATTACCCTCGATAAGAACGGCAATCCAGTCGGAAAGGCTTATACCCGTGCTGATGCACAATCAGCGGTGGATGACTTCAACAAGGCTCGTGATGCGGGCAAGGAAGCATATCTCTTCCAGCATCCGAACCCAGATAAGCGTTGCAAGTCAGAGGTTGCTCGTAATGCCACTGCGGAGGCCACAAAGCCCACGCAGGACGCACCTGTGGTCGAGAAAGAACCCGACACAACTAAGTAACCGTTTGTCGGTGGACATAGAGCAAGGGGTGGCTAACAGCCACCCCTTTTTGTTTACTAAAATGTCGCTCTGGGATGAAATGCGTAATGATGCTAGCGAGTTCTTAACGGACTTCGGAAGAGAGGTCACGTTCAGAAACGAGAAGTATATAGTATTGTTAGACAATAACACCATTGAGGATACTCTTGATGTTGGTGGCTTTACTTTCAAGGCTGGATATAGAGTTAGATTCTATGTAGAAAAAGGTGGCAAACTTGAAAGAAACCTTCCAGAGTTCGGAGAAAGATTAACTATATTTGGCAGAACATACGCAATCGATAGAGTTACTTACAGACCACCAAGCCCTTGGTTTGATGCATTTGTGATTATATACAATCAATAAGATGCAACTGACTCTATTAGCATTTAGAAGATTTACAATAAGTAGCGGTGGTGGTCGAATGGCATGGAGTGTTACACAGCATAACAATCTTCCAAAGGCTTGGGCCTTGCTACTTAAAAAATTCTATCCGTCTGCTGAAACGTTATTAAAGACTCAAGGAACTGCACTTTGCCATGAAATGGCAAAGTATTCGCTTCCAACAAGAGCAAACACTCAACTTACTGCAAATAACGCACTACAAATATATGAACAGGAAAATGCCGCACTAGCCAGTGTTGCGTTTAAGCCTTGGGAAAGCAGAAGTCCAGAATTTTGGTTCATGTCTGGGTATATAAACGTTACACAACATGTAATGCAAAAGGGATTTAAATTCAAGACAAACGGCTCTCAGAACTTAGCAAGCATCGGAAGATGGGACTTGCTAGAAAAACTTTTGTTAAAAAGAGGATTTACAGTTCCAGATGATGCTCCATCGAGGTCTTATGTTGTAGATGATGCCGAACTTGGCAAGTTTATAGAATGGAAAAGTCAGTATAAAAAAGGCGGGTCAAAAAAGAAGTACTATGTCAAAAACGCTAACACAATTAATAAAATTGCAACCGAAAAGAAACTCCATAACTATGCAAGTATAGTTATAAACGGATGGACCAAGGCGGCAAAGGCAATTGGAGGACAGGTTCCAAGCGGAGTCACTGTAATAAATTGGCCTTTCGGTAAAGGTATTGGCTGGGGTTCTGGCTCTGTAAAAAAAGATAGCAGAGGTCTTATGGTTTTGCGAATAGAGAACAAATATGCAAACCTTAATGGTATATTTGATGGTTCAATCCAGCAGGCAATCTGGAAGCGTAGAACCAAGATAATGGAATCTGAAATAAAGAAACTATTTTCCGATTTACTTAATTACTGGAATTCAATTAAAACATAAATATGAGCGAACGAAGAGCACTAGAATTTAACTTTATAAAGAAACTTAAAGACGCTTTCTCTGGGTCTAATTACGAGATTGTTGAGTCAAACACATACGAGGAACGCAAGATTCCTTGTATAGTTGTTGTCGCTGGAGAAAGCCGTCTAATGGACGAACATCCAGACGCACAAGATAACTTTATTTCCGAACTTGATATTGTTATAATGTCTAGTTCTGACGAACTAACACCAGATGAACACATGAATGTGTGTGATAAGGTTCGTTCCTTAATATTAAATAAGGCTAACAGAAACAAGACTAACGTAAAATATTTGTATATTTATAATGTTCTTTATGGGTCTGTAAATGACATGAGAGAAGAAAGAAGACTTGCAACTCAGTATAAGTTTGAGGTTCATTACAATTATAACATAAACCCAAGCGTTAGCCAGTGAAAACTTGAGTTGACAGCGACCAATGCGTATATGTTACTCGCTCTAATAGCACTTGTTATTGGCTTCTCTGGCGGCTTTTACGCTGGAGTAAAGAACGCAAACTCATCTAAGGTTGCCAAGGCGAAGGAAACAATTGAATTAATCAAAAAGTAATAAACTACAATGGCTGAAGATTTCTCTAATAACCCTCCCCAGTTTGATGGTCTTGAAAACACAAGCCCAGATACACCGAAGACATTCGGAACCGTGCTTAAGTACGGTCTTGACGACCTTTCTATTACGGGGATTCTTATTGACTCTTACTCAAGAGCAGTCAAGCACGCAAACATGGAGGAAATCATGGACCAGAACGGGATTGTTACTGGAATCAGAATGTCCGATGGTCGTGCTGAAATATCTGTAAGCGGAAGAGTTAAAAGCAGTGCCGCAACACTTGTTAAGGCTGGGTCAACACTTGCTATCAATGGAGAAACAGCACTTATTACCGAAGTCAGCATGTCGGCTGGCTCAAAGGAATTCGTCAAGGTTGATATCAAAGCCGCCTGTTACGAGGGTATCGCCGCAATTGCTCCAAACGGAGCATAATTGTGCTTCGGCTTGAACACAAGCCGTGGATAAAAGATATCTCACAGCATTCCTCTGCCCCCCCAAGTTCGTAATTGGGGGTATAGAACTAGACTACTTCTGCCCAAGACACTGGATAACGCTTGAAGCACTAGAATCTCCCTTTGTATCAGCATCAAAGGATAAAACCATGTGCTATAAAGACCTCTTTATAGCACTGAGAGTCTG
>Ga0315905_10004224_pt1 | contig 14665 bp, 7 predicted proteins | sample LakEriMetagenome_5_FD_203522 | JGI IMG/M metagenome (GOLD analysis project Ga0315905, IMG submission 203522) | Freshwater fungal communities from buoy surface, Lake Erie, Ohio, United States - Buoy 4 MA121 | ecosystem: Environmental > Aquatic > Freshwater > Lake | place: USA: Lake Erie, Ohio... | reverse complement strand
GAGGGCGAAGCAGCTTGGGACATGGAATACTCGAAGCCAGGATGGGGCAGGGGCCAGAAGCTCTCCGGAGAAAAGCCTCAGTAAAATGCCACCCATCCACAAACTGCCCGGGACATGCCGGCTCAAGAACGGGAAATTCCCTGTTCAGAGGACACGATTAGCCGGTTCGTACTGGTTGCGCCGATTCTCTCCCACGGGGTTGCGGATCTGAAAATCGGGACAGGCCGTCAGTTAGCGCAGGCTCAAGAGCAAGCCGCAACGGCATTCCGGAAAATCGCCAAGCCATCCGGACGTTCATCTCCCCGGAGCCGGGTCCAGCGCGGATGATGAGTTCGGTGGATGTGCCGCTCGGGATGAGGCATCAGCCCAAAAACCCGTCCGGACTCGTCACATAATCCCGCAACGTCGAGCACCGACCCATTCGGATTGTCGGCCCCTGCCGCATCGCCATAACGCAGCGAAAGTTGTCCATCCGCCTGCAACTGGCGAAGTGTCGCCTCGTCTCGGGCGACGAACTTTCCCTCTCCATGGGCGATCGGCAAATACAAAGACTCCACGCCGCGGAGAAACACACAGCGATCCCCCAGCGGGCTGAGCCGCACCCAGCGGTCCGTGTAGCGTCCATTGTCATTCCACGTGAGGGTCACGCGATTCCCCGCCCGATCGGGGGCAACCAGCAGGCCCGACTTGATCAGCGCCTGAAAACCATTGCAGATGCCCAGGATCAGCTTGCCATCGCTGCGAAACCGCTGCAGGTCCTCCAGCAAGTGATGTTTGATTTGCAACGCGAGCACTTGCCCCGCGCCGATGTCGTCTCCATAACTGAAGCCACCGGGAATGCAGAAGATATCATGCTCGTGCAACTGTCGAGGCTCGGCCAGCAGCGCATTGACATGGACCACCCGGGTGGTCGCCCCCGCCAGCTCAAACGCATAAGCGGTCTCGTCGTCACAATTCGTGCCCGGAGCGCGAATCAAAAGTACCTTGGGCATGTTGCTCAACTCCAATCAAGCGGACCTTGCCAAATCCGCTTGAGTTCCTGAATGTTCTCGTCAATAACCGGATGTTGTCCGTTGGTGATCACCAGGCGATCGTGGCTCTCGATAGCCCCAGCCCGGGCGACACTGCCGGCCGGGAATAAAGCTTCAAACGCAGCCGCGTTAGCTGGCGCGACTTCGCAGAGGAAGCGGGAATTGGACTCGGCAAACAATCGCGAAAAATCTCCCGTGGGCGAGGTTTGGCTGTCCAGCGGCAAGGCTTGCAGATCGAATTTCCCGCCCAAACCGCCGGCAAAGGCCATTTCGGCCAAGGCAACTGCCAGCCCGCCTTCGCTCAAGTCGTGACAACTTCGTACGAGTCCGTGCTGGATGGCGGTGTGGACCGCGCGGAACAGCCGCAACGCTTCCTTGGCATCGACCGTGGGTGGCAACCCCCTGCGATGATCGCCGTGGACCAGCAGGGCGTGTGAACCACCCAAGTGTTCTCCCGTTCGCCCGACGATGTAGAGGAAATTCCCCGGTTCCTTCCAATCCATAGTCACGCAGCGATTCGCATCGGGAACAATGGCCATGGCACTAATCAACAGGGTCGACGGAATCGAAATCGTCTGCCGACGTCCGCTGGTATCGGTGTAGCTGAATTCGTTGTTCAGGCTGTCCTTGCCGCTGATGAAAGGTGTACCCCAGGCGAGCGACAAATCGCGACAAGCCAGCGCGGCCCGGACCAGTGAACCGAGCGTTTCCGGACGGTCGGTGTAGCCCCAGCAGAAATTGTCGAGAATTCCCGTGTGGTCGGGATCGCCACCCACAGCCACAACATTCCGCAAGGCTTCGTCAATGGAACTGGCGGCCATGTGGTAAGGGTCGAGGTCGCCGTAAAGCGGGTTCATCCCACAGCCCACCGCGATCGCCCGGTCACTGCGAATCAGGGGGCGAACGACGGCTGCATCGGCCGGTCCATCATTATCGACGCCGACCAGCGGCTTGATCACGCTGCCCGCCTGAACTTCATGGTCATATTGCCGAATGATCCAGTGTTTGCTGGCCACTGAGGGAGCCGCCAGAATCTGCCGCAGCGTCTGCGCCGGATCGAGTCGGGCGAGTTCATTCAAGGCGACGGCTTGGGGCGGGCGGGGCTGGTACTTTGCCTGTCGAACCACCGGCGGCCGCCCATCGTGGAGGAACGACATTTCCAGTTCGCCCACGACTTCCTGCTCAAATTTCAGCGTCAGCTTGCCGGTTGGAGTGAATTTGCCCAGCACGGTGGCTTCCACCGATTCCGCTTCGCACAACTGGCGGAACTCGTCCCACTTCCCGGCCGGAACTGCGAAGACCATCCGCTCCTGGGCTTCTGAAATCCAGACTTCGGTGTAACTGAGTCCGGCGTACTTCAGCGGAGCCTGCTCCAGCCAGACTTCTGCTCCAATCTCCTCGCCCATTTCTCCGACCGCGCTGGAGAAGCCACCCGCACCGCAATCGGTCACGGCGTTGTAGAGTCCGCGGTCGCGGGCCGCAATCAGGACATCGGCGAGCATCTTCTCGGTGATCGCGTTGCCAATTTGGACAGCGCCGGAACTGGTTCGCTCACTGGCATCAGTCAGTTCCGCAGAACTGAAGGTCGCCCCATGGATCCCATCGCGGCCGGTCCGGCCGCCAATCGCCACAATCAGGTCGTTGGGCTGGGTTTGCTTGAAGCTCTGGTCGTGCGGCAGCAGACCGACATTTCCGCAGAACACCATCGGGTTGCCGACATACCGCGGATCAAACCAGACCGCGCCATTGACGGTCGGAATTCCCATCCGGTTTCCATAGTCGCGCACCCCGGAAACAACCCCCTTCATCAACCGCCGCGGATGGATGACGCCCGGCGGCAAGTCGGACTCAGCCGTTTCGGGAGGAGCGAAGCAGAACACGTCGGTGCTGCAGACTGGTTTGGCCCCCATGCCCGTGCCAAGCGTATCGCGAATCACCCCGCCCAGCCCCGTATTGGCTCCACCATAGGGCTCGATCGCTGAGGGGCGATTGTGAGTCTCGACTTTAAAAGTCACGTTGTACTGGTCGTTGAACCGAATCACCCCGGCATTGTCCCGGAACACGCTGACGCACCAGTCGTCGGACCCCAACCGGGCGCGAATTTCCTGCGTCGCACCAAAGATGGTCTCCTTGAGCAAATTGGAAAACTCCCGTTTTCCATGCTCGTCTTCGTAAAGCACCCGGCCTTTGAGCGTTTTGTGGCTGCAGTGCTCGCTCCAGGTCTGAGCAATCGTTTCCAGCTCAATATCGGTCGGCTCCCGGTCGAGCTGACGATAATGCGCCTGAATCGTCTCCATCTCGACCCGCGTCAGGCTGAGTTGCCAATCGCGGCTGAGCTGTTCCAGCTGGGGGCCATCGAGTTGCCGCAGGGGAATGTGCACCAGTCGAAACAGATAGCTCTGCCCGACATGCAGTTCCTGCATCTCGAGCTCGCCCACAATCACCTGCTCAATTGACTCGTTGGCCAGCAGCCGGGTGCGGGCGACTTGCAGAGCCGCGGCCGGAAACCCCTGAAACTCGTATTTGCGAAACGTGCGCACAGCCGAGACCGGCTGGCCCTCGAGCCGAATTGTGGCCTGCGCGGTTTCAGCTTCCGGGTCGGTGACACCTGGCTTGGGCAGGACGTAAACCACCGTCGTTTCCGGCTCCGCAGTCGCAGGCGGTTCCGCTCCGAGGCGGACCTGCACCTGTTCGACGACGCAATCGCTCAAGACCCGGGTTCCGAGTTGCTCGGCCTGAGACTGCGTCCACGGTCCCTGCACGAGGAAGCCTCGAGCGGTCCGCATTTTTTTCGGAGCGGGCAGGCCAAGTTCCCGTAATTGGGCCAGCAGTCGCTCCGCCGGGCGATCGGGATAACCCGCCGCCGGCGAGATCTCTATTTTCCAAAGTCGCTGGTCCGCGAGTGCAGGTTGAGCTTGGGACCGTGGAGCGGGCTCGGTGGGAGCAGAGGGAGAGTGTGGAGGCATTTCGCTGAGGGCCGGGTAAAAAGTTCGAACGCCGTGCGCGCAGATTGTCACCTGCGGATCGATTCGGATCGGAGGGACTGGTCTCGACGGTCGCCACTTCGAAGAAACGAGTGAACGGCAGAATCAGGCTGCCCATTCCTCAAGCTCGAATCAGCTGGACCAACCGAAAAGAAGCCCCGGTTCGAGCGGCCAAGGCGGAGGCGCTGGAGCGATTGCCAGTGCCCGTTGGACCCCTCGTGCCCGCATTCTATCGGTTCAAGGGGCCGCTTCACAGGTGCGGAGAAAGAGCGCCGATTCCGCCGGTTTTTCCGGCAGCCAAACCGAGGCGGGAAGAAGCCTCAGACGTCAGCGAGTGAATTCCAGGGAAGCCGCAAATCCAAAAGACAGGGGCTCGGTCGTCAAGAGCGCGAAAATCTGGTCCAGCGCAGCCCACGTTTCGCGCTCGGAACCCGTCGATGACTCCCCAGGCAGCTCGGTCTGACTGGGGTCCTGTTCCGGCTCAGGCTGACTGGCGAGTGCGCTTACCATCTGCGGGGAGCTCTCTGCCAGACGCGACTCGGTCGCGGTCTCGCCACTCGTCGCCTGGCGTTGATCGTTCGATGTCTGCGAGGTCACCGCTGCCGCAAGCCCGGGAGAGTTGTCTCCCGCGGCAGTACCAGCCCACTGAAAACCGTTTACGGACCAAGCGGGCGCAGAAGCGACACTGCTGCCCTGAGGATTAACGGTCACAAAGGCAGTGCAACTGCCGACCAACTGACTCCAGGTCAATGGAATGGGATGTGAGGTTCCCCAAGGATTATGCAGCGTGAATTTTCCCGTTCCCGCACTGTAGGAGCTAACGGTGTAGGCATGACCGCCCACGAGACTGGCAATCCCGGTGCTGGAACGTGTCCCCAGGGTGACCGCCTGACCTCCGCTGAGCGCATTGATCAGGGACTGCGAAGAACTGCTCTGGAAGTAATACAGCGTGCTGTTGTAACCCAGCACCTGAGCGTTGACGTCGCTCATCCAGCCGCCTTCGATGGCGGAGAAATTGAGCGTACCGTCTCTTCCTGCCAGTCCGGTTTGGTTCCACTGGGCATAGCCCTTCTCGGCGAGGGCAATCCAGAGGGGGACTGAGCTGCTGCTGGCGAGTCCGTAATTGGAATAGGCGAAGCTGCCATCGGACTGAGTGGCAAGCTGTCGATTGACCGTCACGTAGTCCGAGGTCCCGAGACCTGACGAAAAACCACTGCTGATCAAGCCGCTGGAATCATAGAACGAACCGTAGTTGCCTCCAAAAAACCGAATCGTAAACGTGTCATCACCATTGTCGATGAACATGTTCTGGATCGCCGTCGGATTCCGGGCCGCAATCGAAGTCAGCGAGGCGATCAGATAGCAATCGCCCAGCATCCCCTGACGTGCATCGTTCAGGCTGGGGGTGGAGTTGAACAGGTTACCCGCTGCCGGGCGATACTGGAGTGAAGTGCTGGTGAGAATTGGCAAGTCGGTTCCGAGAAACCACTTGTCAACGAGCTTGTTGAGGTGCGTTTCGGTACTGCCAGACGCGAGATTCCCGAGCGATTGCCGCTGATAAGTGGCGTTCGCCTGATTGCCATTGAGTACATCACCGGCGAGATTCCGGACATGTTCCGGCATGTTGTAAAGTGAGCTGGGAGTGATCAGAAATCGCAGGTCCGCCAATTCCGAGGCCGTCACGCTGCCGCCATCACCAGCACTCCGCAGAATCGTCATCATCTCCGAGCGATCGACCGTTCCATCCGCGTAAGCCGAGGTAACCAACTCCCGGATATCGGAGTTAAAAAAGCCATCAACTGGAGTCGAGGCGGTGACGCTGACGTTTGCCGTGCGGCTCCAAGTGCCTGTCCGGGCAGTGACTGAGAACGAACCGGCAGTCGTGCCAGCCGTGTAGCTGCCGCTGGTGGAAATGGTGCCACCGGTTGAAGTCCAGGTGAAAGCGGGTTGGGTAGCCATCGCCTGCCCGAACTGATCGGTTAAACGGGCCGAGAAATTGAGGCTTGCTCCCGCCACAACGGTGGCCGACCCTGGAGTGAGTGCGAGCGCCGTCTGGCGTTGCGCAATTTCGACAATCACCGAAGCTTGGCTGCTGTTCGCACTGGCAACCAAAGTGTAGTTGCCCGCACGGTCAAAGCTGATCGTCAGTGAATTACCGGTGGTCTGCAGCGTCGGCGCAGCGCCCGTGGGAGTTTGCGAGGCGCTCCAGGAGATTGCCGGCTGGGTGGACAACGGCATTCCAAACTGATCCAGCGCCCGCGCAGCGACACTCACCGGAGTACCCGTCGAGGCGATGCGGCTGCCCGAGGCGATCGGCTTGGCGGTGCTGGACGTGAGTTGCACGCTGGCAAAGACGCTTTGCACGTCAAAGTTCAACTGGTATAGCTCGCCGCCTTGGCTGGCTTTCAGGCTGTATGTACCCGCGCGAGTAAAATTGAAAGTGGCCAGTTCGCCGCTGCTGGAGACCGTCGCCTTGCCACCAAGCGGGGCGGCGAGGGTGGTCCAGGTGAGTTGAGGGAGGGGCGTCAGTGCTGCCCCAAATTGGTCGAAGCCACGCAAGCGAAGCGTGAACGAGTTGGCAGTGACCGCGGTCGTCGCTCCGGAAGCAATGGCGGTTCCGTCCTGTCGAGCTGCCTGAAGAGTGGTCAAGGCTGGAACCACGTTCAACTGGAACTGGGTGCTGGCCGTGCCACTGCTGACGCGGAGCGAATAGAGGCCGTTTTGGTTGAAACTCAGTTGAGCCAGATTGGACTCAAACCTGGTCGAGGTGTTTGCTCCGCTCGGTTGCCCCGTCAACGACCAGGCGAACTCCGGCTGGTTCGTCAGCGGGACCCCGAATTGGTCGACCGCAGTCGCGGCGAAATTCGCCTGGTTTAACGGCAGAACTGAGGTTGTTCCCGAGAGAAAGCTCCTCGCGCCGGAAGCAACCCGGATTGCTGTCAGCTGCTGGGAGACATTGAATTGCAAATCGATATTGCCAGCGGGTGACGCGCAGCGAACGGCATAGTTCCCCGCTCGCGTGAAGGTGAAGTTGGTGCCACCGTTTCCGTTCGCAATCGCCAGGTTCGCCCCGCTGGGGCGGGAAGTGGCGCTCCAGCTGACCCCGTCGAGCTTCGTCAAGGCAACGCCGAACTGGTCGAAGCCTTGCATCCGCAAGGACGCATTCGTGCCCGCGACTGCCAATGTCGACCCTGAACTGACCGCTGTGCCATCCGTTTTCAGCAGAGCCAGCCGACTTAGCACCGGAGCCACACGAACCGTGAATTGACCCGTCAGCCCGTTGCCCGTCGCTCGCAGGAGATAATCGCCGATCCGGTCGAATTGCAGGCTGGTACTGTTTCCCGAAGTAGTGAGTTGAGGCGAAGCGCCCAACGGCCTGGTGACGATGCTCCATGTCAGCGAGGGTTGCGTGGAGAGCGGCCGGCCGAACTGATCGAGGACCGCCGCGGAGTAAGAAGACGTCGCCCCCGTCAGCGAGTTAACGCTCCCGGAGGTGACCGCAATGTTGTTGCCGTTCCTGATACCAATCGAAGTTGCAACCGGGTTGACCTGGACCGTCAGAAGACTGGTTGTGGCCAAGCCGAGGCGATCGATCGCCCGGACGGATAGCTGGTAGGTGCCGGCGGCACCGAAAGTCAACGTCGTGTTCTTGGAGGAGTTCGAGCCGTTGGAGCTGAACTGGACCGAACCGTTGGACGGAACAGAGTGGGCCTGCCAAAAGTATCTCAGTGCGCTCTCGCCGCCATCGTCGGCCGCCAGCACCGAGAGCTTTGCCGTTTTTCCTGTCACCACCCACGAACCAACCACGGCTGGAGACTGAACAATCGAGGGCGGACTCGAAAGCTGCGAGACCAGTTGAGTGGCTAACGCCTCGATCCAAGGGTTATTCCAGCTGAAACTCGCCAACAGCGTTCGCGCCTCCAGTTGCACATAAGTCGAGGCAGCGGGAACGGATCGAGTGTCGCGGGGGGCGGGGCGATGAGCTGAACGCAAGTTGACATCCCGGGAAGAGGGGGCGATTGGCCGGCGTTCAACCGGCGAAAAACCCTATCTCGCAAACCAGCGATCGTCAAAAAGAACGCAGAAAATCCCGCGGCGGTGGGCCGGGAACGCACAGAATGATGTCTTTTTTCCACACCTCGGCTCACCAGCGGACCCAAAGGTTCGGGTCGCGCAGCCAATCGGGGAGCTCAGCTTGCTCTGCCTCCTCAGGGGCCGCCGTCAACCGCCTGGCCCCGGATGGAGTCAGGGCGACTGTGTGTTCGAAGTGGGCGGCGTACTTTCCATCGGTCGCCACCATCGTCCACTGGTCGGCGAGGCAAGCCAATTTCCGCGTGCTCGTGTTGACCATCGGCTCAATCGCCAAAACCAGACCGGGACGCAGCTCGAAGTCCTCCGCTGCGGCCCACTTGCGACTGAAATAATTGGGCACTTGGGGTGATTCGTGCATCTGGCGGCCTATGCCATGGCCCACCATCGAGTCCACCACGGCAAAGCCCTCGGCCTCGACGTAGTCCTGCATTTCCTTGGCGACCTCGCTCCAGAATTTTTTCCGACCCAACAGGTCGATTGCCAAGTCGAGCACGCGGTTCGTCGTCTGCAGCAGAGCCCGAGCCCCCGCCGAAATCGAGCCGACCGGATGCGTGACCGCTGCGTCTCCGCACCAACCTCCCACCGAAGCGCCGATATCGATGCTCACCACGTCGCCGACCTTCAGCTTGCGCGGGCCGGGGATCCCATGCACCAACTCCTCGTTGACTGAGATGCAGCTCTCTGCTGGAAAAGGTGTCGGACCGGGATAGCCAAGGAACAATGGCTTCGCCCCGCAAACGCGCAACTCCTCCCGGATCGCTGCGTTCAACTCGGCGGTCGAGACGCCGGGGACAACCAGGCGAGCCGCCGCTTGATGAGCCCTCCAAACCGCCAGTCCAGCAAGTCTCATCCGGCCTATTTCGCGAGCGGATTTGAGTTCGATAGGGCGTTCAGGCATGGATTGCTGGTCCCGGAGTGGCAAGGTCGATTCAGCAGCGCGGCGCGCGCAGGCCAAGCCCTATTTGCCCGGTTCTTCGCCACGGCACGAAGCGAAGCCTGGGAGCTGCTTCTGCCGCCGGCAGCGATCGAGCCGATCCCGCTTCCGCCTCAAAGCGAGAAGCGGGCTCGCCGTCCGGTGGCGAGACCTGTGGCGATGTGGAGCTGCGGGGAACCGACTCAGTGGTCTTTTTTCTTCGGCTTGTAAATCTCTGTCGCCGTGCCGTAGAAAATCTCTCCGGCATTCATCAGCGTCTCACTGAGAGTCGGATGTGGATGCACGCTTTCGTTGATGTCGCGAATTTGACAGCCCATTTCGATTGCCAAGACTGCCTCGGCGATCAATTCCCCAGCCCCCGGGCCGACAATTCCGCAGCCGAGGACTTGTTCCGTGGTGGGGTCGATCAGCCACTTGGTCAGGCCGTCGGTACGCCCCAAGGCCTGAGCGCGACCGCTGGCGGCCCAGGGATAAACGCAGACTTCTACGGTTCGGCCTTCTTTTTGAGCTTGATCCTCGGTGAGTCCCGCCCAGGCGATTTCCGGATCGGTAAAGACCACTGCGGGGATTGCCCGTTTGTCGAATTCTACTGGATGCCCGAGGATGACTTCGACTGCGGTTCGCCCCTCATGGGTCGCTTTGTGAGCGAGCATCGGTTCGCCAGCAGCATCGCCAATCACATAGATATTGGGCTCGGCTGTTCGCTGTTGACGGTCGCAGCCAATAAAGCCCCGTTTGTCGACCTGCAAGCGGGTGTTTTCCAGCCCCAAATTCCGGGTGTTGGGGGCTCGCCCAACCGAAACGAGCACGCGATCGTACTTCTCGGTTCCGTACTTGCCCGGACCCTCGAACGAAACTTGAACCTGATTGCCAACCGCCGCCACGCTGCCGACTTTGGTGTTGAGGAAAATCCGATCGCCAAAGAGTTTGCCAAGCCGCTTGTGGAGTGGCTTGACCAGATCGCGATCGGCTCCCATCAGCAAACCATCTTGCAGCTCGACAACGCTGACCTTGGTGCCGAGGTGGGCGTAGACTGTCCCCATTTCCAAGCCGATGTAACCACCGCCAATGACCAGCATCGTTTCCGGGATATCGGTCAGTTTCAGGGCGCCCGTTGAGTCGAGGACGCGGTCACTTCCAATGTTGAAGGCTCCCGGCATCGCGGGCACACTGCCGGTCGCAATGATGCAATGGTCAAAAGTCAGGGTTCGATCAGCCGGGATCGAGGCGTCCTCGCCATGCAGCTCCAGGGTGGTCGCGTTTTTGAACTTCGCTTGAGCCGTGATCAGGTTGACCTTGCGGCGCTTGGCCAAACCGGCCAGCCCAGCCGAAAGGGTCGAGATCACTTTTTCTTTTCTTGCCCGGAGCTTGTCGAGGCCGATCTTTGGCGGACCAAAATCGACGCCCCATTCGTGGCTCAGCTCTTCCGCTTCACTGATCACTTTGGCGACGTGGAGCAGCGCTTTGGAGGGAATGCAGCCGCGGAGCAGGCAGGTACCACCCAGCTTGGATTCAGCTTCGACCAGCGTTACTTCCAGTCCTTCATCCGCGGCAAGGAAGGCGGCGGCATAACCGCCCGGACCACCACCAATCACGACAACTTTGCTGTGCATGGAAGTCTACCCTTTCAAAAAAAAAGGCAAGTCGTCTGCGACTTGCCTTTTGCGTTAAACGTAATCAGCGACCAATCTCTACCGACTTGAAAATGAATCGCAGGACTTCGCTGAGGCGAGGAAAGTACCGGCCTGCAGGGGGTTTCCACAGCCTGAGGATTCCCTGCGGTCGGACCTTTTTTTCGGACCTTTTTTTGTAGCTTTAGCGAGACATGAACTCGACAACCACGTTGCCGTCGACCGGCAGGCTGATGTCACTGGCGCCAGGAGCACCGGTGACATTGATCGTCAAATTTTCCGAATCGAGACTGGCCCATTCGATGCCTTGGCCCTCGACGCCTTGACCCGCGATGTTGCGGTACAGGGTCAGCACGTTCAATTGGGGCCGAATGGTCACGACATCACCCGGACGAAGCATGTACGAAGGGCGGTCGACCTTGACGCCATTGACCCGGAAATGTCCATGGGCCACGCCTTGGCGAGCCTGAGGGCGGGTGGCAGTCAGGCCCACGCGACGAATCACGTTGTCGAGCCGGCTTTCGCAGATGATCAAGAGGTTCTCGCCGGTGTTCCCCTTCATCTTGCCGGCTTTTTCGAAGTACCGACGAAGTTGGCGTTCACCCAGGCCGTAGTAATGCTTGATCTTTTGTTTTTCAGTGAGGGCCTTGCCGTAATTGGAAGGACGCTTGGCGCGGGTGTGCATGCCCGGTGGCTGGTTGCCGCGACGTTCCATCGCGCGCGAAGCACCACCGTTTTCATAAATCAACATGCCGATGCGGCGATTTACCCGCCCTTTTGGCCCCGTGTATCGAGACATTCACCAAACTCCACGAAATACTGACCGCCCAGTTTCAAAGACCCGATATCATGACGCCCGGAGTCGAAATCGACAAGGGGGACGGTTTTTTTCCCCTAAAATTCCCCGGTTTTTGCCGTTTTTCGCTGAAACGGGCCACGCCCTTGTGCCCCAATCACCGAACCAAACCGCTCGACCCCGGACTCCGGCTGTCAAAATTGAGCATATCGTCCGCCATCCCGCGGAAATGAAGTCCATTTGCCGAGGAGGGGGAATTTGCCCCCTGCCGCCCAAAGCCCCACACGGGGCGGCGGTTCCCAAGCCACAGGCTTGCCGCTCTCTCCGGCAATCGTTTGTCCCAAGGGCTCGAGCGTGACGGCGGCCCAGCGATGAGCCCAGCGATCAGCCCAGCGATGAGCCCAGCGATCAGCCCAGCGATCAGCCCAGCGATGAGCCCAGCGATCAGCCCAGCGAGCCGCGGGCTTGTTCTGAATCGGTCGCAACTAATCGAAGCCCAAGCCGGCATCCCGCAAGCTGTAAGTTCCCTGGGCAGCGACCACGAGATGGTCAAGCACGTCAATTCCGACCAGCTTGGCGACCTCATTTAATCGGCGGGTGACGCGAATGTCCTGTTCGCCGGGAGTCGGGTCGCCACTGGGGTGGTTGTGCACGAGCAGGATCGCCTTGGCAGCCTCTTTGATGGCCGGACGAAAGACCTCGCGTGGGTGGACCAGACTTGCGTCAAGCGTTCCGGAGCTGACTCGGTGCGACCCAATCGGCTCGTAACGAGTATTGAGCAGCACGATATGGAACTCCTCGTGCTTGGCATCGATCGCCAGGCGGCGAAATTGAGTGCGGCAGTACTCGCGGGCGTCATCCGTGCTTTGAATGCGCGGCCGGGGTTCAACCTGGGACTTCGCCTCGGCGACGCGACGTCCCAATTCGATGCCAGCCATGATTTGGCAAAAAGCCGTTTCGCCGATCGCCGACGAAATCTCCCGCAAGTCACCGCGTCTGGCATCGGTCAGGTTTTCGAGCTGGTTCGCATAGGCGGCGGCAATTCGCTCTCCCGACTGGATCGCCGATTCCCTGGCGTTTCCCGAACGAATCAGAATGGCAATCAGGTCAGCCGTCCGAAGGCTCGTGGCGCCCTGTTGCAACAGCCGTTCGCGGGGCCGATCGGCCACAGGAGCGCGGGTGATTCGATTGGAATAGACTTTGCTCCGAGCCCACTCCGCTGGGGTGAGCTGATTGCGCTTCTCCGTCCAGCGAAACGCCGGGCTGCGCTGGCGGCGCGATCGGGAGGAACGCGATCGGCCGGGCAGATTCTGGGCCGCGCCGATATCGTGGGCCGCGCCGATATCCGTCGGACAGGCATCGAGGCGAACAATCAGCCCATCGTTTGAGAGTAGTCGGAGCACTTGGTTGACCAGCCGACCCTCCAGCCCCACGGCCTCGCGCACTTCGGCTACCGAAAACGAATCCCGATTCACGGCCGCTTGAACGATCCGATCATACGACCGGAGCCGCACGGCATCCGGGTCGCGCGACAACTCAAAGTCGGCGGCCGGAGGTGAAGCATGGCTCGAGGCGGGAGAAGTCGACGCGGGAGAAGTCGACGCGGGAGAAGTCGACGCGGGAGAAGTCGAGCCCGCAGATGGAGCACGCAGCGCGGGCGAGCAGTGAGTACGGGCACCGTCCGAGCGCGAGTCGGATCCGCTCGCAAGAAAAGCGGAACGGTTGGAAGCAGGCTGAGAAGCATTGGGCAGAGACTGGGAAGATTGCATGGAGGTCACCGCGTCAAGTCGCAAGGTGAGTCCCTGAGTAAAGCACCGGTTGGGGCTCCCAGCCCGCATCCTTTTTACTCCAAGCCGCAGGCGATTGCTACTCGGGTTGCGGCGGTCCCGGAGGCGGCCAATCCATCCCGTGCTTTCGGCTGGAAAACGGCCCGGACGGCTCAGCTATTCATGCGTGTCGGGCTGGTCGAGATTGCCTGACTTGCGAATCGCCCAAACCAGCCGGAATCCCAGCATGATTGAGACAATGCAACCGGTCAGCCCCAGCAGCGACAAGTCGTGGATTCCCCACGGTCCGCGATCCGCGAACCAAAGCGGCGGCACTTTGTAGCTGAGCATCAACGAACTGCCCATGAACAGTGCGCTGGTCAACATCCCGAGCACGAGTCGATTGACCGTCGGACCGAGCCGGCGGTGATCGAGGTGGATGTCAAACCGCCCCGCCTGCACCTGGTCGAGAATGTTGCTGACCCGCTGCGGCAGGTCATCAACCAGTTGTTCAACCTGCATGTAAAACCGCCGCGCCTTGCGCAACTGCCGAGTCGGCGAAAGTCGCTTGACGATCATCAGCCGTTGCCACGGCTTCATGATCTCCATCAGGCTGAACTGGGGCGAAAGCAACTGGCCGGTGCCTTCCAACGTCACCAGGACCTTGATCAGCAGGCTGACTTCGCTCGGCAGCGTGATGTTGTGGCTGCGGACAATCGCCATGAAGTCATTCAGCGCTCCAGCCATATTGAAATTGGCGGCGGATTGGGTGGCATACTGGCCGAGAAACTCGGCCACGTCGCTGCTCAAGGCCGTTTCGTTGAGATTGGCGGGACAGCGGCCTATTCGACGGACAATCGCGACCAGCAAGCCGACGTCGCGATTCACAATCGCCACCAGCATCGACTCGATCTCTTCGCGCAACTTCTCGCTGATGCGACCGACCATTCCGAAGTCGAGCAGGGCAAAGCGGTTATCGGCGACAAGCAGAATGTTTCCCGGATGCGGGTCGGCGTGGAAAAATCCCTCATCGAAAATCATGCGCATGTAGAGATTCGCACCCTTGCGGGCGAGCGCATCCAGTTCCTCGGTCGAGAGCCCATGCTCGGCACACTCGCTCAACTTTCGCCCCCGAATCCGCTCCATGGTGAGCATCCGCTCGGAGCTGAACTTGGGATAGGGCTGCGGAATCGAGACGCTTTGATCCTTGCGAAACATCGAACGGAACTGCACCAGGTTCCGCAGCTCGCGACGAAAGTCCAGCTCCCGCCGCATCATCCGCGACATGTCCTGGACGATTTGCCGTGGTTGATAATTCCTGAAGTCCTCCAGTCGTTCGGCGAGGTGGGCCAAGCCGGAAAGGATGTCCAGGTCCGTGTCGATCACCTGCTCGATTCCGGGATGCCGCACCTTGACGACGACCTCGCGTCC
>Ga0315905_10004223_pt1 | contig 14666 bp, 9 predicted proteins | sample LakEriMetagenome_5_FD_203522 | JGI IMG/M metagenome (GOLD analysis project Ga0315905, IMG submission 203522) | Freshwater fungal communities from buoy surface, Lake Erie, Ohio, United States - Buoy 4 MA121 | ecosystem: Environmental > Aquatic > Freshwater > Lake | place: USA: Lake Erie, Ohio... | reverse complement strand
TTTATGGTCTTCAAAATAAAACAACTGGTGACATCAATGGCAGTCAAATTATTGCGTTCTCTCAAACATGCGACTTGAATATTGCTGATAAGAAAATTTGCGTTGGAAAAGAAGGCGTTGTGATGGCTGGTTTCTCTCATTATATGATTGATAAGTATTTAAAGAAACTGCAGGAAGCAGGTTTTACAGTTATTGTTTATACGCAAGATGAACAAGCAAAAAACACAACTCGCAGTCTATCGGGAATTTATTCTCCAGGAACTTATTTCTCTCTTGAAACTAATTCCAAGATTACAAATAACATCAGTTGCATCTGGGTTCACCTATCAACTAATATGAAATCTAGAGACAAGCAAATTCACGTTGGAATCGCCAATATTGATATTTATACCGGAAAATCTACTATTTTTGAGTTTAATGAATTGTTTTTAATGAATCCCACAACATTTGACGAGTTGGACCGTTTTAACTCCATTCATAATCCGAGCGAAGTTATACTTGTAGGCAATGTTTGTGAAAAGGATATGGATAACATTATTAATTATGGTAACATTCAATGCAAATCTATTCATAAAATAAGCACTGAATTGCAAACTGAAAATGCAAAGAGAGCAAATAACTGCGAAAAACAAACTTATCAAAAGACCGTTCTTGAAAAGTTTTTTAATATCACGGATTTTGATGTTTTCTCCCAAAATTTCTATGAAAATGCCATCGCAACCCAGGCTTATTGTTATTTACTTGATTTTATTTACCAACACAATCCAAACTTGGTTAATAAGTTGCAAGAACCAATATTTGACAATTCTTCTGAGAGATTAATACTAGCAAACCATTCTTTAAAGCAGTTAAATATTATTGACGATGGAAATTATACTGGAAAATTCTCATCTGTTGAAAAGTTGTTGAACCAATGTGTTACACCAATGGGTAAGAGAAAGTTCTCTCATTGCCTTCTGAATCCAACTACAAATCCCGAGGTTTTGAATGAAGAATACAATATTACTGAACATATACTAGCAAAGCATATTACTAGTTATCCAACGCTTAAAAACAAACTGCAACTTTTAAAAGACGTCTCCAAAATTAGCCGTCAACTTGTGATGAAAAAGATTTCTCCAAAGACAATGTTCCAGTTTTATAACAATCTGTTGAGCATCAAGGACATTTATACGTCGCTTATAAAGGATAAATTGCTCCTTTCTTATTTTCATAAACGCATGGATAAAAATGAATGCACTAAGATTGCCGAGTATTGTGATGTTATTGTTAAGTTTTTGGATGATAATCTAGTTTTATCATTGTGTGATGAAATTGAAACCACTCAACAGTTTGAAGTTAATTTTATTAAGAAGGGCGTTGACATGGAACTTGATAACAAGAAGCAATTGCTTTTAGAATCTAGTAATAAATTGGAGGCAATTCGTGCTTACTTTAATGAAAATATTATGAAATATGAGAAAAAATCTAAGGCAACGGATTATGTCAAACTACACGAAACTGAAAAAAATAGTTTTACTCTTGTTGCCACAAAGCGCAGATGCAATAATTTGAAGGAGATTGTCAATAAAGATTCATCTACAGGGGAACAAGGTGTTGCATTAAACTACATTTCTAGTGAAGATGGTGTAACACACTCAACGTTTTGCATAAAGCTAAGAGATAATTTATTCTTGAACGCCCAAACTGCATCTAATGACTCTATTTCAAACCCAGAGATTACAGAATTATGCAAGTCCATGTCTTCTGTTAAAATTCAAATGAAAGACCTAATTACAGGCGTTTATAACAAAATATTGAATAAAATGGATGAATTCCAGCTACACATTCTTGCAATTGTAGATTTTATTACTATTGTTGATGTCATTTTTACAAAGGCAAATATTGCAAAGACGTTTAATTACTGCAAGCCCACCATTGTTGCTTCAGAAAAATCATATTTTAATGCAACAGATTTGCGCCATTGTCTAATAGAACACTTGCAGCAAAATGAGTTGTATGTTTCTAATGACATTGCACTAGGAAACAACATAATAGATGGAATATTGTTATATGGAACTAATGCCGTTGGAAAAACGAGTCTAATAAGAGCTGCAGGAATTGCAGTTGTAATGGCTCAAGCCGGCTTATATGTTCCTTGCACATCATTCCAGTTTGCTCCATACCAATATATTTTTACTCGCATTCTAGGAAACGATAATATGTTCAGGAATCTCTCTTCGTTTGCGGTTGAGATGTATGAATTGCGAACTATTTTACGGCTTGCAAATGAGCGCAGTCTGGTTCTAGGTGATGAGTTGTGCTCTGGAACTGAAAGCATCTCGGCTACTAGTATTTTTGTCGCAGGAATTCAAAATTTGCACACCAAAAAGAGTAGTTTTATATTTGCAACACATCTGCATGAGATTATTAACTACGAAGAAATTTGCGAGCTTAAAACCGTTGTTTTGAAACATATGGCCGTGATTTATGATAGAGAAAAAGATTTGTTGGTATATGATAGAAAAATAAAGGACGGTCCGGGCGATAACATGTATGGTTTAGAAGTTTGCAAATCACTCAATCTTCCATCAGATTTTATTGAATCCGCGCATAATATTCGCATGAAATATCACCCAACTTCTGCGAGCATTCTTTCTCTCAAGACATCGCATTTTAACTCCAAGAAAGTTGTTGGAATGTGTGAGTTGTGCGGAAAAGAACCAGGTAAGGAGGTTCACCACATGCAGCACCAAAATTTGGCGAACGAAGCCGGTCACATAACTAATGCAACAAGCGGCGGCGGTGAATCGTTTCATAAAAATCACGTAGCAAATTTGATGACATTATGTGAAAAGTGCCACGACAAAATTCACAAGGAGAAGAAAACAATGCATAAAAAGGTTAAAACTAGCAAAGGAACTGTTGTTCAAAATATATATCTCTAATTAATATATAATTTAATCAAATGCCATTTTTTACACAAACAAGTAATACAGAAAAAAATTACGGAGATGTTCATTTTATATCATTTTACTCAGCAGTTCTGTCTCGTTTTGCTTATTTTAGTGATAAAAATTTTTTGGAGCAATACAATAAAATTATTGGACCCATTATTCCAATGCCAATTTTATCTGCAATGAACTCAATTGGCGATATACCTGAGATATTAGATGATGAAACTGTTTTTGATTTGAATAATAATCCTTTAAACCTTCCTCTTTTCACATATGGAGGAAAAAAGTTTATTGCTTTTGATGATATGGCAAAAAAAATTAATATGATAAATGGCGATGTAAAAGAAACTTATGAGTTGACTCCTGAAGAACAATCACAACGTGGAGCTTATGGAAATGTTAAATACATTTCAATAGCAACGTCAAATTACGGGGAGATATATGTTGTAGCGGATAAGAGAATGCCAAACAGTATTTGGGTTGTTTTTAGAGGAACCTATAGCGGTAAAACGGCGGGCGCGTATACCAAACCAACCTCTCTAATTCCTCTTTACGTTGGAAATGCACAGGGTAAAAGAGAATCTTATTTATATGGCATTTTTAAATTACTTACTGATTCTATTCACACTATTATTGAGGCCGCACGTTATTTAGCAGTAAATCATTTAGAAGCTGAAAATCCAAATACAGTAAAAGTTTTCACAACAGGACATTCTCTTGGCGGAGCTCTTACTACAATTTTTTCTTATATATGGATGCATATAAAAACAACTGCTCCATACAACACGGCTCCATATAATGTTTTAACAAGCAAAATATGTTGCGTTAGTTTGGGAGCGCCACGATGCGTTAATTATGACATTAGCGAGTTGTTTTGTGGTTATGTTGAGAAAAAAGAAATCACATTTTTGCGAGTAACAAGTAGAGGAGACCCTGTTCCATCCATGCCTTTTAAGGCCGCTTATTTCTCTCATCCTTGTTCAGATAGCGTGTCTGTAAAGAAGAACTTGAGAGAATTAGTTTCCGAGGATTGTAATGGTTTATATAAAATTACAACCGGAAAACCAGGAGTGTATTATGACAAATCTTTGGATTGCTCCAACAAAAAGGGTAGAACTTATTTACCAAATCCTTTAAAACACACCATTTATCTAAACATTCTTTATAGAAGTGCGGTAGACATTCAGAAATTTATAAAATCAATTGTAACTGCATCAGAAATTCAAAGGACACCAACTAAAAGCACTGAATGTCGTTTAATTGTTTATGATTGTGATAAAAAACAATACATGGTTGTTTTCTTTGATGTTAATGCAGCACGATTAAAACCTGTAGTAGAAATTACAAAAGATGCAGGGAGATTGGAACAGATGCAGAGCGGAGGATTTTTTGGTAGCAAAAAAATCGGACTAATTTCTGATGCTGGTTTAAATAACCCAAAAGACGTTTTAGAAGATATTAGAATGACGCAGAAAGCATTTGACAGCCTCATTGCATCAGCAACTATTTTTGACATTACTGGTCTATTGCCAATGCAAGGACCTTTACAAGACCCATTCGCAAATATTACGGAAGTTGCACCAAACGTGTGCATTAAAATAACACCTGTAGCCGAAGCCCCCATGACGGGTGGAAGAAGAACTAGAAAACGAAAAATAACGCGCGGAAGAAAAAATAAGAAAAACAAGAAAACTCGTAGACATTAAACTAAAAAATTAAACAAATAATATTGTTGTATTTTATGAAGGCGTTCTTCACAAAATACATTAAACCATATTTACTAATAATAATTGTTTTTGTTGGCATTATTGCATACAATTATTTAACTAATGTAGGAAAACAGATTGAAGGTTTAGACAACGAGTTGTCAACAGACGCGTCAGTTAGTTTTTGTAACACATTTGGAGGAGATAGCAGCAAGCTAGAAGGCGCTTGCGGAAGTTTAACTTCTAAGAATTGCAAGTCCAGTAGTTGTTGCGTTTTTGTAAACGGAAACAGATGTTCTGCTGGGGGAATCACTGGTCCTACTTTTAAAACCGATAAAGATGGCAATAAAATCACAGTTGACAACTATTATTACATGAATAAATGTTATGGGAACGGTTGCCCCAATTAAATAATAATTTTATTTCTAAGAATAATATATAATGCGTAAAATTGCAAGAAGCAGAAAATATAAGAAAAGGGTTACAAAAAAAAATAAAACAAGAAAGACAAAGAGGACAAAGACAGTTCACAGAACAAATAGAAGAAAACTTCGCGGAGGAACGAATCATTTAGGTCAAGTCTTTTTGGAAATAATTAAAAATAAGAAAATTTATCAAGAAGAAGGTATGAAACACGATGCACAATCAAGACAATATGAAGATGCTGGAATGAATATTGAAGAACTTACAGAAGAACTTAAAACATTGATAAATGATGATATTAAGTTTAAAAGAGTTATGGAACTTTTAGATGAGTATGAATATACAAAAGAAAGTTATGAAAAAGAATTGGAGGAAAATAACGCGCGTGAAAACAAGGACGGTCAAGGTGAATACTACGCTCAAAATCAATGGTCAGCACTTGTTGTTGAATTGAGAGATGACTATGGAATAGATGTTGAGTAATAAAAAAAATATATAATAAAATAATAATATCATTTTATTATAACTAAAAAATATGGCAGATTTTGCAGTTAAAGTTTCTGATATTCAAGAAGATTTTTGTATTAAATTAAATGAATATCCAATACTTACTAAATTTTCAACCTCGGATGAATTTAAAACACCAGAATTTGTCGCTGAATTTGAACGGCTTGTTCCAGGAGGTGCTTATTTTAGGTTTAGAATTGAATTAGCGCCCGACGGAAATATAATAGTAACTCCATTATTATCAGGGTTACAAAGCAGTATAATATACAATTATCGCTCTAATCCTGGGTTTTTTTCGGCGTATATATCTTTTCAATTAGCAAATAGTGGAATATTACCATCACTTGCGGAGCTTATTCGTTTGGGAAATCAAGTAACCATCGCATTGCGTGTAATTGCAAGACCTAAACGAGACTTTACTGATTCTTTCTTTAACTTTCATAAAGACCAATCAATTTTTACAATGCTGCAATATTATAACTTTGGAAAACCATTCGTATTTGGAACTGAAGTATTATTAGGATATAAAGAAAATGAAACTCTTTTACCCCATGAAATTTCTGGTGTCTTGCCTTTACCAGAAAAGGTTGGAAATTTAAGCAATGCATTCTCAACAATAAGCTCCGCTAACTCTGAATTAAAAGATTCCGGAATTAATGCTGTTGTTTTAAGAGGAAAATATAATAATGGTGACACGATGATATTCTCTGACCCATTGCTAAGGCACGCTACCATTAAAGCAAATGAAGTTGTTGAAAGCAATGCTATTAAAATAAAAATACCCAAAAAAGGTCCAATTAGTTCGCACAATGTACATGAAGATAGCGTTCAGGTGTGTTCTGTGAGAGAACCAACAACTCCAGAAATGGTTGATAATAGACAAGCCATTGGCATGTTTATATTTTTAGATACAGAGGACTATTCTAGTGAACTCTATTCACCCAACAAATTTGGAGTTCCAATTGTAATAGGGCTAACTCCTACGAGAGAAATAAAGACTATTAATTTTAACAAAGATGAATTTAAAGGTTTTGTTGAGACCTTAAGCTCGGGCGAAGGATGTGTTGTTATTAGAGATTTAACTATTACAAGCCGAGGTGGAATAAAACAAAAAGGAAACAATAGAAAAAAGAATAATAAGAAAAAGAAAACAATCAAGAAAAAGAGAACAAACAAAAAAAGAATGAATAAAAGAAAAACAAAAAGAAATAAAAACTAAAACAGCTTACTAAATGTGCAATAAATCTTCCACCTTAGATAACGTATCTTTTGATAAGGATAGTTTATTTAAATTTCTCCTAGTAATCTTTTTATTGCTTTTCTTACCGACGCCTTTACCAGAATCACTAGTTGATTTTTTTCTTTTTGTTCCAAAAGTTCGTCTTCCGGATACCAATGATTCCGTTAAATTGCAACCGTGAACAGAACATTTTGCAGATTCTAACACAATTTCTGGATGTTCTTTTACTAATCTAGTCATGTTTTTTGCAGATATACTAATTTGAACTCTGCCTGCTCGCTTTTTCTCAGGATTGCCAACTTTTGGATTGATGGTAAAATAAGACCCACTGCTAACCATTTCTTTTTGCAAAGCTTTTGCCGTCTCTTTATATAAAGGATTTCCAGTTTTCACCATTTCCTTTAAATTGTCAATTCCATTTTTTGTTTTTTCTAAATTTTCCCCGAGTAACGCGGTTCCCAATGAAGAGAAATCTAACCGGTCAACTTGTTGAATTTGTTTGGCATCACCTACTTGTTTATAATTAACAACAATTACTTCTAAAGGGGAATTTTTGTCCAATGTTTCAACAATTCTAGCGGCATCTCCAAAACATACTGTTTTTGAACCAGTGCATTTTATACTCACATTTTTTCCAGTTCTTTGATTTAGTTCTTTTGGGACATCGTGAATAGACGTGTAAGATATTCCTGAACCAGGATATACCCCATACACCGTTTGTAAAATTTCATTTTCCCAAGCTTCTCCGTGTCCTTGGACAGGGTTTCCCTTTGATTTTTTTGATGCCATATATTTAAACTATAAATAAAAATAAAAAATTGATTTGATAAAAGAACATAAATAAATTATAACAGTCTAGTATAAGGAATGATCATCCCAGTGAAATGTTTTACATGCGGCAACGTCATTGCTGACAAATACCGTTACTATTTGGAAGAAGTTAGAAAGCGAAAATTGGCAAAAGACATGGATGTTGAAAAAGTTGTTTATTTAACCAAAGAATTTAGTGAAAAGACTCCTGAGGGAGAGGTGTTGGACGACCTTGGTTTGAAGAAGATGTGTTGCCGCAGACATATGTTGACTCACGTTGATATTGAATAAATTTCTTTAGCTAATATATATGACAAAAAATACTCAAAAGTTATGGAATATGAAAGGTTGTTCTAAGCCAAAAACAAAGAGAAATTTAGGTGGTAAAAGTAAGAAGCGAGGTGGTTCTCACAAATGTCATAAATGTGGTCCTAGTTGCACGTGCAGATCCAAGTATAACTGCAGACACAGTTGCCCAAGTAATTGTCCTTTAAAGAAAAAAACTAGAAAGCAACGTGGCAAGCAAAGCGGAGGCAAGCAAAGCGGTGGCAAGCAAAGCGGAGGAAATTGTGGATGTGGATTACAAATGGGTGGCCAAAAAGGAGGTTGCCAAACATGTTTAGGAGGAGGCGTCGCAGTGCAATCGGGCGGCGGCATCGGATATATTGGCAATCCAACTGTTGGAACGCCTTGGACTCCTAAAATCAACGATTGGCCAGGAGTTGCGGGTAAGGACGGTCAAACAAATTTTTTCCCAATGGCTAAATATGATAAACCATATCTTCAAACGCAACAAGTTTCTGAGCGCGACCAACAAACATATATGAAAGATATGAACGGTGGTTCTAGACGTAGAAGAGCCGGTGGAATTATACCACAAGACTTGGTCAATTTAGGAAGAAGTATGGTTTACGGAGTTGGTAGCGCTTATAACAGTTTAAATGGTTATCCCGCTCCAGCAAATCCATTACCATACAAAGACCAATTTGCTAGTGCATCGGCTATAAAATCTGTGGTTATTTAACCAAATGGATGTCAAATTTTTATGATATAACATTATTTTCTAATTATATATCATAATGGCGTTCCCTAAAAAGCTTAAGGATTTGTGCACACCCGCATTTGTTTATTTTGTTCTCTCTATGATTGGAATAATCTTTTCGGTCATTCAAAACTTTGGAAGCAAACACACCTACAAAATGGGTATGTTTGTCGCTAATGTTCCTAGCACCATTCTTGTGTTTGTTGTGAAGATTATCTACATCCTTTTCTGGACATGGATTTTGAACTTGATTTGCAAGGATGGTCACACCGGAATTGCTTGGTTCTTGGTTCTTATTCCCTTTATCCTTTTGTTTGTTATCATGGGTTTAGTGATGGTGAACCCTCGTGTTCTTGAAGGTATAGATGCTACACTTAAAAAGGCAAAGAAATAAACTAAAAGACAATTAAATAAAAATATACAATTATTATATTATGACTAATAAAATAATTAAAAATGGAATATCATATGAAAAAAATGGGTGGTTATATATTTCAGTAAAAGGACGCCCGAGAGAAAGAGGTTATGCCTACGGATATTTTTGCGCTCCAGAATTCAAAAAGATTCAAAAGATGTTAAGATTTATGTGTGACCACGAGATTGGTGAATCATGGGATTTTTTCATTGATGCCACAAAAAAATACTTTGAAGAGAAAATACAAAAAAACTTTCCAGAATTTTACGAAGAAATTGAGGGAATTGCAGAAGGATGCACGGCTGGTGGAACGCCCACAACAACTTTAGAGATTTTAACATGGAATAATTATTTCACCATGTTAGACTCTTGGTATGGTTCCACTTTAAAAGCGTCTGGTGGGCTAGGTGGTAGAGAAGGTGGTGCAAAAGACCACTGCAGCGCATTTATTGCTGTTGGAGATTATACCAAAGACGGAAAAATTGTTGTAGCTCATAATAGTTTTTCAAATTTCATGGATGGTCAATACATGAACGTTATTTTAGATATGAATCCTCACAAAGGTCATCGTTTTATAATGCAAGCTTGTCCTTGCTGGATTTGGAGTGGAACAGATTTTTTTGTTACAGCTGCAGGAATTATTGGAACTGAGACTACAATTGGCGGGTTTAATGCATATGAGAATAATTTTCCAATAGGATTTCGCATTCGCAAAGCAATGCAATATGGTGATACTATGGACGATTATGTTAAAATACTTTTACACGAAAATTCGGGCGATTACGCAAATTCGTGGTTGTTTGGCGACACAAATACCAACGAGATTTTGCGTCTTGAATTGGGTTTAAAGTATCATAATGTTGAGAGAACAAAGAACGGCTTTTTTATCGGTTTTAATGCCGCTTATGACTCCAAAATTCGTAATAAGGAATGTGTTGATACAGGTTTTGATGATACTAGAAGACATCAAGGCGCCCGCCGTGTTCGTCTTGGCGATTTAATGGAGGAAAATAAGGGGAAGTTGGATGTTGAACTCGCATTAAAATTAATTGGTGACCATTATGACGTTTATTTGGAAAAAGAAAATCCTTGTTCAAGAACAGTTTGCTCGCATTATGAATTAGATGCACGAGAATATATGTCAGACCCTAGCAGGCCAAAACCTTATCAACCAAGAGGTGCACTTGATGGCACTGTTGCAAATACTGAAATGATTAAAAACATGTCGTTTATGGGACGTTATGGTGCATCTTGTGGAATGCCTTTTAATGCAGAAGAGTTTTGCAATAAGCGCAGACAATGGGCTTATTTAAAACCTTATTTACACGATAGACCAACACAGCCTTGGACATTATTTAAAACAACAAAGTCATTAAAACGCGCCAGAACAATAAGAGTTAGAGAAAAAATGTCAAAAAATACATCAAGAAGATCAAATAAGTAGAACTGCGATATAATATTATTAATGCAAATAATATTATAAAAAAAATATGACTAACTATATTATATTAAACGATGGAAAGTATATCATGGAAATTAATAGACAAATATTTCAAAGACAATCCACACAATTTAGTAGCGCATCATTTAGAATCTTATAACGATTTTTTTGACGGTGGGATAAACAACATTTTTCGTGAAAACAATCCCATTAGGTTTATTGAAAGAGAAGAAGAAGGTGTAGACAATCGCAATGAAAGCTTATTATATTTAGGTGGAAAAGATGGAACAAAAATTTATTTTGGTAAACCAGTTATTTATGACGACAATTACGCGCATTACATGTATCCAAATGATGCTAGGTTGCGCAACATGACATATGGTATTACAATTCATTATGATGTTGAGGTTGATTATATATATTATGTGGACGGTGAAAAAAAGGTTGAAACAAAAACGTTGGAACAAATATATCTAGGACGTTTTCCCATTATGCTTCAGTCTAAGTTATGCATCTTAAATTCTTTAACAAGAGATGTGCGTTTTAATATGGGTGAGTGCAGGAATGATTATGGTGGATACTTTATTATTGATGGAAAAGAAAAATCTATTGTTTGTCAAGAGAAGTTTGCTGACAATATGCTTTACATTCGCGCAAATAAACCTGACGATACTTACAGTCATTCCGCTGAAATAAGGTCTGTTTCTGAAGACGCGTCAAAACCTGTCCGCACAACTGCAGTTAAAATTGTTGCTCCAAGTACAAGGCTTTCCAATAACCAAATAGTTGTCTTAGTTCCAAACGTTAGAAAACCAGTTCCATTGTTCATTTTAATGAGGGCATTAGGCGTTGTTTCTGATAAAAGTATTATTGAATATTGTTTATTAGATTTGGATAAAAATGAGTCTTACATTGATTTATTTATACCGTCGGTTCATGATGCAAATAAAATTTTTAACCAAGAAACTGCGCTCAGATATATTGCTTCTTTCACAAAACGTAGAACAATTACTGGCACACTGGATATTTTAATGAATTACTTTTTGCCACATATTGGCGAGCAAAACTTTTTAGAAAAAGCTTATTTTGTTGGTTATATGGTGAATCGTTTATTACGAGTTTTTACAAAGGAAGACAAACCAACAGACCGAGACAACTTCCGATTTAAAAGAATTGAGCTTTCTGGTTCTCTCATTTACGACTTGTTCAGGGAATATTATTTGATTCAAAAGAGAGAAATTGCGCTTAAAATAGATAATGAGCATTACTATCATAAAGGTTCTTATTCTGATGGAAAATTTCCAGAGCTTATTGAAAAGAACTATGGTGATTTTTTCAAAGAGAGAACTTTAGAAAGTGGTTTTAGAAAAGCATTTAAAGGAAATTGGGGAGCGGAAGAACACACAAAACGAGTCGGTGTTGTTCAAGATTTAAACCGTTTGTCTTGGAATACTTTTATCTCTCAGCTTCGCAAATTTAACTTACCATTAGATGCTAGTGCAAAGGTTGTTGGACCCCGTTTGTTGCATTCTAGTCAATGGGGTTACATTGACCCCGTGGACACTCCTGATGGTGGCAACATTGGCCTACACAAACATATGGCAATAAGCACTTTTGTAACAAGTGGAACATCTTCTGTGCCAATGATTAAATGGTTGCGCGCAAAAACAACCATGAGAATATTACAAGAATGCTCTTCTGAAATGCTCGGAAATATGACAAAAATTTTTGTAAATGGTGTCTGGGTTGGCGCTATTGATAATCCCATAGAAACTGTTGCAACATTTAAGATGTTTAGACGTAATGGTTTAATTCCTGCATTCAATAGCATATCATTTAATTACGAGAATAATGAAATTTTTATTTATACTGATTCCGGTAGATTGAGCAGACCAATATATTACATTGATAAAACTACAAATAAAATTAGTTACGATAGAAAAGATATTATTGAAAAAATTAATACCGATAATTACACATGGGAAGAAGCCGTGAGTGGATTTCATAAAAAATCTGTTGAAAATTTTAGTATTAAAAATAACGTTATCTATGATATTGACGAATTATATCCAGACCTTAAAAGCTTAGAAAATATTGAAAACGAGTTTGAGAAAGACAAATCCGCAATTGAATATGTAGATACATCAGAAGAAGAAGGTTTGCTGGTGGCAACAAAACCCGATGAACTTAAAAAGCATAACTTCTACACTCATATTGAAATAGACCCTTCTCTCATATTGGGTGTTATGGGGAACTTGATTATCTACCCCGAAAACAACCCATTACCTCGTAATTCGTTTTCTTGTGGTCAAAGCAAACAAGCTGTTTCTGTCTATCACTCCAATTTTCAATCGCGAATTGATAAGATGGGTGTTATTTTGAACTCTGGTCAAATACCACTATTAAAATCAAAGTATTTGGAATACGTAAATAAAGAGGAAATGCCATATGGGGTGAATGCTATTGTAGCTATTATGTCTTATACTGGATATAATGTGGAAGACGCTATTTTAATCAATGCGGGTTCAGTAGCTCGCGGAATCTTCAGAACTACATATTATTCCATGTATGAGGCGAGAGAAGAAACCTCCAAAATTTCCGGCTCTACTTCAAACTCCTATTTTGCCGACGTTCAAACCAAAAATGTTACTGGATTAAAACCTGGTTACGATTATAGCAAATTGGATAAATGGGGTTTAATTAAAGAAGATACGCCTTTGGATGATAAAACAGTTGTCATTGGAAAAGTGACTTCTAATTCCATTGATTCTGATGTGGTTATTGACTCTTCTGTTTTCCCTAAAAAAGGACAGCTCGGATATGTTGACAAGTCATTTATTACCGAGGGAGAAGAAGGAACTCGCATTGCAAAGATTCGTATTCGCGAAGAGAGAATTCCAGCTATTGGTGATAAAATGGCATCTAGAGCAGGACAAAAGGGAACACTTGGTCTAATTATTCCTGAAGAAGACATGCCTTTTACAAGTGATGGTATTCGTCCAGATTTAATTATAAATCCACACGCACTTCCATCTCGTATGACTATTGGTCAGTTAATAGAGAGTTTATTTGGAAAAGCTTGTGTTACATATGGCGGGTTTGGTGATTGCACCGCGTTTGAAACTAAGGGTCCACACGTTGGCGTGTATGGCTCCATGTTAGTAAACGCTGGGTTTCATTCTAGTGGAAACCAAGTTTTATACAATGGCATGACTGGTGAGCAAATTTATTCCGATATTTATATTGGTCCCACTTATTATATGCGCTTAAAACACATGGTAAAAGATAAAATAAATTATCGTGCCAGAGGTCCTAATACAATGCTTACAAGACAACCCGTTCAAGGCAGAGCAAATGATGGCGGCCTTCGCATTGGTGAGATGGAGCGTGATGGTGTATTGGCCCATGGAGCATCGGCGTTCTTAAATGAATCTTTTATGGTCCGCGGCGACGAATACTATATGGCGGTGTGTAATAAAACTGGTGGAATAGCAATTTACAATGAGTCATTAAATTTGTTTTTGAGTCCATTTGCTGATGGGCCAATCAAATTCTCAACAACATTAGATGGAAAAACAAATATTGATAATATTAGTAGATTTGGCCGTTCTTTTAGCGTTGTGCGCGTTCCATATGCGTTGAAACTTTTGATGCAAGAATTGCAGACAATGAATATACAAATGCGAATTATTACAGAGGATAATATAGACCAGTTGATGAACATGTCGTATTCAGATAATATTAATAAATTATTAAAGATAGACGACAACAAGATTGGTGTAGCAATTTCTGGATACCTTCAAAGCATTCAAAAAAATCAGCAACAACCCGCAAGACAAAGACTTCCAACTCCTTCACCGGAATTTGCTCCAGAACACGCGTCTGATGATAGTGTTCCTTATGCTTCGGCCAGTCCGGCATACGAGCCAAATACTCCCCCATATATTCCAACTAGTCCAGCATATAACCCAAATGATAGTCCTCAATACGACCCAAATAGCCCTCAATATGACCCAAATAGTCCTCAATATGATCCACGCACTCCAGAAGACACCCCTCCATATGCACCGAGCAGTCCCGATTTTCCCCCTCCAAATAGATTCACACCTCATAGTCCCGAAGAACCACCACCGCCAATTCAAGGTA
>Ga0315905_10004222_pt1 | contig 14669 bp, 15 predicted proteins | sample LakEriMetagenome_5_FD_203522 | JGI IMG/M metagenome (GOLD analysis project Ga0315905, IMG submission 203522) | Freshwater fungal communities from buoy surface, Lake Erie, Ohio, United States - Buoy 4 MA121 | ecosystem: Environmental > Aquatic > Freshwater > Lake | place: USA: Lake Erie, Ohio... | reverse complement strand
TTGGATTTGGATGGATGGATGGATGGATGGATGGATGGGATGGGATAATTACTGGTTGAATGAAAGAAGAGAGGCAGAAGACAACTGCGGGCGTCCCTCAACAGCAATCGGATCCATCGGGAAGATGATTGGATTCTCATCTTCATCTACCCACATCGGCTGACCCTCTGCACGAGGATTGACCATGGGTGGCATCGCGTTTTGTCTCTGAAGAGGCAGTTGAGGTGGTGGCGGAAGAATGAATGCCAACGCCTGCATTGCCTGCGCTGCCTGATGGAATGGATTGTTGTTGTTGAAGTTCGCCATGATGTCATCACGCTGAGTGAAGCAGTCCATGTCAAACGGATAAGGAGACACTTCATCTGATCGATAAACGACCGTCTGATGCGTCCAGTTTCCGTAAAACGTGTGACGAGTCACTCGAGTGGATATGTAGTCACTAACGATATTGTTGCGAATGTCGCGACGAATGAGAAGACGAGTTCCCGAGGGGACAAACTCGTGAATATCCTCCATCTGACGATACCATCCCAAACCAATCTGACGAGCCAGATAGCGAGGCTGGATTTGGGGCGACAGAATTGTCTCATCATCTCGATGAAAGAGCGGCTCCAGACGAAGAGGAAGAACAAATCCGTTGTGATTCACCATTGGAACAAATCCGTTGTGATCCATTGTTGTTGCGTGCGGTGTGCGGTGTGCTTACGAAGCGATTGGGGACTCTGTGCGACTAGGGCTTTGGTCTCACCCTATCTTCTTGCCCTTTTATATTTCAATTTTTTCTCGATATTCCATTGACAATGGAAAGGAACCCCTTTACCCACCTTAAAAAAAAGAGTTTTCCTTTTCTCTTTTTCCTATTTTTATGGGATTCACACACTTTTCTCTTTTTATTCCCTTTTGTCTTTTTCTCATTTGTCTTTTCTCATCTGTCTTTTTCTCATTATCAATTCAGACCCAATGGCAACGGTTGTGGGTAGAAGATGTTCGCGTCATACGGCAACGGTGACATGTTGTAATAGGTCGACATGTAGCGAGTCCAGCCAAATACACCATGGTCATCCGCCTCATAAGCCAACATATAATCCGTCACCAACGCCACACGACTCGAATGAGTAAAACGTCCCACCAAATAACGGAATCCTGGAACGGGCTTAGAAGGACCATTCGAAGAAGTCGTGAATGTGATGTAATTCTCCAGCATATCCTCCGCATACTTCCATTGATCTTGAGGCGCTTGCGGAATCGGATGAAACAACATCGTGCCAGGCTCAATGTATTCAATCGGACGATAGGCAATGTGATTGCGAGGCAACTGATACTCCAAATGCAACTGAAGAGCTGGAGGAGGCGGAACAGGTCCAACCACTTGCTCTTGCTCTTCCTCTTGTTCTGGTTCTTGCTCTTGTTCTTTCTCTTGCTCTTGCTCTGGAGCATCCATTTCCAGTTCTTCGACCATTTTACATCCATGACACGAACGTTCCTCGTCCAACACTTTCGAGAAACACTCATCACATTGCAGACGCTGACAAGTCATGCACGGAATCACCAGACCTGATGATTGGCAAATTGCACAAATCGCCAAGGCCAGCGGAAACGCGGTAAGAAGCTGCGGCATAGTCACTTGAGAAGACATGATTGAAATCGCTCTATAACTTTTTGGGCTTGTAAGTTAACGACAAGTCTAGTTAGCTGCTAGTCAGTGGAAGTCTGTGCGTCTTGGGCTCGGCTTCACCTACTTTCAACGGTCTCATGGGTTTCAATTTTTCCTTTAAATACCCCGCAATGAAAAAATCCCCCTTGGGCAGGACCTTTTCGTATTTTTATTCCCTTTCTCACACCTTTTTCTCATTGTTTATTTCATTTTCTCCTATCCTGTATGGATTAAGACCAAGAATCTACACTCTCCTCTGGATACTCCTCGTATTGGCCATCATCCTCCTCGCCATTTTGCCATTCGCTGAACATCGCATGAACTAATTCCATCCACTTCTCCTGAATCATTTCACGCACACGCCCCTTCCCACGATCTGACAACTCCTCTCCAAATTTCATGTTATTCACCACATCCCCTACTGAATGATACATTGTCGCATCCTCATGCACCTTAATGTCCCATTCATCTCCAAAGCGTCCCATGCACTCAGCAGGAATATGACGATCACCCTCCAGATAATAATGGATATTCTCCTCAGGACCATACATCGGTCGCACATAGATACCCTGAAGTGTCGTCGTCATCGTAGACTCCATATAACGAGTCACTTTGATGTCATACAACTCATATCTCTCACCATCATGCAACGAGTCAAACACCTCCGTTGATGCCAAGTTGATATCCACTGTGTAGGTCACCGACTCCACAAATGCCGAGAAGACCTCATCCTCCTCTGGTTGAAGAATCTCATCACTCACCTCCAACTCCTTGAACTCGCCCTCAACCATTCTCATCAGCATCAATTGCCACATTTCACGAACATCTGGCATCTCGTCGAACACCGCTCGATAAAATCCAGAAATCGTGATCTGCGCATCGACCTCCAATGACAGAAGATCGCCTGACAACAATTTGATATGAACTCGTGACATGCTTAGCACTTAGCACTTAACAACTTTTCGGTCTTGTAAGTTGATAACAAGTCGGTTTTCAGTCCGTCTGGGAAGTCTCTGCGTTTATAGCTTGCCTTCACATTTTACAACGACTTTAAGAGGTTTCAATTTTTTTTCGCTATTCCAATAAAAAAAATAAACCTCCTAGCCTAGGAGGTCCATTTCTTTTTACCTTTTTATACCTTGTATCACATGAAAAATTTTTACATTTTTCATTTTTTATTTTTTATGGTCTGAGAGGTTTTCTATTTTTATTGAATTTTATAGATTTTACCACGCGTCCTACTCGTCCTCAGGCACGTTCTCGTCATCGATCTTGTTGTTCGCCACATCATACCAACCCGCGCACTCATCAGGCTTGCCATTCTCATCCTTCGTCCACAGACGATCCAGATGATCACGCAAGTAGGTCACACCGTTCAGAGTGAAGTCCTTCGACTTTCCCTTCGCTGGCGGAACCCAATCCTCCTTCTTCGCTGGTGCAACAGGCTTCGCAATCGCCTTCACCGCTGGTTTCGGCGTCACCGCCATAGTGGGAAGCGGTGTGGAAGACGAGGAAGACGCAACGGTTTTCATCACCTTCGCCTTCACCACCGCCGTCGCCGCGATAGGAGAACCCTTCGAAGTAACCATTCCACGAATCGCACGAGCTGGAATCTTCGAAGACGCCTTCGCGGCCTTCTCAGCTTCCTTCTCACGACGCTTCTGCTCCTTCTCTTCCTCCTTCTCCTGACGCTTTCGCTCACGCTCCGCCTCACGCTCTTGACGCTTCTGCTCCTTCTCTTCCTCCTTCTCCTGAAGCTTTCGCTCCTTTTCGGCCTCCTTCTCCTCCTTTGTGATTGCACGACGCACCACCGCCTTCTTTACAGAAGCAGCAGTTGCCACGCCCTCCGGTTGCACGGGAGGCACATAGGATTGTTCGAATTCCTCATAGAGTTCTTGCTTGGTTCCAGATCCAGCACGCTTCGAGTTCGCGGGTGTCCAATAAACCTTGCTCAAGGACATCGCGTGAGCCAAAATCGGTTGATCACCATTCGGCTTGCTCTTCGACACCGAATCCTCGAACACCCAGATGCTCGCCTCCTCGCCATCCTCATCGCGCATCGGTTGGCCGTTCTCATCCACGCACGGGATCAATTCAGACTTAGGATAGAGAACATCCGCCACACCTGAGCCATAACGCTCGGTATGTGTGAATGCTTCCCATCCGTTCATCCGCATGTGATCCCACACAAAATTCACCCACGCATTGTTCTTCGCGAACTGGATCGGTGTCACACCCTTCGGAGGCGCCGCCGCCACCCGCTTGGTTTCCACCTTCTCCAACTGCTTCGCCTCAGATTTCACCTTCTTCTCAAGAAGACCTGAGGCCTCCTTGATGAATTTAGCAAGTTCCGTCGAAGACAGTTGCTCCAGATTCAGCTCCATATCAGATTCGTGTGCCATTGTGTATTAATCGCTTTGAAATCGCTCGGTCGCTTTACAACTTTTTGGTCTTGTAAGTTGAATACAAGTCTAGTTAGCTGCTAGTCAGTGGAAGTCCTGTGCGTCTATAGCTGGGTCTTCGGGTTTACTATCCGCCGTTTCCCCCTTGTCAATTTTTTATCAAATTTGACTCTAATGAGACCCACTGACCCCCCACCCCCCTTACTAAAAAATCATTTTTCTAGCCAATTTGACCTATACCATGGCCTAGGGGTGGCGGAGGGGGGGGGAGGGGGTGACCCCCTTTTAGGGTAAAATTTCAATTTTTTCCACAGTTTGATATCGTGAGGTAGGGGATGGGGGGTGGGGGGCCTAAAATCAATCAAATTCCATTAAAAATTGAGATGCCGATACCCCCTCTCCCTAAGCCGAAGACCCAGCTATAAAGGCACAGGACTTCCACTGACGGACAGTAAACCGACTTGTTTTGTATCACAAGCCCAAACGATACCCGCGCCCCCACACGCACTTTTCAAGAACTCAACGATGGCTGCTTCCCAAATTGACACTCTTCAGATGATTCGCGCTCAACTTCGCATGGTGAATGCTGAAGTTCGGCGTTTTGACCGTAGAATCACTCAGAATACCCGAAAAATGGTCAGCCTTCAACACCGTCTCGAACAACCTGCTCGTATCTCCGCTGCGAATCGTCGCCGCTGGGAACTGCAAATCACCGAACTCCAACGCGAAATCGCGGAAGATCGAGGTGCTATGCAGGAATCGATCAATGAACGAGACAGACTTCTTGGACAACAGCAGGAACTTGCTGCCCGAGTCGTCGAGCGTCAACAGAATCAGTATGCAATCCCCGCGAGTGCTACCGATTCTGTCACCGTTCGTATTCTCTCGGGTGACATGCTCTGTGCCATGGTCGATTCACGCCAAAAGGTTCGCGATTTCCATCTGGAATTCGCTCGCCAGTTTGGCTACAATCCCAAGGTGGTCTCGCGATTCCAATTCCTGATCCAAAATCAGGATGAGGAGGACGGTGAATTAGTCGATATTCTCGCAAACGATCAAGATTACGACCTCTCGTGGCTTGATCGCTTTGAGAATCCTGACAAGTTCCCTCTGCTCCATCTGCTCATTCAGGCGAGCTCTGAAACTGATCTTCCCGAAAAGGTCCGTCTCATTCGCCAGATTGTCGAGGAACAGAAGCTGACGTGCCCCATGTCCGATGAGGATCTCATGGAACACTTCAACAACTGGTATCTGACCTATCAGCCGCCAGCCAAGTCCAATCGCTATGTCACCTTGAAAGACTTTGTCACATCTTCTTCCCATCTGTTCCCGCAGATTTCCGAAGAAGACGTCGCTGCCATGCTCTCGCAACGTCAAACTCTAGATGCACGCTATGAGGAAATTGCTCAACAACAGCAAGAACTCAATGCCCGCAGTGCCGCTCTCGGTCTTGTTCTCCGTGTTCGTGAATTCGATGCACGTGAACATGTATTGATCGAGCGTTACACTCTCGAGGAAGACGACTATCCACACCAACGCGCCATGGCCGCCATCTCATTCGCTCAACAAATTCGCGATCACCCCACTGCCGATTTCATGAACCATCGTCAAACCCGTGCTCATTTCATCCATTGCCTCACACGCTTTGAGATGGCTGAAATGGGTTACGTCGCTGGTCTCATCAGTCGCTGCAACTGCTCGCAATCAAACTGCCCCAACAAAGACATTGACCTCACTGTTGTCTGGCAGGATCATCTCCAACACATCGCAGAACACGGCCAAAATTCCACACAAATCATCCGCGAAACGCTCGCTTCCATCCAGCAACAAAACGATGATCTCTCTCAATCCCTCCGCACAACCAGCTACGAACTCCGCTCTCTCACTGCCAAGCTCTATCGCATGAACATTCTCCAGTAAAATACATCCCATCATAAACAATTTCTAAAAGTTCAAATACCATAAAAAACGAAAAAATTTACAAAAACAAAATAAATTTTTTCATATTGGATAGGAGGTCTTTTTATTTATTATTTTTAGAAAACCTCCTGCACTAGGAGGTCCTATTTTTTTATTATTTTTTAAAATACCTCTTACCTTACGAGGTCACTTTTTTTACATTTATTTATAGAAAAAATTGAAATCCCCTACCATCGTTACAATTTGTTGAAGCCAAGCCACTGACGCACACGGACTTCCTGCCTCTCACAGTATTGAGACACCCTACACCAATGGCCAATCCTATCCAAATCCATTTCAAGTCACTCGCTGGTGAAATTTTCACTCTCGCCCTTGATCATCCTTACACCATGTCCACCGTTCGCCACCTACTCGCACAACAACTCTCCACTCCTCACGAACAGATCAATTACGATCGTATCGTCATCTTCGACCTCGCTCAAGATGATCATACTTTCCAACCTGATCTTCAACCTGATGCCACCTATCCTTTCATCGTTCGTGATTCTGATGCATCCACCTTTCGTGTCATCGTCGAATACGATGATCCAGTCACCAATCCTCTCAATCACATCCTCTACGAGAAGCACACCTTTAAAATCTTCGACATTGCCTCTCAAGATACACTCGTTGACTCTTTCTCTGTCTACTATGACCCTGTTAATGAGTGGTTCATCCCTTCACGCTTCTTCACTGAATCCAAAGAACAGGATGGAACTGGACAACCCAATTTCCTTCATCCTGATGAAGAGAATCATTTCCCTGTTATGTGGGACGCTATCCATTCCAGTCTCTCTCTCCCATGGTATGATCGCTTCTCTGTCACTGAAATCGCTTTTGATTCATGGTCTGACTCTCAAGCCAATCATTTCAATTATGATCCCTATGATCATGACGATGATAATGAACATTGGGATCGTCATCATGAACTTATGGCCTATATGGATGCATATGGACCCTATGATCATGGTGATGAATTTTAAATCAATCTCTTATCCCATAATATTCCCAGAAAAATCAGAAAAATACAAACTCCTCTATATGTATCTTTTTTATTGTCTTTTTTATAATTTACTCCCTAGACTAAGAGGTTTCTATACAATCTTTAATTATTAGAAAAATAAAATTGATATGGTAACGATCCCAATAGATTCGTTGAAGCCCAGCACACAAAGCACTGACTTCCACTGACTAGCAGCTAACTAGACTTGTTCTTACCACAAGCCCAAACGGTATTATCTTCTATCGCAAAATGGCTCAGATCTCCATTCAATGCATTGCTCATGTCCCTTCATCCACTCGCAACCCCTTTACTGGGTCACGCAAGTTCCAAGAGGGATTCAATACCTACCGATTAGAGGTAATCGAAAGAAACCCTTCTCTCTGTATTCTCAGGGAAAAGGTCGTCATCTTCCGAACCTCTTTGGATCACAAACGATTCGCACAGGAAGGTAACCTCTGGTCACACACCTCTTTTCGCGCTATCATCGAGGCTGAAAACGCACGAGCTGAATTCTACAAGACTCATCGTCAGGAACAATTCTTGACGTGTGGTGTCATGGAATTCTCTCAGGAGGAGTTGGATACTGCTCATCAACTTTGGTCACAAATCATTGCCTAAATTACATTCTCTTACACATTTACTTTCATATTCTTAGAAAATCTTATAAAAATTCATGAAGAAAGTCTCTTATTCTTAACGGGATAGGGGGCTTTTTTCATTTCATCTTATTTAAACAAAAATTGAAACCATTTATTGTCGTTAGGAATTGTGAAGCACAGCCATTGACGCACACGACTTCCACTGACGGACAGAAAACCGACTTGTATTGTATCGACAAGTTCATCGATACTTCCTAAAAATGTGCACTGTTAACGTTTCCATTCAACTCTTGTCTGGCGAGGTTATCCCGCTGGAACTCCCTCAATACATCTCCATTCTGCATCTTTACAAGTTTATCTTCAATGGACTCCCTCAAGATATCCGCCCCAAAGAGGTCCATCAAATCCAAATTCTTCAGCCCGAGGAAAAGCGTCCATATTGTCTCGACTGGGTTATTCCTGTCAAGAAAGGTGACACATTTCCAATCCTCATCTCCTCCACCACATTCCACATGGAACTCGAATTCATCTCCAAAGCGCATGACATCGCCGACGATTTTGAAGACTGCTCTGGCTATTCACGCTACAAACTCAAAGTAAAGTCAGAAGACGATGACCTCCTCTTCCAAACGGAATTCTACGTCACACCCTTCCACCTTCAAAATGACCTTGGAGTCAGAACCATCATTCCTATTACACCAGAGATCCGCATTCATGTCCCACAAGATCCTGACATGTTGGAATACGAGCATTTCGAACTACCACCTGTTCCCGCAGAGGCTCTTGCTGTTCGCCCTCATCTTCTCCCTTTTGAGTATTATGGAATTGAAAAGGAAGGACTTCTTGCAGGCTTCCCATCTACCAACGCCATGCTTCTCGATCATCTCCGCAAAACTCTATATGGTGTATGGCACAACGAGGTCAAAAGAGCTGAGGATTTGCGCGAAGAGACCTATGAAGCTGAAGAGGAGATGGAGGCCTAGTAAATCACATAAAAACTAAAAAAGATAAAAACAAAACCTTTTTTAATAGAATGTTTTTAATTTTAAAAGTATTTAAAGAAAAAATTGAAATCCGAGGGACGTTTCAAGAATTGTGAAGCCCAGCCTAAGACGCACAGACTTCCACTGACGGACAGAAAACCGACTTGTTTTGTAGCACAAGCCCAAACGTTACACCATGGCTCTCAAACTCACCAACTACGAAATCTCGATGGAGATCCGCAATAAAAAGAGAATCGCTGATGCTTCAACGCACTATATCAGCGGATTTCAAAAGCGTGTCCAATCTTCTCAGCGCAGTCTGGAACTCTACAACATAAAGTCGTTGGAGCATCCTGACGACGACAGCAAAGGACAAAGAATCAGACGTCGAATTCGTTATTACACCCACAATATCACTGCATTTCAGCGTCGTATCCAAGAAGAAGAACAACATCGTGCCACTGCGATGCGAGAGATCGAGGAATTTGAGCTGATGAAGGAAACTTACCTTTCCCCCATCTCCTCACAGCCATCTGAGCCCATCACGCTCGTTGTTCGTCTCCTCTCAGGTGATCTCCTGACTGTCTCCGTCGATCGTGCCCATCAGGTCACGGGATTTGCTGATCACTTTGTCAAACAACACAACTACAATGATATTGCCACCTCACGTCTGGTCTTCCTGATCATGCCTGAAGAACAAGAACAAGAACAAGAGCAAGAGCAAGAAGAAGAGAAGCAACTGATCTTCTGGTCACCCGAAGAACGCCACATCGGCAAGTCAATCGGCGATGTCCTAGGATCTACTTTGCCGATCTTGCATCTTGTCATCCGACCCACCGTTGATGTCGACCAGATGCAGAAAGCGACGACCCTCCGCAAAATCCTGCACTCTCTCAAGCGCGACGACTCTATGTCCGATGATGCACTGTTCGAGCTCTACAGCAACTGGAGACTGACTGCCAACATCTCCGTAGTCGCCAATCGTTACCAGAAAATGATCGCCTTCATTGAGGCAAATCAGGAGACATTTCCAATTCTGGAAGAGAGCTCGCTGGAAGAACAGGCTCGTCGAGCGGATCTCCTTGCCTTCCGTTCTTTCCGCTCACGCATGCGCCCATGGAGACCACAGCGAGCAGAATCCGCCCGCGACTGGCTCCAGCAACTCTTTCGCAGATATGGCGAAAATCTCTTGTTCCGACCAGATCAAATCCTATTCTTTCTCCGCATCTTAACCATTGACCAATTCTTTCAAGAGGGTGTCACCATCCGACATATCCCCACCACGTGGAAATACTATCGCTTCTTAGCCGAATGGGAGCGTTACAACCGCGAGGCGGATGCAATGTAATCGAATTGGTTGATTCTATCCCACGTATCAAAATAAAAAGTAGAAAACTAAAAAATAAAATATAAAAATTTTTTAGTTCAAGACGTTTTTTGTTTTTAACATAAAAATCTGATAAAATTGACCGATTCTAACCCATTTTAAATAATCGAAGCCAAGCCTAAGACGCACAGACTTCCACTGACTAGCAGCAACTAGACTTGTTTTGTATCACAAGCTTACAACGATACTAACGCAATCATGGCTTCCATTATCAACGCATTCAAGCAACTCGTTTCATCATCACCCTCTTTGGAGAGCATTTCCATTCGGATGCTTTCTGGAGAGATCATCGACATGGAGGTGGATCTGAACCAGACCATTAGCAACTTCCCTCAAGAATTTGCCAGTCGTCATGGCTACAATCCAAAAGTCCTGAATCGCCTTGAATTCCTCATCGACAATCCAGACGGAGAGGTTCAACACCTGTTGGATACGCCTCAAAAGACGTGGTCTCAGCGATTCACGGATGGAGGCATCCCTCTTCTTCATCTCTTCATTCAGTCACCCACTTCCGAAGATGCCGCATCTAGGATCTCTCTTATTCGCTCCATTGCAATCAAAGAGAAGGTCAAATGCGATCTATCCGACGAGGAAATCATGGAACACTACAATTTCTGGTATCTCACCTACCAGCCACCTGAAAAGTCCAATCGCTACATCACTCTTCAGAGCTTTGTTCAGTCCCACTCGCATCTCTTTCCACCATTCTCTCAACAAGACTGTGTCGAACTCGAGGAACAGCGCGTGATACTGCTCAATCAGTGCGAACAAATCAAATTGGAACGGCAGAAAAACGATCAAGAAATCAATATGCTTGTATCTCTTCGCGACATTACTCGTTACGATGAACAAGAGCATGAATTCATTGCCCGCCTTTCACGAAACAAACCTGAATACGCCCCAACCCGTGTTCAAGTCAAGGAAGAATTTCGTCAAAAAATGGCTGAAGATCCCACTGGTTCCTTCTTTGTTCGTCAGCTCGAATCAGGTGATACTCAGATTCATACCGAGCAATGGAAACACTATCGCCACTATCTCACTCGTATCGAGATGGCCGAGATGGGATTCAATCCGTTCAACGTCTGTCTCTGCAGCAATCCAAACTGCAACTCTCGAATCTACGCTGAAAACTCATGGCAAGCCTACAAGGCTCGCCTTATGGCAGGCCAGTCGGTCTCTGTCCCAGATCTGACGAGAGAGATCAGGGACTATGAACCAGTGTATGACTCGATGGGTATTGAGATTGCCGAGATACAAAAGAAGATCTCAATTATCACAAAGCAACTCGGTATGTAACAATCATTAAAAAGTCAGACATTTATTTAACCACATATTGATAAAAATCAGAAAATTTATAAAAATAAGAAAAGATTCTCTGAATCGAGAGTTTTTTCTTTATTTTATTGAATTAATAAAAAAAAATTGAAATGGAACACAGTCCTACTTATTCATCGCGCCCACCTTTCAATACCCTTTGAATCAGCGTCCAGTCATGTCCGCCCGCTACAACGATTACATCAATCAGGAATCCACCCCCATCTGCTTCATCCGTCGCGCGGATGGAAACGGATGGACTCGTGCCCGAGCCCACCATCACAATGCTCTCAACGCGTTCCTCGCGGAAGAGAACAACGGGATGAATCTTGGTGAACAAGGAGTGGAAATTCGCGTCCCTCACACAGATGGCGGTCAATTTATCGCCAACTTCCATCGCGACAACGAGGAGGTCTGCATCTACACTGACGAATACAACAACCGCGTCGAAATTGCCATGCTGGCTCCCGCCCGAGCCGCATTCATCAATCGCATCATTAGTTAAACATTTCATCTGAATCACTCGCTTGCTTATACCATAAAAAGTAGAAAAGTCGACAAAAAAGAATAAAACCTTTTTTGTTACCTTTTTAATTTAATTGACGGGGATATAAAAAAAATTGAAAAGACGGAAGCGTTCAATGAAATTCGAAGTCAATCGTTAAAGATACATCGAACTTCCATCATGGCTGCCATGAATTCATACCACTTCGCCGTCAAAACACTTTCTGGAGATATCTTTCCATGCGAACTCACTTTACCCGCTGATGCACGACCCACACTCGATGCAATCTACTGCAAAGTGTGGCATGACCTCCCAGACCACTTCAAAGATGGCCTCAATCCTTGGGATATCCAACTCATGGTTCAGACCGATGAAAAAGAGGAGGGCGAGGAGGAAGCGGAGGAGAACGAAAAAGAAAGAATCATCGTCGCCGTTCAACAATCAGATACACTCTTTCTCCTTGTTCAAACAGGTGGCCTTCTCGAAGTCGCCATCCAAACTACCATGTTCGGTCATCTTCGTGATACAAACCACTACTTCTACCAGTCCCTTCGCCTCTGTGCGGAATACGATAAAAATGGTGATAGCCTCTTAGAAGATACTAATCGATCCTATTCACAAACATGGGACATCCAATTTCTTGCTCGTAGAACTACAAATGGAGATCTCGCCCTTTACCATCGGTCCGATATCATTCTCACAAGTAACTCCATGTCCCCCCATATGAACAACTTTCATTCAAATGTCCCTCCCTGTCGCTCCATTTATGAGTTATATTCCCGTATAAAATCCATACAATCTACAAAATTGCATACCATCCCACCCTCCATCATCGTCTCTGTTCTCCAAAAATGGGATCACCTACTTCAAGAACGAATCTGATGATTTAGCCCTTCATTTATTTAACCTATACCACAAAAAATATTATTTATCTCTTTTTTCTTTTAAAAATTGATTACAGTGACAGCCATTAATAGAAGTGCGGATCATCCAACAAATACGTTACATTGATCGCCCGTCAGCATGTCTGCTCTTACCGACTACACCGCTCTCAACAATTCGATTAATCAAATGATCGAGGTCCATGTCAAAACCATGGCAGGAGATGTCATTCCCTTGCTCATCGATTCCTCAACAGGCATCCATGGCATTCAGAGTGCCCTCCGCAACTTTGATCAAAAGACTTACTCGACCCCCTTCCGCATCTTCCCTCTGGAAGAATACGATGCCAATGCCCGTTTCTATAACGGGATGCAATTCGGCGTCTATGTCTTCCCACCACCTTCACTTGAAGACATCCAATCCTACGACCAAATGGATTGTTTCACCTTCCAAGTGAACGACTCTACCATCTACATCTACACCGTCCTCACCGCGGATCATCAACTTCTCTTTCGCTACTCCACCAGCTTCATTCCGCTCGATGACGCATATATGCCTCACCCACATCTTCGTCTCGGCTACTACAGTACACTCTTCGAAGCCGCTGCGAAACGAGGGTCCGTCATCCATCCACAACACTCGAATGTGATTCTCTCCCACATTCAAGAATTCGTCAAAACCCATCGCGATCCAGAAGTCCACATCACGACCCTCAGCTATGAACCCGTCGCATGCCCATGCGGTGCTGTTGTTCAACGACGCTCGATGGCCGCTCATCAGAAAAGCCAGAAACACATTTACCAAATGAAATGAACATCCTTCGAAAATCTATATCTGTCCTATCGCATATTATAAAAAAAATTATGTATTTTTTCATACAAAATTCGTATCCCTTCCATTATATGGTTTATCTGGCAATTGAAATAATAAGTATAAAAAATTGATTTTTCTTTTCAGCCGATTAATGGTGCCCTTAGGTCCAAAAAATCTGAGATTCCCATACGTCATGCTGACAATCTACGCCAAAAGTCTTTCAGGTGACATCACCACCTTGTCTGTCTCAACATTTCAGACATGGAATGCGATTCACACCACTCTTGCTGAACGTGTTTGTTCTTACGATCCATCACGTCTTGTTCTTCTGCCTGATCCAGAGGTAGAGTCCAAGTCAGATGCAGAGGAAGAGGAAACTGCCTACCCTCATTGGGGCGTCTTACGCGAATGGAAGGATGGTGATTCGGTTTCCTACTTCGTCAAAGATCCCGTTCCATTCCAAATTCGATATTCACGATATTTGTGCAAACTGACCGAAGAATACGATCACACCAAGGCCCCTTACTACACCATCAATGTGTATGTCGAGCCCTTGAATTGCGATCAATCCGTCTATCCGCCAGAATATCTATATCAATATCGATTCCTCTACTCTATACGCGACAACCAATTCATCCATTCATCCGACTACACATTGGAGGACGACGAATACGGCCCAATTCTGACTATTAGCGACGAAGCTACTCGTTGGACAAGTCTCTATGACATGCTCGAAATGGATGAGACGATTCCATCGTGTTTTCGGTATGCATTGTATCGCTCTGCCTATCGTAAGTGGTCTGACACGCTATGGAGTGTTTCTCGTCCGATCAAAGCTTTCCCTCGTCGCAAAATGACAAAAGTCGTGAAAGAGATGATGGAAGAACGAAAAACATTCCTCGAAATCTACAAACAATTCCGTTCCACGCGTCCTCCCTACGTAAGAAAAACCGAATAAATGGTATTATTGATTACTATTCTCCATCTTAAGAGATAAAAATGGGAAAAGAGAAAATAAAATAAAGTTGATTGTGTCTGTTTCTTTTTTTTAGAGTATCGTCACATTACAATTCTCGTGATATAAGGCGATTTACAATCGAACAAGCTGCTACTAACATGACTTCTCTGCGACCGTTATGGACTGGATTTCAGTATTTTCAACATCAAG
>Ga0315905_10004221_pt1 | contig 14670 bp, 10 predicted proteins | sample LakEriMetagenome_5_FD_203522 | JGI IMG/M metagenome (GOLD analysis project Ga0315905, IMG submission 203522) | Freshwater fungal communities from buoy surface, Lake Erie, Ohio, United States - Buoy 4 MA121 | ecosystem: Environmental > Aquatic > Freshwater > Lake | place: USA: Lake Erie, Ohio... | reverse complement strand
AACCGGAGCATCATCGGTATCAATGATTTGGACAAGCTCTTCGATCAATTGCATGTCGAGAGGATTTGCTTGGACAAAGAGAGCATTGAGTCGAGGATCAGCCGTGATCGAAATGTCCCCGCTTCCGCTCATCGTGCTTGATGCCGATGATCCACCACCGCCGCCCATCCCAAGCAGGCTTCCAAGAAAACCACCTCCACCGAGCACACTCCCAGCGACTTCTCCCAACAGTCCACCACCACCTCCACCGCCACCGCCGGAAGAGGATCCGTTGAGAACTCCTCGGATCAGTTCCTCGGCCGCTAAGGCGGAAATATGCTTTAAATAAATGACGGTCGGTTCCGAAGGTCCTGCGGCCATCTGCTCTTGGACAACTCGAGAGATCTCATCGAACTCGTTGAGCAATTGGGGGTCATCGCTGGTGACGATCAGGCCCGCTGGCCCCTGGAAAACCCTTAACTCATTCTTTCCGACTTCTCCACCTGTCTTCTGCTGCGCATCGGGCTGTTGCGTCTGATCCGATGGACTCGATGGCTCGGCAGGGTCTTGGGACAATTTGGTCAAACGGACCGCAGCAGTATCGACCAATCGGCTTGGAAGCCGATCGGGTTGGCCAAAAGCGGCCTTTTGCCCTGGAGGAGTTTCGGTAGCAGGTGTTGCTGGTGAATCGGAGCTATCAGGAACCTGTGAAGGAACCATCTTCCCATCCTTGGATTCGATCCTGCGAATTCTTCCGTTTTGCTTAGTCGCTTTCCAAAGCACATCGATCTGATCGAGGAACTTGTCGGCAGACTTGCCAGAATAAGGGATGAAACGAGCCTTCTCACGCAGGCCTTCGAGCGTAGGCCCAGTGGCTTCCACTTTTCTGAGCAACTCTCGAACCTGGGTGACCTCCTGCGGAGTGCCTTGAACCATCACTCGTCTTGCTACGGTATCTCCGTAAAAGATCGGGCCCTTGGCATTGCCGTCTTTGTCCTTCGAGCTGGATTTCCCAAAGAACTTTTCGAGGGTCAAGATAGCCGCTTGGGTGTCCATCTTACCAAGCTCGATGACTTCGAAATCGCTGGTCTGCCCAGATAGCGTCTCGATGATATCTTCGATGATCTTGTGATCGCTCGGCGTGGCCCGAGCAATGATATTGTTGGATTTGGGATCCAGTGCCAAATTGATGTTGGTTTGCCCTGAGAACTGGGTTTGCAAAACATCCATGGTTGTCTGCGGATCCGAACCACGAATGCTGTGACTGCGCACAGCGACTTGCTCTGCCGTTGCAGACGTTGTCTTACCTTCCATCGGCTCTACGTCGACTTGCTTGACGATGTCGCGAAGCTTTTGCAGCTTGTCTGGACTTCCTGTTGCATAAAGCGTCGTACCGAAGGAATCTGTCGAGATACTCAAGTCTTCCGATACATTCGTTCCGTCCTTGAGCCCCACCAATGGCCGAGCAATTCCCAGGAGTTCCTCTGCACTCATGTTCTTCAGAGCGATCGTAACAATCTTGGACATCCTACCGGCATCGGGCATCTCAGAACGCTCGATCGTCTCTCGAATAAGCCTGAGTTTTCCGCCTGTCTCTGTAACGATCAATTGATTGGCTGATGGCAATGACACGATCGAACCCTGAGGCCCCAAAAGCGGCTTGACCTCTTTCTCGGCCTCTTCAACACTCAAGCGACTGAGCATGAAAACCGTCTTGCAAATTTCAAACTCCCCGCGACTGTCGAGTTCCTTAGACGGAACGATCTCAGACAACTCGCGAATCAAGCCACGAATCAACTCAGGATCACCCGATCCCAAATCGATGCACAAGAGAGCTCGCTGCTTGCGAATCAACGTATACCCACGGTTCAGCAGTACACCATTCATCACATCCATCGCTTGAGGAACGGTATAAACTCGGAACGGGTCTCGATAGGTGAAGGTCCCAGGAGGAAAGAAATCAGTCTGCAAACTCAGCTCTGCTTCCTTAGAAAGCCACTTGAGAACATCCGACCATGGGGTCGAATTGAAGTTGAGTCGAAGTCCAAATTCGCCCGGCACTCCCGTCGGCACCGAGTCGCTTTGCTGCTCGCGACGGGCCATTGGTGCAGCCTGCGAAGCATTGTTGGAACTCGAAGCATCGTCCGAGGGTACCGATCCAACTTGCTGATCCTGTGATTGCGGTTTCCCAGCCGCAGGTCCAACCATCGCCGTCCACTTGGCTTTCTGCTCGTCATTGAGCACATCGCTAAGTTGCTTTGCAAATTCGGCAGCCCCTTTCTCTGGGCCCAGTTGCCGCATCAACCCTCGCTTGCCCTCGACGATCGTCTGGAGCTTGGCCATCTGTTCTTCGTTGACCGACAAGGCACCAGCAATTTCTGGCTCTAACGCCGCTGCGAGCCCGAGTCCTTGAAGTCGCAACTGCTCGGCTCGCTGACGCTGCTCTTGGTTAAGCATCTGCATCCCGACCATCTCGACAGCACGCAAATTCTGACGCGAACGCTCCTTGCGCTCGACGGGATCTTCGATGGATCGAAGCTCAGCCGCAAAATCGATCGCCTTGGCTTCATGCTGCTTGACCAAGTCCCTGAGCTTGGTCAACTGCTCGTCGCTGAGCCCTAAGTCGGCCGCAGTGTTCGGTTCGGTCAACGTCGCCAGCACCCCAACGATGTCTGGATTCCCATCACAAAATCCTACGGCTGGTGAAGCGATCCCCAGTGCACAAGACAAAAGGAAGGTTGAGAAAAGCTTGGCGTTTCGACGTAACCTAAGTGACCGACGGTTCAATTTTCGCATGGTTTTGACCACCCCATTTCGGGGCTTAACAATAAGGAATGTATCGATTCGCTTGGTTTTTTGGGTTCTAAGGCTTCTGACTGTAGTCCAAAGTCAACAATTTCCCAGGTCTTTTGCTCGGCAAGGGAAGGAATCAACCCCAACAACTCCAGGAAAATGCCGGTTTTGATAGCAAATAACAGGCTTGCAATCTTTTGCCGGACCATTAGCTATCAGTCGTGCAAACCCAAGGTATTGCCAAAGGTTTCGAGCCTGCTGGATGGTTAAGCGAGGAAAACCCTACCGTTTGGGAGGTTTGCCCACTCTAGGCCAATTGAATCAGCATGAATTCGCTCCAAGCTGAGATTTCTTGGATTCTGGAGTTTCGGCCACAGGCACTGGCGAATTTACTCGTTCGACTGGCGATCCAAACTCGCCTTGTATAACCGCCTCGATAGCGTCGGATGGAAAGGAGTCCATGGGTCGCTGCTACGATCCTGGGAGATCAGCTCGGTGGCCGTATTGAGCTTGGCATCCATTTCGTCAAGGTAATGGAACACGAGTGCTTCGAGAGTCATGGGAACTTTCGGGCTCCCATGCTCCAAAGTTCCATGATGACTCACCACAATATGCTCCAAACGCAGGAGCTTCTGGGCGTTGATCGTCTGGCCCTTGTCCCTTAGCCTCTTGGCAAAGGATTCGAGCATCACGACACCTTGAACCAGATGGCCCAGCAACTGACCTGCATCGGTGTAGTTGAGCTCGTTCTCAAACGATAACTCCTGGATCTTACCCAGATCGTGCACCAAAGCCGCAGCCATGAGCAAATCTCGATCGACGTGGGTGTAATGGCTGCTTGCAAACTCGCACAATTGCATCAATGAGACGATGTGCTCGAGAAGCCCCCCTGGGTAAGCGTGGTGGGTTTTGGTTCCGGCCGGTGCGATTTGCAGCAACTTGCGGGTTGGTTCATCGGCTAAAATCTCCTGGCATATCGCGCTTACGGTCGGATCGGCGATCGTCTCGACCAGCTTGCACAAAGTCTCCCAGTGAGCTTTCACTTGCCCGCGATCCAACGCATCGAATTCCTCGATGGCAACTTGATCGGCATCCACATACTGCATCTGATTGACGATGATCTGCATGTTTCCATTGTGCAACTGCGTCATCCCTTGCACTTTGACAAAAGCCCCTTTTGGAAACCGATCGGCAAGTTTTTCGTCCGCGTTCCAACGCATTGCCGAAATAACTCCGCTGCGATCCTGCAATTGCAAAAGCAAGTATGGGTTCCCCTGGCGGTTCGATCTGAGTTGCCGATCTGCGATTCGAAAAACCGCATCAACTTGGGTCTGCGGTTGCAGGCTTGCTATGTACTGGCGCTCCGAAGAGGCTTGTTTCGTCATAAAGAATACCGAGTTGATCCTGAATTAACTGCTGGCGCTTGAATAGCTTCGCAAGGCCCTTTGAAAGACCCAACGGCTCACGATAAGCGACGCGATGGTAGCTAGAAAGGCGAAAACCGCTAGCCCCCACTCCCAACCTTGCCGAGGAGACAAAGGTTGAGCCAGCAACCTGGCCGGCACATTGATGATCACCAAAATCGGAAACACAAATGTGAAGATGTACCAAAGGGGGATCCCCCAGCCACTTTGATAAATCTCCATCGGATAGCGTGAAAAGTTGGTGATGTAAAACCAAAAGTCATAGAGGCTTTGGTTTCTACCAAGCCAGATGCTTGTCGCAGCCAAACAGACGATCAGACTGTAAAAAAGAGCAACGCCACAAGCGATATAGATTACGTACAACAGGCCAATGCCCAACGAAAGATCCCATGGAGGATCGGTGCGCATCGACAACTTCCAGATCGCATAAGCTAGGATGATCAGCCCAGCAACACCGTTGCTCAGCGATGCCCACTCGACGCGTCGAAACGAGATCAGGAACTGAGTGTCGACAGGTTTGAGCAATGCATAATCCAATCCACCTGTGCGGATCAATTCACTGAACTCCTGGGCGTTTGGCATCAAAAATGCCTGCACAATCGAATTGATGATCCAAGTCGTGGCTAGGAATACATAGAACTCGTCACGCCCCCATCCACTGGTCGCTCCGATACTCCGAACATGAAAGAAGATCAGCAGATAAAACCCGAGGTTCATCGTCAACCAAGCCAAACTGGAAATGCAGTCGACCAAGAAGTTTCCACGAAAGGTCATGTCCCGAACTATACTGTTTCGGGCAAATGCGACCAACAAACTCGAATACTTCCTAAGACTCCTTAGCATCGACTCACCGTGTCCCTGTGTGATCTATTTTGCGAATATTCGCAAAGAAAAACAGCCCGAACAAACATTGGTTAGTAGCGTCCTTGCTCGCCCCAAAGCTGCGAGAGCACGACCGCATGCTCGACGGCTTGTACCATCTGGTCCAAACAAGCGAACTCTTTGGTCGAGTGAATGTTGTACTGGCCGACAGATAGATTCGGGGTGGGGAGCCCAAGATGCGACATGAGCGACCCGTCGCTTCCTCCTCGTATCGCATCCCGTTTGCAATGGCGACCAAGTCTTTGGTAGGCTTGTTCGGCCAAGTCGGCCGCGATGGGAAACTCCCGCAGTTTGTCTCCCAAGTTTCGGTACTGCTGCTCGACATGGACTTGTACGCTGAGCCTCGGCTGGAGCCTTGTCATCTCGTCGGCAATCGAGCGAAGCATCGAAGCATACTGATTCAACTTGGGGGTTTCGAAATCACGAAGCAAGATCTGGACAGTCGCCTCCGATACCGAGCCTTGAAAAACATAAGGGTGCATGAATCCCTCTCGCCCACTGGTCGTTTCAGGCGAAAGCCGGTCGGTTGGCAAAGCTGCTACAAACTCAGATGCAGCCTTGAGCGCGTTGACCATCTTCCCTTTACCCACCGAGGGATGCGTATTGTGCCCAATGAATTTGACGGTAGCCAAATCGGCTGAGAATGTCTCTACATCGATGGTTCCAGATGCCCCTCCATCTAAGGTGTATCCAGCGACGGCTCCGGCCTGGTTCAAATCAAAGTACCGAGTGCCTCGCCCGATCTCTTCGTCGCATGTAAAGAGGATCCTAATCGGGCCATGTGGAATCTCTGGACGTTCCATCAAGTAGTTGGCAATTTCCATGATCGCCGCAACCCCGGCCTTGTCATCACCGCCTAGAAGCGTTCGGCCATCGGTCACCACGAGCGTCTTACCAATAAGTTCTTCGAGCTCCGGTGTGTGGGAAACTTGGATCGAATCTCCTCCGGCAAGTGGAATATCACCTCCTTGGTAGGACTCGATCACCTCGGGCCTGCAGTGATCCCCAGGCGCCTCGGGCGAGGTGTCTAAGTGAGCATTAAAAAGGATCGTAGGAGCAGGCCCTGGGGTTGTCGCCGGAACGGTTCCCCATACCAATCCGTTGACATCTTGCTGGGCATCTTCGATCCCAAAGGATTTCATCTGCTTGACGAGCAACTCACCTAGCAGCCATTGCCCACGACTGCTGGGGTAGTCTTGGGTGTTGGGATTGGCCGTCGAGCCGATTTTGACGTACTGCAAGAATCGCTCGAGCAAACGATTGCGGTTGATATGCATTATTTTCCTCTCCATCCTTTATTGATTCCTTATTCTAGCCGATTCGGGGAACTCATGGATGGACGTTGCGGAACTTGATGCTCGGCGGTGAGTTCTTCCCAGTCCTTTTCCCACTGAGCCCAGGTCGTTTCGCTCGCCGCAAAGATCCAGCGACGATCGGGCACCTCCGAGAGACCCAAAGTCCTTGCCAGTTGGCTCGGGTGAAAACTAGAGACGTGTGATCCATCGAGCTTGACAAAACATTCCTCACTGAAGGTATGATCCGACCAAACAACCAGTCCATGGTCTTGGACATCATAAGGCCTACCTTTGGTAAACTCCCGATCAACTTGGCGACGCACGAGGAACACACCGCATTTTCGCAGGAAACCCTGCAATGCCAGGTCAAACGCGCACTGAAGCCTCTCGGGAGCATGATCGAGCCAGCCGGTGCGGTGAGTCCATGCAACCACCCAACCGCTTTGCTCTTGGATCACCAGTTCCAAAGGCACAGATCTATTCGGAACGTCTTGGGTTACCAAATCCAAGTGGATCGACAAGCTGTTTGTCGATGCCTTGACCTCCGAGCAAATCAGCCGAGTCGGTTCGGAGTCGAGTGCCTGATTGACCAGTGCCAATAGCTCCCGATCGACAAATCGATGCACACACTCGACAACATGGTGAAGCTTCTTCAAACAACTGCGTCGTTTCGTGAATCTTTTGACCGAAGCCGACTCATTTTCAAGTCTTCGCAACCCCCTAAACAATTTGGGTAACGTACCTGAATGAAAGCCTGGACGCAGCAGTCGTTCGATCGTTTCGCCGTGACTCCCCACAGGCATCGCGGACAAATTCTGCCAACGGTTCTGACGAAAAAGCCTCCAATTCTCCTTGAGCTCCCAAACCGCAAAACCAAAAAATCCCGGCAGGAAAACGATATTAAACCAAGTGATCGACATGGCCAAAGCTTTGTTCATGTAGTTGCTCAAAAAAGACTCCATGTTGACTGCCAAGATCAGTAGTACTGGCAAGAAGATCTTGTGAGCAACGGTTACCACAGGAAAGTGTTTTACCGGGTGAAGCGTCGGCTCAATGAGCAAATTGATATAGATCCGAATCAGAAACGATATGACCGACCAGAAGAACCCCAGGATGGCTTTGGCCGTTAGTGAAAAAACACTCTCCTGATTGTGAAATCTCAACCACTCATCGACTGCATAGAGAAATCTTTCGAAGACCAATAGCATGGTGCGAAAGAACTCGACAATCCAATCAATCGCGACGACAAACCAACGGAGCCTGAGCATGCTCCACAAACCACTGATAGCCTCAAAGATCAACTCTTGAAAATCTCTACCCACCCTCGAGTTGAGCAAACCACTTGCGATCAATACCTCGCAGGAATAACGGAAAAAATCACCTAGTGTGTCAGGCCAAGTCCTCGATATGATCCACCTGGAGACCAGAACCAACAACCCAGGCTTGATCGCATAAGACCAGAGCCATTGAGTCCAAGGATGCGCCAAGGTCGACCGGATCAGATCCCACGGCAGGAGCTTTTGCGGTAGACGCACACAAACCGCATAGGCCAGTTGCCCAATCCACCGAAGCACTTTCCAAATCGCTACTCTGAACTTCGGAAGATGGATCAACCCCATCAAGAAGAAACCCAAGAGAATCACCATAGGGATGATACTCAACTGGTTGTTCACAATTTGATCGACCGCTTGAACAGGTGACTCCGGAGGTACACTCACCGTTTCTTTGGTGCTATCTCCATCGAGTAGTCCAAAGCCATCGAGCGATGGCCAAGAAGCAAGTGTGCTTGCATCCTCGACAGACGGGTTTGTATTGATCACCTCGGAGGCAACCGAATCGATGGTCTCGCTGGATCGTGACTCACTCGGGGGCTTGGCAAGCCCGGTGACTTGCTCGTTTTCTTTGCTCTCGATCTGCTTGGCCGTTTCGGTGAGTTCCGCAGGATCCCCCTCGGTCGACTCGTTGTGTTTTGCTACACCTTGAGCCTCGGCATGCCCCCCAGTCCAAGACTGGATCTTGTGCCAAATGTGACTAATACTTTCGATGAGCACCAAAGCTCCGCCGAAGGGAATGATCAGAAACAGCGTTGCAAATCGACCCTTGCTGGTTCCAAAAAACACAGCGCTGATCATCTGGATCCAGCGCAAATAAAAGTCTCCCCGGCGATACACACCATCGAGAACTTGATCGAGCCTATCATCGGCCTTGAGCAGTCGATCGCCAGACCAAGCTTCTTTGAGCCCATCGAGATCCGGAAGCTTCAAATCATTCTTGCTGACTGCATCTCGGAAGTAACCCATCGAGATGTAGCCTTTCTCAGAAATGCAGTCGAGCGCATCTTCGACCAATTTGTCCATCGCTACGCGTTCGGGAAACGACGACGGGGACATGCCGACCTCTAAAAGCGTCTGGCGCAGTGGGTCTCGGATCCTCGATCGCAACTGCTGGTCGGCTTGATGCGATGCCTGCTCGAGGAGAGTCGTAAGTTTTTCTCTTTCGATACCACTGAGCCGCACATGAACGAGTCTTGCCGTCGCGCTGGCCAAGTGCTTGGCCATTTGGACTTCTTGCAAATTATACAGCGGTCTGCGCAAAGGCTTGGAACCAAACGAGGTTACCCATCGCAACAAATCCACGCGGTACGAAACGCGCTCTTTATCGAGACAGACCTTTTGAAGATCGTACAGAAGTCGTTTCTCGGAGTTCCAAAATCCTTGGATGGCATTTCTAGATAAGGCCATCAAAACCAAGTGCCATTGGTTGCTGTCGGGGTTGGGAAATCCAATCGCTTCGCGAAGTCTTTTTACCAACAGGCGCAGATCGGACTCGGCAGTCGATTCGGCCTTGGATCGCTTGTTCCTCGATGGAGCGCAGCGCGCGGCGCGGAGCGACGAGATAATCGCTCGAACCGTGTTGCCTCTCTCGGTCGAGCGATCCCTTCGACGCATGTGCCAGAGATATTTGCGCTCCGACGTGCTTTGAGCAAACTCGATCGACCAACCCTTTTGCGTGTTCTTCAGCACCGTCTCGTCCTGGGATTCACGACTGAGCGTATCGATCGAAGCAGCACCCGAGATTTTGCTTTTTTCGAGTATCGCTTCGATCGGCAAATCCAAACGCATCTTGGACTCGACTTGATCCATCTGTTGCATCGAGGGAAACCAAGTGGCGATTCGCTCGGGGTCAAAAGAATGAAAATCCCAATAATGAGCCACCCACTCCCTAAAAGCCTCGACCCTGGAATCCGGATGCAATAGCCTAAGTTCGTTTCGCAGCACGTGATGCGCTTCGTCGAATTCGACCTGACCTAGGGCATCAATCCGAGCCTGAACCAACGCTAATTGTTCTGGGGAATGCAGATGCTTGAGCTCTCGGTCGATGCTTGCATGGAACAAACGTCGCCACAGCAGGAGCTTGAGCTCCTCGATCGGCCAATGCTCCAACTGATCGACACTTGGAAGCTGAAGCAAAACCACTTCGCCCAAACCCAATGGTGCTTGACTCAGCCCAAGTTCGTCTGGAAGGATCGCGCGACATACCTCCTGAAGCGTTGCGACCTGCGACTCTCGATGCGGAAGCACGACGGCCAAAGACGGATGGCGGGACTGCTTCCTCAAAAACCGTCGCATCACACGAGCTTCCACCAAATAAGCCGTTGGGTCCGCTTGCCAAACCCCGTTTCGCAATTCCTCGATTCGACTAGCCAGGGACGCTTGTGACACGGAAACTCTTGGGATGCGGGACGATTAAGGATCTCTCGTAGGTATTCGCTTGGCAATCTTCGACGGACATCGCGAGTCACGCTCGTGCTCGTGCTCGTGCTCGAAAACTCGGCTTCGAGCATCCGCAGGATCAAACGTTTGCGTGATTAGCCACCAAATACCTGAGGGAACAAAAAATAGGACTTCGAGTGCATTTTCGCATATTTCCGATCGAAACAAAAGCAGTACGCGGACAACCAATTCAACAAATACTCTCTGCAATGCTGGAAACTTTCCACTGTTTCTCGTACCCTATTGCCCCGAACAACTATTGGGTTCGCGATCTATCGGGAAAGAAAAAATGAACAAGCGTCGATTAGGCAATTCAGATTTGATGATCACTCCTGTAGGCATCGGAGCTTGGGCCATCGGGGGCGACGGATGGGCCTTTTCCTGGAGCCAACAAGACGACGCCGAAAGTATCCGTGCGATCCACACGGCACTGGACTCGGGTGTCAACTGGATCGACACGGCAGCCGTCTACGGACTCGGTCACTCCGAAGAAGTTGTCGCCGAGGCGCTGAGACAATACTCGGGCGCAAAGCCTTATGTGTTCACCAAATGCGAGAGAAACTGGGATCAAAACCGCCAGATCATCAAGTCCCTGAAAGCCGATTCGATCCGCAAGGAGTGCGAAGACAGCTTGCGAAGGCTTGGTGTTGAAACGATCGATCTGTACCAAATCCATTGGCCAGAACCCGATGAAGACATCGAGGAAGGCTGGAGCACTCTTGCCAACCTGCAGCAGGAAGGCAAAGTCAGGTGGATCGGAGTTTCTAACTTCAATGCTCAGCAAATGCAACGCATCCGTTCCATCGCACCGATCACGTCCCTTCAGCCACCTTACTCACTGATCCGCCGAGAGGTCGAAGCAGAGATTCTTCCCTACACACACACCCAGAACATCGGGGTAATCGCCTACTCTCCTATGGGCTCAGGCATGCTTACAGGCACCATGTCCCGTCAACGCCTCGCCGCCCTTCCTTCGGACGACTGGCGAACTCGTAGCATGCACTTTCAAGAGCCACTGCTTTCGCGAAACCTTGAAATCGCCGAAAGAGTCACACAGAGTGCAAACAAACTCGGGATCAGTCCCGGGCATCTTGCAATCGCTTGGGTCCTTAACAACCCGGCCGTCACCGGTGCGATCGTCGGTATTCGCAATTCGCAACAAGCCCAAGAATTGGCAAAGGCGATCGAAATACGCCCCGCAGACTACGCAAGTGAACTTGTGTCGCTCGGTACCGTTTAGAACATATGCTTAAAACCGACCATGCAGCCACCCCCTTTCGAGCTAGAGAACTGGAATGCACGCTGGCTTGGCCCGATTCGCCAAGCTCTTGCCATCGAGATGGCTTCAGCAGACCCCGGTCATGGACTTGAGCATGTCGAGCGAGTCGTCAAAAACGCGATGAGAATCTCGGCGAGTCTGCCTATCGACTACGACGTACTGCTCCCGGCAACTTGGTTTCACGATTGCGTGTGCGTTGCAAAAAACTCTCCGCTCAGATCCCAAGCATCAAGACTTGCTGCCAAGCATGCGCTGCGAGTTCTGGAGGAATTGGGATACCCCGTGGATAAGTTCGATCGGATCGAGCATGCCATCGAAGCCCACAGCTTTTCTGCTGGTATCGAGTGCAAGTCGATCGAGGCGGAAGTCCTCCAAGATGCCGACCGACTCGAAGCCCTCGGTGCCATCGGGCTTGCCCGCTGCCTGATGACCGGTGGTGCGATGGGCCAGCGTCTTTACCATCCAGAAGACCCTTTTGCGACGACCCGGCAACTCCGAGACGACCAACAATCGGTCGATCATTTCTTCGCAAAACTGCTCAAACTTCCCTCGACGATGCGAACCTCCGCCGGAAAATCGATCGCTATCCAACGGGCTGGCTTCTTGATCGATTTTCTAAAGCAACTTTCTGCAGAAATCGATGTCCCTTGGGGTCACATCGTATTGCCTGATCTCCTACAATGAGGCGGGAGGAGAAAGACCCGTGGCTTGACGCTTCGGTCGCTCAACGAATTTTTGACAGATCGATTCCTATGATTCCTCATCGATAATGGATAATGCACGGTCTAATCCTCGTACAACTCCAGAAATTTGCTCACCAAGCCATTGGGCCCGATATTTGGCGTGAAGCTTTGGCCAAAGAGGGCCTAAATCAGCAATCCTTCTCCTCTGGATCGGTTTACGAAGATAGCAAAGCGATCGAACAAATCGTTCTTGCATCGAGCATCCTCGGAATTCCCGTCGACCAAGTTGTAGAGTCGTTCGGTGTTTTTATCTCCAAGGAATTGATTCGCCTGTACCAAAGAGTGATCAAACCCGAATGGAAGACCCTCGAGATCATCGAAAACACTGAAACCTTTATCCACTCTGCGGTCCGAGCCGGGAACCCTGGCGCAGTACCTCCCGTGCTCGATGCGATTCGAATCTCCGATAACCATTTGCAACTTCTCTACTCGTCGGATCGCAAACTTTGCAAACTCGCCATCGGCATCATCAAGGGGATGTCTAGTCACTTCCAAGAAGTGATTGAAATCCATCACGATTCTTGTATGCATAAAGGTGATCCTTACTGTTCGTTCAGACTCATTCGACATGATCTTGCCCGAGATACCGATAAAATTGAACTCGATGTCACACAGGTTGTCCTATCGAGCGAATCAAAAAGGATCGTAAAATCGCCTAGTGAGAGCACGTCAACGGCGAATTCTTTCGCAATCAAGGAAAAGCCTAAAAAAACCGATTGGAGCAAACTGCTGGAACCTGCAATCGTCCCGTCGGATATCGCAAGTATCGGCGCGTACCGTCTGGTATCGATTCAAGGAGAAGGTGGTATGGGTTGTGTTTTTAAATCGATCGATAACCGAACGCAACAGGTTTATGCAATCAAAGTTCTTCATCCGAAGGTTGCCGAGGACGATACAGCCTGCCAACGACTCCGAAGAGAATGGCGTGCATTGCAATCGATCTATCACCCGAGAATCGTCGAAGTCCACGATGTCGGAGAATTCAATGATCTCCCCTATCTCGTGATGGAATTCCTCAGCGGTTCGAACCTACAAACCTATCGATCTCGGTTCAATACTTTGCCCATCCACGAAATCCTTCGCATCGCCATCGAGACAACCGAGGGATTGCTAGAAGTGCACCGGTCGGGGATGATTCACAGGGATCTGAAGCCGGAGAACCTCTGGATCGAGTCCCCGTCGCTTAGCGTCAAGATCATCGATTTCGGGCTGGCACATCTGGCCCAGGAAGAAATTCGATTGACACGTACGGGAACATTTATCGGAACCCCTTCTTTCATGGCGCCCGAGCAAGCAAGCGGTCTGAAAGCCGACTTTCGAACCGACTTCTTTTCCCTGGGATGTATCCTGTATGATCTGATCACTGGAAAACGACCCTTCGATCGCAAAAGCATCATCAGCACCTTTTCGGCCTTAGCCAATCACAACCCGCCAGACCCCATAGAATTGGTTCCCGATACGCCAAAAGAACTCTCCGAATTGATCATGATCATGCTCGAAAAGAAGCCGGAGGATCGACCCAGCAGTTGCCAAGAAATCCTTGACTCGCTTATTCGTATTCGCACAAATCTGCTTTGAGTTCGATTGCCAACGGAGTTCATTCTCCCCAAATTGAATGTGGGTCAAAAAGCATCGAGGCGACGATGCTCATGGCCACACACAACGCAAAAGCCACCACGGCCGGGCCGACTTGAAACTCGACAATTCCAGACAGTTTGATCAGCATCACTAAAAACGCAAGGAGCATGACATCGAGCATGCTCCAGCGCCCTGAGAACTCGATGATCCTATAAGCCGTCGCGCGGTGATGGTGCTCAAGCCACCGAAACCAACACAGTTCCAGTAAGGTGACGAGTTTCAGGACTGGCAAGACGATCGAGAAAGTAAAGATGATCGTCGCTACGAACCAACTTCCCTGTGCGTAGAGTTCGACGATACCACCGACGATGCTGCTGTGGTATCGATGCCCCAATTTTTCGATCTCCAAGATCGGCAGAAAAATAGCGGCAGGGAATAGCAGCAACGCAGCCATGGCTGCCGCCGCCGCCCGCTGACTGGACCGTTGGCTTCTTGCTCGGCTGGCAATCGTCGTCCCACAACGCGTACAAGCGTACCCGACGGTTGACTCCGAACCTTCAGCCAATCGATGGACTTGGCCACAACAGTGACAAGCCTTGAGGGTCATCGCTTAAGCCCCCTCGGGGTGGCGGTAGGCAATAAACTCATCCATCGCTCTTTTGGCTTGCTCATAGTCGATTTGCCGAACAACCACCTGGGCATAGCCGGCCGCGTCCGGCCAACCGGTACTGCCTCCAACTCCAGAGTGATGCGCGAGGATACCAATCTCTTCCAAATAACCAATGAGCAAACGGGCTTCGATGTCCGTCAGATAGTCGGTTAGCACGACAGGTCGACTTGGGTCGCTTGACATCGTTGTTCTCCAGGTTCTCCAGCGAGGCTTTGTGAATATCGTTGATTGTACACGTTTTTTGGCACACCGAT
>Ga0315905_10004220_pt1 | contig 14673 bp, 17 predicted proteins | sample LakEriMetagenome_5_FD_203522 | JGI IMG/M metagenome (GOLD analysis project Ga0315905, IMG submission 203522) | Freshwater fungal communities from buoy surface, Lake Erie, Ohio, United States - Buoy 4 MA121 | ecosystem: Environmental > Aquatic > Freshwater > Lake | place: USA: Lake Erie, Ohio... | reverse complement strand
TCATTAGGGGTACTTTTGAGAGATTATCGACTTGATTCTTCGCCACACCTTCACCCCGCATAACAACACCCGTTTGTCGCATTTGTGCGGCCCCACCGACGAACACCTGCGCACCATCGAGCTGGCGCTGGACGTGAAAATCGCCCACCGCCACGAGCAGTTCAAAGTAGACGGCCACAAGACCAAGGCCACCCGCGCCATGGAGGTGTTGCAAGCTTTGTATGAGCGGGCGGCCAAAGCCATTCCCCCAGAGCAAGTCCAGCTCATGCTGGCAGGCGACAGCGCAGACGAAGACGGCGCACATGTGCTGCAAACCCGCCGCACCGACCTGCGGCCTCGCACCCCCACCCAAGCGGCCTACCTCGACAACATTGCGGCGCACGACATCAGCTTTGGCATTGGCCCCGCGGGCACGGGCAAAACTTATTTGGCTGTGGCTTGTGCGGTGGATGCGCTCGAGCGCAGCGCCGTGCAACGCATTGTGCTGACGCGCCCAGCGGTGGAGGCTGGTGAAAAACTGGGCTTCTTGCCCGGCGATTTGAGCCAAAAAGTAGACCCGTATTTGCGTCCTTTGTACGACGCGCTGTATGACCTGATGGGCTACGACCGCGTGCAAAAAGCGTTCGAGCGCAACGCGATTGAAATTGCGCCGCTCGCCTTCATGCGCGGGCGCACACTCAACAACGCCTTCATCATCTTGGACGAAGCACAAAACACCACACCCGAGCAAATGAAGATGTTTCTCACCCGCATTGGCTTTGGGGCCAAAGCCGTGGTGACGGGTGACGTGAGCCAAATTGACTTGCCCAAGGGCCAGCTCAGCGGCTTGATTGATGCCGAACGCGTATTGAAACGCGTCAAAGGTATTTCAGTCACCCGCTTCACCAGCGCCGACGTGGTGCGCCACCCGCTGGTGGCCCGCATCGTCGATGCCTATGACGCCCAACGCACTGCCACGACAGGCGCAGCTTCTCGCAAACCAACTTAAAAAATGGCAGCGCCCACCCTTGACCTCTCCCTGCAATTTGGCGACTTGTCTGACGCCGCGCTTCACCGTGCCGCGTTGCCTCGTGCCTTTGTGAGCCTTTGCCTTCGCAGCGCCCTAGCCCATGATGCTGAGATGACCGTGCGCATCGTCGATGCGGCAGAGGGCCAAGCTTTGAACAAGGACTACCGCAAGAAAAACTACGCCACCAATGTGCTGACGTTTGACTACGCACAAACACCCATGGTGATGGCCGACCTCGTGCTGTGTGCGCCGGTGGTGGCGGCAGAGGCCAAAGTGCAAGACAAATCGCTGCAAGCGCACTACGCACATTTATTGATTCACGGTGCGCTGCATGCCCAAGGCTATGACCACGACACCTCAGAAGCCGATGCCATCGAGATGGAGACGCTGGAGATGCTCATCATGGCCAGCCTTGGACTGCCGTGCCCGTATTGACGCCAAACCATAGGCAAGTCGATCAACGACCCAATGCGTCTTCCAACAAACGCACTTTCACCGTCTTGCCTTTGACGCGTCCTGCGCTCAAACGCTTGACCGCCTCACGCGCAATGCTTCGCTCCACCGCCACGTAGGTGGAGAACTCATTCACACTGATCTTGCCCACCTGCTCTTTGGTAAAGCCTGCGTCACCCGTGAGTGCGCCCAGCACGTCACCCGCGCGAATTTTTTCTTTGCGGCCTCCCACTATTTGCAGGGTTGCCATCGGTGGCTGCAAGATGCCGCCTGCGGCAGGTGTGAGGCTGCTCAGCGGGGCCCAGGTGGACTCACGGTTTTGCAAGAGTTCAATCTTGCCCACGTTGCCCATCTCGTCCATGCTGGCGAGTGACAAGGCCAAACCTTCGGCGTCACCGCGGCCCGTGCGGCCAATGCGGTGGATGTGAATCTCTGAATCGGGCGTCACGTCCACGTTGATGACGGCTTCTAAGTTGGCCACGTCCAAGCCACGCGCGGCCACATCGGTGGCCACCAACACCGAGCAACTGCGGTTGGCAAACTGCACCAGCACTTGGTCGCGCTCGCGTTGCTCGAGTTCGCCAAACAAAGCCAAAGCACTGAAGCCTTGCGCTTGCAGCACGGTGACCAAATCGCGGCATTGCTGCTTGGTATTGCAAAACGCGAGGGTGGACTCAGGTCGGAAGTGGTTGAGCAGTTGCGACACGGCATGTAAGCGTTCGTTGTTGCTGACCTCATAAAAAATCTGTTTGATTTTTTGTGCGTCGTGCTGCGCTTGCACCTTCACCGTTTGTGGCTCGCGCATGAACTGCGACGCGAGCTTGGCAATGCCTTCGGGATAGGTGGCTGAGAACAGCAAAGTTTGACGGTCTTTGGGGCACTGACGGGCCACCTTGGCGATGTCGTCAAAAAAGCCCATGTCCAACATGCGGTCGGCCTCGTCGAGCACCAACATCTTCAAGCCTTGCAGGCTGAGCGAGCCGCGCTCTAGGTGGTCCATGATGCGTCCGGGCGTGCCCACCACCACATGTGCGCCGTGCTCTAGGCTCAGAGTCTGACCACGCAAGGCCACGCCACCGCAGAGGGTGACCACTTTGATGTTGCCCACGGCGCGGGCCAAGCGACGAATTTCTTGTGTTACTTGGTCGGCCAGTTCGCGTGTGGGGCACAAGATCATGGCTTGCGCATCGAAGAGCGCGGGGTCGAGTTTTTCAACCAAGGCAATGCCAAAGGCAGCCGTCTTGCCGCTGCCAGTGCTGGCTTGGGCAATCAAGTCGCGGCCCGCCAAAGTCAGGGGCAAGCTGGCAGCTTGAATGGGCGTCATCTGGGTGTAGCCCAGCTGCGTCAGGTTGTCGAGAGAAGAGACCGCGAGGCTCAGAGAGGCAAAGGTCGTAGCGGTAATTTGTGGGTCGGTCATGCACCGATTATCGTGACAGGGATGGTCACTGGGCCATCGTTGACCAAATGCACTTTCATATCCGCACCAAAAAGCCCCGTTTGAACAACAGGGTGGCTGGCTTTGGCTTGCGCCACAAACGCGTCGTACAAGCGGCGGCCTTCTTGGGCGGGTGCAGCGCTGGTAAAGCTGGGCCGCGTCCCACTGCTGGTGTCAGCTGCTAAGGTAAATTGGCTGACGACCAACAAGCCACCCTCCACATCCACCAAGCTTCGGTTCATCTTGCCCGCGTCGTCGTAGAACACGCGCAGCTTCAAAATTTTGTCGAGCATTTTTTGGCCCGTGACTTCGGTGTCGCCTTTTTCGGCGCATAGCAACACCATCAAGCCTTGCGCAATTTCGCCCACGACTTGGCCATCCACCACCACGCGGGCTTCGCTCACCCGCTGCAAGACGGCCTTCATGCCTTCACGCAGTCAATGTGACGCGCACAAATTTGCGTTTGCCCACTTGCACCACATAAGTGCCAACGTCTAACTTCAAGCCTTTGTCGCTGACAACGCTTGAATCCACACGCACGCCGCCGCCGTCTATCAAACGGTTGGCTTCGCTGCTAGAAGGTACCAACCCAGAGGCTTTGAGCAAGGCACCCAAACCCATGGGGGCACCACTGAGCGAAACGTTTGAAATGTCATCGGGCACACCGCCTTTGCTGCGGTTGATGAAGTCTTGCTCTGCCGCTTCGGCTGCCGCAGCGCCGTGAAAGCGTGCGGTGATTTCTTTGGCCAACGCCACCTTGGCGTCTTTGGGGTTGCGACCGCCTTCGATTTCTTTTTTCAGTGCCTCAATATCGGCCATGGACTTGAACGAGAGCAAGGTGAACCAGCGCCACATGAGCACATCTGAGATGGAGAGCACCTTGGCAAACATGGTGTTGGGCGCTTCGCTGATGCCGATGTAGTTGTTTTTGGATTTGGACATTTTTTCAACGCCGTCCAAACCTTCGAGCAGCGGCATGGTCAAGATGCACTGCGCTTCTTGTCCGTATTCGGCTTGCAGATGGCGGCCCATGAGCAAGTTGAATTTTTGGTCGGTACCGCCCAACTCCAAATCAGACTTCAAGGCCACCGAGTCATAGCCCTGCATGAGCGGGTACAAGAACTCGTGCACGCTGATGGGCGTGTTGGCATGAAATCGGTCATGAAAGTCGTTGCGCTCCATCATGCGCGCCACGGTGTATTTGGATGCAAGCTGAATCATGCCCATGGAGCCCAACGGATTGCACCACTCGCTGTTGTAGCGAATTTCGGTTTTCGCGGGGTCCAGCACCAACGAGGCTTGCTTGTAATACGTCTCAGCATTCACCTTGATTTGCTCGGGCGTGAGCGGCGGGCGTGTGCTGTTGCGACCCGATGGGTCGCCGATCAAACTGGTGAAGTCACCGATCAAGAAGATCACTTGGTGTCCCAAGTCCTGCAACTGACGCATCTTGTTGAGCACCACGGTATGGCCTATGTGAATGTCGGGCGCCGTGGGATCAAGGCCGAGCTTGATGCGCAGCGGTTGGCCCGAGGCTTCAGAGCGGGCGAGCTTTTTCACCCATGCGTCTTCGGGAATCAGCTCTTCGCAGCCGCGCTTGGTGACAGCCAAAGATGCCAGAACACGGTCAGTCACTGGATGTGTCACGGGGTGGCTAAGGGGCTGAGTTTGTAGAGATGCTTGATTCATAAGGAGTTTTTGCCGTCGAAGGTATAATCAACAGTTTGGTGTTTGAGCCTGATTTTAGAGGCCCAAACCTGGAGGCCTGGAGCTCTTTGCTGGCCGTCAACCAACTGCTGGAGATCACCCCTTGCAGACATCGTTTTCTTTGTGGGTCACGCGCTTGCAAAACATGCTTCACACACACCACCGCCGCGTCTTGGCGGGAGCTGCTGTGACGCTCACGGTCCTGGGTGGTGGTGCGTTTGCGGTGGCCAACTTGGACGACGGGGCATCCAAACTTCCCTTGCGCCAAGTGGTGGAAAGCGTCAACACCTTGTCGTTGCCGGACTTGTGGACGCAAAAATCTTTGCAATTGTTTCGCTCAGACGTCACCCGCTCTAGCGACTCGGCCGACAGCTTGTTGTCACGCCTGGGCTTGAGCGACCCTGAAGCCGCTGCCTATTTGCGCAGCACGCCCACAGCTCGCCAGTTTGTGGGCCGCGCGGGCCGCTTGGTGAGCGTGCAAAGCGATGCCCAACACCGTCTCACACGCCTGAGCGCCCGTTGGGCCAACGACGATGGCCAAACCTTCACCCGCTGGGTGATGGAGCGCCATGCACAAGGCTTTGTGGAACGCCAAGAAACTGCTGCCCTGACCATCAACTCACGCTTGGGCAGCGGCACCATCCAAAGTTCTCTGTTTGCGGCCACCGATGATGCCAACATTCCCGACAGCGTGGCCAGCCAATTGGCCGACATCTTTGCGGGCGACATCGACTTTCACCGCGCCCTTCGCAAAGGCGACCGCTTTGCAGTGGTGTACGAATCCCTCGAAGCTGACGGCGAGGTGCTGCGCACGGGCCGCGTGATCTCGGCCGAGTTTGTGAACAACGGCAAAACCCATCAAGCCTTCTGGTTCAAAGAAGCCAACGCCAAAGAAGGCGGCTACTTCAATGCCGATGGCATCAGCTTGCGCCGCGCCTACTTGGCATCCCCCCTCGCCTTTTCCCGCATGACCAGCGGATTCAAGATGCGCTTTCACCCTATTTTGCAAACTTGGCGAGCGCATCTGGGCGTGGACTATGCAGCCCCCACCGGCACGCCAGTGCGCAGCGTGGGCCAAGGCATCGTGGATGTGGCTGGCGCGCAAGGCGGTTTTGGCAATGTGGTGATGGTCAAGCACGCCGGCGGCCAAACCACTGTCTACGCACACTTGAGCCGCATCAACGTCAAACGCGGCCAAGCGGTCATGCAGGGCCAAACATTGGGCTTGGTCGGCTCCACCGGCTGGGCAACTGGGCCGCATTTGCACTTTGAATTCCGTGTGAACGGTCAACACAAAGACCCTCTCACCATGGCACGCCAAAGCGTGGCTGTGGAAGTGTCAGCCAGCGCGCGTGAGCAGTTCAAGCAACAGGCTTCAACCGCCAAAGTAGACCTCGCCGCAGCAGCCAGCACGCAAGTGAGTCGCGCTGAATAAATGCTGGGGTCAACGCCAAAGTCACCGGCTTGGGCGCTGACATCGCCACCACTTTTCATTGGATTGATGTCGGGCACCTCGCTTGACGGCGTAGACGGTGTGTTGGCAGATTTCAGCGGCGCTCAGCCACGCGTGTTGGCGCACCACGCCATGCCTTTTGCACCCGCTCTCAAGCAAGAGCTGCTGGCCCTCAACACGCCGTCTGACAATGAACTGCACCGTGGCGCCTTGGCAGCGCAAGCCCTGGTGCGCATCTATGCCCAAACCGTCCACGCCTTGTTGGCAGACACACACACCCGTGCCAGCGATGTTTGCGCCATCGGCGCACACGGCCAAACTGTGCGCCACCAACCCGGCGCGTGTGATGGCACTGGTTACACCCTACAAATCAACAACCCTGCTTTATTGGCCGAACTCACAGGCATTGATGTGGTCGCCGATTTCCGCAGCCGCGATGTGGCGGCTGGTGGTCAAGGCGCACCGCTTGTGCCCGTGTTTCACCAAAGCATTTTTGGCCAACCCAACAGCACAGTGGGCGTGCTGAATGTGGGTGGCATTGCCAACCTCAGTGTGTTGCATGCCAATCGCGATGTGTTGGGTTTTGATTGTGGGCCAGGCAACGCCCTGCTCGATCATTGGTGCCAAGCCCACACCGGCAACGCGTTTGACAACCACGGTGCGTGGGGCGCAAGCGGAAGGGTGATTGAACCTTTGCTTCAAACCATGTTGGCTGAGCCATATTTGCACCAAGCCCCGCCCAAAAGCACAGGCCGCGATTTGTTTCATCCCGCTTGGTTAGCCCAACAACTCCATTGCCATGCCAACGCCCATGCGGCCGACGTGCAAGCCACCCTCACCGAGTTCACCGCGTGCGCATGCGCAAACGATGTGCTGCGCCATGCAGCCGCTGCGTCTGAACTCATTGTGTGTGGCGGTGGCGCGCTCAATCGTCTCTTGATGCAGCGCTTGCAAGCTAGGCTTGACCCTGTCCGCGTGATGTCATCTGATGTGCGTGGCATGCCGCCCCTGCAAGTCGAAGCTGCCGCCTTCGCTTGGCTAGCGCGTCAAACCGTGCTGGGCCTACCGGGCAATTTACCAAAAGTAACGGGCGCTCAAGGCGCCCGCATACTGGGTGGAATTTTTAAAGCTTGATTAGGCGGAGAACGATGAACCGCAGCCGCAAGTCGATGTCGCATTTGGGTTCTTGATGACGAACTGAGCGCCCTGCAAGTCTTCTTTGTAATCAATCTCAGCGCCCACCAAATATTGGTAGCTCATGGCATCCACCAACAAAGACACGCCGTTTTTGTTGATGGTGGTGTCATCTTCATTCACGATTTCATCGAAAGTGAAACCGTATTGAAAACCTGAACAACCGCCACCCTGCACAAACACGCGCAGCTTCAACTCTGGGTTGCCCTCTTCTGCAATCAGATCAGCCACTTTGGCAGCTGCGCTGTCGGTGAAGACGAAAGGGGACGGCATTTCTGTTTGGATATTTTCTGCAACGGCGCTCATAGGAGGACTCCTGAATCTATGTGAAAAGTATATCGCTTTACTCGGGTATTGCATTGATCTCAGGCCAGAGACGCTGTTTGCAGCATGGGCATTGCCCTGGCGCGTTGGCCCCATGAAAAAAGCCGCAAGGGAGAACCCATGCGGCTTTTGGCAGAGAGAAGCAGATTAACGCTTGCTGAACTGCTTGCGGCGACGAGCAGAATGCAAGCCAACCTTTTTACGTTCGACTTCACGCGCATCGCGCGTCACGTAACCAGCTTGTGACAGGACGGGCTTCAAAGCTGCGTCGTAGTCGATCAAAGCGCGGGTGATGCCGTGGCGCACTGCACCCGCTTGGCCAGACTCACCACCGCCGTGCACGTTGACTTGAATGTCAAAAGCTTCGCCGTTGTTGGTCAGCATCAAGGGTTGCTTTGAAATCATGATCGAGGTTTGACGGCCGAAATAGGCGGCGATGTCTTTACCGTTGATCGTGATTTTGCCGGAGCCTTTTTTGAGAAACACGCGAGCGACGCTTGATTTGCGACGGCCGGTGCCGTTGTTCCATTCACCAATCATTTCAGCTCCTTAGATGTCCAGCACTTTAGGCTGTTGTGCGGTGTGTGGGTGCTCAGCACCGCCATACACCTTGAGCTTTTTGATCATGGCGTAGCCGAGTGGGCCTTTAGGCAACATGCCCTTGACGGCCTTCTCGAATGCGCGGCCAGGGTGCTTGGCTTGCATGTCACGGAAGTTGGTCGCTGTGATACCGCCGGGGTAACCCGAGTGACGGTAGTACACCTTGTCCAAAGACTTGGTCCCTGTGACCTTGAGCTTGGAAGCGTTGATGATGACGATGAAGTCACCTGTATCGACGTGGGGTGTGTAAATGGCTTTGTGTTTGCCGCGTAAACGGAGAGCAACTTCGCTGGCTACTCGTCCGAGCACCTTATCGGTGGCGTCAATCACAAACCACTCATGCACCACGTCAGCGGGTTTTGCGCTGAAAGTAGACATAGTTAAATCCTAAAAGGAGAGTTGGTTTGTAGGGTCCTTTTCCACGGTCGGCGTTCTTCTCTTGAGAACCTCTTAGGTGGGGGTGCTTTTTGCAAAGCCTCTGCCGCGGGACCACTCAAACGCTGCAGATCCAGACATTATAAGCAAAATCAAGCGCTTAGCGCAAATATCGCCAAATCAAGGCGATTGGGCGGGTTACCATGCCCCCATGTTCAGTTATCGCCACGCTTTTCACGCCGCAAACCACGCCGACGTCCTCAAACACCTCACTTTGATCGCCACCTTGAAGCATTTGATGCAAAAAGATGCTGGCATTCAGTTTGTAGACACCCACGCAGGCGCTGGCCTGTACCGCTTGGACGGTGACTACGCCGAAAAAAGCGGCGAGGCCGCCGAAGGCGTGCTCAAGCTGCTCAATCTCAAAGGCCCCGCCGCCTTGACCGACTACCTAGAGTTGGTGGCTGGCTTCAACACCAAAGGCAGCACCAAGATTTACCCGGGCTCGCCTTTCATCATCCACAAGCTGTTGCGCCACGAAGCACGTGACCGCCTGAAGCTGTTTGAATTGCACCCCACCGACCACAAGTCCTTGGTGGGCAACGTGCAGCAGTTGGAGGCAGGCCGCACCATCAGCGTGACACGCGCAGATGGTTTTGAGTCACTCAAGGCCTTGTTGCCACCGCCGGTATCAAGCGCTGGCTCACGACGCACCTGTGTGCTGATTGACCCCAGCTACGAGCTCAAAAACGACTATTACCGCGTGCTCGATTGCATTCAAGACAGTTTGAAGCGCTTTGCCACAGGCACCTACATGGTGTGGTACCCCATCATTGCGCGCCCCGAAGCGCATGATTTGCCCCGCAAGCTCAAAGGCCTGTGCAGCCAAGTCAAAAAACCATGGCTACATGCCACGTTGGCGATTGGCCGCAAAACCGGCGGCAACGACACGGGCCTGAGCGCCAGCGGCATGTTCATCGTCAACCCGCCTTTTGCCCTCAAGCCTTTGTTGAACGAAGCATTGCCCGTGGTGGAAGAAGCCTTGGCGCGCGGCCCAGGCCGCAGCTGGACGGTGGAATCGGGCGGCTAATCTATTTGAAGCCACACCTCGTCAGCAGGAATGACCAAAAATCCACTGATGGTTGAAATTGTGTTTACTGCAGCAGACAGAAACTGGTTATCAACAAGCAAAAAATAAGGGAAATACTCCACAGTACTTTCCCTTAATTACAGTCCAAAAAAAAATTCCGCCCGCGCCAACTTTTTGAAGTTGTTTGGCTGCAACTCGCCATTCCTCCAATGAGAAACGCAAAAAAACGAACAAAAAAGCAATTTACCTGAAATAAATAAGGGCTTTTGTCTGGTTTGTAAGCGGCAAGTAATTTTGTAAGAATTTAAGCACTTAAGAATTTGGATCAAGAAAGTTATATGTTGCTTGCTGTCGTAATTGTTAAAAGTCTGATCGAGCTTTCGCTGATGTTCATTGTTGGGCGATTTTTGCTAGGACTGTTGGCAGGACCCAATCGCGACAACAATGTTTTTTGGCAATTGCTGGATGTGGCGTCCAAACCCGCACTTTGGATCACTCGCAGAGTTAGCCCCAAACTGATACTTGACCAGCACATCCCCCTAGCCGCAAGCAGTTGGCTCACGATTGCTTGGGTTGTGGTGGTGCAAATGAAAATTGAAATGTGCCTCGAATTGGGAATTGCAGCATGTCAGTAAACACCCACATTTCACCGGCCAGCCCCAGCCCCGCTATTCGCAACAGATGCCTGTGGTTGAAATTCAAGGCCAAGGCGTTGTTGGTGGTGGGTTTGCGAGCCAAAGCCCATGGTGTTTTTCAAGAAATTCTCGCTATCAATCCGGCAGATCCTTTAGCGCTCAACAGCCTTGGGTACCAAGAGTTGAGTCTCCAACGTTTTACTCAGGCCTTGGACTACTTTGAACGCGCACTGGTTCAAACACCGCACAACGCCAATGCCCATTTCAATGTGGGATTTGTATGCGAAGAGCTAGGGCGAAGCCAGCAAGCTGAACTGGCATTCAAAGCCGCCATTCAGATCGATGACAAATTTGACCGCGCCTGGTATGGCTTGGGCTTGGTGCTGGTGCGGCAGCAACGATTTGAAGAATCCTTGGCGGCCTTCAAGCGCAACACAGAACTGCAATCGATGAGCCCCTTCGCTTGGTACCAAATGGCACGCGTTCACATGGAGTTGCGCCAACCCGAAGAAGCTTTAGCGGTGATGCGACACCTGAAGGGGTTCGAGCCCAAAGTGGCCGCCCAACTGGAGCGGGAAACAGGGCTGAAATTAAGCGGCTCTGCATGAGAACAAAAGTCACAAAGGGTGCCTAAAAGTCAAGTTTGTCAGTCGGTAGTTTTTTAACCAAAAGGAGATCAAGATGCAGCTCACTGCAAGGCACCAGGAATACTGGAGCAAAAACTTAAGAATTACTGGGCTTTTGCTTGCCTTGTGGTTTTTTGTGACCTTTGTACTTTTGTTTTTTGCGCGTGATTTGACGTTCACCTTTTTTGGGTGGCCTTTTTCATTTTGGGTGGCCGGACAAGGCGCCCTGATCATCTACTGCCTGATTATTTGGTACTACGCGCGCTACATGAACAACCTTGACAAGGAATATGGCGTTTCAGAAGGAGAAGAAGCATGAGTGTATTTGGAGGGGAAGGCCTAACCCAGGGCCAGTTTCAGCAATCTCTAAACAAAGTTTTTATCATGTACGGCGGGGGCTTTGCGGCCTTCGTCATTGCGCTTGCCGTGCTTGAGCAAATTGGCATGCCTAAAGAGTACATCGGTTATGCCTTCTTGGCGGCCACCGTGCTCTTGTATGGCGGTATCGGTGTGATGAGTCGCACCAACGACGCGGCCGAATACTATGTGGCCGGCCGTCGAGTGCCTGCCATCTACAACGGCATGGCCACCGGCTCTGATTGGATGTCGGCCGCTTCGTTCATCGGTATGGCCGGTACGCTGTACCTGACCGGTTACGGCGGTCTGGCTTTCATTTTGGGCTGGACTGGCGGTTATTGTTTGGTGGCTTTGTTCTTGGCCCCTTACTTGCGCAAGTTTGGTCAGTTCACCATTCCCGACTTTTTGGGCGCACGCTACGGCGGCAATATGGCACGCCTCATTGGTATCTTTGCAGCCATCTTGGTTTCGTTTGTGTATGTGGTGGCGCAGATCTTTGGCGTGGGCCTGATCACAGCCCGCTTGACCGGTCTGTCCTTCGACGTGGGTGTATACGTGGGCTTGGCCGGCATCTTGGTTTGCTCGTTCTTGGGCGGTATGCGCGCAGTGACCTGGACACAGGTGGCTCAATACCTGATCTTGATCGTCGCTTACATGATCCCCGTGGTTTGGTTGTCGGTCAAACACACCAGCAACCCAGTGCCCCAGATCTCTTATGGCTACCTGCTTGAAAAAGTCACGGCCAAAGAAGAACAACTGCTGAAAGACCCCAAAGAACTCGAAGTTCGCGGCATCTTCAAAGCACGTGCTGATGCAGCCGCTGAAAAGCTGAAAGATGTGCCTGCATCCATGGCTGCTGACAAAGAAGCCGCCACGAAAAAGCTGGATGAGCTGAAGGCCGCCAACGCACCAGCAGCTGAGATCAAGGCCGCTGAAACTGCCTTGACTGCACTACCCAAAGATGAAGCGGCTGCCAAAGCGGCTTATACCGCTGCACGCACCACCAACACGGCACGTGCAGCGCCACCCCTGCGGCATGCTGACCCATACCCAGGCAAAGATGAACCTGCCCGTGATATTGCACGCAAGAACTTCTTGGCCTTGGTGTTCTGTTTGATGATTGGTACAGCCGCATTGCCGCACATTCTGATGCGCTTTTACACCGTGCCTTCGGTGCGTGAAGCGCGCGAGTCGGTGGCTTGGTCGCTGTTCTTCATCTCTTTGTTGTACTTCACAGCGCCCGCCTTGGCGGTGTTGGTCAAGTTTGACATCTACACACTGTTGGTCGGCACGCCGATGGACCAGTTGCCGGGATGGATTGCACGCTGGAACGTGGTCGACCCCACGCTGATGGCGGTGGCTGACATCAACAAAGATGGCATCTTGCAGCTCGCTGAAATCCGCTTGGGCGGTGACATTGTGGTGTTGGCTACCCCTGAAATCGGTGGCTTGCCCTTCGTGATTTCGGGTTTGGTGGCGGCGGGTGGTTTGGCTGCGGCCTTGTCCACAGCCGACGGCTTGTTGTTGACCATTGCCAACGCCTTGTCGCACGACCTGTACTACAAAGTGATTGACCCCAATGCCTCGGCCAACCGCCGTGTGACGATTTCCAAAGTTATTTTGGTGTTCGTTGCGTTTGCGGCTGCTTATGTCGCATCTTTGCGAATGGCGGACATTCTGTTCTTGGTGTCTGCGGCTTTCTCGTTTGCAGCAGCAGCCTTCTTCCCTGCGTTGACGCTGGGCATCTTCTGGAAGCGTGCCAACAAATGGGGCGCTTCGTTGGGTATGGCGGCTGGTTTGGGCATCTCGTTCTACTACATGGTCAAGACCCATCCCTGGATGTACGGCTTGTTCCATGAGGGATCACTGACACCTGAAATCTTGAAGGCCAACACCTGGTGGGACATTGCACCCATCTCAGCCGGTATCTTTGGTGTGCCTCTGGGTTTTGCAGTGATCATCATTGTGTCTCTGCTGACCAAGGAGCCTGAGCAAGAAGTTCAGGATCTGGTGGAGAACGTCCGCTTCCCAAGCTTTGACGGTTCAACCTCACAAGGTGCTGCAATCCACTAAGTGAATAAAGTTTGCAAAGTCAGCTTTGCAAACTTGCGTCTACACAGCAAAAACCTCGATCGCTCTGTGCGATCGGGGTTTTTTTTAGTTCTGGCTGTTGCTTAGAAGCGATAGCCTACGCCGACACCCACCAAGACAGGGTCGAGTTTCAAAGTGCCTTGACTCACGCCGTTGGCATAAACATCACTCTTCAAATAAATCTTTTTCACATCCAGGTTAATTGACCATTGCTTGTCCAGAGGAATATCCACGCCGACTTGGTATGCAAAACCAAAACTGTGGTTGTCCAAGCTGACGCTGTTGACACCTAATGCTGTTGCTGCACGGCTCAAATCAACCGAGCTGATTTTTGTGTAGTTGATGCCCGCTCCCACATATGGCTTAAAACCTTGAAGGTCTGTGAAGTGGTATTGCATTGTCAAGGTAGGTGGCAAGTGTTTGAACATCCCCACATCTGTTGCACCCACATGCACAGTTTGCGATTGGGGAACCGTCAGAATCAATTCCGCAGCAAGGTTCTTGGTAAAGAAATAGCTGATATCCACTTCGGGAATGGTTTTGTCGTTCACGCTCAAATCTGCAACATTTGTGTTGTTGGTGTTCGCCATGTTCAAGTGGGCCGCACGAGCACGGACCAACCATGGACTTTCCTGAGCGGCGACAGAGCCAGCGACCAACATACCGACAGCGGCGGCGATGAGAATTTTTTTCATAGTTTGCTTTCTTGAACTCGGGTCTATTCCCGTGCTGTTGATTTCACAGCGATCAAGCAAGCAAGACATTGACCGCGATCAAGCCTTGACACCAAGGTGTTTGACGCAGATCAAGCCATGGGGCGTTAGGTGGTCAAGCCCAGGTTTTTACAAATCTCTAAGGTGCTGGCACTTTGGTTCATGCTGTAGAAGTGCAGCCCAGGCGCTCCGCCAGCACGCAACTGATCGCAGAGGTCGGTGACGACCTCTAAGCCAAATGCCTTGATGGACGCGATGTCGTCGCCATAGCCCTGCAAGCGCAAGCGAATCCAACGTGGGATCTCTGCGCCACACGCATCAGAAAAACGCAGCAGCTGCGACGAGCTGGTGATCGGCATGATGCCGGGCACCACAGGAATGTGCACGCCCAGTTTGTCCGCATCTTCTAAAAATCGAAAATACGCATCGCTGTTGTAAAAATACTGGGTGATGGCCGAATCAGCGCCCGCCTTGACCTTGGTGGCAAAGGCTTGCAAGTCGGCCTCGGCCGATTTGGCTTGTGGGTGAATCTCTGGATAGGCCGCCACTTCGATGCCAAAGTCATCGCCCGTCTAGGCGCGAATAAACGCTACCAAATCGCTGGCGTAATG
>Ga0315905_10004216_pt1 | contig 14679 bp, 18 predicted proteins | sample LakEriMetagenome_5_FD_203522 | JGI IMG/M metagenome (GOLD analysis project Ga0315905, IMG submission 203522) | Freshwater fungal communities from buoy surface, Lake Erie, Ohio, United States - Buoy 4 MA121 | ecosystem: Environmental > Aquatic > Freshwater > Lake | place: USA: Lake Erie, Ohio... | reverse complement strand
GATTTCGACTTCTCCAAAGGCACTGCCTCGTGCAACTACGCCAAAGGCGGCTCTGCAAAGAAGCCGGCTGGCATGATGATCGTCATCGGCGTCGGCAAGCCGAAAGGCCCGATGCGCAAAGCTGAAGGCGGCTCGATCAGCGACAGTGATCGTCGCATGATGGAGCAGATGGCTGGTGATGCGAATGCATACACCGAAGCCCAGCAGATGATGGGACAAGGCGCCATTACCGACGCCGAACGCCGCGCAATGAAAGCTGCCGCTGCAAAGAAATCTCCGCCTGCCAAGAAGGGCTCTCCCTACATCCCCGGCACGAACGTGAAGGCTGGCGATCTGTACACGAAGGAAGAGCTTGAGCGTCTTGAGCGTGGCTACAAGAAGGGCGGCAAGGTCGCCAAGGTCATGCGCGAATTCGACGAAGGCAAGCTGCATTCCGGTTCAAAGGAAGGCCCGAAGGTCACCAGCCGCAAGCAGGCTGTTGCGATTGCTCTCAGCGAAGCTGGCAAGAGCAAGATGAAGAAGGCCAAGGGCGGCATGGCAAAGCACGAAGATGAGGCCATGGACAAGGCCCTCATCAAAAAGATGGTGAAGCCCGGTGTGCTGAAAAAAGCCATGGGTGGCATGGCCATGGGCAGCATGGGAAAAGCAAACCCATACGCAATGGGTCCGGGCGGCCGCGAGTATGAATCTGCGATGGACATGCAGTCAAATCGGATGCCCGTCCCGCAGCGTGGCGCTCCTCCTGCACCTATGCCTGTCCCGCAACGTGCTGCTCCTGCCCCCATGCCTGCCCCGCAGCGTGGTGCTGCTCCCATGCGCCCTGCTTCCGGGCCCATGCCTACCCCGCTGCGTGGTGCTCCTCCGCGCCCTGCCCCGGCCCCGCCTGCTCCTATGATGGGTGGCAGGAAGTCTTTGACAGACCCTATAAGCGGCCGCGCAACAGGATTGGGTCCACTTGTACAAGAGCCGCCTCGTCCTGCTGCCGCCCCGCCCGCTCCTCCTATGAGGCGTGCAGAAGGCGGCATGGCATCTATCAAGTCGCCGCTGCAGCGCATGTCGCGCGCCAAGGGCGTCCCGGTTGCTTCTGAAATGCCGATGATCGAATCCAAGTCGTCTGGCCCGAAGAGCATTGGCGTCAATGCCAAGCGCCCCGGTGGCCCGAACGTCGGCGCAATCCGCGCAGCCATGGCTCGTGCAGCCTCGAAGGCAGTGCCGGAAAATGCGCCGTCGATGATGAAAAAGGGCGGAAAGGTTAAGTAATGGCCGTCTCTGGGACCGTATCCACAACTGTCTTTAAGACCCGGAAGGTGATCGACCACGCCTACCGGCGCTGTCGGATCCTGCCCCAGAGCATCACTTCCGAGATGATCGAAACTGCAAAAGACAACCTCTTCTTGCAGCTTTCATCGCTCGGAAGTCAGGGCGTCCCTCTGTGGTGCATTGAGCGTGAAATCCTGCCGCTTTACCTCGGTCAAGCAGTCATCACGCCTTCGCTCGGCACGATGGACATCCTGAACGCCAATTACCGCTGGCTGTCGCGCCAAAACGGCCCCGTGCAGTATAGCGCGCCCGGTGGCATTCCTTCATTTGCGTTTGACGGCGATCTCGACACGTCGTGCGCCCAGACGGGCACAAATGGCAACATCGAAATCGCCTACATCGGCGCAGATCCGATCAACGATCCGCAATCGCAGGTGCAGGTCACGACCGTCGGCGTCATGATGGCCACGACTGGCTCGTTCAACATCGTGTTTGAATGGTCAAACGACGGCGCGACGTGGACAACCGCGCTTGCGCCGGGTGTCACAGCCTACGTTGCTGGCAAATGGCAGTGGTACGACCTCGACGGGCAGCAGCCGGTCAATTATTTCCGTATGCGCGAGACGGGCGGCAACACGCTGAACGTCGTTGAGTTCTATGCGGCCAATAATCCGACTGAAATTCCGCTCGCGCGCATGAATCGCGACGATTGGACGAACCTGCCGAACAAGACGTTCCAAGGGCGCCCTCTCCAATACTGGTTTGACCGCCGCCGTGACCTCCCGACCATGAATATTTGGCCTGTGACGGACACGACCAACATGTTTGGCCAGTTCATCATCTGGAAACAGCGGTACATCATGGATGTCGGCACGCTCACTGAAGAGCTAGACATCCCGCAACGCTGGTATGAATGCGTCGTCTGGCAGCTTTCATGGCGTTTGGCGATGGAAATGCCCGAATTCGACATGAATTTGCTTGGCGTGATCAAAGCCACAGCCGATGAGGCCTTGAAGGTTGCGCAAGACGAAGAACGCGATAATAGTCCGATCTACTTCGCCCCGAACATCAGCCCGTACACGAGGTAGACATGGGTATCTTTCTCGATCCTCGCGGCAAATCGACTTTTGGCATCGGGATTTGCGCTCGGTGCTCAAGGAAGATGTCGCTTGAGGATTTGGAATCGGACCCAAACTACCCCGGCCTTTATGTGTGCTCGGTCGATAAGGATCAGTTTGACCCGTATCGCCTCGCAGCCCGCCAGCCGGAGCGCATCAATCTGTTCCATCCGCGCCCCGACACCAATATCGCGCTGAATATGCTTGGCACGATCTCTCAGGACGATGATCTCTTCATCATCAACGATGATGGCGATGGATATCTGGTGCCATGACGAACAATCCGCGCGTCCCTACCAACCTTATTCCGACGAAGATCACGCAGCTTCCGCTTGCTGACGCGCCGACGGCTGCCGATTCAACGATTGTCGTTCAAAACGGCATCACCAAACGCGCCACGTTTGGCCAGTTCCTGCAATACATTGGCCCAACTGGTCCCACAGGCCCTCAAGGGCCGACAGGATCGCAAGGGCCTGCTGGCCCGACAGGTCCGCAGGGCGCCGCTGGCCCAACTGGCCCCACAGGCGACATCGGCCCCACTGGGCCTACTGGACCTACCGGGCCTACGGGGCCTACGGGGCCTACGGGACCGACTGGCGCCGATTCAACCGTGCCCGGCCCTACTGGCCCAACTGGACCGACTGGGCCGACCGGCGATCAAGGCATTCAAGGCGTCACTGGACCTACGGGGCCTACTGGGCCGACGGGTGTGCAAGGCGTCACGGGGCCGACCGGGCCAACCGGGCCTACTGGACCTACGGGAACGCAGGGCGTCACTGGCCCTACTGGGCCTACAGGGCCTACGGGGCCTACCGGGCCGCAGGGCGACATTGGCCCCACGGGGCCGACTGGACCCACTGGACCGACAGGGCCTACGGGTGATCAGGGCATTCAGGGCGTCACTGGACCGACCGGACCTACGGGGCCGACCGGACCCACAGGCGCGTCTTCAACCGTGCCCGGACCTACGGGGCCGACTGGACCCACAGGCCCGACCGGGCCAACCGGGCCTACGGGCGCGACCGGCGCAACGGGCGCGGGCGGTGCGTTGGGCTATTGGGGCTCGTTCTGGGATACGACGGATCAGGTCGCCCCGGCGGCCAATACGGCTTATTCGGTCAATATCAACAGCGCCGACACCAACAACAATGGCATCAGTGTTGTCTCTGGCAGCCGCGTCACCTTTGCCTATGCAGGTGTTTATAGCCTGACGTTCTCGATCCAGTTCGTGAACACCGACACGCAGATTCATGACGTAAACGTCTGGCTGCGCAAAAATAACGCTGGAAGCGCCGGAGACGTGCCGGATTCTGACAGCCGTCTGAGCATCCAGCAAAGGCATGGCGGCGTTGATGGCTACGGCCTGATGACCGTCAACTTCATGCTGAAGCTGAACGCTGGCGATTATATCGAGATGATCTGGGCTGTGACCGACACGTCCATTTCAATTCAGACCGTCCCCGCTGGCACCGCGCCTGTTTCGCCTGTTATTCCGGGTGTGATCTTCACCGCGCAGCAGGTGATGTACACGCAGCTTGGACCCACCGGGCCGACTGGGCCTACTGGGCCGACCGGGCCGACTGGACCTACGGGGCCACAGGGCACGTCGTCCAATCTGTTTCTGTATCGCGCCAACACGGCTGCAACGAGCGGCTATCCGGGCGATGGCGACATCATCTGGAACAACGCGACACAGACCAGCGCGACATCAATCAACGTCAGCCACCTGACCGACAACAATATCGACATTGATATTTTCTTGGCTCTGCTGACGGTCACAGAGCAGTTTGTCATCCAAAGCCAGACGGCCAGCGGCGACAATCAGGTCTGGCAGATCAGCGGCACACCGACCGTCACCAATCCCGGCACATCGACGGCGTACTGGACCTATCCTGTTACGCTGGTCTCATCCGCCGGCGCAGGCACGACAGGCTTCGCCAACACGGCGCCCCTCTTTTTGGCGCTGGTTAATGGCGTGTCTGGCCCGACAGGTTCGCAAGGCCCCACGGGACCAACAGGGCCTACTGGACCCACGGGCGTCTCCGGTATTGACGGCCCAACAGGCCCCACGGGCCCAACAGGCGCTCCCGGTTATATCGGCATGGACGGCCCGACTGGGCCCACTGGTCCTACGGGTCCAACCGGCGTGCAAGGCGTTACGGGCCCGACAGGACCGACTGGGCCCACTGGGCCTACAGGGCCAACCGGGCCTACTGGTCCCACAGGCATTGGCTATGCCGGCCTGACGAGCAGCACCTCTACGGCAATCGGGACGGGCTCAAAGACCTTTACGACGAACCTGACCGATGCGCAGTCTGCCTTCGCGGTTGGCCAGCGCGTTCGTGTGGCATACACGCCGAACCCCACCACTGATTACATGGAAGGCGTCATCACCGCCTTCTCTGGCACGTCCTTAACGGTCAGCGTCGATTTCTTCGCTGGCACAGGCACTTATTCGGCTTGGAACGTCGCGGCTGCGGGCGCTATCGGCCCGACTGGACCCACGGGTGTTGCAGGCGTCAACGGGCCTACCGGGCCTACTGGGCCTACCGGGCCTGCGGGTGCAACGGGGCCAACAGGCTCGATCTACCCCACGGGTGGGTCGCCTGACCGCATCTTCTACGAAAACCAAATCACCGTGACGGCGAACTACACGATCACGGCCAGCTATAATGCTGGCACGTTCGGGCCTGTCACGATCAATGCGGGTGCAACAGTAACTGTACCAACGGGGTCTGTATGGACAATCGTCTAAAGATTTGCGTCTACGCGATCAGCAAGAACGAAGCGCATTTCGTTGAGCGTTTCTGCGCGTCTGCGAAAGATGCCGACTTGATCTTGATTGCTGACACCGGATCCGACGACGGACTTCCAGAGGAGGCACGCAAACATGGCGCAGTGGTCCACGACATTTGCATATCTCCATGGCGCTTTGATCTCGCTCGGAATGCTGCTCTGGCTCTTATTCCCCGTGATTTTGATATATGTATTAGCTTGGACATAGACGAAGTTCTTGAGCCCGGCTGGCGCGAAGAGATCGAGCGTGTTTGGGTTAAGGGCCACACCACGCGGCTGCGCTACATGTTCGACTGGGGCTGCGGCATCCAGTTCTACTATGAGAAGATTCACGCCAAGCATGGCTACATGTGGCACCACCCATGCCACGAGTACCCGATCCCTGATGGCCGCATCACCGAGATCTGGGCGCACACCGACAAGCTCATTGCAACGCATCACCCAGACCCGACGAAGTCTCGCGGCCAGTACATGGACTTGCTTGAACTGTCGGTGAAAGAAGACCCGCAATGCCCGCGCAATGCGTTCTATTACGCCCGCGAACTTTCCTTCAACGCCCGCTGGCAAGAGGCCGTCGATGCCTGCAAAAGCTATCTTGCGCTGCCTCGCGCAACATGGATGAATGAGCGGTGCTATGCTTACCGCGTCATGGGTCGCTGCTACAGCGAACTCGGGCAGCCAGAGGAGGCCGAGCGGGCTTTCCAGATGGCGGCGTCCGAGGCGCCGAACACGCGCGAGCCGTGGTGTGAACTGGCCATGCTGATGTATCGGCAGAGCCGGTGGGAAGAATCTTTCGCCTACGCCATGCGGGCTTTGCGGATTGTGGACCGCCAGATGGTCTACACCTGCGACCCCGCCGTCTGGGGTGCCCAGCCGCACGATCTCGCCGCCATTGCGGCGTGGCATCTGGGCCTCACCGATGTGGCCATCGAGCAGGGCGAGAAGGCTGTTGAACTGGCTCCAGACGACCATCGTTTGCGAGCAAATCTTGAATGGTTCTCTGGTAAAATGGCCGCATAGGCTGTAGGATCACTGCAAAGGACTTAATCCCATGGCGAGCACGTTCACCTCTTATGTGGCAAAAAATGTCGGCACATCGCCCACATCGCTGATCACCGTGCCGTCAGCCACGGTTGATACAGTCATTGGCCTGTCCGTTGCCAACACGACTGCCGGCAGCATCACCTTCGATGTTTACATCACCCGCTCGGCGGTTGATTATTACATCATCAAGGGCGCCGTGGTTCCGACGGGCTCGACTTTCATCATGTCGGGCGGAGATCAGAAAATAGTTCTGGTGGCTGCGGATGTGCTCAAAGTTGTGACCAATACTGCGACTTCCGCTGATGTGATCGCTTCTGTCCTTGAGATGACCTGATAGGAGCGCGCGATGCCATCAAGCTCTGGATATCTGAGGTCAGTACCGCAGCAGACGCAGCCTACGGGCGGCGGTGGCGGCAACAAGGTCTTTTACGAAAACGACCAGACAGTGATCTCTAATTACACGATTCCTTCAAACCAAAATGCTATGTCGGCTGGCCCGATCACCATCGACAGCGGTGTGACGGTGACTGTTCCTTCTGGCGCTAACTGGACGGTGATCTGATGCCCGTTTCAATTAAAGGCTCTGGTGGCGGCGGCGTCACCCTCGATGCGGGCGCGGCTGCCTCCAGCACGACCCTGACACTGCCGAATGTAAACGGCACAATCCTGCAATCCGGCACGACCGTAACCGCAGCACAGGGCGGCACGGGGCTCACGTCGCCCGGCACAAGCGGCAACGTCTTGACCAGCAACGGCTCTGCTTGGACGAGCGCGGCTCCTCCTGTCATCAACACGCAGACCTTTGACTCTTCCACCACATGGACCAAGCCTTCTGGATACAGCGCAAACAGCCGTGTTTTCATTCAGGCTTGGGCAGGTGGTGGTTCTGGCGCTAGACATACAACTGCCGCTAGTGCGTCTGGGGGCGGCGGTGGCGGATATAGCGAGAGGTGGGTTAATCTATCTCAGATGGGAGCAACTGAAACGGTCACCATTGGTGCTGGTGGCGTGTCCAGAACAGGCTCCAATCAAAGCGGCGATCAAGGTGGAAACACGAGCGTCACTATTACTACGGGCGGTACTTTTACAGTCTATGGAGGGGCTGGAGGAATTTCAGCGGGAAACGGCGGCGGCGGCGGCGGGCAGTTGTCGGCGGCCTCCGGTTTCACTCCCGGATTGCCGTTTTTTTTAACAGACAGTGGTGGCGCAAAGCAGGGTGTGGGTGATGCCACTACCCAGAATGATGGCGCTGCTATGTTTCATGGTGGCGGTGGTGGGTACACCACAAGCGCTCCCGGCAAAAATAGCGTTTGGGGCGGCGGCGGCGGCGGGGGTGCTGGCGCTAGTGGGGCCACAGTCGCTGGTACATCAATTAATGGTGGGTCTGGAGGAACTGGCGGCGCAACTGGCACGGCAGGCACACAGCCTGCTGGCGGCGGCGGAGGAGGGACAACGACATCCGGCGCTGGTGGTGCGGGCCGCGTAATCATCACTGTCTTCCCGGCGTAAGGAGAGAATGATGTCTACTTATGCAGTTATCAATTCTGATACCAACATTTGCGACAATATCATCGTGCTAGATGAGGGCTCCCCGTGGACGCCTCCTGCCGGGCACTACATTGTAAATATTGACGAGGGTCAGGGCGGTATCTTTTGGAGCTACGATCCTGTCACGCAAGTGTGGACTGCGCCGCCCGAATTAGAGACTGCTGTTAACGAGGTAACCCAATGAGCACCCTAAAGGCCATCAACCTCGTCCACCCGACCAGCGCGACGAACAACATCGTCCTTGACTCCAGCGGTAACATGACTGCTGGCGGCACACTGGCTATGTCCTCGTCGTTCATGCGTAATCGCATTATCAACGGCGCGATGGTCATTGACCAGCGTAATGCGGGAGCGAGTGGAACGGCACAAGCATACACAGTTGATCGCTGGGGGTACTACGCCACTCAGGCTTCAAAAGGAACTTGGGGGCAGGATTTGGGGGCTGTGGCATCTCCCGCTGGCTTCAGCGACTATTTGGGTTTCTCTTCGTCGTCTGCTTACTCTGTCATTTCCAGCGATAGCTTTATCTTCAACCAGTCCATTGAGGGCTTTAATATCTCAGACTTTGGCTGGGGGGCGGCTGGTGCGCAGTCTGTCACGCTTTCATTTTGGGTGCGGTCGTCTTTGACGGGCACTCATTCTGGATCGCTTCGCAATGGAACGGTTACAAGAAGCTACGTTTTTTCCTTTACCGTTTCCGCTGCAAACACATGGGAATACAAGACCATTACAATTCCCGGTGACACTTCTGGAACTTGGATAGTAAACAATGGGCTTGGCGTCGCTCTTTCATTTTCGCTGGGCAACGGGTCAACCTACACCACAACTGCGGGAGCATGGACTGCGGGCAACTTTGTTGCGGCTACCGGCTCTGTAAATGTCGTGGGAACCAACGGCGCAACCTTCTACATCACAGGCGTCCAGCTTGAAGTTGGCACGGTCGCAACTCCGTTTGAGCGGGAGATTTATTCCAATACGCTGGCGAAGTGTCAGAGGTATTATCAGACAGGACAAGCAAAACTGTTTGGATATACGATATCCACCAACGCAATCGGATATCAATTTCCCTTTAAGACAAGCATGAGAACAGCGCCTGTAATTTCTCCAAGTTTTACATATTTCAATGCTGGGTCAGGAACTGTGTATGAGATATCAACCAATGATGCATTTTTCCAAGTTACAGCAACGGCAACATCAGTAATTACGTTTACTTGTCCATTTACTGCAAGTGCGGAGCTTTAAGATGTACCAGATTGTCCTAAACTCAATGACTGGCGAAACGGGCTCCATCAAGCGCCTCGCTGACAACGCCTTCATCCCGCTCGACCCCGCCAACACCGACTACCAGAAATATCTGGAGTGGCTTGCTGAAGGCAACACGCCGCTTCCCGCAGATGGAGAAGATAAATGAGCCTGATCCTCAATGGCACCACGGGCCTTTCTGACGTTGACGGCTCGGCTGCAACTCCTGCCATTCGCGGCACGGACGCAAACACCGGCATGTTCTTTCCTGCGGCTGACACGATTGCCTTTTCAGAAGGCGGCGTAGAGGCGATGCGTTTGGATTCGGCGGGCAATGTCGGGATTGGGACGAGTTCGCCGGGTACAAAGCTTGATGTAAATGGAACTATTCGTGGAAATGGAAATATTTCTACGGCAGACGGCTCTGTTTTTGGTTGGGGCAGTTTCAGTTCTTACGTTGGCGGCAGCAGCACAACAAATGTCGTTAACATTCTCACTAATAGTGTTGAACGTATGCGCGTCACCTCTGCTGGTGATGTTGGTATCGGGACAAGTTCGCCAATTTCAAAATTGGACGTCAGGGGAACATCAATAAGTTTGAATGTTGTTGCCGGAAACGGCGGCGTTCAACTTGTTTCGTCAAATAACACAACTAACAGTGGTTATGTTGCGTTTTTCAACAACACGCCCACTCGTATCGGGTATGTTGGTTACGCTAGTAGTGGTGGCGGTGGTGAGTTCACTGTCGCAACAGACAACAATAATGCCATTAACTTTATCACAAACGCAGCCGAACGCGCCCGCATCGACTCCGCCGGGGTTATGTCTATCGGTACAACGGCAACTAACGGTGGCGGTAAGTTTTATTGCTATGACAGCACCACTTCTGGTGCTTTCATTGGCGGCTTTAGGGCAGCAAACGCTTCGTATGCCTCCGCAGATCAAGTAAATTGGGTAGATAGGTCTGCAAGTTCTGCATACAGTTTCTTTGTCGCAAGAAGCAACAGCGATACAAATACATCATTTAATTTGCGTGGCGATGGAAATGCATACGCAGATGGAACTTGGAACAACAACGGCGCTGACTACGCAGAGTACTTTGAAAGCGCAACTGGCGCTGCAATCCCTGTCGGCACAACTGTCGTTCTGGATGGAAACAAAGTTCGCGCCTCAACCGATCAAGATGCTGCATCATTGATTATTGGCGTTGTGCGTCCCAAAGAGCCAAGCATCGCCTCAATGGTGGTCGGCAACACAGCTTGGAATAAATGGCAAGGCATGTTCCTTACCGATGATTTTGGTCGCTACATTCTTGAAGCGCACGAGGTCATTGAATGGGATGAGGTTAATGATGCTGGAGAAACCGAACACAAATCGTATGAAAGCCATATGATCCCTTCTGGTGTCGTTGTCCCAGAAAACGCAACTCGCAAGTCTGTTGATGAGAAAGGGAACGCCTTCACTCATTATAAAATCAACCCAGACTATGATCCTTCGCATGAGTATGTTCCGCGCGAAGAACGTCCTGAGTGGCTTATCATTGGTTTGATTGGTCAGGTTCCTGTTCTTGCGGGTCAACCAATCGGTGATCGTTGGATCAAAATGCGTGACGTTAGCGCGTCAGTTGCAGAATACATGATCCGGTGAGGAATGAGCATGGACCACCAGACGATGATCAATGCCGCTTTCATGATTGCTACCGGCGTTGGCGGGTGGTTCGCGCGCGAGATGTGGGGCGCGGTGAAAGAACTGCGCGAAGATCTGCACGACATTGAGACGGATCTTCCAAAGAACTACGTCATGAAAGTGGATCTCGACAAACGCATGGAACACATTGAGCAGATGTTCCAGCGCATCTATGACAAACTCGAAGCAAAGGCTGACAAGTCATGAGCGCAACCACTGAAGACAAGCAGGACAAGATGGCGCTTGAGATGGCAGCTAGTGCTTCCAAAAGCGCATTGGTTGAGAAAATTGTTTTTGCCGGTGTCCCCATTTTGTTTTCCTGTGTTGTGTATCTGATGAACAGCCTGTCCAACGCCAGCAACGAGATTATCCAACTCAAGTCCAAGATCGCAGTGGTCGTGAACGCCGAGAACAAGGCGATCCCGCCGCAGGGCACGACCATCGACATGGCCCAGATCCGTGAGAGCCTGAACGACAAGATTGACAAAGTGGAGCGCGACGCTGCTCTCTCCCGCGCTGCGATGACCTTGGACCGTGAACGGTCGATGGCGGCAATCGAAAAGAGCCGTATGGATATGGCGGCAGACGCCGCTGGCGCTCGTGCCGCTATCCGCATGGAGATGGAACGCATAAGAGCGGAGCTTGATAAGCGTATTCATGCTTTAGAGCAAAAGAAATGATCACCTCTAAAGTGGTCCTCATAGCGTGGATGCTTGATGTTCAAACGACGAATGTCATGTACTTCATGCCAATCATGGTGATGCAAGATGATGCAACGTGCCAGAGAGCTTTGGTTGACCTTAAAGAAACTCACAAGCGAGGCTATTCATACAATCTCGCAATTCGTGGCGCGTGTATTCCGGCGAACATAGGGGGATAGAATGGACATTCTCAAGACGGTGGGGCCGCTGCTTGGTCAGTTAGCGCCGACCATTGCAACGGCTCTCGGCGGGCCACTGGCCGGCCTTGCCACCAAAACTCTGTCGAATGTCCTTCTCGGCACAGAAGACGGCTCTGAGGCCGATATCGCCAAAGCCATGCAGAGCGCAACGCCTGACCAGTTGGCTGCTATCAAGCAGATTGATGCCGACTTCAAGGTCCGTATGCAGGAACTGGAGATCGACCTTGAGCGGATCTCGGCTGGCGACCGCGACAGCGCCCGCAAGCGCGAAATGTCGGTCGGCGACCACACGCCAAAAATCCTCGCCGGCACGATCACACTCGGGTTTTTCGGAATTTTGTTCTGGATGTTCGTCTACGGCGTCCCGAAAAATGGCAACGAGGCGCTTCTGCTGATGCTTGGCGCTTTGCAAACCGCGTTCACAGGCGTGATCGCTTACTATTTCGGATCTTCGGCAGGCTCCAAAGCCAAGAACGAGCTTCTCAAAGGGGACAAGTGATGGACTTCAAAGGCGCCGCGCGCAAAGTCACGGCAGAAGAAATCGACGCCATCGCCGACGATCTCAAGGTTGAGCACGCTGCCTTTCGGGCCGTGATCGCCGTTGAGGCGGCAGGATCAGGCTTCGACAAGGCTGGCCGACCGAAGGCTCTCTTTGAGCGCCACCACTTCTACAAGCACCTCAAGGACGCTCCGGGCTTGCAGGCCAACGCTGAATCTGAAGGGCTGGCGTATCCGAAGTGGGGCACGAAGCCTTACCCGAAGGGCTCCGACGCCGTCTATGCAGAGATTGAGCGGGCTTGCCTGATCGACGAAGAGGCGGCCCTCCTGTCCACTTCGTGGGGTCTGGGCCAGATCATGGGCTCGAACTTCAAGATGGCTGGCTGCCCGTCGGTTCAGGCCATGGTCGAAGAGGCCTGCGAATCGGAAGCGGGACAGCTTCGCCAGATGGCAGCCTTCATCAAATCCGCTGGCTTGCAGGACGAGTTGATGACCAAAAACTGGGCCAAATTTGCCCGTGGCTATAACGGCCCCGGCTATGCCCAGAACGCATATGATGTTAAGCTGGCACAGGCTTATGAGAAGAACCTAAATGGCTGAGACCATGACCTTCTCCTCCCTCAAGGAGGACATGCGCAGATATCTGGAACGCGGGTTCACATTCGCGACCGACCAGATCGTCTTTGAGCAACTCCCGCGCCTGATCAATCTGGCCGAGCGGAGGATCGCGCGTGAACTGAAGGTCGAAGGTTTGATCAACGTGGTCACATCGACCATGCAGCCGGGTCTTGCGGTTTATCCTAAGCCTGACCGCTGGCGTTCCACAGTGTCGTTCAACTACGGCACAGGCGACCAGAACAATGATTACACACAGCTTTTCGCCCGCTCTTACGAGTACGTCCGTGAGTATTGGCCCGACCGTACCCAGACTGGCTTGCCGCTGTTCTACGCCGAGTATGATTACAACAACTGGATCGTCGCTCCCACGCCAGACGAGGCCTATCCATTCGAGGTTCTGGTCTACCAGCTCCTGCCCCTGCTTGACGACACCAACCAGACGAACTGGCTCACCGATTACGCACCACAAGTGCTCCTCTACGGTGCCCTGTTGGAAGCCACGCCGTTCTTGAAGAACGACGAGCGCATTCAGGTCTGGCAAGGAATGTATGACCGCGCCGCACAGGCGCTCAACGGCGAAGATTTGTCGAAGATCCTCGACCGCTCCGCTCGCCGCAAGGAGGTCTAAATGACAACCTATACCGACGTCTTCGGCGGCACGAACATCTATCCCTCCGATGTCTCGTACCTCGCCTTCAATCTGGCGGCTACAGACGTCATTCTTGCGTGGCCGCTGGAAACGAATTCCAACACTGACGCCTACGATTATGTTGCCGCGCGCATCATGAACGTGAACAGCACCGGCACAAGCCGCAAGGTTTATTTGCCGGCATCCAATCAGGCATCTGTCGGCGAATGCTTCCTGTTCAACAATGTTGGCAGCACGAATTTCAGCGTCGTCAATTCAGTAGGAACTGTTGTCTGCAACGTCGGCGCTGGCCAGCTTTGGCAGGTCTACATGACCAGCAACAGCACGGCTGCGGGCGTCTGGTCTTCCTATCAGTTCGGGGCGACAACCTCGACGGCCAATGCTGGCGCGCTTGCGGGGCTTGGCCTAAAAGCCATCACGACAACGCTCAATCAGGCGATTGTCGTTATTGCGCTGAATTCAGCATACACGCTCAACACGTCTGAGCGCGCTCATTTTATCAATTGGACTGGCGCGAGCGGCACTGTTTCATTCGCCGCAGCATCAACGCTGGGATCAGACTGGTTCTGCTACATCCGCAACAGCGGATCGAGCAACCTCACCCTAGACCCCAGCTCTGCTGAATTGATCGACGGCGGATCAACGCTTGTGATCGCGCCTGAAGATTCCTGCATGATCATCTGCGATGGCATCGGTTTCTACACAGTTGGCTTGACGCAGGCCACCGCTGGAACCTTTGACTACCTCGCTATCAATGTCGCTGGCACAGGCAATTATGTCTTGTCCACGTTTGAACTGGACCGAGTTGCGTACAATCTGTCCGGCATTCTCACTGGCAATCGCAACATCATCGTGCCAGCCACGATCCAGCAATACTGGATCACCAACGACACGACAGGATCGTTCACGCTCACGGTGAAAACCAGTGCAGGCACAGGCATTGTCGTTCCTCAAGGCGAAGCGCAGATCCTGTATTGCGATGGCACAAACGTCGTTCAGGCGCAGACCAGCGCCGGCATTGCCACGCCGATCCCAATCGCGGATGGCGGCACTGGCGCTACAACCGCTTCTGGCGCGCGTGTCAATCTTGGTGGCACATCCACGGGTATTGCTGTTTTCACGGCCGCCAATGCTGGTGCTGCGAGAGTGGCTATTGACGCTGTCAGCCCCGATGAGGCTGCCGATATCGCAATCCAATACGCAGTGGCGCTCGGCTGATGGCACCATACATCATCAAATCACTGCCCGGCATCAAGCGAGACGGTACTCGCTTTGAGAACGGCTTCTATGTCGATGGGCAGTGGTGCAGATTCCAGCGC
>Ga0315905_10004208_pt1 | contig 14691 bp, 13 predicted proteins | sample LakEriMetagenome_5_FD_203522 | JGI IMG/M metagenome (GOLD analysis project Ga0315905, IMG submission 203522) | Freshwater fungal communities from buoy surface, Lake Erie, Ohio, United States - Buoy 4 MA121 | ecosystem: Environmental > Aquatic > Freshwater > Lake | place: USA: Lake Erie, Ohio... | reverse complement strand
GGCCCGCGCATCCTCTGAGGCCGATTTGCCGGATATACTGATTGATGACCCTGACGATGATGTGTCGTCTTCAATTGGAGGGGCGAATAGTAGTGAACACGTTGGTGGCCCTTCCCAACCCCCCTCAGGGGTGTTGGTGGGGGGGGGGGAAGTGAAGCAGAAGCCAAAGAAGGCCACTCTGACGTTCGGTAGGGGTCTAAAGACACCCCCACAGTGACACCCCAAGCCGCATTGGGGGGGTGGTCATGTGTCGGGTTGAGAGTGGGTGACAAGAGGGAGGGAGAGACAGGGAGGGAGGGAGAGGAAGAGCTTGCTGATGCTAGATGAGGGAATGAGCCAGTATGTAAAAGTGGGGTTGAGTTTTGGGGTGGTGGGGGAGTTATCAAGTGAAACAGAATCCGCTGGGAGGCGAGCAAACGCACTGCAGTTGCTCTCGTGAGAGACCTTTAGGAGCACAGCAGCAGTCCAGGTGGAGTGAGGGGAGGGGGCTGAGGTGTTGCGCGGAGAATCCTCCTCATCATCGTCATCATTGACGGAGGAGGGTTTATTCAGAGGCAGGGGGTTGTTGTGAAAGAATAAACTCTTCTTGAGATAGCGGTGTAAGATGGTTGGTGAGGGTTACGCCCTGCAAGGGATCATGAGCACACTGTCAAAGACCAACAAAGATTACCGCTAGATTCCACCTCCCCTTATGTGGGTGCCGGGGCCAGCACACTGCCAGGTGGAATAGCCACCGACGTGGCATTGTCAATGGCCCCAAACAAGGTGGGCCAAGGCTCCTGGTCGAGCTGTTCCTCGAGGTCTCGCCGTTGAAGCGCCTTCTGGCAGTCGAGACAGAGGGAAGCTAGCGAGAAGTAGCCCAGTCGTCGCAGAGCTCGTGCCGCCCTCTCCAATTGCACGTACCTCGCCAGCCAGCGCACGCGGAGCGCATGGCACAAGAGGGACAAGGCGTACATAAAGACAGCCACGTCTCGCGGGTCCTTGAGATCGTGCGGCAGCCCACCCCCGCCCCCAAACATGCCCCCTGCGTTCGCGCTCGCGGGATTTTGCGATTCTGATGCTGATCCCGGTTCGATGGGCCAGCAGCACGGCGCTGCCAGACGCTCAAGGATTTGTGCGACGGAACCGAACCCCACCTCCAATGCGTGCTGCCCGGGAGGTTTCGAAGAAAGGCCCTGCTTAGGCTTGTCGCGCTGCCCCCGCCATGCGGCGCAGCCGTTGAAAATGGCCAGCATAGTCGTGAAGCGCGCAAGCAACAGTGCCTGGACTCACAGACACAGACACACAGACGCAACAAACAATTCTCAGTCTCAGAACACGCCAGCATGCATCAGACCAACACGCATCCCTAGACGCACGATATTAAGTATTATTATTATTATTCATGACTACAATTAGCGTATAGTAAGTATTATTATTCGTCATTATTATTATCAGTAAGACCAACACGCATCCCTAGACACGCACACACAACAACACACACGCCAAGAGTGAAACAAAAGAAAAGATACACACACCAAGACACACGGACCCAAACCTGACGCTGATTGTCGAGGCGCGTGAGCACGGCGGGAAGGACGCGCAGCAGAAAGCACTCGGCCACGACATTGCTGTCTTTGCTGGAGTTTTCACCCGACGAGCGCGCGCTGTGTGACAGCAAGAACGTTCCGATGCTGCGTGTATGCGAGGATGTGCGCGTGAGTGAGCTTGTGCGCGAAATTTATCGTGTGCGTGCAGGCGTGCGGGAGTGCGAGCCTGCGGCGCAGGCATTCAGCAGCCCACAGGGGCCCGCGCCTGCACCCTAAATTCTGAACCCTAAACCCTAAATCCTAACCCTAAACACGCATGCATGACATACGCGGGCATTCAGATTGGGGTGGGTGTGCGTATGTGCGTGTCGCGTGGGGGGTGGGGTGGAGGGCGGCACTTAGCCTCCTCATCGACACGGAGACTCCTCTCCTCGGACTAGTCTCTCTCTCTCTCGGCGGCGGGTGAGTATGAATGTTTAGGGTTTAGGGTTTAAGGTTTAGGGTTTAGGGTTAGTGTTTTAAGGTTTAGGGTTTAGGGTTTAGTTCACCTTGACAAGTTAAACATGGTGGCAAAACTGGGCGACGAGTTGCCCTGAGCGGCCAGGATCATAACTTCATTGATCACACCCATGGCAACGTCATGTGCTCCGCATCGGCTGCGCAGAAATCGCATGTCCTGCACACATGAGAGCGTGCATGAGTGTAAGAGAGGAAGAGATGGAATGGGAGCGAGAGAGTGGAGCGGGTGGGCGGGGGGGGGGGGAGAGGGAGCGCGCGGGCGCACATGCACGCACGTGCATGTTTCATCTCATCAAGAATGACGAATATGCTTTGCGGTATGCATACGTAAGACGTAGGAATGGATATGCAGCGCTCCTTGGGAACATTTGTGTGGGTGTTGTGCGTGTGGGCGCAGACACAACGCGTTTACAAAGAAGACTTTTTGGGCGTGTATAAAGGCTCTTTGGTATCTGGGAGAATGCCTCTCGCCGACAGGGCTCGGTGAGACGCCTTGCGCATGCTCTCTAAGAAAGCATGCGAGCCTATCTACTACGACACATTTGTGTCACGAGAGCACATGAACGCAAACACACACGAATGCGATCGGTCAGCACCCTGGCAGCAGTGCCCTCCATATATCTTATAACAAAATGTTTGTAATGTTATTTATAAACACACTATTGTCTTTACTGGCAGCTACTACCACGCCTGCGCAGCCTCGTTGGCAAAACCAAGCGCGCTGCTCGAGCGCGCGTGCTCTCAAATTTGGCGCACTTACCCGCGCATCCAGATCAGTATGCGAATCCTTGCATTCCCCGCGCACCCTCCGTCCCCTCCCTCAATTCCCTCCCTCTCGCACCATTCACACACACCTTGCTAAACTTCAACTGCTGGCCGTTGCGATGGCCCCACGCGCACCTCTTAAGCTCATTTGAAATGCATATTATGTCTCTTTTGAAGTATGTATTAGGTCTCTTTCGAAATATATCTTAGGTCTCTTTTGGACACACCTGGCTAAACTTCAACTGCGGGCCGTTGAAGTGGACGCCAACAAGGACGTCATAGATGACACGTTTGCAGCTCTGAAAGTCTATGGGTGAGAGGTCAAGAGAGGACTTGAGCTTTTGCACCAGCGCTGTGTTGGCCTCGGTTGTAGGAAACTGGTTGAGTACCCAAGCCATGTTGCGATCGATCACAACAATTGACGGCTCCCGAGCGACGCCAGCTGCGCCGGCTGTTTCCTGGGGCGCAGAAAGTGTCTCGAGCATGAGCAAGAGCACCTCGATAGCTTTTTGTGCAGAAATGAGCTCTATCTTCCCCCCAGCTTCCATGCGTAGCGTCGTCACCTGCACCGACAAATAAGCGATGCAGTCCACCATCGCGTAGCGCACTACTGAGCACAGCATCTGCAGCGCCTGCGCCGCGGACTTGGCGTCCATGCGCTCCGCCGCACATCCCTGGAAGACACGCTCGGCAAACGAGGGCACACATTCTATGACCGCCCATGGCGAATAAGCCTGCACCGCCCTTTGCAGCGGGGAGTTAGCAACACACTAGCAACACACTAGCAACACATTAGCAACACCTGCCAATAAGCGGGACATGGACACTCGCCTGCACCGCCCTTTGCAGCGGCTCCTTTTTGCCCCAGTTTTGATTGAAGATGGCCTCAACCAGCTTGTTTTCTACAGATCGATCATCCATTTGGAGTTTCCCCTGGCGCAGCATTTCCTTTTACATATGAAAATAAATTGTTATTTATTCAAATAATCATTCTTTAAAATAAAGTATTGCGAAGATTGTATTTTAGTAGCTAAAATGACTTCATTATTTTTATTCTTTTTAGTAGCAATATTTTATAATATTAAAAAAATATTGCTATCAGAATAAAAATAATAATCTTTTACCTTGTGTCGGCGCAGCCATAGGCAAAAGCACCCTCGCTGCGCCCACTTAGCCCATGTCCTTGACTTCTCCTCCAGCTTGACCATGAAGACCTCGCTTTGGTGCAGCTTGTACCGATTCACTAGTTGGCAGATGATAAGGAAGAGCTCGCCATATGTATCGTGCACCTCATCCTCTGCGTTGGTGGGCGGCGGCGTGTAGCTGCCCAAGATGTCTAACATGAACACAAGCCCCAGCACAACGGTATCGAGCAAGTTGCACGAGAGGACAATGTCAATCACTGCCACTTTCTTCACAGCGACACGAGCCAGCTCAAGGTACACGTGCGGCTGCACCGTCAACTTTGGCACCACGGCTGCTGCCACCGCAGCAGCGTGCGCGTGCTCGTGCTGAATCTTGGCCGCGGCCTGCAGTTGCACCGTGGTGGCAGTTGCCGGCATCTCCAACGGCTGAGCGGGCTCGGGCTCTGGAGGCAAGTTGGGCGGCACGCCAAGCATGCGCGCCACTGTCTTGGCCGCCTCGACACTGCAACGAGAACCCGCAACCACCTCGTCGCAGAGCAGCTGCCATAGAGTGAGTGTTGCCTCGGGGTGCGGGCCCAGGGGCGGCAGTTGGTTCCAGCTCGGCACCTGGTCGGTGAGGAGCGTTTCGATAGTGAGCACGTCCTGCTTTGTTACTGGCCGTTTGCCCTGCCGCAGATCGTCCGGGCCTAGCGGCTCTGGAGGGGTGATCTTCCAGGTCGCAAGAGGCTTGATATTCGCCACAACCTGCTCCTCAGTCATCGCCCCTGCCTCCACGAACGCATGGCACACAAGAGGCCAAACGTCGGGGGCAACCGGCGCCGCTGCACTAGTCCCAGACGCGGGGGCAGGGGTGTTGATGTAGAGAAACTGGGGCCAAGCTCGAACTTTGGCAAAGGCCTGCTCCAATGCGCCCGTGGCCGACATAGAATCCTCTGAGACCACGAGGCCTACGAGCGGTGAGGCAGACCACAACTTCGAGCGCGGCTCAAGTCTGCACATCGCCTTGAAGACCAGGGGCAGACTTGCGAGGAGGAAGTGGCGGGCCACGATGCGCTCCGGCGTGTCCACCTTGTTGCTGTGCAGGATGAAGAGGGCCGAAAGCCACATATTGTAGATGAAATGCCCGCTTAGTGAGCCCTGCAGCGCGCGCACGTCGTGCATAAGCAGAGCCAGCGAATCGATGTCCACGCCGCCGTGGTCGGAGCGGTCCATCATCGACCACATGGCGAGCATCAGTGTGCGCCGCGTGACGTCGTCGCTCTGCAGATCGGCACCGAGCATGTCGCGGATAAGTGCAGGCTCCGCCGCGATCAGCAGCTGCAGCGGATCGCTTAGCGTCCGGGCATCGTCCCACAAGCCCTTGAGCTTTGCATCGCCGGCCGTCTCATTGCAGGTGGCGGAGAACGCGCTGGTGAAAGCGCTCCATTCCTCCGGCGCGCGCGCCACAATTTCCTGCAGACGATCCGCAAACAGGTCGCAGCCTAGAATTCGCCGGAGGGCGGCCGCGCACAGCTCCATGTTGTGCTCCACCATTGGATCCATGGTAGCATCCTCCCCGGCTGCCGCGCCACTCTTTGCCAGCGCGTGCCAGTGCTGGATGCCGCGGAGGAAGAGCCGCAGGCAGCGCAGGACGGCGGCCGTTGGGGTGGAGGCCGGCACGGCATCAGAGTCCGGACTGTCGCCAGGGTCACGCTTGCACCAGGCGTTCCACAGAAAGGCCCGGCAGATGTCGACAACCGCCTGGAATCGGAACGGGAAGCTGGGCGCACAGCGCTCAGAGGCGCAGAGATCCACAATCGCCTTGTCCACGAGCGCGGCTTTGGCTGCGAACGAAACGACAAGCGTCTCCTTGAGGTACTCGACCACGATGGGGCTCGGGCACGGGGCCAGCAAAAAGAGCGGCATCAGCTGGCCCACAATATCTTCCAGGCCACAGTGGCTGGCGCTGAAGAGGAACCGCGGAGCGCTGTGCCGCTTCGACCACGACTCGAGCAGCAGCCGCGCCGCGGGCTCGCCTGTGTTCTGCCTTCCGTCGGATATGCGCTTGAGCGCCCGCACCCCGTCCCCAGGCTCAGGCCTTGACCTTGCCCCTGCTCCGCTGCGCTTCGGCATAGCTGCGGCTGGGGGTCCCCCAGCCTGAGACCTTTTATCTGCACACTTTCCAAAAAACTGTTTTGCGGGGGCTTATTTTAGAATGCATTTTAGTAGACTGAGTGGACGGGACGGGACCATCAGCTCTCACGGCAGCGCGCCGGATACCGTCTGTGCACAGGGAGTGGGCGTGCGGGGCCCCAAGGCACTACGGCTCGGAATGGGCGGCGTGGGCGGGTGGAGTGGGTGTAGAGGGACGCAGAAATATATGCTTCAGCACTCCACCTCTTCGTGAGAACGCACGGGGGCCCCCGCCGTCACGGTGCAGCAATGGGCAATATCGGCAGCAGCCTGTTTGCCTCGCCACAGGAGAAGGAATTCCGCAAGCTGACGAAGAAGAACACGAAGGTGAACCGGGTCTCGCTGGGCCACGTCGTCGAGGAGCCCAGCGTTGCCGCTCGAATGAGCGCCGAGCGGCCCAAACGGTCAGCCGGGGGCTCGCTTCGTTTTGATAATTTGATCACCGAGGTGTCGTACGACCGCGAGGAGGGCGAAATCGAGGTCGTGCGCCAGCACCTCAACGGGGTCAGCGAAGACGCGCTAGGCGAGGAGCTCATCAAGGACCTCGTTCCCACCACAGTACCAGTGGTCTCAGCAGAAGAAGGGAACCCTTCGGATGTGTTGCGGCGCCGGCCAGGTGCCATCCTCAAACGCTCTGATTCCATCGTCTCGGCACACGCCCGAATGCTAAGTCAAGCGAATACAGCCTCGCAGCCTGCGGCCGCACCAGTCTCTGCTCGCCTAGGCCAGGAGATTTAGACACGGTGAGTACTTTTTTATAGTAAATTTACTTCACTGCGCGGTTGTTTTTGTTGTGGTTGTGTGTGTGTGTGTTGTGTGTGTGCGTGTGTGTGTGTGTGTGTGCATATGTGTGCATGTATATACACACAAACGTATCAATTTATGAATTTACATATGTATACATGTCCTGGGCGATGTATTTGTGTTGTAGATATTTATGCAGTAATAGTATGTGTGTGTGTGTTTGTGTGTATGTATGTATGTAAATATATATATATATATGCGTGTGAGTGTGTGTGTGTGTGTGTGTGTGTGTGTGTGTGTGTGTGTATGTGTGTGTGTGTGTGTTTGTATGCATGCATACATACATGTACAGCAAGCTTGCACACGAACACACACACGCGCGCACACACACACACTGGCCACATAACCAACAAAATGTTTCAACTGCGTCCCCTCACGCAAACACTCGCACGAACACGCAAGCACACGCACGCACACACAAACACATGCACGCACACACAAGCACACGCACGCACACACAAACACTCGCACGCACACACAAGCACACGCACGCACACACAAAGACTCGCACGCACACACAAGCACACGCACGCACACACAAACACAACGACCACAATACCAACACATATAATATGATATAAATATAACGTGTAAATACGACATAATAGATGTAAATATAATCTTTTTTTTTCAGGACCGCTGCATCAAGTACCCCTTTGAGACCTCTCCGTCTCCCCCCTCTGCAACACGGGCAAGCAAATAGCTCGGGGAGGCCCGAGCAACAATAGGGTGCTTGCGCACTGGCTTTTTCGTCGGCCCTGGCGTAAGCTGTTACCCGCGATCGTGGGTGTCACTTAGCCAGTGACCGTTCAGTGGGCGTGTGCGAGTCGAAGGCTTTTGCTCACGAACAAAGTTGGTGGGCAAAAGTGATCGAACGGACGTCGGGCGTGTGCCGAGACAAAGGAAGACGTCGGTCGTGTGACAGGCGCTTGTCACGTGACAAGTGCTTGGCACAGCAGCGCCATCCTGTCGTTGCTGCAGTCGTTTGGCTGGAGCCACATCACCAGCTACATCTACTTGGAGCCACATCTACGAGACTTGCAGCCACATCTACTGGAAGCATGACAACGGGCGCCTAGCCGTTTTGACCAGGAAAAATACTCGTTCATCCCGTAGAGCGGTCGTAATGATGTAATATACTAGATACTACTTCAGCACTGTTTCTTACAGCGTTGGGCACGCACCGCAAGAGGAGATCAAGCTCAGAAAGGGCAGATCGACCGCGCTAATTGAATCTACATGTGTGTACATGTGTCAGAATAGCACAATAAACACGCAAAACAACGCCGGCTGCAAAAACATTGTCAACGTGCCAGGGGCCAAGGGAGTTGTCTCGAAAGGAAGGCTCCTCCTCAGCATGCTAGCCGTTACTGCTCGGGGGCGCGCGCCCTTTGAGCAGGTCTTCGGAGAAAGACACGTCCAACCCCGGCCAGACTTGAAGACTATTCTTAGGTTTCTCGGAGAGTGTACACTATTGCTTGCGCCCAGAGCTCTCTCCTACTGACTCTTGAGGAGTGCGAGCGCCTGTTGCGCACACTTGTAACCGCCCTCAGCACAGTCGCCCAGCGAGATACCGCCTCCCAGCGCATTGCCTGCGGTGTGTCGATGTTGTGTATATATACATACATACATATATACATACGTACATACATACATACATACATACATACATACATACATACATACATACATACGTATATGCATACATACATATATACATACGTGTGTCGAGTTCGTGTGTCGAGTTCGTGTATAAGAACTCAAATCTTAGTTCATGCTTTAGACGGAGGGATGTATATAAGGTGTTTAAAAGGGTCCCCCCTGGGTGGCCTCTCTTAAGAACCCAATTTTAAATAGGACGTAAAAACACGAAGCGAACACAGCGGCGCGGACGTAATAAATAAATATGTCATCATTCCTGAAGTAAAGATTTTAGGACGTAAAAACACGAAGCGAACACAGCGGCGAGGACATAATAAAAAATATGTCCTCATTCGTGAAGTAAAGATTTTAGGACGTAAAAACACGAAGCGAACACAGCGGCGAGGACGTAATGTATGGGCATGGGTGGGTTAATTAGGACGTAACATGTATGTATATACATACATACATACATACATACATACATACATACATACATACATACATACATACGTATATACGTATGATACATACATACGTATATATACATACATACACATGACATACATACATGTGACGCTATATACATACTTACGTATATATACTTACGTATATATACGTATATACATACATACGACGCTTTTCAGAGAGACGCAAACGACAGAGCGCACACGACGCACGAAGCGACAAAGCGCACACGACGCACGAACGAGCCTTTTGCGCAAAGCCAATGCATGCATAGGCGAATCCGTTCGACGGCTGGTGCCGGGGCGTACGCTGACTTGCACGCAGACACGTGCTCCGGGGGACGTGCACACACACATCACACTCACACACCTCCCAAGACCAAGCCTTTGGGTACTTGAGACCGCACCTAAAAACACAAGAGCAGTTTGAAAACAGCAGTGTCAAAAGATACCTAATATAGTGTCAAAAGAGACCTAATAAACTCTCTCTCTCTCAGTGGGCCAATTGGGGCAGCAAGGAGTGAGGATGGAGATTGCGAGATGTACCGCATTTCTCTTTTTTTCTTCTGTGTGCCCGCCATTTTCCACTACTCTCTGGGAAAAAAAGAGGGGGGAAAAATACCGACGCGACGAGATCAGAATGGCCCACGTTGTACTGCGGAATGCCTGCGGGCCACTTGCGTACGGACAGCACCTTGGGCAGAGGTGTGTTGGGCTGCAGCAACATGGCCTGCGCATCTGAATGCACCCTCGCCACCACGTCCGCCTGTCGTGTGAGAGGGGGCGAGGACGGAGCTTGATTAGGGTTTGTGTGTGTATACAGCTCTCTGAAACTGTCTCCTTACCAGGGTAACCGCTCCAGCTGCCTCCGCACTTCTCTCGCGTGCGTCGTGCAGGGAGTCTTTCAAAAAAAAGCTGCTGAATGGCATGAGGTGGGGGAGTGGAAAAGGGTGAGAGGGAGAGCAGAAGCCGACTGTCTTCAACTGACCTGTGCCAGATCCTTGACGTTGCTATTTTCTTTTTTTAAAATTATTTTCTTTTTTTATGTTTTCAACTGCACCTGTGCCAGATCCTTGACGTTGCTATTCTGTGCCCCGCCGTAGTAGGCAAGGAGCACTTCCTGCCCCACCGGCGCTCGCTCGGGAAAAAGTGACGAGATGAACTGGAAGCCCAACGTCTGCAAGCCCATTCGTGAGTACTTGTGCCAGCGCATACGCATGCGTCCGGAAAGCCGGCAAAAGAGACCTCTCAAGACAAGCAAAAGTGACCTACTGAGGCTAGCAAAAGAGTCTCACTCAGAAACTGGTGCTCATGTTGCACGCAAAGACAGCGACACCCTTTGATAGGCCTAAAGCCTTGAACACTCAACTAAACCCTAATCCCTAAACCTTAGATAAAAGACACCTACTATAAGAGCAAAAGAGCTGTAAAAGAGACCTAGATTACTGGCTTACTATCGGGACATCAAGTACGGTAGTCTCTTTTGCTGTTAGAGTAGTTGTCTTAGTGCTGTAGGCCAATTAGTAATGTAAGTCTCTTTTGCGGTTATCGTAGGGACATGAACCGCACAGAACAGTCACGGTATCGCATCCGCCTCCTCCACCCCGGCAGCCCCAGTCCCCAATTCCCCGTTCCTAAACTCACTGTCCCACGCCCTGAATGCAACATGCGCATACCTTGAGGCCGCTGGCGCGAGGAATCAAAACACCAAAGGCCGCGAGCTTGCCCGCCTCCTCATCAAAGCACTTCTGCTCCGCTCTGAAGGCACTTGAAGGGTACGCAACCGTAACAGCCCAGACCGGGGGTGCGGAGACCTTGGCGAGATCAGCGGCTGCCGCATAAGACAGGGAAGGCAAATGTAAAGTGAGCTTCTTCTTGTGCCACACCAATCCGCCTACTCCCCCATAGCAAGAACACGTGCATCAACTCCCGTGGTTGTCTGACAGGATGCCCTGGCTGTCTTCCGCCCGCCACCCCCTTCCCTAACCCTCCCCCCCTCCCTCACTCCCATCCTCCTGACTAATCGAGCAGGCGAGCAGCGAGGAGGACAGGCGTGCTTGCGACGACCTGGGGGGCAGATGGGAGCGAGCAGCGACGCAGTAGCGGCAGGGGGCGTAGAGAGGACCACCGTCTTGGCCCGGACACTGGCACTGCCAGAAGGGGTTTTGAAAAAGGCCACAAATGTCCCATCCGCCTACCAGAAATCCTGAAAAGTCAGTGGCCCGGTGCATTTACTACTAAGGCACTACAGAGAGTTCCTTTGAGCACATGTCCACCTGCCACTCGAGAGAAGAGGCCTCCCAACCGCACAAGCATTTCTCCCCAAGGCGCTGCTGGACGGCCTCTGGGAGCTGCCGCAGCCCTTGTTTAAACGAGAGACTCGCGCCCTTGGGCACTGTTGGAAGGTTGCCGTAATCACGGGGTTGGGGACCGGACTTATCCAGGCGCGTTTTGATACCGCCGACCAGGAGCCCCCCTGCTTCCTGGCTCTGAGCTGCCACTCGTGCGATCGCAGGGAAAACCGACTTCAAGGACATTTTTTCCGGGTCTCCGGTATATACTGTGCTCACGAAGGGGTCCACCACCTTGGAGAGTACCTCGCTGCCCAGAGTGCGTTCAATAAAAGATGCTACGCTCTCATCGTCGCCAGACTTTGCAACTGGAAGCAACACGCCAAGCGCAGCTCGCACCAGCGCCAGGGGCGAGAGGAGCCTGGGAAGATCTTTTGGCAGCGCATAAAGCTCTTCGCCCCAATAGACGAAGCGCGGCAGCTTCGGGTCTGACGCTACCACCTGGCCCGCAAGGCCCAGATCGGCCACCAGCCTCAGCAGACCTTTTGCCGAAGCTTGGAACGTGTTGGGCCCGTCCTCGAACTGCGCCCCATCCTTTTGCTGCGTTTCAATCACTCCTCCTAGTGTGGGCGCCTTCTCTGCCAGGAGCACCGCCGCGCCGCCCTGCAGCGCCAACAAGGTCAATAAGTCGAATGCGTGCACCGCACATCCGCACGCTTGCGAAATACCAAACTAAACTGAAGTTGGCTGGAAAGTTCGATCAGTACCTTGTCGGCGTAAAAAGCGGTCGTCAGGCCCGAGATCCCGCCCCCGATAACCAGACAATCCACGTCGCGTGCTTCCATCATCACCGGGGACAGGCACGCTCGCTGCCCGCGATGATGCACCGCCGCACACCGCGAGGAAAGGGCCGACGGGGCACTCCCGATGAAAGACAAGGATTGGAATGCGCCGCAGCATGCGGCGCATGAAATGAGCACAAGAATCCGCGCTGCGCACATGACCATTGCTGCACCGTAGAATATTATATTGACCAGAAAAGCGACCTTTTTACGCAACTTTTGTTTTCAGAAAAAAAAACTTGCAAGTTTTTTTTACTTGTCCTATTTTTTGGCACTAGAGGTGAAAGCAGCATCCAGGGCGCCTGCGCGCCACCGCCTCCATTGCCGACGCCCCCGCCGCCCACGCTTCGCGGCCAAGAGCTGCAGCCGCTCGCATCGTCGCGCAGGTCTGCGCAATCTGATCAAGTTTGGAGAGGCGCGCCGACAATCATGGCATCCATTCGCTTTCTCGACGTCGAACCGGATGAAGACCTTGAGAACGGAAGCCCGTTGCATGGGTTGCAAGACGCAGAGAACATGCCGCTGGAAGATGCCTGCAAGGTGGCAAAGGCAGCATGCGGCCAGTTGGCAACGTGGGACCTCGAGGTGGCGCTCGGCGCGGCAGCATGGGCGGTTAAGCGCCTCGAAAAGAATCTCGAACTCGCGCCTCTTTTGCATGATGAGGCGCGTGCCGTGCACGTCTACACGCAAGAGTCGTTGTTTTACAAGGAGCTCAATAAGCGGCTGAGACTTCGGGAGCGCGAAAGCCTCAAGCCCTTCTTCCCCTACCTCAAGCAGTTTCTCAACGGCCTCCACCGACTCGCACCGGAGGACGACACAGTGTTTCGAGGGGTTAGGCTCGATCTGTCCGCCAAGTACTGCCAGGGCAACGAACTCGTCTGGTGGGCGTTCAGCAGCGCGACCTCCACCGCCGCGGTCCTCAACAACGACACATTCCTCGGGCAAGTCGGTGATCGCACGCTCTTTAGCATCAAGGTGCACCGTTGTGTCAACATCCGCAAGTACAGCGCAATTGGAAACGAGGATGAGCGCCTCATCCTCCCCGGCACCGCTTTCCACGTCAAATCGCACCTCGCTCTCGGCGGTGGCCTCACGATGATCCAACTGGAGGAGGACCGGGAATGCCCACCACTAATCAGCGGCTTCGCCTTCACCCCGACAAACAAGGCGGCTGTTGCCGATGATGCTGCCGCTGATGCTGCCGCACCTATAATGTCGGGGGCGATCGAACACTTGAAGAAGGTTGCACAGCTGGTCGAGATGGGCTTTACGCGCGACAAGGCGATCTCCGCTCTGAAGCGGGCGAACAACGCGATAGAGGTCGCCATGAACTTCCTCATTGACGCGGATGCTGGACCCGCCGCATCAGAGGCGCAGAAGAAAGAGGAGGAGGCAGCAAAACGTAAGGCAGCAAACCTCGCAAAACTCGAAGCCGCGTCAAAGGCCAAAGCAGAGGCGAAGAAGAAGGAGGAGGAGGGGGCAGCAAAGCTCAAGTCAGCAAAGCTCGCAAACCTCCAGAGTCAGGGGTGTCTGGACGGCAATGAAAAGGCACTCATTGAGGCTGCTCAAAAGGGCGACACGACCACCGTCGTTGCCCTCCTTAAGGCAGGCACGAATCCCAACTGCCACAACGAGTTCAAGGACACGCCGCTCCACGAGGCCGCACGCTACAACAGAATCGACGCAGTTAAGGTGCTGTTGGCGCACATCGCCGACTTCCACGCCATGAACAAGATCAAGTGGACGCCGCTCCACTACGCCGCAGACAACAACAGCGTCGACGCAGTTAAGGTGCTGTTGGCGCACGGCGCCGACGTCAACGCACTCACCAATACCAAGCAGACGCCGCTCCACTACGCCGCATTCTCCAACAGCGTTGACGCAGCCAAGGTGCTTTTGACGCACGGCGCCGACGTCAACGCACGCGCTGAGCTGCTGGTTGCCGGCAAATGGCAGTACGGCACACCGCTGGACTTTGCTAAGCGCGAAGGCCATCGAGAGATGGAGGCGCTGCTCCTGCAAAAGTAAGTGGCTGCAAATGGGCCCAGACCCTGGGAGGTAAGGACGGCGGAGGAGGGATAGCATACTAAGGAAGGGGAAATAGACAGCGTCCCCTATTTATCTTGTGCATTAGGGTTTGGCCACCAGCCGTTTTGGTGTTTTATGAAAAAAATCCAGTTATCAACCGTGGCGTTCCGATGATCATCGTGTGAGGCCTCCGCACTTGGCCTCACACGCAGGCGCAGGACCGGCGATTCGGCGCCGCGACAGCGTTGCGCCGCGCGTTTTTCAACTAGTGTTGGAGTAGCGACCTTCTGATGAGCCACGACACCGACCGCCTGTTCGTGCTCCATGCGGGCAGTGCCTGCGTTGTTCAACTTGTGGTTGCTTGGAGAGAATTCGAAGCAGCACGTCTGTGCTGCTGCCGACGTGGGCTCGGGAAGTGTCGCCAGAATGTGAAAGACGGTGTGTCGCCTGAAACGGCTCGAGTGATAAACACACACACACACTGGAGT
>Ga0315905_10004206_pt1 | contig 14696 bp, 9 predicted proteins | sample LakEriMetagenome_5_FD_203522 | JGI IMG/M metagenome (GOLD analysis project Ga0315905, IMG submission 203522) | Freshwater fungal communities from buoy surface, Lake Erie, Ohio, United States - Buoy 4 MA121 | ecosystem: Environmental > Aquatic > Freshwater > Lake | place: USA: Lake Erie, Ohio... | reverse complement strand
CCTTGGGTGCTGGCTCGGGTGTGGATGTGGCGACGTTGGCCCAAAACTTGGTGGACGCCGAACGCGTACCCCAAGAAAACGCCATCAACGCCAAGATCACCAAGAACGAAGGCCGCGTCAGCGGCATTACCGCGTCGATGTTTATGCTCAGTGAGCTCAACACCGCCCTGGCTGACCTCAAGGATAAAAAAGATTTCAACTCGGTTGCCGTCAGCGGCGGCAACGCCTCGGCCTACAGCATCACGCCCAGCGCATCCACCACGCTGGGTGACTACGCAACGCGGGTGGTCACGCTATACAAACCACAAAAAACAATCAGCGACGCGTTCAACTCCACCACAGTGCAGCTCAACAATAACGCGGCATTCAACGTCAATTTGACGATCAATGGCGCAGCGCAAGCCCCCATATCGGTGACCAACCCCTCACCCACAGGCATGGTCGACGCCATCAATGCTGCCAACCTTGGCGTCAAAGCTTCGATGGTTAACACAGGCACCACCAATTCGCCCGCCTACAAAGTTGTGCTCACAGGCACCTCGGGCGCTAGTGGTGCGTTCACGGCCGCCGCTGTCAAAACAGATGGCAGCGCTTTGGACGGCACAGGTGCTAGCTTTGCCACTACGCTGCAAAGCGCTACCGATGCCGAAGTCAAGGTTAATGGTGTCAACTACAAGCGCTCGTCCAACGCCATCACCGATGTCATCACAGGCGCCACGATCAACCTCAAGGCCACCTCAATTACTGAAGACGTTGTCAGCCTCACGCGCGACACCACGGCACTTGTGACTAAGTTTGAAAAAGTGGTGACCGCCTACAACGACGCACATAGCTTGTTCAAGGAAGTGACAAACCCAAAGTCAAGCCTTGTCACCTATGGCGCTACCTTGGTGGGTGACTCCACGATTCGTTCGGTGGCCACCCGCTTGCGCGGCTTGTTCACGGGGGCATCATCCACACCCGGCACTACCGTCAACCAGCTGTGGCAAATGGGCGTCTCGTTTGATGCCGCGGGTGTGATGAAGCTTGACTCCACCAAGCTCAACACAGCCCTGACCAGCAACTTTGACGATGTGGTGAAAAGCCTCACAGGTAACCACGACGACCTGAGTAAATTTAGCCCAGCGCTTGCGGGCTTCTTTGGTGACGCGACCTACAAAATCAACGCTATGGTGTCGCCAACTGGTATCTTGGCTACACAAAGCGACAGTGTGGCCAAGCAGACCAACGGCTACAAAGAATCGTTGACCAAGCTCAACACACGCATGCAAAACTTGCTCTCGCGTTACAACAAACAGTTTTCGTCCATGCAATCGTTTGTGGGTAACGCCAACGCGCAAAAGACCAGCCTCAAGTCCACCTTTGACGGCATGATGTCTATTTATACTAATAAATAACTATAAAAGTTTATTTTTAGCCTACTTACTCAAGTTATTTAGTTTCGAGTCGATTGATATGTTCGACAGGGCTCAGTTATTGGGCCCCTTGCCGCTTTTGTGCGGCATGAACGAAGAAAGGTGGTCTGTCATGGGCGATGAAATTTCTGTTACACGCAGCTCCCCCCCTTGGGTGAGCCCTCCGCCAATCGAGGCTAGCTTTGCTGTGGGCAACAAACCGTCAGCGGAATTGCGACCCGATCAGCCGCCACCTGTACCCAAAGTGCAAATGCCCAAAGTGAATGCGGTCACCATCGACGCCGAAAAAATGATGGCCAAGTTGCAAGAGGCCGTGGTGCAGCTCAACAAGATGGCTGTAAACAGTGGCCGTGGCCTGAACTTTCAGGTAGACCCTAGCCTGGGCCGTCACGTCATTACTGTGACCAACACAGACACTGGTGAAGTGGTGCGCACCATTCCTACAGATGTCGCGATCCGTGCAGCGCACGGCATTGAAGCTTTCAAAGGTTTGCTGCACGACGATGCGGCATAACACGAATTTATAAACGATTCAACTAAAGTTTTTTTGTGAGATGTCGAATCACTGGGTACTGAGGAAAGAAATCTGAAGTCGGAAGAAATTCCAAACAGATTTCCTACTAAAGAAATTGGCGCATGGACATTGGGTCTGTGTACTAGAAATCTTATCAACTATTGGAGAATGATCATGTCTGTAATCAACACCAACGTGAAGTCCCTGATTGCCCAAGACTCCTTGCGCGCAAACAACACCAAACTCTCTCAAGCCATGGAGCGCTTGTCCACTGGTTCTAAAGTGAACTCTGCTAAAGACGATGCAGCTGGCTTGGCCATCGGCACTCGCATGACCACTCAAGTGCGTGGCCTGAACATGGCTATCAAGAATGCAAACGACGGCATTAACCTCGTTCAGACCGCTGAAGGCGCGATGGCCGAAGTAACAGAAATGCTGCAACGCATGCGTGAACTCGCAGTGCAAGCTGGCAACAGCACTAACGCTGACTCAGACCGCGCTGCAATGAACGACGAGATCACTCAGCTCAAGTCTGAGATCGATCGCATTGCCTCGACTACCCAGTTCAACGGCATAAATATCTTGGACGGTTCGTTCCAAGCTAAGAAATTGCAAATTGGTAACAACGCTGGCCAAAATATGGAAATTGGCGCGAAGTCTATTTCCACAACGGCTATGGGCGAAACTACCGAAGGCGTTGCCACTGCTGCCACAAAAGCCAGCTTGACTGTGGGCGGTGTTGCTTCTTCTGCCGCTGCTTACTCAGGCGTGTCTTTCAACGCCACAGTGAACGGTGTTTCTAAGACCATTACATTGCCTACGGCAGCTCCTGCTAACCCAGTGGTGACAAAATCTTTGGCTGGTACTGATGCTTCTGTGAGTTTGAAGCCTGATCAAGTGGGTGGATTTGCTGAGCGTGTGATTTCGATCGCAACTAATGCAACTTTGAAAATTTCTGTGAACGACGGTGATGCAGGCACTCAGACTGTCGATGTCAAGACTGCTGCTACCAACTTGGGTTATGACACTACCAAAATGACAGGCGATATGTTCGTCAAGTCATTGCAATCAGCCATAGATAGTTCTGTCTATTTCAGCGGTGACAACAAAGTAACTGTTGGTTTGGATGCCAATAACAACGTGACTTTTGCCGTGGCCGGTGGCGCAAAGAAGATCGCAGTTTCTGAAGGCGCAAACAACTTGTTGGCTGCTATTTCAGGTGCTGCCACAACCTTGGTGAGCACGGGTACGCCACTGTCTGTCAAAACCATCAACGGTGCACACACAGCTGCTGAATCTGATGCAGCTGAAGTGTTCGGAATGAAGCAATATGGTATCGCCAATGGAGTCAATGATTCATTGAGCGTCAAGGTAGGTACTGGGCAAGCTGTGGTTGTTGATCTGGTGAGTGCTAATACTTACTTTGACGGCATGAGCGACCTTGCATCCCATGTTCAATCCAAATTGAACGCCAGCGGCAACTTTAGTGGTGCCAACGCTGTGAACGTCAGCGCCGTTAGGGATGACAGCGGCAAGTGGGGACTGACTTTCTCAAATCCAGGTGGTCAACAGATGGTTTTGAGCGGTAACTTCATGACAGCATTAAGCGGACTCGCTGACACTGTTAACCGCTCCTCAACCGATCCTGTCGTGGGCACTTCGGCATTCTTGGCAACGGGCACCACAAGTGTGACTCTGAACCCCAGCAAGATCTACGGCGCTGTCCCAGCCAAGACCATTGATTTGAGCAGCGTGACCGCGTCTGACGGTACATCAGCTATTGCAACCGGTATGCAAAAAATGAAGCTGAACGTCAACGGTGGCGGTGATGTTGTGATCGACATGAGCACAATCTTGACCAGCATGGCTGCTGCTGATTCAACCTTTAGCTCTGCTGCTGTAACCAAAGATCAGTTCAAAACGGCCTTGCAAACTGCCATCAACAACACTGGTTTGTTTGCTGGTGCGAACAAGGTTACCGTGGATGTAAACGCCCAAGGCAACGTAACGCTTGCTGTTGCAGGCGGTGCAGGTTCAATTGTTGTCAAGGAAGATTCAGGCACTGCAGTTGCTACTCGCTACGATGGTTTAGTCAAAACATTGACTGGTACTAACAACGGTGTCATTGGTAATGCAATGGGTTCGGTCAGCACAGGTGGCTTCTTGACACTGGGCGCTGCTTACAACGACAACATCGCTTCGACAGCTGCTAAGCCAGCCGGACAAATGGTGTTGACAAACCCTACAGCGAACACTGTGACCAACGGAGCTGTTGCAAGCTGGGTCTTAAAAGATTCAATGGGTAATACAACCAGCTTCACATCTGCCGCTGCTGGCAACACAGCCAACTCAGACTATGTAACTGCCATTACAGCGGCATTGCGTGGTCAGGCTGCTACTGGTGGTACTGCAACTGCATTTTCGGATGCTGGCAATGTAGCGAGTTTGTACGAAGTTTCTTCTGTGACTGTGAACGGTGTTGCTAACGGTGGTATCCAAATCAAGCGCAAAGATGGCGTGGACTTCACCTTGCAACTCGGCGCTGGCGATGCACAGGTTGCGTTTACACCTGACGGCACGTCTGCCACGGCCCTCGTCAAAGGCAATGCCCCTGTGAGCTCATCACAGTTGGTCAATACCTTCACCACTGGTCCAACAACAGTTGGTGCTGGCAGTGGTGGTACTGCCGAGGTAGTTATGACAGCTATCGCTGGCGAGGCGCGTGCTGGTGATAAATTAACTTTCGGTAGCTTTGTCTACACTTTGACAACAGCCGACGCAGGTGCTGACAGTCTTGCGACCTCGAACAAAGTAATTGATAGCTTTGTTGCTGCCTTTAACAACACAAGCGGCAATAAAAACTATGTGGCTTCACGTGGTGTGGACGGTCAGCTTTTGATGACAGCAACCGCACCTGGTGACGATACTGCCCAACTAGTTGTGGGTCGCACAGTAGTTGGTGCTGGCTCCACCCTTGCAGTAACCCCTTCCAGGACCGAAGGTGTCGCTGCAACTTACAACCTTGAAAACACATTGACATTGCAGCTTGGCACGACAGCCCCAATCGATGTGAAGATCTCAAGTGCTGACTACGAGTACTCGACACTGGACCAATTGAAAACCAAAGTGCAGTCGGCAATCGATGCAACCGCTGGTTTGCAAGGTGCTAATCGTGTGGTTGTGAGCGTGGCCACTGATTCGATCACGGGCAAGTCTGGTTTGAGCTTCTCGCAAGCGTCTAACCAACAACTGGGTGTGTCAGGTAACTTCATCACTGGCGAGCTCAAGAGTACTGCTGGTATTCAAAAAGTGGACATCACTGGTGGTATTGATCTGAGTGCCAACAACACATTGACTGTCAAGGTTGACAACGCCAACACTGGTACTTCGACAACCAAGAACATCACATTGGCTAGCTCTTCAAAGAACGTTTCCTTGGCTGACTACTCAGCTTTGGTGCAATCTTCGATCAACACGGCCTTTGCTGCTGACGGTTTTGCAGTGACTGCTTCTAGCCAAGGTGGCAACTTTAGCTTGGCCATGAACCAGCCAAACGCTAGAACCATCACTTTGAGTGGCGCCGCTGTGTCCTCTGCCTTTGGTGCAGGCTCGCTGAGTGCCTCTGGTGTTGCTGTCAACGCAATGTCGACCATGGCTGATGTGGCTCGCGAAATCCAAGCAGACTTGGGTGATGTGGCTACTGTCGCTTATGACGGTACAAAAGGTGAGTTTACTTTTGCAGCGGCCAATGGTGCAGCAGGTACAGCCAACAGCATCAGCTTGTCTGGCGCAGGTTTGGCAGCTGTTCAGTTCGGCGGTGCTTTGTCTGCCACGGGCACAGCTGGTAATGCCACGGCCGCTAAGTTGTCTGACATCGATGTGTTGACCACAGCCAAAGCCACCAGCGCCTTGGCCAGTATCGACAACTCGATCCAGTTCATCAGTGGTCAACGTGCTAAGTTGGGTGCCATCCAAAACCGTTTGGAGCATTCAGTCAACAACTTGACCAACATTGTGACCAACACCGAAGCTTCACGCAGCTCCATCATGGATACTGACTACAGCAAGGAAACCACAGCCTTGGCGAAGAACCAGATCCTTACCCAGGCTGCCACGGCAATGTTGGCGCAAGCCAACCAGTCGTCACAAGGTGTGTTGTCGCTCTTGAAGTAATTCAGCAGCACAGCCTCTAAGCTGACCTGAAAAACCCACCGTGCGAAAGCCGGTGGGTTTTTTTTCGTGCAAGGCCTCAAGTAATCAAGTGCGGGACCGATAACCTGATCATGGGGGAATGTCATGATCATTGAACGCATCAACTTGGACCGTCTACGCGAGATGGACGGCATAAGCACGCTGAGCGCTTTGACCGTGGGGGACAGTGTTTATTTGTCCGACTTTAAAAAAGCACAGAGCATGCGGGCGCTGTCTTATTACCTTGTGAAGACCCGCAAATTACCTTGGAAGTTCACATTCCGCAAGATGGACCAAGGCTGGCGCGTCATCCGCGTACAGTAAGGTTTACAGGCCTTTGAGTAAGTAGCCCACGATTTCTTTAGAGATTGTGTTGGACTGCGCAAACATGGCTGCCGACGCGTTTTGGCGAATCTGCGCAGAAGCCAAGTTGGCGGTTTCGGTGGCCAAGTCTGCGTTGGTGATGCTGACGTAGCCGCTGTTGTTGGCCGAGATCAACGAGTCATTCAAGCTGGTTCGCGTGTCCAGCAAATTCATATTTGCTCCCACTTTTGCTTGGTAACCCGACACGGTGATGATGGCTGTGTCTAGCACGCCTTGTGCTGTGTCTGCTGCTGAAGAAGTCAAAACGTTGCCTGCGACTGACAAGGTCGCGGCTGTTGTGTCGTATGTGTTGATAGCTACAGTGTCTGCCACGGCTGCACCAGTTCGCACGTTAAAAGTCGCCGCTGCACTTAAGAGCGCTGTGCCGTTCCACTTGGCAGCCGTGCTGAGGCTTGTGATTTGTGTCAAATACGACTGAAATGCGCTGTCATTGGCTTTCTGATCGTCAGTACTGGAGGTGGCTGAAGATGATGAAATAGCCAGCGCTTTCATGTTTGTCAGCAAGGTCGAAACTTGTCCCAAGGTCGAGTCCATCACCTGCAAGGCACCCATGCCGCTGTTGATGTTTTGGTTGGCTTTGGTCAGCGACATGATTTGTGTTTTAAATCGTGTGGACGACACGATGCCTGCAGGATCATCACTGGCGCTGTTCAGTCGCGATGTGGTGCTGATGCGCTGCATGGCTAGCGCTGAATCTTTATTAGCTGCCGCCAACGCACTGCTAGCCACGATTGAATTCATATTAGTATTAATTTGCATAAGCTGCTCCAGTCAATTTGTTTAAGACAGAAGCTTAATTTGGTTGAAACTGATTTGGGAAAACTTTAGCGATCTTTACGCGCTTTACGCTCTTTACACTTTTTACGCTTGAAAGTACTCAAGTTTTCTGAAATGCGTTTTTCACGCGCACATTTTGACGAAGCGTTGAAATTGCGATAGGTCACGTACTGCAATCAATTGCCTCAAATCTCGTTTATTGAAGGTTGCTATGTAGTTACCAAACCAATCTTGTTGGTTCACATCACGGTCATACAAGCTCGGATGGCCACCTTGCAGCAGCATGGTGTTGATATTCATGTGGAGCGCCTAAGAAAAATCATCTGAATGTCAAAGCGGCAAACTTATGCCGCTCATGAACGCAGTATGAGGGTGCTCAAAACACGAACTTTGAATACTTTAGCGTTCTTTACACTTTTTACACGTGTCGGTTTGATATTTAAACCATGGTCCTAATGAACAGCCTTAGTAAAACCCACGCACCGCGATAAGTTGGCCGTTTGCTATGGCACCACTTTTGCTTAGGTGTGTTTATGCGCCGCCGCATTAAGTCGGGCGGTATGTTTTTTCGACACACTTCAGGAGATTTCAATGTCACTTATCCAAGAGCTGATTAACCAAGCCAATGTCGGCGGTTTGTTCCAGCCAGAACAAGTCAAGCGTTTCACACCTACTGAAATTCGTGAAGCTATTCAATCACTGGTTGCCACCGAGCAAATGGAATTGGCCTACGCCTTGGGCGCAGCTGGCTTGAGCATCCACCCCCAAAGCGAAGACATGTTGGCCATCAATGGCTTGCTGGCCTTGTTGCAGCAAGACTGGGAGATAGCCGTTGATACCTTGCAAGTACTCATGGACATTCAAGGTGAGAACACCCAAGCATTCACCTATGTGATGTTGGTGCGCGCTTTGCGCTGCAACTTGGACCCCTCAAAAGCATTGCAAGTTGCTCGCCAAGGCCTCAAAGCCTATCCCGAACAACTTGAACTCGTGGCTGAAAGTCTTTCTTTGGAAGACTATGCCGATTTAGTGGGCGAGAGCTCACAAATCCAATAAGAAAGTACCAATGGCAATGCGGCAATTTCATTCCTCTGGTGCAACAAATCTTGCCGCTACGGCAAAAAAGAGCGGCAAAACAGTTGAAAAAGCAGGTTTTTATCAAATTAAAAGCCCTGATTTTAAATTGGCACATGAATTGCTTAATTACCTTGAAAGTTTGACTATAGTAAGTCAGGAGAAAACAAAATGGCAGTGATCAATACCAACGTCAAAGCGCTGTTCTCACAAGCAGCCTTGAAGGCCACCGAGCGAAACCAAACGGTGTCCATGCAGCAGTTGTCGACAGGCAAGCGCATCAACACGTCACGCGACGATGCTGCCGGTATGGCCATTGCCACCCGCATGACGCACCAAATACGCAGCTTGAACCAAGCCGTGCGTAATGCGGGTGACGCCATCACACTGATTCAAACCGCGGAGGGCGCGACCAACGAAATCACTGACATGATGCAACGCATGCGTGAGTTGGCCATTCAAGCCTCCAACGACACCAACAACAACGAGCAGCGCAGTTACTTGGACCTGGAATTCCAACAACTGAAAAAGCAAATCGTTCAAATTGCCGACAACACCGAGTGGAACGGTTTCCCCGTGTTGAATGGCAGCACAGGTGAGCGTGTGGGCATTAAGCCGGTTTACAAAACCATTTCTGAACCAGCCAACACCTCTTCATTGCTGGTGGTGGCAGGTACGCCAGTATCCACATCAACAACGGTTGGTACATTGGGAACGATTGAAAAGTCAGCGGTGACCTTCAATGCGATGAACCCAGGTGAAACCATCGAAGTGGGTGGTTTGAAATACACAGCGGATGTCACCAATACAGCAACTGAAGTTGCCAATGCATTCGCCAACATCAAGATGCCCGATTCGCCTGTGGTGGATGCAGCGGCAAAGACGATTACTTTTACCGAACTCAAAGCCGGTCAGGCAATGACTGTGAATGGACTTTCATTCATCGCTGCCAGCGATTTAACGCCTTCGCAAGTTGCAGGCGCATTCACTAACATCGCTGATAAGGCCACTACAGGCCCAAGCACATCATTGGGTGCTTACACAGGCATACTGAATGGGGAAACAAAAGCAAGCACCGGAACTGTGTTGACTTTGACTGCGGCACCATCATCAGTCATGCCCGGTGTAGCTGGTGCAGTCATGCCTGAAAACCCAACGATTACCGTGACAACCCAAGGTACCACTACTGCAACTGAAGTGACCTCTGTCGGATTTAAGGCCCTGAAAGCTGGTCAATCTGTCACAGTGGCAGGTTTGACACTTCGTGCAAAACAAGACTTAGCTATTGCAGCAGTTTGTGCAGCGTTTGCATCTTTGGCTGTGAATGCCACGCCCGCTGACACCACTTCTTTGGCCTATACAGGAAAATTGACTGGCTACGGCACGGGTGCGGTTGCAGGAGGAACCTCAGTTCCATTCACAAGTTCTGCAGTAAACGCTGAGGTCCCTGACATCACTGCAACAATGGATTCGACCATTGCCAGCCCTATTTTGAGTGCCAGCAAAGGTAAGTTTTCAGGTATTTTGTCGGCTTTCAGCACTGGCCCGATTGCTGGCAGCACAATCAATTTCACCAGCACAACCAATTTCACTGACGTGACGAATATCGCCACCAGTGGTACCGCCATCACGCCCACCATCACCACGGTTGCAGGCGCAGCGGGTGGCGGTGTGACAGTGGGAGGGGCAGGTTCATTTGCCAAAGCGGGAACTTTAAACATTGTTGCTGCAGGTGCTGATACAGTGACAACTGCTACATTTACCTTGGAAGATGGTCAAATCCTGGATATCAAAGCCGGTGTCAGTATCACGGCAGGTGTCGTTACCATCGACAAACAAACCCTCGACCGCGCGGGTAAAAATATTTTGTCGGGTGGCAATTTGACAATTAAGCAAGTCAAAGCTGACAAAACTGCAGCGGCTTTTGCCGCCACTGACAAAGTAACTTTAGATGTCACCCGCTCTTTGACCAAGCTCGACACCATGTTCTCCAGCGATGTCATCATCAATGGCGTACCCATCGGTGCTTCTCGTACCGCAGACGACAAACTTTCACCGCAAATCTCTGGCAATCAGATTGCCAGCGCGATTGCCAAAGCAGCAGCCATCAATTTGAAGTCGGACGCCACAGGCGTGTTCGCAACGGTGAACCCAACGATCATGACAGGTGCGGCCATGTTTGGAACAGGTCAAGTGTCAGGCACATTGAATATCAATGGTTTCACAACACCCATGATCAACACGGTTCTTGACAACTCACGTGACTCACGGATTGCAGCTGTGAATGCAGTGAACTTCATCTCCGCGCAAACAGGTGTTCGTGCAGTCGACTCTTTGACAGAAAACGGCGGCATCACCTTGGTGGCTGACGATGGTCGCAACATTGAATTGTTTTTCAACACGGCCAATGCCGACTCAGACTTTTCACGTTTGACAGGTTTGAAGCAGGGTGTTCAATCGGGTACTTTCTCACTTGAAAGTGCGGTTGAAACGCCTATTAACATCACAACAGCCACCAATGGCAATATTTCACGCGCTGGTTTGGCTGTCGCTAACTACAACAGCTTGAACTTGTCGACTGTCACCACCGCAACCCGCCCTGAAGTGAAAACAGTGGCGCAAATTAAACCCTTGGGCATCAATGATCTGAAAATCAATGGTGTGGCTATTCGTGCAGCCAACCCTGATGATGACACTTTGTCTAATTTGATGTCCAGCACCAGCTCACGTGCAGCCAGTGCGATTGCCACGGCTGCTGCCATCAATGACAGCAGCAAAATAACTGGTGTCACAGCCAAAGCTATTCCAGTTTCTGTGCAGGGCAGTGTCACCAACCGTGACAAACCCACAGCAGACGGCACATACTCTTTGTTCATCAATGGTGTGAACGTGCAAGTGAGTATGACCACGACACAAACCGATTCGCAACGCCGCACTGCGGTGGTCAATGCGGTTACTGCAAACCAGGGTTTGACCGGTGTAGGTGCTGTGGACAATGGCAACGGTGGCGTGACCTTGAAAGCACTCGATGGCCGAAACGTCTCAGTCTGGTTTGACAGTGACAAGCTCAATGCGGGCAGCTTTGGTTTGGGCTACGGCACTTCTAACAACAACCCACCTGGTGTGACTGGTATTGCTGCCGCAAGCCCCACCAGCACCACCGCCAGTACAGTCTATGGTTCACTGGCACTTGAGTCAGCAAAAGCCATTACTGTGGCACCTGGTGACCTCGGATTCACCACCGACGGTGACTTCAAAGTCTTGGGCTTTGCTCAAGGCAAATTTGGCGGCGAGGTTAATCAAGCCACCACCAAAATGTCTCCCCCACGCACAGGTCGCTTGGCTTTCCAAGTGGGCGCCAATGAAGGTCAAAGGATCAATATTGACTTGGCCGACTTCGGTAAAGGTGGTCCGATCACTGGTGAAATCACCTGGGATGCGGATATGGACCCCTTGCCCCCTGGCGCGGCCGTTCCGGAAGCCAAGCCCGGTGGCCCTAGCCTGCAAGGCAAGCCTTTGACCCGCAGTTTCATCAGCTCCAGCATTGCTGCGCAAGACGTGTTGAAGAAGTTGGATGTGGCCATGGACAAGGTTAACCAAACCCGTGCCACCATGGGAGCGGTGATGAACCGTCTTGACCATGTCATCAACAACTTGAGCAATGTGTCAATGAACTTGTCTGCTTCACGCAGCCAAATCGAAGACTCCGACTACGCAGCCGCTTCTACCGAAATGGCCAAGAACCAGATCATGCAGCAAGCCGCTACCGCGGTGCTGGCGCAAGCCAACACCAGTCAGCAGTCGGTGTTGAAACTGCTTGGGGGCTAAGTACAAAAGTGAATAGCGGCACACTTCATCCTCATCCCTCAGGTCCACAGCGGCCCGATTGTTGGAAGTGCTCCTACTTCATGGTGAGTTGGGACCCTGCCAAGCCCTATGCTTGTCGTTTGATGGGTTTCAAAAGCCGAGTTTTGCCCGCGATTGAGGTCTTTCGTACCGATGGCAACCCTTGTCGAGGCTTTACAGCCAAGCTCGCTTCAGCACCTGCGGTTCAAGACTCGCCATCCATGCCATCAGCAGCGGTGGTCAGCAAGGTTAAGCCTCGCCCGCATTCCTCGAATGTTTGGGAAGCCTGACAGCCCCCTGTTTTTCTGTCGGGTTTTCGTCTAGGTGAATATAAATTAATATCTAAGTACTTATATTAATTTATAAATGAATATCTAATAAGTTAACTTTGAGCGTGGCATATGTATTGCTTAATGCAATGACCATTGACTACAGGCTGCTCAAAGTGAATCTATCTACTGGCAAATTAATCAAAGCTGTTTGGCTGGACCCGTTCAGTCCACTGCTCGATGCCGATCGAGAGAAACTTACAACTGCACAGATCGAACCTCAGCAGGTCTCGACCGTGGGCGAGTTGAACTTGGCCCTGCGCAAAGCGCATGTGCTGGTGATTCGACTCGGCGACAGTGCAGATTTGCTCAAAGAAGTCCTGACCCTGATTGCCCAACTCGGTTGCGCAGTTCCTGTGGTGTGCCGCGTAGAGCGTCGCCGCATGGAAGTCGCAGTCGACGCCATGCGCCTCGGTGCACTGCATGTGCTGCCCTGCGATGAGTGGGACACCGCTTGTTGGCATGTCGCGGTGGACGGTTTGTTCTCCGCTGAAGTTAAAAGCAAGAGTTATGTGTTTGTCGACCCCGTCAGTCAACACCTGTTGGCCTTGGCTCAGCGTGTCGCGCAGACCGAAGTTGCCGCATTGCTGGTGGGCCCCACAGGCGCCGGTAAAGAAGTCTTGGCCCGTGTGCTGCATGAATCCTCCCTCAGAGCCAAAGGCCCGTTTGTCGCCATGAACTGCGCTGCTTTGCCAGAGCATTTGATTGAAGATATGTTGTTTGGCCACGAAAAGGGCGCATTCACCGGCGCGCACAAAGAACACAAAGGCTTGTTTGAACAAGCCCAAGGCGGTACGGTTTTCCTCGATGAAATTGGTGAAATGCCGATCCAACTCCAAGCCAAGCTCCTGCGCGTATTACAAGAGAAAAAACTCAACCGCTTAGGTAGCGAAACTTCTATTGATTTGGATGTGCGAGTGATGGCCGCCACCAACAAAGATTTGCGCCAAGCCATACTTGACCGCGAGTTCCGCGAAGACCTGTATTTCCGTATCAGCACCTTCCGCTTGCGGATTCAGCCCCTCAAAGAGCGCACGGGTGACATCTTGCCTTTGGTGTCGCAGTCCTTGACCCGCCACGCCAAAAGCACCGTGCCTTTGTCGGTGAATGTGGAAGCGCAGCAGATGTTGTTGCAATACCCATGGCCAGGCAATGTGCGCGAACTTGAAAATGTGGTGCAACGCGCCGTGGTGTTGTGCACCGGTCGCGTCATCACACCGGCACACCTGATGTTTGACGAAGCGCAAACCATGGACTTTCAGCCACTTCCCGATACCGTGCTGGCACCACTTGCCGTACCAACGCAACCCTCGTTGCCCCCACTCAGTGTTCCCAATGAAATAGCAGCTGTCAGCCCTTCAGAACACAGCTTTATGGCGCCGTCCAGCAGCGACAGCATGCTTTCTGGGGACTTGTTTTCTGCGGTGAAAAGCAGTGAACACCAAGTGATCTTGGCCGCTTTGCAAGCCAGTGATAACCGTTTAGATGCCGCCAAAAAATTGGGCATCAGTCCACGCACACTGCGCTATAAGTTGGCCCAGCTGCGCGAGCGTGGCATGGAACTGTCCTTCGCAGATTGATTGAGGAGCACAGACCATGATTGATCGAATCTCTGCCGGCAGTGTCAACAGCATGATGGAAACCATTCGCGCCTACCAAAACAAGGCGACCAATGGCGCTGAGCAGCTCAACATCAAGCCGCCAGTTACCCAAGACATTCAGGCACCCAAAACAGAGCTGCCCAATTTCACCGACTCGGTGAAAAACCTGCTCTCTAAAGTTAATGAAGTGCAGGTCAAGTCCAGCACGATGCAAGAAGCCTATCAACGTGGCGAAGACATTCCCCTGACCGATGTGGTCTTGGGTATGCAGAAATCCTCCCTGGCCTTTGAAGCGACCTTACAGGTGCGTAACAAAGTGCTCAAGGCCTACGAAGAAATCATGAACATGCCGGTTTAAACCTTTAAGAGAACACCATGGCCACCGCAAGCGCAACACTTAATAATCCGCTGGGCACCAGCAACAACGCATTGACCACCTCCGATGGTTCCTCCACAGGAACCTCCATGGTGGCCAGCGGCACACCACTTCGCAGCAACGATGTGGCTCGCTCTGTGGCCAACACGGCACTCAGTGACCCCATGGGCATGGTGCGTGATTTGGTAC